>Ga0302270_10000027_pt1 | contig 165353 bp, 145 predicted proteins | sample III_Bog_E2_3_FD_198773 | JGI IMG/M metagenome (GOLD analysis project Ga0302270, IMG submission 198773) | Peat permafrost microbial communities from Stordalen Mire near Abisko, Sweden - III_Bog_E2_3 | ecosystem: Environmental > Terrestrial > Soil > Wetlands > Peat | place: Sweden: Abisko... | reverse complement strand
GGCCGCCATAACCAGCTACCTGATTTTCTCGTCCTGGGACGACCTCGTCCAGACCCTCGCTTTCGCAAAGCCGCCACCTCTCCCCCCCTGACCGCGCCGGTCCTCTTCATGTGCCCAGACCCCTCCCGGCCCCAAAAAAACACCCACATCCCAGCAAAAAGCCAAAATGAGAACTGCTGACCAATTGGCCCCGCGAAAGCCAAAAAACGGCGGATTAAAGATTACGAATCTCCCGGCTCAGAAGAAATTCCTGGCCACTGACATGGGATTCCAAAGCGCGCACCCGCTGTTCCAAGTCCCCGAACCGTTGCCGAACCCCATCCAACGTAACCCGAGGCTGGTCGGCGGCATGGCGCCGAAACTCTTCGTCATGGATCGACGGGTACGACTCCGGAGGCCGAGCAGGCAAAATCAGAGCCGCCAGCCCATAGCCGATCAAAACCGGGGCGGATAAGAAGATTAAGCCAACCACCATGGCGATCCGCACCAATCCTGGATCAACTCCCAGGAAACTGGCAAGGCCAGCGCAAACGCCAAACAGTTTTCCCGCCGCCGGATCACGATAAAGCCGACGCGGAGGGGAAGCGCTAAAGGAGGGGCGTGGACGCATCTCGGGGGCTCTCTCTCAAAGACAATACGATACCGGCAAGTCGTAACGATGTACCGGCGAGCCCTGATACTGACACATCGCCGGTATCGGGCCGCGACGGCGGCCCCGCGTCCTCGTGGACGCGAAGCCAAGGGCGAGGATGCGCCCGCCTAGCGTCTGAAGGCAACCTTGATATGTTAACATCAACGCTTATTACGCCATCCAGGCGCTTCATTGTCTAAAATACGCTCCAGCGCATGAATTCTACTTTCCATGCGCTCGGCATTTTCCCATAACTCTCCCAGCATGCGCCCATCTTCTGCTGACAAAGAGCGATTGCTCCTCCAACGGGTAACATAGTGGAGCACAATCCACAATGGCAGAACGAAGACCAGAACCAGCACCACAATAACGACACCAACCTCGTTCATCCCCCCCTCCCCCTCCTCATGCTGCCGTTATTTGCTGCCCAAGCCTCTGGCAGCCAACCGAGCCTTCATCTCGGCCAGTTCGCGATCTACTTTGTCATCTGTGACCAGCTCGTTGATCTGGTCGGTCAAGGACTTCCCCCGACCCATATCATAGGAGTCGGCTTTGCCTTCCAATTCGTCAAGACCGCGTTCGACCTGTTCGAATCTCTGGAACGCGTTGGTGATCCGGCTATCATGGAGCTTATCCCGAACCTTGATCCGATTAACCGCTGATTGCTGACGGGCGGCAATGGTTTGCTCGCGATTTCGGGCATCGGTCAGTTTCGTTTGCAGGCTTCGAATATCGGCATCGGCCTTAGCCAACGCCTCGTTCAAGGGCGCTAAATCGGCTTCCATAGCCTCGGCGACCTCGGCAGCCTTATTTTTAGCAGCCAATGCGGCTTTGGCCAAATCCTCACGCCCACGAATCAGCGCAACCTCGGCTTTTCCAGCCCAATCGTCGCAGTCTCGGCGAACATTGGCGATCTTGCGTTCGATCTCCTTCTTTTCCGCGATGATCTGGACCGTGGACGAGCGAACCTCAACCAACGTGTCTTCCATTTCCTGAATGATCAGGCGAATCAGCTTATGCGGGTCTTCGGCCCGGTCCAGCAACGCATTAAAGTTCGCGTTGATGATGTCCGATAGACGAGAAAAGATACCCATGATGGTCCCCCTGAAGGTGCGGTGATGAACTCTCGTGGGCCGCATCGGCTAAATTGAAAAGTGGAAGCACGGGCAAGAGAGGCCTGCATTCCTGTCAAACAGCCTGACGCAACCCACCAGACGCTTAGATCAAACAATTGCAATGATATCGCAATGGTTATGCCAACAGCATAGCATCGGCTAATATTATGATATGAAAAGATTTTTCCGAATGGGATTGACGTCCCCCTTCCCGCTTGATAGCGATTTTAGGCTATCTTTAGCGTTTATCGCTATTGTCTCGCGGATATGGAATTGCTCTGATGCCTGAAGCCGGAGTTTTGCCCCCCCTGGTCGGAGAATCGCCCTCATTCCTGGGCATGCTGGACATGGTGTCGCGATTGGCCCCCCTGGATCGGCCCGTGTTGGTGATCGGCGAGCGCGGCACCGGCAAAGAACTAGTGGCGGCCCGGCTGCATTTCCTCTCCCGGCGCTGGGATCGGCCTTTGGTTAAACTGAACTGCGCAGCTCTGGCTGAAAGCCTGTTGGAGTCCGAACTCTTCGGTCACGAGGCCGGAGCTTTTACCGGCGCCACGCGCCGCCGCCTTGGCCGCTTTGAGCTGGCCCAGGGCGGCAGTTTGTTTCTCGACGAAATCGCCCATTGTTCGCTGGCGGTTCAGGAAAAGCTGTTGCGGGCTGTGGAATATGGGGAATTTGAACGGGTTGGCGGGAGTCAAACCCTCGCTTGCGACGTTCGAGTGATCGGTGCCACCAACGCCGATTTACCAAGCCTATCCTCTGCGGGCCGGTTCCGAGCCGATCTGCTCGATCGACTGGCCTTCGAAGTCGTGACTCTGCCACCGCTCCGTTGCCGACCCGAAGATATCCCGGTTCTGGCGAATCATTTCGCGGTGAGCATGAGCCGGCGGTTAGAACACCCCTTCTTTCCCGGTTTTACCACCGAGGCGCTGGCCCAACTCCAGGCTTATCCCTGGCCGGGCAATATCCGAGAGCTGAAAAATGTCGTAGAGCGCTCAGTCCACCGTCGCCGCGACCTCGCCGGGCCGGTCAGCGAAATTACGTTTGACCCGTTTGCCTCACCATTTCGACCGCAGCCCCTTCTCGCCGACGCCATCACGCCAGCCCTTGCCAACTCGACTCCCCCCCAATCGGCAGTGTCCCCAGCCATAAGCACCAACGATTTCGAAAGCCAAGTGCGAGCCTTCGAGCGCAGGCTTCTGGAAACAGCCTTAGCCGACCACCGCTTCAACCAAAAGCAAGCGGCAGCCGGCCTGGGCCTAGGCTATCACCAGTTTCGCCGCCTGCTTTACAAGCACAGGCTGGGATCAGGTGAGGTTTCCTCTTGAGGTCTCAATCAATAGTCATCATCGATATCGAAATTGCCGTCATCGCCATCATTGTCGGAAGGCGAATAGGCCGGAGCCGGAGCGGCGGCGGCCGGTTCATCGGTCAAGGCCGACATGACCGCCGCCCCCAACAAAGCCCCGCCCAACACCCCCACCGCCATACCGCCAGCGCCGCCAAGAAAGCCGCCGCGTGAAGGGTTGAAAAGGCCCGGCGCGGCCCCACCGGGTGGACGAATCGGTTGTGGCGGCGGTCCTGACCTGGATCCGAACAGCGAGGCCAGGAAACCCTGCTTTTGTTCCAACTGGTATTCCAGCTCCTGAATGCGATTCTGGGCTGCGGCCAGCGCATGCTCTTGGAAGAAAGCCAGTTGGGTTAAAACATAGCGTAGCTTCGGCTCCCGAGCGATCAGCTCGGCAATGAGGGCTTCGGATCCGGGATCCCGTGGCACGTCCACCGCCCGCAAACGATCAAAAAAATCGGTAATGGCCCGTCGATCTTCGTCATTGGGCTGTGGTACCGGGGGAACGGCGCCTTGCCCCTGAACTGGGTTCGCGGTCGCTACTCCGTCGCTCATGAAAACACTCCTTTGTAAGACCGATGAGTCGGCATGACTCTACCTATCGACCTGGCGCCATTCGATGGCGAAAAAAAGGCCATTTTTTGACCTTTCTTGCAGGAACATCGCTCCAGTCTTGCGCATTGCGACGCAATAAGCCAGGATGGGCTTGGTAGTATCCGCGATTGCTCCATACTTGCTGGGCAGCGGCATGAACCGCCACAGGCAGGGAGTGTGATAAAATGGCATCCATCCAGGTTTATGAAACCAGCAACGATGAAGACCATAAGACCATCGCAACGATTGGGGATGAACTGGGCCAGCTCTTAAGTGGCCAGGCCTTGGACCGAAATCGGGTCGCCTATGCGTTGAATATGTTAAAGGCATCGATGCTTCTGCACTTCTCCCATGAGGAAGCAATGATGAAGCAGAATAATTATCCGAATTTATTTCATCATAAACGCAGTCACGATTATATTATGAGTATTCTTTCGGAGTTTATTTCAGCCTTTGCCGTCGGACGAGAAAGCACTACCGCCGATCTCTGGCCTCATTTGCAAAAGACTCTAGATACCCATTTGCAGCGATATGACGCTGATTTTGCCGCCTATTTGGGTCAAGCTTCGTAATCGGCCCTCGTATTGGCTCTGAATTTGATGGAATGACTGTCGCGCGCTGCGTTTCCAAAGCCGATGAGTCATGACCCAGCCAGCCCCACCCCCAGCCCGCCGACCTGACCCGGCGCCGACCTTGCTTCTAGAGAGTGGCGGGTCGCGTTCTGTGCTGTTGGGAAATGCCGCTGGGCATTTGTTCGGGGCGCTGGCCCGCAAACCGCCGCGCACTTTGCGGATCAATGCCGCCATGACGGATCCGGTCCTGGGCAGCGTGTTGCGCGCCGAGTTGGTCATCGCGGCCTGCCCGCCTCTGCTGGGACGCAGCTTGAACGCCGATGCCCTGACAATTCTTGAAGTGCTGGATTCGGGAGAGGAAGAGGCGTTGCGCAAGGTCAAACTGCCCGCTTTTCGATCTTTGCCGGGATGTCGGGAAATCGTGCTGATTCAGGACCGCCGTATCTATTGTGAAGTGCATCGCCGGCTGGGCGGAGGCCGATGGATCACCGACCTGCTCTTGGACCGCGACTCCCGACTCCATCTCGAAGGCGCCGACCTGGACCTGCCGTTATCGGTGCTTTATGCTCAAACTGGGGTGGTCGGAGCCTAAGGCGGGTTCTATTCGGCGCGTCACTCTCGTATAACGCCCAGCAGCCAATACCCGGCCGCCTTTCCCCGGAATGAAAACACCTGAAGTTGGTATCGCGGTTTGCCCCCCAAGCGCCCCCCGTCTGATCACGCTCCGCCGCCGCCGCCTTTGTCGCCGTTGGATGCCGCACCGTGGCGTCCACCGCCACCCAGCAGCAACAACGTTGCCCGTCGCGGCTCACAATCGCGGCCTCGCCCCCGGTCGGCCAAGTTCGACGGCTTTTCCCCCTTTCACGTCTTGGCCGTCATGGCCAAATGGACGGTGCTGGCGGCCATTTGGGGGGCGCTAGCGATAGTGGCCCTGGTATTTTATTACGGCTACGACCTACCCGATGTTCATCAAGTGGCCCAGCACACCCGCCGCCCCACCGTCACCTTGGTTGCGGTTGATGGCACCCGCTTTTCCCGAACCGGCGATATCCAGGGCGCGATTATCGAGGCCAACCAATTACCGCCCTATTTGGTCAAAGCGGTTATTGCTGTTGAAGACCGCCGTTTCTTCAATCACTTCGGCATCGACCCGGTAGGATTGGGGCGGGCCGTGTGGGTCAATATCCGGCGTGGGCATATGAGCCAGGGCGGTTCGACCTTGACTCAACAATTGGCCAAGAATTTGTTTCTATCCCCGGATCGGACCTTGCGCCGAAAGGTTCAGGAAGCCTTACTGGCCTTGTGGCTGGAGCATGTCTATACTAAGGAACAGATTCTCACTGCCTATCTCAACCGAGTCTATTTGGGCGCCGGAGCCTATGGCGTCGATGCTGCCGCGCAGACCTATTTCGGCAAACCCGTTAGCCAGCTTTCCCTCTATGAATGCGCAGAGATCGCCGGTCTGCTCAAGGCACCGTCGCACTATTCACCGATCAGCAACCCGAATGAAGCCAGCCAACGCGCCCAGGTGGTGCTGTCGACCATGATCGAGGCCGGCTTCATCACCCCTGCCGACGCCGCCAGCGCCACCCTAGCCCCGCCTTCGGCCCGCCCGTCTGTTCCCACCGGCCTTGGCCGCTACTTTGCCGACTGGATTTCAGACCATATCGGGAGTTACGTCGGATACGACCACGAAGACCTCGTGGTCTACACCACTCTTGACCTTCGCCTGCAACAGGCTGCTGAACGTCACTTGACCGAACTGCTGGCCAGCCAGGGACCGCAATATCAGGTCAGCCAAGGGGCGCTGGTCACCATGACCCCCGATGGCGCCGTGCGCGCCCTGGTGGGAGGACGTAGCTACGCCGAAAGCCCGTTCAATCGAGCCACCCAGGCGTTGCGGCAGCCTGGATCCTCGTTCAAGCCCTTTATTTATCTTGCGGCTCTTGAGGCCGGTTTCACGCCGGAAACGACGGTGGAAGACGGGCCGTTGCGCATCGGCCATTGGCAGCCGGTCAACTATGAAAAAGGGTTCCGGGGGCCGGTTCCGTTGCGGGATGCCTTGGCTCATTCCATCAACACCTGTGCAGTGCGGGTTTTGGAACAGGTGGGAGTGGAGCCTGTGCGCACCCTAGCCCAGCGCCTTGGCATCACCTCCTCGCTTGGCCGTGACCTAAGCTTGGCGCTTGGCACCAGCGAAGTGACGCCTCTTGAATTGACCGCTGCTTATGCCGGAATCGCGAATGGCGGCCATCCGGTCATCCCCCATGCCATCCAGGAAATTCGCGATAGTCACGGGACCGTGCTGTACCAGCGCCACGGATCCGTGGCGGACGCCGTGGCCGAACCCGGAGCAGTGTCAGCACTGACCAGCATGATGACCGGCGTTTTGGCCTACGGCACCGGCAAAGCCGCCCGGCTCGACCGCCCGGCAGCCGGCAAGACCGGCACCAGCAGCGATTACCGGGATGCCTGGTTCGCAGGCTTCACTGCCGATTATGTCACGGCGGTTTGGCTCGGCAATGACAACAATGACGAGATGAAACGGGTCACAGGCGGTAGCCTCCCGGCCAAACTATGGCATGACTTCATGATGGACGCCCACGTCGGGCTACCGCCCCGGCCCCTGCCCTACGCTTCGGACAGCCCCGCCGCTTCGGTCGCCGTTGCGGCCCCGAGCATCACCCCCACGACCCCCGCCCCGCCCCCAGACACAGGCCTACAAGACCTGATTTCCCGACTGTCCAACGGAGCTGCGGCGAGGCCGGTTGCTCCGTAGGGGGAATGTGCGGGAGGGGGGAAAAACAACCCCATTGCCCATAACCCCATTTGCCCATCTGGATAGACAGGCAGCTCCCTACCCTCGCCACGCCCGCAGCCGCCGGGCAGCTTCGGCGATGCTGTCTGTGGCGCCTGAAAAGGAAATGCGTACAAACCGCCGGCCTCGCTCTGGGTCAAAATCGATGCCGGGGGTGATTGCCACGCCGGTTTCGGCCAACAGCCGCCGGCACCAGGCTTCGCTGTCGTCGGTTCGATCCGAAACATCGGCGTAGAGATAGAACGCGCCTTCAGCCGGCGCCAAACGGTCGAGTCCGGCCTTGGGCAGCTCTTCCAGCAGCAGGGCCCGATTGCGGGCATAACGCGCCACATGACCATCCAGCTCGGCGCGACACTCGAACGCCGCACAGGCCGCCAATTGCGACAGGGACGGCGCCGAAATGAACAGGTTCTGGGCCAAACATTCGATGGAGCGTAACAGCGACTCCGGCACCACCAACCAGCCCAACCGCCAGCCGGTCATGGAAAAATACTTGGAAAAGCTGTTCAGCACAATCACGTCGTCGGACATCTCCAGGGCGGTCACCGCCGGTTCGCCGTAGGTGATGCCATGATAGATTTCGTCGGATATCAATCGAATACCCCGGTCGGCACAGGCGCGGGCCAAGTCGCGCAGGGCATCTCGACCGATCATCGAGCCGGTGGGATTAGCCGGGCTGGCCACCACCAACCCGTCAAGCGGCCCCACGGCATCCAATAAAGCCGGGGTTGGCTGAAACCCGGTCTCTGGCCCCACCGGGATTTCCACCGGCACCACCCCCAACGCCGTCAGGATGTTGCGGTAACAGGGATAACCGGGAGTGACCATAGCAACCCGATCCCCGGCGTCAAAGGCTGCCAGAAACGCCAGGACAAAACCACCTGACGAACCCGTGGTGACCACCACCCGATGAGCCGGGAGATCTAACCGATAGGCATCCCGATAATGACGAGCAATGGCGGCGCGCAGAGCCGGTGTTCCCAACGCATCGACATACCCCAACTGCTCATCGAGAGCCGCCCGAGCCGCCGCCACCACCCCAGCCGGGGCCGAAGTGGCAGGCTGCCCAACTTCCAGGTGCAGCACCTCTCCGCCGGCCCGCTCACGCTCGGCGGCGGCGCGCATCACCTCCATTACGAAAAACGGCGGGATTGCGCCCCGGCGCGCCTGCTTCATCATCGTCTAACCCTCTTCCTGCTCCGTATTGCCCCCTTTGGCAGCGGTCCTCGGGCCTATTTCAGCCCCGAAGTTATGAGCACCGAGAATGTCCGTCCCAATCCACGAGCATCCGTCACCGCACCGCAGCTCTTGCCGCCGTGCTGGTGATCATAGAGACACGCCACCGCTTCGGCCACGCCCAGCGCCGCCGATGGTGCCATGATCGGGCTGCTGGCTCCCAAAGGCTGATGCTCAATCGCTGAGGTATGCAGAATCGATAACACCGCCGCTGCCGCCGCCCGATTGGACGGCTCGGCCCCAGTTGCCGATCCGCTGGCTGCAAGCAGAGTGGTCTCCTGATAGGGATTGACCACCAGTACCGGCCCGCCAACACCAGACGCCCCGCCACCGCCACCAGCCAACAAACCCAGCTCGGGGATCACTCGATCATTGCCGAATAGCCCGCCCATGGTGAAGACGCAGGCCACACCCTGTTCCCGACCATCCACCACCGCCAACGCCGCCGTGGGCACCGCCGAGCCGACGCTTCCGGCGTTCGCCCGCAGTGCATTCATCATCGCGCCCAACCAGTCGCCCCCTTCCCCGACCGCCAAACCGGCTTGCCAGGCCATCGCCAGATCAGCCCCAGAGCGATCGGGGAAATGGATCACGTCATTGTCGTTAGCCACCTGAACGGTTTCACCCCATCGAGCCCGAAGACTGGACAGCGCCCCGCCGTCTATCCCTAAACCGTGGGCCAGTGTTCCGGCCAAACTGGAGTCGGTGGCGCCGTAACTGGCACCGTAAAAAGCCGCAATCCCGCGTTGACGCACCAATCCCAAGGTTGTGGCCAGTTCAGGCTGAACCAGCATTTCGCCTTCGGCCAAGGGACGGTTGTTGGTGGACAGAAACAGCCGCCGGGCCCCCGGATCGCGTGACAGCCGATCGGCTCCGGCTCGCAGATCGGCGGACAGTTGCCGCGAAACGGGCGTTCCCAATCCGGCCAGGGATTCCGGCGCTCCCAGCGCCTCCTCCCAATGGCGACGGCCATAGGCGGCATGCAGGGTGTACAGGCCCCGCAGGAAGCCAGGAACCGGCGCACTGCCGCTTGCGGGGGCCGACTCGGGCAGGAAGTCGAGAGTCCGAACAGACTTGGTTGCAGGATCATGCACAAGGCACAGCCCGCCGCCGCCCAACCCCACTCGAGACGGCAATGTCACCGCCATGGTTAAAGCCATGGCCACCGCCGCGTCAACAGCGTTGCCTCCGGTTTCAATCACGGCCCGCCCAATCTCCACCGCTCGGGGATCGTCGGCAGCGCCGTAGCTACTGAGGCCTGGTGTCGCCTGATCGGGATGACACCCCGTGGCGACCACCGCCACGGCGGCCAGCAGGGTCAAACGCCATGGTTGACGGCTCCGAAGCGCAGAGCCGGCATCAGCACAGTTGACATCGGCCCGAACGGACGGGAACCATAGCCTCCAGCCCACTGGCGGGAGACAGGCAGTGCTAGAGCGAAGGGATGTGGTCAAGGCGAACTCGCTTTTCAGGAGAGGCGGGAATGAGGTGGTACGACGGTGGGCGAGCGCGCTGCTGGCGCTGGCGTTGCCGTTGGTCCCCATGGCCGCCGCCACCGCCCAGGAAAGCGGCAGCCGTGGCCAACAGATGGAGTTCATCCGCGACGCCGAGATTGAGCATATCATTCGGGGTTACGCACAGCCAATCTTCCAAGCTGCCGGCGTCGACTCCGAGGCTGTGGATATCATCCTGGTCCAAGAGGACGTGATCAACGCCTTCGTGGCCGGCGGCCAGAATATGTTTATCTATACCGGCTTGCTCCAGGAGTGCGACAATCCCGAGCAGTTGGTCGGAGTCATGGCCCACGAAACTGGCCACATTGCCGGCGGTCACCTGATCCGGGGCCGCGATGCCATGGAGAACGCTTCGGCGGAAGCCTTGTTGGCCATGATCCTAGGGGTGGGCGCCGCCATCGCCTCCGGTCAACCTGGCGCCGCTGCCACGGTGATCACCGGCGGAACCGGGATGGCCGAAAATAATCTGCTGGCGTTCTCACGGACCCAGGAGGGATCCGCCGACGCCGCCGGTATGCGCTTTCTCGATACCGCCCACATCACGACCCAGGGGTTCCGCGATTTTCTCCAAAAGCTCGCCGGACAGGAATTGCTGCCGGCTAACCGTCAAGTGGCCTATACCCGCACCCACCCCTTGACCCAAGATCGCATCGACGCGGTAGCCGACCATCTGGAAAACTCGCCCTGGAAAAATGCCATGCTCGGGCCGGTGGCGACGGAGCAATTCCAGCGCCTTAAGGCTAAACTGGTTGGTTTTCTCCACCCAGCTCTGGCGTTGCGCCGCTACTCTCCCAACGATGCCTCGATCCCGGCCCGCTACGCCCGCGCCATCGCCCTCTACCGCCAAGGGAATCTAACCGAAGCATTACCCCAGATCGACGCGCTGATCGCCCGAGAGCCCAAGAATCCCTTTTTCTATGAACTCAAGGGCCAGGTCTTGATGGAAAATCAAAGGGTTGCCGAGTCTTTAGCACCCTACCGGCGCTCGGTTGACCTGATGCCGGACTCGGGGTTGTTGCGGGGAGCGTTGGCCCAAGCCCTGTTGGAAAGCAATAATCCCCGTGTGATCGATGAAGCCTTACACCATCTCCAGTTTGCCACTCGACAAGAGCGTAACTCGCCTTTCCTGTGGCGGCTGGTGGCCACCGGCTGGGGCCGCAAAAACAACGAAGGCATGGTGGCCTACGCCTTGGCCGAAGAGGCTGTGGCAAAAGGCGATCGGGCTACGGCTCGCAGCCAGTCCGACCGCGCCGAGCGATTGCTGCCCGCCGGCTCTCCCGGCTGGCTGCGGGCCCAAGACATTCGAGCCATCGTTGATACCCGCTAACGGTGGTGCTTGCACCCTTGCCCGCCCTTTCAAGATCCCACCCCTTAAGGATCTGTTATGACTCAGCGTTTGTGCCCGACCACGCCCTTTGATGACCAACGTCCTGGAACCTCGGGGTTGCGCAAAGCCGTTACCGTGTTCCAACGTCCGCACTATTTGGAAAATTTTGTCCAATCGGTCTTTGATTGCGTACCGGACCTGACCGGAGCCGTGGTGGTGGTTGGTGGCGATGGCCGTTACTACAACGCCACCGCCATTCAAACCCTTCTGCGGATCGCGGCGGCCAATGGTGTTGCGCGGGCCGTGGTTGGACATCATGGCATTTTATCGACTCCGGCGGCCTCGCACCTGATCCGCGAGCGGAGCGCGGGCGGCGGCTTCATTCTGTCGGCCAGCCACAACCCCGGCGGCCCGGATGGCGACTTCGGCATTAAATTCAACGGCGCTAACGGTGGCCCGGCCCCAGAAGCTCTGACCGAAGCGGTTTATGCCCGCTCCCGGATCCTCGATGCCTACCGACTATGGGACGCGCCGGACCTGGATCTGTCACGCCAGGGGGAAAGCCGGCTGGGTCCAATGGTCGTCGAAATTGTGGACTCGGTGGCCGATTACGCCGCCTTGATGGCGCGGATTTTCGATATGGCCGCGATCCGGCGTCTGTTTGCGGACGGCTTCCGCATGGTGTTCGACGCCATGCACGCGGTAACCGGCCCCTACGCCGTAGAAATTCTGGAGCGACGGCTGGGCGCACCAACCGGAACCGTCATCAACGGCATTCCGCTGGAGGATTTCGGAGGGCATCACCCCGACCCCAACTTGGTCCACGCCGCCGAGTTGGTATCGCGTCTATTGGGACCGGATGCTCCGGACTTCGGCGCCGCCTCGGATGGTGACGGCGATCGGAACATGATTTTGGGCCGGGCTTTTTACGTCTCGCCCAGCGACAGCGTGGCCATATTGGCGGCCAATGCCCGGTTGGTGCCCCATTTTGCCAATGGGTTGACCGGGATCGCCCGCTCGATGCCCACCAGCCAAGCCGCTGACCGGGTGGCGGCAGCCCTTGGCATTCCCTGCTACGAAACCCCCACCGGCTGGAAATTCTTTGGAACGCTGCTGGATGCGGGTCGGATCAGTCTGTGCGGCGAAGAAAGCTTCGGCACCGGCTCGGACCATGTCCGGGAAAAAGACGGCTTGTGGGCTGTGCTGATGTGGCTGAACATTCTCGCTCATCGGCGCCTGTCGGTTGCCGAGATCGTGCATGAGCATTGGCAACGCTTTGGCCGCACCGTTTACGGTCGCCACGATTACGAGGCCATTGACTCCCGCGCCGCCGAAGCCCTGATGGCCGAACTGCGGACCCGCTTGACAGATTTACCCGGTGCCGTCCTGGATCATCGCCCGGTGCGCTCTGCTGATGACTTTGCTTACGTCGATCCGGTGGATGGCAGTCGCAGCGAGCGTCAAGGGATCCGGGTGATATTCGAAGATGGAGCCCGAATCGTCTACCGCCTTTCAGGAACCGGCACGGCTGGCGCCACTCTGCGGGTTTATTTAGAGCAACACCGCCCTGATCCTGCTGACCACGACATCGACGCCAGAACCGCTTTAGCCGATCTGGCCGCGACGGCAGAAACCTTAGCCGGAATCGCCCGCCACACCGGGCGGACGGCTCCTGATGTGGTAACCTGAATACCATAAGGGCTGCCCTCATACCATCGAGCCTTGATGGTGACTCATCAAGGCTGCTCTCAGACGCCGGGCGGGCGCATCCGCGCCCTTGGCTTCGCGTCCACGAGGACGCGGGGCCGCCGTCGCGGCCCGAGGACCGGCAAATGGGCTTGTCGGTAAAGGCTGCCCAGACGCCGGGCGGGCGCATCCGCGCCCTTGGCTTCGCGTCCACGAGGACGCGGGGCCGCCGTCGCGGCCCGAGGACCGGCAAATGGGCTTGTCGGTAAAGGCTGCCCTCAAACGCCGGGCAGGCGCATCCGCGCCCGCCACACGCTCCAAGCTAACTCCCAGTCAACGCCCGGATTTGCCGGCTGGCTACCGCCAGCCGGGCCAAATCCAGATCGGGAATTGAACGCAGCTCTGTCAGCAACAGTGCCACCCGGTCCACAGCGGCATATCGCCCTTGGCTCCAGCGGTCGATGATCTCCGCCGCACCACCAGGAGCACAGCCCTCCAGCACCAGCCCTTCCAAAACCCGCCAAGTCAGATCGGTTTGCTGGCCGTAAAGATCATCAACCATGGCGTTGACCGCCTGGAACTGCCAATGATCGCCGGCAGGAATCTTCCGCGCCCGCCGCCGCAGCCAGTTGAGGCCAAAGCGCTCGCCCAATTGATAGTAAGTCGCCGCGACCGTCGGAACCGATGCACCCCGCGCCGTCGCAATCCGAACCACATCCATCACCGGCGCCAACACCGGCAGCACGCCGATGTCGTGTGCCAACGCAACGGGCACACCCCGCTCAACCCGATCGGCAATGCGCTGAGTTAAAGCCACACGCTCCCCAGTGCCAAGTAAATCCTGAAGGCCCAGAACCAGGGCCTCGACGCCCTGACGATGGCTCTGGATCTCGGCGGCGATATCCAGGGGATGGCGACCATGTCCCAAAAACCAGGGCACAGCGCGTTCCAATAACCGCTGAATATCTTGGATCATGCTGATCTGGCACACCGTCTCCACCGCACCATCCAGACTCTCAATGGTCTGCCATAAGGCCCTTAACCCGAAGACCTCACGGGTAATGGTATAAGCGCGCGCCACATCTCCCGGTTGGGCCCCGGTTTTCTCGATCATTTCCCGAACAAAAGACGGACCAACTCGATTGACCAGACTGTTGGTCACGCTGGTTGCGATAATCTCCCGACGCAGTCGGTGACGGGCCAAAGCCTCGGGAAACTGCTGGCGCAGGCGATGCGGGAAATAACGAGCCAAATCCCCCGTCATCCAGGGATCATCAGGCAGGTCCGATGCCAGCAGGTCGTCGTAAAGGGTGATTTTGCCGTAGGCCAACAGCACCGCCAACTCGGGACGGGTCAGGCCTCGACATTCCTTTTTCCGAACCGCCAGCGCCTCGTCATCGGGCAATTTCTCCACCACTCGATTCAACCGCCCGGCTCGCTCCAAGGCGCCCATGAAACGGGCGTGTTCGTCGAGCCGATCGGCGGCAGTGGCCTCGGCCACGCTTAAGGCTTGGGCTTGAAGATAATTATCGGCCAGCACCAGCGCCGCCACCTCTTCGGTCATGGCGGCCAAGATTTGATTGCGCTGCTTGAGGGTTAAATCCCCGGACGCAACCACATCCCCTAGGAGGATCTTGATATTGACCTCGTGATCAGAGCAATCGACCCCCGCCGAATTGTCGATGGCATCGGTATTGAGCCGAATCCCGCGCCGCAAAACCGCTTCAACACGAGCCGGCTGGGTCATGGCCAGATTGGCGCCCTCACCAATCACCTGCACCCGCAAATCCCGAGCATCGACCCGGATGGCATCATTGGCTTTGTCGCCGACGTCGGCATTGCTCTCGCTCTGGGCTTTGATGAAAGTGCCGATGCCGCCGAACCACAAGAGGTCAACCTCGGCGGTCAACAGAGCCCGAATCAATTGGTTGGGCGTCAGACCATCAGCCTGAAGGCCGAACCGGGCTTTGATTTCCGGGGTCAGGACCAGCAGCTTGGCCGAACGCTCGTAGATCCGCCCGCCGGGTGACAGGCGGAGCGAATCATAATCACTCCAGGCCGAGCGCGGCAATGCCGCCAGCCGGGCCCGCTCTTCGAAGGACAGCGCCGGGTCCGGGTCCGGGTCGCAGAAAATATGCTGGTGATTGAACGCCGCCACCAGCCGGGTGCAGCGAGACAACAGCATGCCGTTGCCGAACACATCCCCCGCCATGTCGCCCACACCAACGCATGTGAAGGGGTGGCTTTGGATATCGTGATCCCGTTCGCGGAAATGACGCTTGACCGATTCCCACGCCCCCCGCGCCGTAATGCCCATCTTCTTGTGATCATACCCCACCGAACCACCCGAGGCGAAAGCATCGTCCAGCCAAAAGCCATAACGGCAGGCAACATCGTTGGCGATATCCGAGAAGCTGGCGGTGCCTTTGTCGGCGGCCACCACCAGATAAGGATCGTCACCGTCGAACCGAACAACCTCCGGCGGTGGTGTCACACTGCCGTCCGGAGCCAGATTGTCGGTCAGATCCAGCAATCCGCTCATCAATATCTGATAACAAGCAATGCCTTCGGCCAAGGCCGCTTCTCGACCCTGGGACAGCAATGGGGGACGTTTGACCACAAACCCGCCTTTGGAGCCCACCGGCACGATCACCGCATTCTTGACCATCTGGGCTTTCATCAGCCCAAGAATTTCGGTGCGGAAGTCCTCGCGGCGATCGGACCAGCGAATCCCGCCCCGCGCCACCTTGCCGCCGCGCAGATGAATGGCTTCGACCTGCGGACTGTAAACAAACAGCTCCACCAAGGGCCGGGGCAGCGGCAAATCGTCAAGGGCTTGGCTATCCAGCTTTAAAGCCAGATAGGGCTTAGGCTGACCATCGGCCCCTCGTTGGAAATAATTGGTCCGCAAGGTTGCTAGGGTCAGATTGAGGAAACGGCGCAGGATCAAATCCTCATCGACGCTTTGAACCTTTTCGGCGGCGACCGAAAGCGCCCCGACCAGCCGATCCGACCGCGTCTGCCAATCCTCCGGGCGACCAGGATCGAGCCGTATCAAAAACAGATCGATGATCAGGCGGGCGATCTCCGGGTGACGGGCCAGCGTTTCTTCCATGTAGTCCTGACTGAAGGAACACCGGGCCTGACGCAGATATCGGGCTTGAGCCCGCAAAATCGAGACTTCCCGCCAGCTCAGGCCAGCCCGCAGCACCAGACGGTTAAATCCGTCAACCTCCGCCTCTCCGCTCCACAAACGAGAAAAGGCGTCCTGGAATTTCAATCGATCACGTTCCAGATCGATGACATTGCCTGTCCGGGATTCGGTCTGGAAGTCATGAAGCCAAACCGTCCCAGCATGGGCCGGATGCACCGCAAAGGGCTGTTCTGTTACGACTTTCAGGTCCAGGGTCTCCAAAGGCGGCAGCATGTCCGACAGCGGCACGGGCTCGCCCTGGTGATAGATTTTGAAACGGACCTCGTAAGCGTCGGCCTCCAGGGACCGATACAAAGTAATGCCCAACCCGCCCTTAACCATCACCTCTTCTATCCGGCCAATGTCATAGACAGCGGTTTCGGCAGAGGTGATTTCGCGATAACCGACAGGAAAGGCATCGGCATATTTCGCAAAAAGCGCAAGTCCGTTCTCTTCACCATGAGTCTCAACCAAAGACTCCTGCAAACGCTCAACCCACCCTCGCGCCGCCTCAATCAACTGCGCCTCGATATCCCGCGCATCATAATCCGGGAACGCGACGGACCGGGTGCGCACGATCACATGCAGACGAGCCAATGGAGCATCAGAAACCTGGATATAATAGGCCGAAACCGTGCCCTCGAAGGCCTGTTCCAGAACGCTGACCACGCTCTTGCGCAAAGCGGTGTCGTAACGGTCACGAGGCAAGAACACAAGGCAACTGACAAAGCGTTTGAATGGATCCGCCCGCACAAACAGGGCCACCCGCTGTCGTTCCTGCAAGTGCAAAATGCCCATGCTGAGATCAAATAACTCGTCATCGGAAATTTGGTAGAGTTCATCGCGGGGCAAGGAACTCAGAATGTGAACCAACCGACGGCCATCATGCCCCTGGGGATTGAACCCAGCCCGCACCATCACCCGCGCCACTTTGCGTCTCAGGAACGGCACGTCACGCACCATACGGACGTAAGCCGTCGAGGTGAACAGGCCCACAAACAGCCGCTCACCGATCACGGTTCCATCCTCGCCGAACGCTTTGATCAGAATCGCATCCTGGTGAACCGCGCGATGAACGGTGGCGCGCCGATTGGACTTGGTCACGCGCAACAGTTGGGGTTGACGTAAAAACGACTGAACTTCGGGCGGCAGGCGATCCAGATCCCGCAGGCCATCGAAAACGACCACCGCCGGATCCTTCAAAACCCCTAACCCGCTCCCCGGTTCGATTTCCAATCGGGTTGCAGCCTCACCGCTGCTGCTCTGCCCCTCCGAAGAAACAAAACGATAAACCCGGTAACCCAAAAAGGTGAAATGGTCATCGGCCAACCAAGTCAAAAAGTCGGCTGTTTCGGTGAATTCATCGGCAGAGCCCGGTCGGGATCGACTCCGCAAATCGGCCATGACTTCGGCGGCGGCAGCCCGCATTGGCCGCCAATCCTCCACCGCCAACCGAACATCACTTAATACCCGCAACACGTGGCTCCGCACCGCCTCGACCCGCTCGGGGCTGGTCAGACGATCGATGGTCAGGTGAATAAACGATTCGGCCAAGGATTCAGAAGGCGCGGCCCCGGACTCATACAGCGCCACCAGATGGCCAGATTCGTTCCGCTGGCATCGCAACACCGGGTGAATCACCAGATGAACGGTCAAGCCGTCCTGAGTCAGCGCCTCGGTTAAAGACGCCACCAAAAACGGCATATCATCATTCACCACTTCAACGACGCTGTGACTGGACTGCCAATTATCGCGGTCGATTTGTGGACTGAACACCCGCAGCAATGGCGTTCGGGGTGCCCGCACCAGCCCGAACTGCCACAACGCCAACGCCGCCCCGTAAAGGCGCTCGAAGGGCACCGCCATCATGTCTGCTGGCGGCACATTGGCGTAAAAAGAACGCACAAACCGTTCGGCGATCTCGGCCTTGTCGCGCCCCACCCGTTCCCGGACCTGCTGCGACATTTGGTCGATTAATTCGCTTTTCCGCTGCTCGGCCCGTATCGCCATGGCGCCCTCGTTTGATCCCATATCCCTATGGTTGGAAATGGGGGAGCAGCCGGACCACTTCAATCATGGGCTTTGCCGGAAGCGTGTCGTCCGGTCTATATCGGCAAGCGTTAAGATGACCAAGTCCAGGAACGCCATGAGCCGAATGAAAAAACGCCCCACGGATAAGCGCACTCCGCCAGCGGCAGACGTGGCTGGCTTTTTTGCCGCAGCCCTGGATCATCATCGTAACGGGCGGTTTAGCGAAGCCCGGCGGCTTTATCAGGAGGTTTTGGCACGGGAACAGAGGCATGCCGAAAGCCTGCATCTACTGGGAGTCTTGGCGTTAGGGGACGGCCAAGCCGCGACGGCGGCAGCTCTGATCGAGCAGGCCATCGAGATTCAAGACAACAAGGCATCTTTTCATAATGATTTGGGGCTGGCGCTTCAAGAATTAGGCCGCAAAGGCGCCGCAGTGGCCTGTTATCAGCAAAGCTTGCGATTGAAGCCCGATTTCCCCGAAGCCCTGTTCAATCTCGGAACTGTTCTCCGGGCGTTAGGACGGCACGAACAGGCAATCCTGCGCTACCAGGAAGCGGTGCGTCTGCGCCCCGATAATCCCGCAACCCTCTGCAATCTGGGCACGGCGCTGTTAGAGCAAGGACGGCCTCAAGAGGCTGTGGCCTGTTATCAACGGGCGCTCGAGAGTCGACCTGATGACCTTCGGGCGCTTGGGAATCTCGGGGTGGCGTTCCGGGAGCTGGGACAAGGGACCGAAGCCGAAGCCTGTCAACGCCGGGTGCTGGCCTTGAAACCGGACCATCCCGAAGCCTTATCCAATTTGGGCATCCTATTGATGGATCAGGGACTCACCGATGAGGCCATGGACTGTTACCAACAGGCGTTGCAGATCAAGCCCCGCTTTCCCGATGCCCTCTGTAACCTTGGAATTGCCTACCGAAGCCAAGGGCATTGTGCCGATGCCGCCGCTTGTTATCAACAGGCTCTGGCCATCCAACCGGAGGCTCCGGTGGTGCTGTCCAACCTGGGCAGTGTGTTGCACGAGCTGGGCCGGGATCAGGAGGCAATCGCCTGCCTGGAACAGGCTTTGCGCCTCCATCCTGACTCGGTAGAAGCCCTGTGCAACCTCGGAGTCGTGTTTCAGGCTCGGGAGGACTGGGAACAGGCCGCAACCTGCTACCAACGGGCGCTGGCTCTGCGCCCTGACTCCGGAGTGGCCCTGGCTAATTTTGGGAATGTGCTGCGGGAACAAGGCCACCTCGATGACGCAATCACACATCTGGAACGGGCGCTGGCCCTCACTCCCGAAGCTCCGGCGGTCCTGATCAACCTGGGCGCTGTTTTTCAAACTCAAGGCCGCTGGGATCAGGCCGCCACCTGCTACCAACGCGCCTTAACCCAACAACCGAACTCCCACCAGGCGTTGACCAATCTCGGGCAGGTTCTCCATGACCTGGGACGGCTTCAGGAGGCCGTCGCCCAGTATCAGCGAGCCTTGGCCCTAGTCCCCGACGCGCCGAAAACCCTCTCGGGTCTGGGGCTGGCATTCCAGGCCCAAGGCCAGATCGGATCCGCCATCCAGTGCTTTGAACGCGCTTTGGATTTAGACCCGGAGAACGCCGAAGCCCACTGGAACGACGCCTTCGCGCGGCTGCTCACCGGAGACTTCGCGCGCGGCTGGCCGGGTTACGAATGGCGGTGGCACAAGAAAGACGTCCGCCCCCACGGCTTTACCGAGCCCTTATGGACCGGCGCCGAGTGTCCAGGTGACACCATCCTGCTTCATCATGAGCAAGGGTTTGGTGATAGCCTCCAGTTTCTTCGCTATGCGCCGATGGTTCGGGAACGCTGTGCCCGCGTGGTGGTGCTGTGCCCGACCCCCTTGGCACCGCTTGCGGCCACTGTGGCCGGCGTCGATCAGGTGGTTTCAGATCGCCGAGACCTGCCCGCATTTTCCCACCACGCCCCCTTGCTCAGTCTGCCGTGGCTGTTCCAAACCACCCTCGACAGCATCCCCGCTGCCATCCCCTACCTTCACCCCGATCCGATCCGGCTCGAGGCTCACCGCAGCGCGCTGGCATCGATGACGGCGGGACTGCGAGTGGGGTTGGTCTGGCGCGGCAATCCCCACCATCGCAATGACCGCAACCGCTCGATAGAGGCGCCAACACTGGCTAGGCTCGGGGATGTTTCCGATGTCACCTGGGTTTCGCTCCAGCCGGACGCCACCGCCGAAGAGCTGGCATCCCTAACCGCCCGTGCGGTCGTTCACAATCCGAGACCGTCCCTGAACGATTGGGCCGACACGGCGGCCGTCATCGCCGCCCTGGAGTTGGTCGTCACCGTCGACACGGCGGTTGCTCATCTGGCCGGAGCCCTGGGCAAGCCAACCTGGGTTCTGCTGCCCTTTGCGCCGGATTGGCGGTGGCTGTTAGATCGTGATGACAGCCCCTGGTACCCGACCCTACGCCTGTTCCGCCAACCTCACCCCGGTGACTGGTCGACAGTGATTCAGGCTGTGGCCGATGCCCTGCCCCACAAAGAGACGAGCCTTTTTTGAGCTTGGAAGGCTTGTTGGTTCTACAAAATTTTCCTATCTTGTTGTTGACTGATTTAACAGCTTGGAGCTAAAGGGTCTGCCATGAAAAAGCCCATACGTCGTTTCTCGTTGAAGTGTAATACGGCCTTACACTGAGAGCCTTGACTTCGGGTTTGCTGAATTCATCGTGCCGAGACTCGCGTAAATTATCGGATTTTTATCGGTATCCTCGAAAACAACGGCATGAAATATGATCAGCAGAAGGGCTCCCATCGCCAATATGAAGGTATTCACTCGGGTCAACGCTGGATAGTGATACCGGCGAGCTATAACGATGACACACTGCCGGTATCGGGCCGCGACGGCGGCCCCGCGCGCCCATGCGCGCGAAGCCAAGGGCGCGGATGCGCCCGCCCGGCGTCTGAGGGCAGCCTTGATGAGTCACCATCAAGGCTCGAGGGTATGATAGTAGCCTATCATCAACTATCCGACGAAACCAAACCAGGAACCCTCAAGTCGATGCTTTTGCAGAGGCCCGGCGCTGGGTGGACGCGCAAACCGCCCGAAGGCGGTGGGGCATGCTGCACAGGGACAGCTAGGCGATGGAGTCGGCGCAACCGTTTTACGGCAGTCCGCCCCCCTGGGTGTGTCATTCTTATTGATTCCTCCGCGCCAAATCGGGATTGTCGTAGGACTGCGGGGGCTTTGGCGCCCGCTCTGCCTGGTGTTGCATGGGTACGATCCGGTCACGACGCGAGGATAGCGCCCTGGCCCGTCCGCTGTCGGTGGCCGGGGAGGGAGAATCTGCGGTTAAACAAGGTGAGCAGATCGTTCGCTCCATCGCCTTCGCGGTGGTGGCGGTGCTGCTTGCGCTGATCGGGCTTTCGGGATTCGCGGCCTATTCTGAATATAATCTTTACGTCAAGGACGCCGAGCGGCGGGTTGAAAGCGACATCGCTGCCTCGGAGCAGAACATCAAGCTGGCCATTTCCAGCCTGGAAAGCCTGATGCGGGCGATCGGCGAGCGGATTCGCACCGGAGGCGTCAGCGAGCATAATCTCAGCGAATTTCTGTTCACCATGGACCATGACCTGCCCGCAACTCGAGCCTTGCTGGTGGTCAATCCGCGTGGCGTCGTCATTGCAGAGTCGCGGGCTGAACGCCTTTCGGTCGGCATCGACGTGTCCGACCGCGCCTATTTCACCGCCCATCGGGCGGTGGTCCCCGATGGCACGGTCGGTGAAGGAGAGTTGTTCATTGGCGGGCCGATCCGCTCGCGCGTTGATAATTCCTGGTTGATGCCGATTTCCAGGGCCGTTCGCGATGATAAAGGCAATCTGCTTGCGGTCATCGTGGCTTCAATGGACCTTAGATATATCGCCAAGCTCTTTTCATCGATTGATGCCGGCCCTCATAAGCTGGAAGTCCTGCTTCACCAAGAAGGTCAAGTGGTCTCGGTCTTTCCGTTTGACTTCACCCAAATTGGCCGTTCGGTGGCCAATCAGCCGCTTTTTCGCGATTTTTTACCCCGAGCCACTCTTGATGTGGTTCAAGCTCCTTCCGTAGTCGATCCCACCAGTGATCGGATCGTGGCCTACCGGGTCATGAGCCCCTGGCCCTTGGTGCTGGAAGTCTCCATGCGCCGAGATGATGCTCTTGGGCATTTTTTCGCGGTGGCAGTGGGATGGGCAACGCTACTGACCCTGTTTCTGTTGATGACGCTCTACGCCGCGTTTCGGCAGATTTCCCAAACCCGACAGTTGGCATCCCAGGCCGTAGTGATTGAACAGCAAATCGGGGCCCTGAAACGCGCCAACGATTCGCTCCAACGGGAAATGTCCGAGCGACGGAACGCCGAAGAGGAACGGGATCAGCTCTTTGATCTGTCCATCGATATGTTGAGTATCTCGACCACCGATGGCTATTTCCGCCGCGTCAATCCGGCCGTGGTCAGGAATTTAGGCTACAGCGAGTCCGAACTGCTGGCCACCCGGATCATCGATTTCGTTCATCCAGATGATGTCGAGGCAACATTAGAAGAGTTGCAGGCCTTGGCGAAAAACCGACCCATGCTGGCCTTTGAAAACCGGATCCGACGGAAAGGCGGCGCCTATCGCTGGTTCAGTTGGAACGCCTTTCCCAAGGATCAATTGGTCTATGCGGTGGCTCGGGATGTGACCGAGCAAAAGGCCGTGGCAGAACAGCTCGCACAAGCGTTGTACCACGCCGAAGCCGCCAACCGGGCCAAGAGCGATTTTCTGGCCAATATGAGCCACGAATTGCGAACGCCGTTGAATGGCGTCATCGGCTATGCCGAGGCTCTGGGGCTGGGGATTTTTGGCGCACTCACGGTCAAGCAACTGGAATATATCAATAACATTCGTAACGCAGGCACATTGCTGTTGGGCATCGTCAACGACCTGCTCGACCTTTCGGTGGTCGAGGCCGGTCGTCAAGTGCTGGCCGAAGCTGACGCCGATATGGGAGCCCTGGTCGCAGCCGTGCTGGCGCTGGTCCGTGACCGGGCATCCTCTAAACAGCTTGTCCTATCCAGTGAGGTGCCGGAGCCGGCTCCAATCGTGCGCTGCGACGAACTGAAGATTAAACAGGTGTTGGTGAATCTGGTGGTCAACGCCATCAAATTTACCAAGGAAGGCGGGGCCATCCGAGTCGAAGTGACCCTTGAGGCCGACGGCTCTTTGCGAATCGCCATCGCCGATACCGGAATCGGCATCGCTGATCATGATATGTCCAAGGTCATGACGCCGTTTGGGCAGGTTGAGCCGGTTCATGCCCGTAAACAGGGAGGCGTCGGATTGGGGCTACCGCTGTCCAAGAAGCTGGTTGAACTCCACGGCGGCGCGTTGATCCTAGAGAGTATCGTTGGTGTTGGGACCACGGCCCAGGTGATTTTACCGGCACAGCGGGTGCGTTCGGTCGAAGAGACAGGGTCGATGTGATGTCAGCCGGACGCGGAGACACGTCAGGCTTTGCGTCGCCAGCAAGTCCCTGTAAAGTCCAGCCAGCGCGCGATGATCGGCGGGGGGCGCCGAGATCGGCATCGGTTGGCCCGTCCGTGAGGCGCCGGCTAGCCCGTGACGGGTTGATCGGCGGAAATGGGCGCGACAGGGGGAGATCATGACTGAGCATCCGGCAATGAAAACCCCAAGCATCAGGGCGCGCGTTTGGCGGCTGTTCAGCAGGCCTTCGGCTCACTTTTCTCTGGGCGCGATTTTATTGTACGGCTTTGGCCTGGGCATCGTATTTTGGGGTGGGTTCCATTGGGCTATCGAATTATCAAACACGGATACTTTCTGCCTCTCGTGCCACGAGCATTCCCAATATACCTTGCCCGAGGTACAACAGACGAAGCATTTTGCCAATGCGTCCGGCGTCAAGGCCACCTGCTATGACTGCCATGTTCCGCGCGAGTGGCTGCATAAGGTGACAACAAAGGTCTATGTCACCAACGAAATGTTTCATCATTTGGCGGGTTCTCTTGATACCCGCGCCCAATACGAGGCCAAACGGCTGGCCATGGCCGAAGATGTTTGGGCCTCCATGCGCGAGTCTGATTCTCGGGAGTGCCGGAATTGCCATAGCTACGATGCCATGAGCGCAACGGCCCAGGAAGGATTAGCCGCCCGGCAGCACCAGTTGGCCGCCGAACGCGGCGTGACCTGCATCAGTTGTCACATGGGGATCGCCCACAAGCTGCCGCCAGGTGCGCCTGAACGCAAATTGCTGTCCGAAACACCGTGAGGATTGGCGGAGAGCGCCAATCCGGGCGCTCTCCGGTGATCGAAATAATCCCATCCTCCCCCCAATATAGATCGCCGGATTCAGCAGGATGACCGAGAGTACCCTTCCATCTTGTGCGACGAGATCGTCGCGCTTTTTAGTGCCTGCAAGCCTCTTGATCTGGACGCGCGCGTGGGAAAGCATAGTTGTGGTGGTCGCAGGAACCGCCCTATTGCTGGCCGTAAGCTATTCAGCCTTCAATGGTCAGTTTTTTGGTGAAGACTTCATCACACGGTCTTTGTATTTATCAGCCAATGGTGATTTTTTAAAAGCGATTTTTACGCCTTTTGGTCCATTTTTGCGACCTGCGGCGGTGGCCTGGAGCATCGGAACCCAGCTTGTCCTGCCCTTTGATCCCTTCATTCACCATCTCCGCAACTTTGTCGGTCTTTTGGTCCTGGCCCTGCTGCTGCATCGAGTCCTTTTGCGCCTGACCGAATCCCCCGTAGCGCGAGGACTGGGATTGGTGCTGTTTTTAGGGTCCGGCATCCAATTGACAATTGTTGGCTATATCAACTGCATCGACAATATCGGCGCTCTGACCTATGGCTTGGCCACTCTGTTATTTTTATTACGCTATTATCAACAAGGTGGCTGGTGGAATTATCTTGGAGCGCTGTTGTTCTTTTTATTCAGCACCTTTTCCCGCGACGCCAATGTCATGTTTCTCTTTGCCTTGGCAGTCTTGATCGGTTTTCAGGCACGAGAAACCGGCACCCCCTGGATACGACGCGCTATTTTGCAGTTCCTGCCGTTTGTTGCCTTGGTTGCTCTGTATTTTATTATTCGAATTGACGTGGTTGGAGTGCCCGGCCTGGGAAATGGGGCCAATTATCCGGCTTATGCCCTGCATGTTGATTTTGATCGGATTGTGCGGTTATCGGGAACCTTTATCGGAGTTCTGCTCAATCTCTCTTTTAGCGATCCGGTGGTCACAGGGCAAGGAGACTTGTCATCCTGGCTCGGCCTGTCCCCATCGATGCAGTATGATTTCCGAATCGGTTTTGCCCTCTTGGGCGGCGCGTTAATGCTGGTGACGGTGGTCCTGGGACTACGGGCGCGGCCTTTGGGGTTGTTCGCGGTGGCCTGGGCCGGAGCTATGCTGCTGCCGAGCTTTCTGATTCAGAACGAGCAGATTTATTACGACTTTGAGCCTCTGGCGGCCTGTGCCCTACTGTTAGGACTGTGCGTGGACCGGGCTGGACCCTACCGGCGATGGCTGGCGGCGGCCTGGTTGCCTGTGTTGGCGGTAACCGTCGTCAATGGCATTGCCCATGCCGGCAACGTCAACGCCCTGGTCTGGCGAGGGGTTGCCAACCAAAACCAAGCGATCATCGATCAGGTGATGACACCCCATCGGGGCGAAGCCATCGCCGCTTTAACCCTGATCGCTGCCGATCAGACCAAAGCCGATCTCCTTCAATATCTGGTGGATCCGCCCCTGTCACCGTCGGGTTTATATCAAGCCCAGTTAAAAGCGTTGATGTCCCCGACTCTTCGCTATTTCAGAGTGGTCACCCAAGCCGATTATCTGCCGGACCCCAGCGTTCCCCAACCCCACCTGATTTACCGTCAAGAAGCGGACGGCAAAACATTGACACGGATTAAAGAACAGCCTTCATCTCCCACTGCGGTGATTGTGGTTGGCTTCGACCCCAGAAGCGCACCGGCAGGTCTCTCTCAACCCTTGCCGCTGTGGCTAAAAGCAACACACGTTCATCCAGACATGACGGTCTTGTGGAATGGCCAACCCCTGGCTTCGGTTACGGATACCAACCAAAAGGTCGTCACGACGATGATCCCGAGTTCCTTGCTGACAACCCCTGGGCAGGTGAGTTTGTCCCTTCATGACCCGGTCACAAACCAGGAATCGCCGACGGTGCGGTTCGAAGTGACGCCGGGGACGCCAGTCAAGGCACCGTAAGGAAGACAGACCTGGATGGTTTCCGATCAAGACGGTCAAGAAAGCCAGTGCCCGCCCACAAAAACAGCCCCATCTCCATGGGCGCCAGAAGAGGACTTTCCCCATGCCGCCCAACAAGAAAAACCCCCTCGGCCTGAATGCCCTTCAACTCAAAACGCTGACCTTGTTCCAAGCCCTGGCTGCCCTTGAGAATCACGCCACCCCCGCAACCGACGAACCTGGCGCTGTGGTCATCGACGATCTCCCCCATCCCCATGGCGATCATTTCCATCTGGGTGACGCGGTGGTGGCCAGCCGCAATGCAACCGGCCTTGCCAATCCCGCCGTTTGGACCGCGTTGGCGCGTAAAGACTTGATCAGGAATAACCATCCGTCTGGACAGTTGGTGGTGACCGCTGCTGGGTTAGCCTATGAAACCGGACTGGGCGACCTGCTGCATCGGGCCGATCATTGATGTCAGAGTCTGAAAAAAAGCCCGGCAGTTCGGCGCCCCCATCATCGGGACCGGGCCGGGAAGATCGGTTGCGCCGACAAGCGACGGCCTTGCGTGATAACCTCAAAAAGCGCAAGGCTCAGGCCCGAGGCCGCCAAAATCCACCAGATAACGACCAAGGCCAGGGTAGCCTTGCTCCTGGCGACAGACACGGTTAAAACCACGCTCGAAAAACCTTGCCGTAGGAACACAGCCCATGCCGATCATGCCCGACAGTTGGATTCGCGAGATGGCGCGGACGCACGGGATGATCGAACCGTTCGTCGAACGCCAAAGCGCCGACGGAGTCATTTCCTATGGCTTGTCGTCCTATGGCTACGACGCTCGGGTCGCCAACGAGTTCAAGATATTCACCAACGTCGACAATGCGGTGGTCGATCCCAAGAATTTTTCGGAACAGGGGTTTGTCGATCGGGTCACCGACGTTTGCGTCATCCCGCCTAACAGTTTCGCGCTGGGTCGTTCGGTGGAGTATTTTCGAATCCCACGGGACGTTCTGGTCATCTGCCTGGGCAAATCGACCTATGCCCGCTGTGGCCTGATTGTCAACGTGACCCCCCTGGAACCTGGATGGGAAGGCTATGTGACGTTGGAAATTTCCAATACCACACCACTGCCAGCCCGCGTTTACGCCAACGAGGGACTGAGCCAATTCCTGTTTCTCAAGGGCGACAGCCCTTGCGAGGTCTCTTACGCTGACCGCGCCGGCAAATACATGAATCAACGCGGCGTCACGCTGCCGCGCTTGTAACCCCCGGTATCGGATTGTTTTGACCGCAAGCCCCAGGAAGGATCGCGGCGATGGATAGGATTCGCATCCGAGGCGGCAGACCGCTGATCGGCACCATTCCGATCAGCGGTGCCAAGAATGCGGCCTTGCCCTTGATGGCCACAACCCTGCTGACCGACCAAACACTGACGCTAACCAATGTCCCGCGTCTGGTGGACATCGCGACCATGGCCACGTTGCTGGCCCAGCACGGCGTGGAAGTCCATCGGGACGATCATCCCAACGCCGGGGCCGGTTATGCTGGCGAAATGCGCCTCACCACCGCCGCCGTCACCAGCACCACCGCGCCTTACGACGTTGTGCGGAAAATGCGCGCCAGTGTGCTGGTGTTAGGTCCATTGCTCGCCCGCTGCGGTCGGGCACGGGTTTCGTTGCCCGGCGGCTGCGCCATCGGAACCCGCCCGGTGGATTTGCACATCTCTGGATTGCGCCAGATGGGCGCCACCATCGACTTGGTGGGCGGCTATATCGAGGCCGAAGCCCCCAATGGACTGAGCGGCGCCACCATTGTTTTTCCGATGGTTTCGGTGGGTGCAACCGAAAATTTGTTGATGGCAGCCACGCTGGCACGGGGCGACACCGAGCTGATTAATGCCGCCCGTGAGCCTGAGGTGGTGGATCTGGCCCATTGTTTACGCATGATGGGCGCCGATATCGAAGGCATCGGCACCGATCGCCTACGCATCCGGGGCCGCGATCGGCTTTCGGGGGGACGTCACGCCATCGTCTCTGATCGTATCGAAGCCGGCACCTATGCCATGGCGGCGGCAATTACCGGAGGTCGGATTGAACTCCTGAATACCCGCCTTGACTTGATCCTCGCGGTTGCCAAAGTCCTGACCAACGCCGGGGTAGAGTTCACCGAAACCCCAACCGGCGTGGTGGTGTCCCGGACCAACGGCGCCTTGATCGGGGTGGACGTCATGACCGAGCCTTTCCCAGGCTTTCCCACCGACCTGCAAGCCCAGATGATGGCTGTCATGTGTACGGCACGGGGTGCGGCGATGATCACCGAAACGATCTTCGAGAACCGCTTCATGCATGTTCCCGAATTACTGCGCATGGGCGCCAACATCACCGTTCACCAAGCGTCAGCCCTGGTCCGTGGCGTGGACCGCCTGACTGGAGCCCCGGTCATGGCCACCGATCTGCGGGCTTCCGTATCGCTGGTGTTGGCCGGACTGGTTGCCGAGGGAACCACCGAGCTAAACCGCGTTTATCATCTTGATCGGGGCTATGACCGGCTGGAGGAAAAGCTCTCCGCCTGCGGAGCTTCGGTGGAACGAATCAAGGCAGAAGGATGACCACCGAGACCGCCCCCTCCTCCATCGTCAAACTCAAAGCCGAAGACGCCGAAGATCTTAAAATTGTTGCGGCGTGCCTCCAAGATGCCATCGTGTCGTTGACCGATATTGCGTATTGGCCCGACCAGCAACGCTTTGTCATGGTGGTCAATCGGTTCAAATGGGAAGCCGTTGGCCCCGATGGCCAGCCCCAAGGCCGTCCCTCATTCGAGCGGACCTTTTGCGCGGTCTCGGTCCTGGGAGTTACGGCGGTGCGACGGCGCGGGATCGATTTGTTGGACCGGGGACGGCTGCTGAATTTCTTGACCATGACTCCGGCGGAAGACGGCCTTCATGTGCTCTTTGCCGGCAATGATGCCGTCATTCACCTGCTCGCGCCGCACTGGCGCTGTCTGATCGAGGACGTCGGCACCCCCTGGCCCACCGCAACGATCCCTAGCCATCTCGATATTGATCTGAAACTTTAAGGCGCCCCCATCCCCAACGTTCAGGCCGGAGATGGGCGCAGGGGTGCGTCTACGCCGATATGAGTCGTGAAGTCCACGGTACCCCCACAATGTATGTTCAGCTCAGTGCATGATCGAGCACAAGGCCGCACGGTTCCGCCTGTATCCGACGCCAGAGCCGTCCGCTCAGATGGCGCAGGTCGCGGGCGCGTGCCGCTTTGTGTACAATCTGGCGCTGGAACAACGTCGGGAACGGCGCGCGGACAGCGCGGTGAAGCCTGTGGAAGGGCACCGCACTCAGCGGCCCGTCGAAGCAGGAACCCTCGTCCTTCGGGGCGAGAAGGACGTCGTACCGGCGAGCTATGACAAAAACACACGCCGGTATCAGGCCGTGACTGCGTCCCCTTCAACCAGAGGCCCCTATGTCGAAGCTTCGTCTACCGCTGACGCGGATCCGCACCGGCCTGTGGTGGCCGGTGCGGCTCGTCATCGTACTTGTGACCACGCTCGGCATCCTCTCTTACGCTGGCCTCGTGGTAACGGAACGGACACTTGACCCCAGCCAGATCATTCGCGGACCTGGGCAGTTGTGGGTTACAGTGGCGGTCGACACGCCGTTAACCACGCTGGGCCTCTTCGCCAGCCGTTGCGACAGTATCTCGGGAAACGTGATCGTAGACCCGTCGTCGGAAGCCGTGCTCACCGAGGATGGCCGGCGGCTGGGACCGGCCCATGCTATTGACGACCGTCTCCACGCCGATGGGGCCGGTGTCTATTCTTTTCGCTGCCTGGACGACGCGGGTGGTCGTGCGCTCGGCTTTTCAACCTCCGACAACAGCGACCCACGGGCCAACGGTCGCAGTTATCGCCTTTCGACTCCAGTGCGGATGGTGCCAGAACTGTTCCTGGGACCGTTCATGCTACTGGTGGTGTGGGGCCTCCGCCGGTTGCTGGCGACCATCGCTGCGGCCAACCCGCGAGCCAGGATCGCTGATGGGGATAGGCTCACTTGGGGCGAACTGGCGGTGGTCGCACTGGCCGGGCTCGCCTTTTCCATGGCGTGGGCGATAGGTTCGGGACAGGACCGAAACTGGGACCAGCGCAACTACCATGTCTATGCCTCCTTTGCTTGGCTGCACGACCGGATCGGATTGGACGTAGAGCCAGGGCAGGTTCAAACATGGTCGAACCCGTTCCCGCACATTCCCTATTATCTGGCGATCATGCATCTGCCGCCGATGGCGGCGGGGGCGTTGATGGGAGCGTTGGCGTCTCTCAATTTTGTGCTGATTTACCTGATCGGCTGGCGGCTGATTCGAGGAGGCTCCCGCGCCACACGCCACGCGCTAGTGCTACCTGCTGCGATCATCGGTTTTACGGCTGCGACACCGCTCTCTGAACTTGGCACGACCTTTATTGACAACACCAGTTGCCTGCCGCTGCTGGCCGGGCTGCTGCTGGCCCTTCACAGTTTCGACCTTGATGATCGCGACCGGCGCCTGCCGTTGATCAGCCTCGGCATCGGGATATTGGTCGGGCTGGCGGTGGGGCTAAAGCTAACCCACAGCCTCTTTCTGCCGGGTCTGGCGATAGGGTTACTGCTCTGCCGCCGCCTACCAGTGACATTACTGCGAATAGCGCCGGCAGGCCTGCTGGGGATTGGGATCGGCTTTCTTGCGGGTGATGGGCCACCAGCCTGGGTGCTGTGGCAGCACTATGGCAATCCCTTTTTTCCGTATTTCAACGATCTCTTCAAATCACCCTATTACCCGCCGGTACCGTTCGCAGCCGCGACTTTCGTCCCCCAGTCCTGGGGCGAGGCGCTGTCGATACCGGTGTTATGGGCCTTCCTCTACGATCATGGCTTCACCCATCCCGGTCCCCATTGTCTTACCGTCTGGGGCCGGGACTGGTTTTGTGTGGCGCGCCTGACTTCGGAAGTACCGTTCCGCGACCCTCGCGGGCTGTTGCTGGAAATCGGGCTGGGGGTGGCGGCGATAACGGTGCTTTTGCGCGCGTTCGTGACCTGGCCACGGCTCGCACAATGGCGGTGGCTGGCCGGGGCCGAGGACCGTAATCGGCTGGTGCTGATGGTCTTTTTCCTGACGGGATTTGCCGCTTGGATGGCATTCTTCGGTTATCAGCGTTATTTCGTCACCATCGATCTGTTGAGCGGGCTGGCGATGGCGCTGGTGATTCTAGCGATCCTACCCCGCCCCCGGCATCGGGTTGCAGCCCTGACGCTGGCAGCGCTGCTGGCGGTGACCTGGACCCGGCCCAGCGATTGGGAACGGGTCGCGTATGGACGCAGTTGGTTCGGGCTGGATGTGCCACCGCCGCTGATGGCGCCCAACACCGTGTTCGTCATGGTTAATGGCCGGGCCGCCAGCTATTTGGTTCCGTTCTTTCCGCCCTCTGACCGCTTCGTGCGCCTCACCGGCAATATCGTGCTGGATCCCGAAGTGGGTCTAGGCCGACAAGCCGAGCGGCTGCTGGCCGACCATACCGGCCCCATAATGGTGGTGGGCGTGTCGCCAACGGTGCTGGAGGTTAACGAGCGTACTTTCTACGACCTCGACCTCGAAACCTTGAAGCGGTTCCGGCTCGATACTGACTTCAGCCGATGCCTCACCTTCACCTCGCGCGGCGAAACGCTGCAACTTGACCGCTTCATCGCCTGCCCAGCCCAACGCCGGCCATGACCAAGCCTATCCCGCCGGCCTGGCTCATGGCGCAGCGATTCTTTTAAAGCCGATTAATGCCGGTGACGCTTGTCATGCTCGGCTAATGCTTGGCGCGCGGCCCGCTCGGCATGGGCGACATGCCGGAATACCCGCCGCTCCAGAGTCTGAAACGTGCGTTCGGCGGCAAAGAACATGAATCCGCCGCGCTCGGCGACAACGATACCGGCGGACCGTCCGTGAACTTCAATGGCGAAGGCATGGGATGCGGACATAACAGATTCTCCTGGGAGGGCGCCCATCGGCGCGGCCCGTACAATCGAACATGGGGTACGAAGGCGAATGTCCTGGCCAGACGGCGGACGTCAGGACCGACAATCGGCCGGACACGTTACCGGCATTCGGTGCGGACACAGGCACGAGCGAAGGAGGACGGACATTCGGGGAGTCTCTGTTGAGGTCTGCATGTCGGCGTGGGCCGGCGGATCACCGGCCTCGCCCTGTCCTCGGTTTATGCCACACCGCCGAACCACCGTCAATATATTTCTACCAGATTAGTGGTCTAATTGGAATGATTGCACATATTAATATAGTTGTTTTATCTGATACCGGCGAGCCCTGATACTGACACATCGTCGGTCCTCGGGCCGCGACGGCGCGGCCCTGCGTCCTCGTGGACGCGAAGCCCCAGTGTGTGGACTCTAGGGGGCGCGGATGTGCCCGCCCGGCGTCTGAGGGCAGCATGGTATATACGTATCCTGCTATCGGGCCGCGACGGCGGCCCCGCGCGCTCATGCGCGCGAAGCCAAGGGCGCGGATGCGCCCGCCCGGCGTCTGAGGGCAGCATGGTATATACGTATCCTGCTATCGGGCCGCGACGGCGGCCCCGCGCGCCCATGCGCGCGAAGCCAAGGGCGCGGATGCGCCCGCCCGGCGTCTGAGGGCAGCCTTGATGAGTCACCATCAAGGCTCGATGGTATGAAAGGTCAGAAATGCCTGCGATCGCTATAACGAGATGCCGGCATGCGTTGTAATGACCGAGCGCCGATAGTTCGCCGGAGCAATCCCAAACTGCCGACATGGGCATAGCCCAACAAAGAAGCCATTTCCTTAATCGACATATGGCCCTCCCGCAGCAGATCGCGAGCCATGTCGAGGCGCCACTGGGTTATAGAGGTTAAAACTGGCGCCCCAAATAAATCTTTAAACACCTCATTTAAGCGACTTTGGGACATCCCCACATAACGGGCGATGTCCTCGACGGGTTGCGGCTCCCGAGACGGGCTCGCCAAAATGAAGGCTTTACCCCCCAAGCCAATCATCCACCCGTTTAACCACAGCATCAGAAATCGTTCGGGTCTGGCTCTCTTTCAGGTGATCCACCACAGATTCGGAAACAGCGGTCAATGCCGGCCCTTCCACGGCTTGCCGCAGTTTGACCGTCCCCAACTCGGCGCCAATGCCCATCCCAAAGGCGGCAATCCCTAACAGTGGCGCCACCACCACTTCCGCCGGCCCCAATACCCCCCCGGCCAACATCGGCATGAGAGTTGCGTTGGTGCTTCTGTTGACGGCGACTTGCGTCACCCGCCGCGCCACCTGCCGCGCCACCAGCATAGTGCCTTCAGCCCCAACCGACGACGTTAACTCTTTAAAAGCAGGGTCGCCCTTCATCAGTTGATTGGCATCCGGTGGCGCCGCCATGGACGAGGCAGACGCCGGACGTCCCAAAGCCTCCCACGAAAGCACCACTGGCGTCACCTGATCGCCGCCAATGCCGGTGGCGCCGCCATCGGCGGCATGACCATGCTGGCCCATGAATGTCGCAAGGGTCTGATTTTGCGCCTCGGCGGCGGTCAGTTCGCTGGCGATGGCGTGCTGAAGCACCCCCCGTGCCTTCTCTTCGACGGCAGGGCCGAAATGCTCGGGCGTCACCACCACTTCAACAAAGCGGGATTGCAACAATTGATTGATGGCCTCGGTGGCCGCCTGCTCGGTGGAGCGTTGGTCATTGGCGTCCTGGGATAACGCCGCGATACCTGCGGCAAAAGCCATGCGGTACGTCGTCGGGAAGAAATAGAACCAGCTCGTGTAGTCTTTAATCCGTCCCTTCATATCATCAAAGAGCGGATGAACTCCGACTTCCATCTCGGCTCGTGCTTGATCCAGAATCATTTGCCGAGTTTTAAGATGATTGGCCTGTTGTGAGGCAACAAAATTCTGCCATTCGTCCCGATCAACAAACGAAATCCTCGATATCTCTTGTCCGGGCTGATGCCAGATCACAACCACCGAATGCCCGGTCATTGGCCCTGGCACCCGCCACCATTGCCAAACAGCGCCGCCCACCGCCACCAAAAGCACGATGCCCAACAACAGCCCAACCCGCCGAGCCCAATCCAACCGCGAGGAGGGCCGCACCAGCTCGCCTTGAACGTCGTCCTGCCCTTCAGCATGGCCGATCCCGGAATGACCACCACCCGAGTCCGATCGCCCGAGCGTTCGCGCGCTTCCCCGGCCAGCCCAGGCGCGGGCTTTTTCGCTACGGTGAGCCATCATGGCCCGGTCTCGGGTCAAACCGACCATTTATCCCTTCCCCCGTTTTCAGCTCTTTGCGGCGACGCATCCGCGTCACCAACCAGGACCGAAACTGAGCCGTTCCCAACATGACTTCAAGGACAACCCAGATGCGCGTTTGCGTTTTTCAGCATCAAGAGGAGGATAGCCGTTCAAGATCAAGCCGCCCGCACCTTATCCACGAACATCATCATATCCCGTTGCAAAGAACCGGCCTCTTCCCCCAATTGCTGCGACGCACTCAAAACCAAACTGGCCATGGCTTCGGTCTCGCGGGCGCCTTTCGTAACAGCCACAATGTTCCGTGCAACTTCTCCAGTCCCGATGGCGGCTTCTTGAACATTTCGTGAGATTTCTGCGGTTGCCGCCCCTTGAGCATGAACAGCATGGGCAACAGATGTAATTTTATCATTTATATTTGTAATAATCTGCCCAACGCCTTGGATTTCAGCGACAGTTTCAGCAGTAACTTTTTGCATTTGCTGGATTTGAGATGTTATTTCTTCCGTTGCCCGTGCTGTCTGATTGGCAAGATTTTTAACTTCATTTGCAACGACAGCGAATCCCTTACCTGCTTCACCCGCCCGTGCCGCTTCGATGGTGGCATTTAAGGCTAATAGATTGGTCTGAGAGGCGATATCGTGAATGAGCTTCACCACATCGCCAATTTTCTGCGCGGCTATGTGCAATCCATCTACTGTATGATTGGTACGTTTTGCTTCACCCACAGCCTCTTCAGCCAGCCGGGATGATTCTTCGACTTGCCGCATGATTTCGTCAATCGAAGCTGAAAGTTCCACCGCCGCCGACGCAACCGTTTGGACATTGACCGTTGCTTGTTCGGCTGCCGCCGCAACAATCATGGATTGCTCAATGGTTTGGTGAGCAATATCATTGAGCGTAGCCGCACTTTGGCGGAGATCGACGGTTCGTGTTGTTGTGGTTTCAATCACCGGGATCACCCGCTCTTCTGAAAAGCGAATAGTCTCGGCATCACGATCAGCCATACCGTCAATGACCGTGTTGATGCGGCGAACATGAGTCACAAATTCTCCCCGCAAACCATCTTCTATAATCTTTCTAAAATATTTTTTTCTGCTGGCATAAGCCATTGCGGCCCCAGCTTCTTTGGCAAATACTTCGGTCAAATCCAATAACCGATTGGTATTATGCAACAGGCTACCAATTTCATCGGTACGGTCGATCCTGATAATGCGCGCATTCAAGTCACCATGCGCCGCTTTTTCCATGATCCAAGCGGCTTGGCGAACAATCGCTGCCGCCGCGAAAAGTCGCCGCATGACCACCACAACCACAATTACGCCGCCAATCGCGAGGCCCATCATCCCTAAACCGGCATTCAGAACCCCATCTTTGGCTGATTTTATCTGATGTTTCGATATTTGGCGGCGTTCATCGGCGAATTTATCTAGGATTTGCTGGGCCTTTTCCCATCGCTCATCAAAAGTGATGGTTAATTTATTAAAATTTTGTTGTCTTTGATTGCCAATCTCTGGCCCCCCAACGGCATAATCACGAGCCACAGCCTGACCCTCGGCCAGATGACCGGGAAAATCGGCTTTCATATCTGACAATATGACTATCAATGCATCCAAATCGAGCCGCCGACAAAGCCCCAGGGCCGCTTCGAGATCAGCCTGAAAACGGGCCACCGGATCGTCAAGTGTTCGCAAACCGTCCTTTAGGTTGCCATCATCGCGCATCGCGGAACGATCACTAAAAATCATCCGAATCTGAACCATGTCCAGCTTTAACGCTTCGACCGAACGACGCAGCGGAAAAAACTGATCTTGCGATCGAATCAGTTCCGTTGATACCGTATCAATCGAACGCACTCCAGACCATGCGACAAGCGCAGCCCCAAATAAAAATATAATCATAATACTGATAAGGATAAATCCAGCAAATCTTGCTTGCTCTTGAATCGTTTTATTTTTGACGGTGACTTTCATGAGAACACCACACCTCTCTAACATAACTATTAAATAGAATAAGGTTTATAGACTAAGAACAAATCGATCATATCCATCATATCCACCATCTCTAACAATTTCATGTAACATCTTGAAGGATGATTGAATGCCGAATTCAGAATGGGTTCCACGGGTTTCTTCTATCAATAATTTTTGATAAATCGGCTTTATTTTTGCCACAGCCGTTGGCCGAGCTACCCGACGGCTTGAGTGGTAGCCAATAATCGTTCCATTCATGTTATAATTCGGAGTAATATGAGCAAATACCCAATAATGATCACCAGATTTAGTTCTATTAATTACATAGGCAAAGAGTTCGGCTCCAGATTCGATTGTTTCCCACAGAAGGCGAAAAATGGCCCGAGGCATTTCTGGGTGCCTAATTAGATTGTGCGGCACGCCAATAACTTCATCTTCGGAGTACCCGCTAATTGATAAGAAAATATTATTGGCATATATGATTTTTCCAGCTTTATTTGTTTTAGTAACAATGAGATCGTCGGCTGAAAATGTCTGTTCTATTCCCGTCAATATCTGATAATCATTCTTGGGTATCGCCATGGATATTGACCTTTCTTTTTCTGGTTTGTTAGACCAAACGCCTCTGGGATCAAATCACCGCGTTCAATCGCAAAATCCTCTCAGCCCGCCGCAGAGTGACATCGCTACTAGCAAAGCTATCAGCAAAATTCATGCCACTGCGCTCTGCAACCCCAATAAATTTTGGCATAATTCAATTAGCAAAGGAAGCACCTTATCGGCTCCGCCCTTTGTCTTATTCAAAGCCATCAAACAGATGAGAATTCGGTTCTTTCCTTGGCGGATATCATACAACTTTGTAGGGACATCGACAGCGAATTAAAAAAAACGCCAAGACTCAATAACAACGTGTGATATTGGCGAGGCTATTGATTGATACCATCGGGCCTTGATGGTGACTCATCAAGGCTGCCCTCAGACGCCGGGCGGGCGCATCCGCGCCCTTGGCTTCGCGTCCACGAGGACGCGGGGCCGCCGTCGCGGCCCGATAAAGGCTGCCCTCAGACGCCGGGCGGGCGCATCCGCGCCCCCTAAGTCCACACACTGGGGCTTCGCGTCCACGAGGACGCGGGGCCGCCGTCGCGGCCCGATAAAGGCTGCCCTCAGACGCCGGGCGGGCGCATCCGCGCCCCCTAAGTCCACACACTGGGGCTTCACGTCCACGAGGACGCGGGGCCGCCGTCGCGGCCCGTTAAAGCTACCCTCAGACGCCGGGCGGGCGCATCCGCGCCCCCGAGAGTCCACACACTAGGGCTTCGCGTCCACGAGGACGCTTTGCTGAGGCAATATCAAGGCTCGGTAAGTGGATTAGCCGACTTGAATTTGTTCTGTTACCAATGCAACAGAGCGGCGGGGGCTGGGGCGTGCATGGGTCGCGGCATAACCAGCCCGAAACGCAAAGACAACGGTCCAACCAGGATCGCCAGCCACGGCTGCCAAACGCCCCGCCATGGTCGGAGGCCGGCTGAATTGGCGTTCGCGGTCGACCATTTCCATGATCTGATTCAAAGGCTGCATGGCGAGGCCTTGCACCGTCGCCTCTAAATGCAAACGCTGCCACAAGCGACCGGCGGAGAGCAGAGCATGGCGGTCGCGAGGCAAGCGAACCCCGATCAACCCGAACAAGGACGCTGTGGAACAATGAATGTCGCGAGTCGCGTCCATCCAGTAGCGACCAATTTCAGCCTCGTCAAAATCAGGAAGAGCCATGGCCAACCGAACCCTCAGCGCCGATTCGCCACTCGCAACCACGCTGACCCCGTCGCGATGGGCATCGATATCTGCTCGGCTCTGCCGGAACCACGCCTGCCCGGCTCGCCGCATGCCGTCATCGGCAATAATTTGCTCGGTCGCGGCGATGGTCGCCGCTGCAAAATCCCGCCCCCGGTCGCTATTCGCCGGAAACAGCTCCAACCATGTTTGATCGTCATCGACACAGGCCGAAAGCGCGGCCAAAACCTCCTGGGACACAGGCCGATCAGGCTGATAGGCGCCTCGATGGGTATGGCGGTTGGCAATAGCCGCCAAATGCGGCTCGACCACCGACACGCCCCCCAACGGAGACACCAACTCCACCTGTGCCGCCAGATTAGGCTCGGCCACCGGATCCGGTAATAAAGTTACCACCGGATCGTAGGCCCGACTCCGGGCAGCCACCATCAGATTTTCGATGGCGCACCCTAACCCCATATGCAATTCCCGCCGGAACGGATCCAGCGGCCCCAAGGCCCGAGACAAATCGGCTCTGATCTGAATCCGATCCGGCTCGACCCGAAACCGCCAAGGCTGAGTGTTGTGAGGGCTAGCCGCTAAAATAGCTGCCCCCACCAAGGCCAGCGGACCATGATAGGCATCGGTACGCCAGTCCCGCCAGGGCTCAAAGGCCGGACCACTAACCAAGCCGTTCAACGCCCCGCGCTCCCACCCCCGATATCCAACGCCGCCGGTTGCCGACGCCGCCGCCAGCAAAAGACCCCCAGAGAGAAAGCCGCGTCGGCTCGGATACCCCATCGCCCTCTCCTCTTTGGTGATCACCTGCTGCGAATCGCCCGGCTAATGGCCCTGCGCCTGGGAACAAGACCTCATTCCCAGACGCAAGCCCCTGCACGATCTCTGTATCCACGTCGGGTACAGGGTTCCAAGAGCTGAACCGCCCCGTCGAGATCGAGCCTTAGAGCGGGATATTGTCGTGCTTCTTCGGCGGATTCTTCAGTTGCTTATTGGCCAGCATGGCCAACGCCCGGCAAACCCGCTTGCGTGTACTCGACGGATAAATCACATCATCAATAAAGCCCCGCGAACCCGCCACAAACGGATTGGCGAATTTCTGACGATACTCTTCGGTCTTGGCTTCGAGCTTGGCCTTGTCACCCGCGTCTTGACGGAAAATGATCTCGACCGCACCCTTTGGCCCCATCACCGCGATTTCGGCTGACGGCCATGCAAAGTTGACATCGCCCCGTAGATGCTTGGAGGACATAACGTCGTAAGCTCCACCGTAAGCCTTGCGGGTAATCACCGTCACCTTGGGCACCGTGGCTTCGGCGTAGGCGAACAGCAGCTTGGCGCCGTGCTTGATGATACCGTTGTACTCCTGGTCAGTGCCGGGCAGGAATCCGGGCACATCGACAAAAGTCACCAGCGGAATGCTGAAACAATCGCAATACCGAACGAATCGCGCGGCCTTGATCGAGCTGTCGATATCGAGGCAACCGGCCAGAACCATTGGCTGGTTGGCGATAATGCCGACGGTCGAACCGTTCAGACGACCAAAGCCAGTAATAATATTACCGGCATGATTGGGCTTCAGTTCAAAGAAATCACCTTCGTCAACGACTTTTGTGATCAGTTCCTTCATGTCGTAGGGCTTATTCGGATTGCTGGGGACCAATGTGTCCAGCGAATAATCATAGCGATTGACCGGATCGCTACATGGCCGCACCGGCGGCTTCTCGCCAGCATTCAGCGGCAGGAAGTCAAAGAAACGGCGAACCTGAAGCAGTGCCTCGACGTCGTTGTCAAAGGCTAGATCGGCAACGCCCGACTTGGTGGAGTGAGTCAGCGCGCCGCCCAGCTCTTCGGCAGTCACCACCTCGTGGGTGACGGTCTTGAGCACGTCAGGGCCCGTCACAAACATGTACGAGCTGTCCTGGACCATGAAGATGAAGTCGGTCATGGCTGGTGAATACACCGCACCGCCCGCGCACGGCCCCATGATCAGCGAAATCTGGGGAACGCAACCCGACGCCAACACATTCCGCAAGAAGACGTCGGCGTAACCGCCGAGTGAAGCGACACCTTCCTGAATACGGGCACCGCCGCTATCGTTCAGACCAATCACCGGCGCCCCGACCTTGATCGCCTGATCCATGATCTTACAGATCTTTTCGGCATGAGCCTCAGACAGCGAACCGCCGAATACCGTAAAATCCTGACTGAACACGAACACCGGACGGCCATTGATGGTCCCGTGACCCGTCACCACGCCGTCACCGGGGATCTTTTGGCTCTGCATGCCGAAGTCGCTGCACCGATGCTCGACGAACATATCCCATTCTTCGAACGAGCCTTCGTCCAACAACAATTCGATGCGCTCGCGGGCAATCAGCTTGCCCTTGGCATGTTGCGAATCGATCCGGCGTTGTCCGCCGCCCAGCCGCGCGCCCGCGCGCATCGACTCCAGTTTCGCCAAAATCTCCTGCATCGTCGCTCCTTGGCCTCACAACAGAGTTTCCGCAGCCCGCTCATCGACATGATTTTTGCGCCGAGCCGCGCCGACGCCATCCCGCAACGCGCGGGCCGGCGAATCCGGTCCACGCTGCACATACCACCAACTGCGACACGTTGCCAGACCGGCAACCCTGCGGCAAAAGGGTAATTTGTCTCTTTGAGACTGGCGAGCCAATCTTCAACGGTGGGCGGGAACAAGGCGGCCTGCCAGAAGAAGCGGTATCTTGAAAAAGCGCTATGGTTGACCGCGCTGAACAAATCCGCTTCACTCGGTCGGCTTCGGGCGCAAAGGGCGGATTTGATGACGGTGGAACAGGGCTTGCTGAACGTGACCAGCGAAGAGGGCACGCTGGTTCTGGCGGCAGCCGGAAGCTGGACTCTCACCACGGCGGCAGCCCTGACCCGAACGCTGGACGCTGCGCCGCCGCCGCTGCCCGATGACAACGGCCAACCCGGACGGATTCGACTCGATCTCGGGCAGTTGGACGCCCTGGACACGGTGGGAGCCCTATTGCTGCGGCAATTCCGCGACCGCTCCCGTGACCAAAACCACCCGGTCCTGATCATCAATGTTCGCCCCGAGCACATTGCGCTGATCGATGCCGTCTGGCGTGCCGCCGAGGCGGAACCCGTGCCTCCTGAACCTGGACGGCCCCTTTACGAAGCCGTCGAAGCCGTCGGACAGGCCAGCCTAAAAACCGCCCGCGCCGCTGTGGAATTAATCTCGTTTTTCGGCCAAGTCTGCACCGCACTGCTCCGGGTGGTCATGAACCCCCGCCGGCTGCGCCTGACCGCGCTGGTCTATCACATGGACCACACCGGCCTGCGCTGCCTGCCGATTCTGGGTCTGCTCTCGTTTCTGATCGGCGTTGTGCTGGCGTATCAGGGAGCCGAACAACTGCGGCGGTTGGGAGCCGAAATCTATGTGGTCAACCTGCTTGGCCTTTCGATCCTGCGGGAAATCGGCATTCTGATTACCGCCATCATCGTTGCCGGCCGTTCGGGCTCGGCTTTCACGGCCCAGATTGGCACCATGAAGGTGAATCAGGAGATCGACGCCCTACGGACGCTTGGGCTGGACCCCATGGAACTGCTGGTGGTTCCCCGCGTTCTGGCATTGATGCTGGTGATGCCGCTGCTAACTTTTTATGCCAACATGGTCGCCCTTTTTGGCGGTGCCGTGATGAGCTATATCCTGCTTGATATCAGCTTTCACCAATTCATCACCCAAATGCGCATTCCCATCGATTTCTGGGATGCGACTGTCGCCATGATCAAGGCTCCGGTCTTCGCGCTGGTGATCGGGATGATCGGGTGCTACGAAGGACTGTTGGTTTCGGGTAGCGCCGAAAGCGTCGGTCGCCGCACCACCAAATCGGTGGTGGAGTCGATCTTTTTGGTCATCGTGCTCAATGCCTTTTTCTCGGTCCTGTTTTCCACGATTCACATCTAGGCCCAGGCTGGCGGCTCTCCTCTTGATGACCATCGACGTGACGATCACCGATACGCCCCTCAGTATTCCCCGTTCAGAGGCCGTGTCGACGCCTGCCCTCCCGGCCTGGCCCGACAGCGTGATCCAGGTTCGAGGATTGGTGACTCAGTTCGCCGGGCACGTGGTCCATGACGGCGTCGACATCGACGTCCGACGTGGCGAAGTGCTGGGAGTGGTTGGCGCCTCGGGGTCGGGTAAATCCGTTCTGCTTCGCGCGATCGTCGGATTGATTCGGCCATCGGCGGGCCGAATCGTTGTGCTGGGGCACGATATCGGCACCTTGACCGGCTCCCGCCGAATCGCCCTCCAGGCACGCACCGGGGTCTTATTCCAGGATGGCGCTTTGTTCAGCTCGCTGACCGTAGCCGAGAATATTCGGGTGCCGCTAGTCGAGCATACCGACCTACCCTCGTCCCTAATCGACGAGGTGGCGCGGGTCAAAATCGCCATGGTCGGCCTCCCCCCCAGCGCCGCCGCCAAATACCCATCTCAGCTTTCGGGCGGCATGCGCAAACGTGCCGGCCTTGCTCGGGCTCTGGCGCTCGATCCCGAGATTTTATTGCTGGATGAGCCGACCGCCGGCCTTGACCCCATCGGTGCCGCCGCCTTTGATCAATTGATCGGCTCCCTGCAACATGGTTTGGGATTGACCGTGTTCATGGTAACCCATGATCTGGACAGCCTGGCGGCGATCTGCGACCGCATCGCCGTGCTTAACGACCGCAAGCTGCTGGTGGGTACCTTGGAAAGTCTGCAACAGGAAACCAACCCCTGGATTCGAGATTACTTCAGCGGGCGGCGTGGTCGCGCGGCTCTGCAAGCAGGGAGCTGACGCATCATGGAGGCCCGAGCACACTATTTTCTGGTCGGCATCTTTGTGCTGGGGCTGGGATCGGCGCTGGTGGCGTTCACCCTGTGGGTGGCCAAGGTCGAAATGGTTGAAAATAGACCTCCTTATTACATCTATTTCGACGGCTCGGTGACTGGACTCAAGGAAGGCAGCCCGGTTCGCTATCGTGGAATCCTGGTTGGCACCGTGGGCGACGTCAGGATCGACCCCGACAATGTCGAGCGCATCCGGGTCAAGATCAGCCTAGACCCCGGAACGCCGATTAAAACCGATGCCACCGCCGCGCTGGAAATGTTTGGCTTGACCGGCAACAGCTATGTGCAAATCACCGGCGGTAGCCGCGACGCCCCAACCATCGAGCGCCATGGAGACCAGATTCCGGAAATCCCGTCACGAACCTCGGGCCTCACCGAAGTCATGGATGCGGCTCCTCACTTGGCCCACCAGCTCTCCGACATCGGGGATCGGCTGGCCCGCATCCTCAGCCCTGAAAACGAGCACCGGATCACCGACACTCTCGATAATTTCCACCAAATGAGCGCCGATCTGGCGGCCTCGGCCCGTAACGTCGACGACACCATGGCGCTAGTCAAATCCACCGCAGTCCATCTCGACGGGCTAGTCACCGACCTGCGCGAGCGGACTGACACCCTGACCGATAAGATCAACCACACTCTTGATCAAGTCGGCAGTCATGCCGACGTCGCCGTGGCCGAGGTGGTCAAGACCTCTGGCGAGGCCCGCGATCTGTCCCAATCCTTGCGCCAGCTCGTGGATCAACTTTCGGGGATGCTCAAGGAAAACCGGGTACCCGTCCGCGATTTCACCAGCGTCGGCCTGTATGAACTGTCCTTGCTGATTTCAGAAATGCGAGAACTCACCACCAGTCTATCCCGCGTCAGCACCCAGATTGAAAAAGGACCGATGGAGTTCCTATTCACCGGCTCCAAAGCCGAACCTGAAAAACCGAAATAAAGAGAACCTAAAGGCTCTCGATCACCACCGCACGTTTCAAAATGGCTTGGCTGGCGGTAAAAATAATACTAAAAGTAGTAGTTATGTCGATTAATTGGCAAAAAATAGGCAGTATCGGGATGCAACACCACCTTTACGGATATGAAACAGTATAGAATAATATAGGCTTACGGCCAGACGATCGTCGTCGTCAGAGAATGTCTTGAAACTGCTTTAGCAGTACTCCGACACCAATAGCCTTGGACGTTGACACGTCTGAGGGCACCCATAAATGTCTATCATACCATCGAGCCTTGATGGTGACTCATCAAGGCTGCCCTCAGACGCCGGGCGGGCGCATCCGCGCCCTTGGCTTCGCGCGCATGGGCGCGCGGGGCCGCCGTCGCGGCCCGATACCGGCGATGGTCAAGATCGCCATGAAGGTGAGGTCGGCATATTTTGAGATTTTCACGATTACGACTACTTTAATTTGTAGAATTTGTTGATTCCATCACGTGGTTTATACATCGATCCATTATTTATCTTATTTTGTGGATACTCGATTCGGCCTTTTGGGTCAACGATAAGCAAGGTATTGGAATCTCGGTCGTAGAAGGCGGTCTAGGCAAATTTGATGTCTTCGCATCATAGCCCAATGACATTAGCGAATTTCAAAATTCGCGCTGGCATTCCGGCCGTCGGCATCAATCACCGTGACCCGGAAAAAACCGGGGCTCTCTGGTCGCCACTGGACATCGCGCCGGGTCTCGGTGATTGCGATCCGCTGGCCATTGACCAGCCAGGTCAAAGGCCGACGACCACCGCTGGCGCTGAAAGCCAATGGGGTCGGATTGCCGTCAGTGTCTTCGTCCCGATCCAACGCGATCCCCGATGTGGGAAACACGAGGCGCAATTGCTCGGGATCGGACAGGCTCAGGGGTCGTTGTGCGGGGTCGCCGGCCTCGATCCGGCGCAGCAGAGCCGGAGGCGTCCCTGGTTGGCCGGAATCCTGGCCGATGATCGTCCCAGCATTGGCCCTGCCATCGCTCCCGTCACCTTCATCCAGCACATCAAACACCCGGAACAGCAAAGGAGCCGCTGTGTTACGGCCATAGTGATCCGGGCTCGGGGTGCCATCGGGACGCCCAACCCACACCCCGACGGTATGACGATGGCCGATTCCGAACGCCCAGGCATCCCGAAAGCCATAGCTGGTGCCGGTCTTGAGCGCGATCGGGGATCGCCGGCTAACGGCCTCTGCCGGCACCACCCCGGATGGCGGCGGTGTGCCCTCCAAAATGGTCCGAATCTGAGCTGCCGCCGTGGGCGACAGCAAGGCTACCGGAACCGCTTGACTCTTGCCGGGCATGATCACGGGTTCGACTCTCAGCGGCGCGACCTCGCCCCCCCGAGCCAATCCGACATAAAGCGTGGTCAAGTCCCACAGGCTGATCGAGACGCCGCCCAAGGCCAATGGCAAACTGGGTTCCACGATGCCACGAGGAAAATGCAATGTAGCGCCAGCGGCGCGCAAGCGTTCGGCAAAACGGGCTGGCCCCACCCGGTCAAGCACCAATACCGCCGGCACATTCAGGGATTGCTGCAACGCCTCACGAATGGTCATTTCGCCGTGAAATGCGCGGTCAAAATTGGCTGGAGCGTAGTTACCAAAGCGAGTCGACACGTCGGCAACGATGGTTTTCGGGTGAATCACTCGGTCATCGAACCCAAGGCCATAGATAAATGGCTTTAACGCCGACCCTGGCGAGCGCGCCGCCCGCACCATGTCAATCCAGCCATTGCGACTATCCTCATGAGCCTGGGGCGCCCCAACATAGCCCAAAACCCGGCGATCCTGGTTATCTACAACCAGGATCGCAAGCCCGGCATGGTCAACCAAAGTCGGCACTTCCCGCGCAACCACCGCCTCAAGTTGACGCTGAAGGCCGCCGTCCAGACTGCTGGCCACCACGGCCTGCCCCGGATGACGGCCCCGCAACGCCTGAGCCAAATGTGGCGCGAGCGCGGGAAAAGGCAGCATTCGGGTTGGGATCGGCTCGGCGGCGGCATCGTTGGCCGTCTGCAAGTCGATCACCCCGGCAACCACACCACGCTCTAACACCTTGCTGCGCGCCAAGGCTGCTGCCTGAGGAAACCGATCCGGGCGCAAGCGCCCTGGCTCCCGAGGCAACGCCACCAACACCGCCGCCTCACCCGGACTCAACGCCCGAGGCGAAAGGCCGAACCACGTCCAGGCAGCAGCCCGAACCCCTTCCACCGGCCCGCCAAACGGCGCCAATGTCAGATACATCCCTAAAATGGTGCGTTTGTCGTAGCGCACCTCCAACTGCAATGCCCGCACCATTTCTAACAGCTTGTTCGGGAACGAACGCCGATGAGGCTCCAGCAGTCGCGCCACCTGCATGGTCAAGGTCGACGCCCCCGAAACCACTCGCCCCGCCGCGATGTTCTGGACAATCGCTCGCAACACCGCTTGACCGTCAATGCCGCCATGCTGGTAAAAGCGCCGATCTTCATAGGCCAGCAACAATGCCAGATAGGTCGATGGCACCGCCTCTACGACCGTTGGTAACCGCCAAGCTCCGATGCTGTTCGCGAAAATCTTTAGCGGCACCCCGTCATGATCGACCACCGTCACCGAGGCATCATTCAAGCGTGCCAAAGATGGCGGGAACAGATGGTCGAGCACCACCGCGACCACCGCGCCACCCACAAGAATCGCCAGCATCCACAACAGAAGCCGCCGCCAAAAGCCGCCACGCTTCCCTCGTTTCTGGCAGGCGGAGGAATCGGCCCTGGATGCCACAACCGGCCAAAGGCCCCAGGTCACCATCAGCGTCAATCCCCCAACAGGGTTCCGGTGCGTTCAAGAATCGGCTCGGATCCGGCGATGCTAACCACCACATCCCCGGTCTGGGCAAAACGCGCCGCCGCCCGTGCCCAAACCAAGCCTTTAACGTGACTGACCAAGGGAACACGGGCCGTAGCGAGATCGGCGGCGGTGGGATTGACGATCTCGGCCACCACCTGCCCCGGTGTCACCACCTCGCCGAGGCGGGCCAAGTGACAGATGACGCCCGCCATAGGAGCCGTCACCCGATCAACGCCGGTCAGTGGTGAAACCTGACAGGATGTCACCGGCAACGCCCCTGGAGCCCCATCGACCACGCGACGGCCCTGAAGAAACCGCAGAAGCGATCTGGCGTCGGCTGCCGCCAAATCCAGGTCAACATCGCTGCGACCGCGCAACTCGATGGTTGCAGCCAAACAGGCCGGCGGGATCGGGAAAGCTGCCCCAAAACGGGCCGCCAGCCGCCACCACAGCGCCGAACAGGCTTCGTCAAAAGAGTGACCGCCCGAATCGTCAGCCAGCAGAACCAGCCGGCAGCCAAGCCAAGCGGCCAAATCGGCAGCAGCCGGCCATAAACTTTCGCCGGTATACAGATGCAGCACGGATTCCTGATCGCAATGCAGATCCAGCACAATGTCGGCATCCAAGGCCAAAGACAGCAGCGTCTGCCGCCAGCCGTCCAGGGCATCCTGTGGCGATCTTTCCGCCAAAGCTGCCGCCTGGGCCTCCCGAATCAGGGCCACATTGTCGGCGGCATCGGTCCCCAAGTGCCCCGCCACCTGTGCCGCGATAACGTCATCGAGATCGGCAAAACCGCGATTAAAATTGACGCCACGATCGAAGGTGTAACGGCCAAGCGCCACGCCATGGAGCCGTTGGTCTAGACCGATGGGATTCGCCACCGGCACCACCACCACCTCGCCCAACACCGAAACCTGCTCCAACAACTGCGCCAGCGCATGCGCCACCAGCATGCCCGGTATTTCATTGGCATGCAAACCGGCCTGAATATAGGCCTTGGGCCGGGCGCCGGGGCGGCCATAGCGCCGAACCGCCAGCGTCCGCTCGGTTCCCGGTGAGCTCAATGGCAGGGGAACAGTGGAGAACCGATCGCTCATCGTGCCCTGCTCCCCTCCGTCATGCCCACACCGACACCATCGAGCCTTGATGTTGACCCATCCAGCCCGCCCATCAGATGCCGAAGCCAAGGGCGAGCACATCCTCGCCCTTGGCTTCGCGCGCTGGTGTTACTTAGGAGGCGCCGCCGGCGTTGCCGTCGCTGGAGCGTCCTTGGCCTGATGATGCCCGGCCTTGTCCGCTTCGCTCTGGCAAGCAAAGGCCCCGTCTTTGGTCTTGCCGTACCAACGGGAGGTTTTGAGATGATAAATGCCGTTCTTTTTATTGATCCACACCACCGGATCGCTGCCACAGGCTCTCACCGCGTCGACTTCGACGGCGAAGGTTCGGGCTTCGGGTACTACCTGTGCCTGAGCGGCGACAATCGGCACCATCGACGACAAGACACCGGCCAAGAGTAGCGTTGAAATACGACGCACCATGACTCCAACTCTCCTCAAACATGGACGCTTCAGACAGAGGCTTATCACTTGTTCGCAGCGCGGCGGTTGTAGTTCAATTGATCAGGAGTCAACTGAAAGCCCACCAATACTCGATAGGTCCGGGCATCCTGGCCTTTTGGTAACGGGATATGAAGCTGAATGTCTTCGCGTGAACCGGCACGCGGCGCGGCCCCTGGGAAGTCAATCGTGGTGGGGAAAACCTGTTTGGCAGAGATGCTATTATCCGGCTTGGAAAGCGCCGCAAAATAGGTCAGCGGGATTTGGGCGTCGGTCATGGCCGGCCCCCGCTCTGCAACCAACGCCAAGCTGACATCGATGGTGACGCCGCTTTCGTCATAGGTGCAGGAGCCACGGTAATCCCCGACCACCGCATGGGCGACCACGTCGGACGGACCCGAACCAGAGCCGGGGCGGAACAGCGTGACCTTGGCGGCCTCACTGAGGATACCGACCTTAGGACAAGCCAAGTCTAGCTTCTCGCTATTGAAGGAGGAGGAGCAGCCGCCGAGCACCAGGGCTACCGCCGTGGACGCGGCCAGAGCCGAAGCGGAAAGCCAGTGGCAACCGGCGGCGGAAGGCAGATGGAAATCCATGGTCTGGCTGTATGGTGGTTGCGGAGAGGGCCGGAAACGAGTTCTCGACAATCACGACTTTAGAGAAGCTGCCGGGTCAAGACAAGACCGCGTCCCTATTTTCCAGACGAAAGACGCGCACCGCCCGTAAGGCTGCCCTGCTTGGACCTTGGCAAGCCCTTCGGGAAGGCTTACCGTGAGGCGATGGGGTACCATCGAACGGGAAAGGGCACAGGCATGACTTACGTGTTTCCGATCTGGCAACAACCCTCGGTTCCCGTGGCGGGAAGCCCCGCCTTGTTTCCGGTTCGTCGCATCTTCTGCGTTGGCCGCAACTACGCCGCCCATGCCCGCGAGATGGGTTCGGACCCGGATCGCGAGCCGCCTTTCTTTTTCACCAAGCCTGCCGATGCTATCGTCGCAAGCGGTAGCGCCGTGCCCTACCCACCGGCCACCGCTAATCTGCATCACGAAATCGAGCTGGTGGTGGCCATCGGTCAAGGCGGTGCCAACATCGAGGCTGGCCAAGCCCTCGGCCATGTGTTCGGCTATGCCGCCGGCATTGATCTCACACGCCGCGACCTTCAGAATGCCGCCAAAGCCGTTGGTCAACCTTGGGATATGTCCAAAGGATTCGACCAGTCCGCCCCCATTGGCACGATTCGCCCCGCGACCGAAATCGGCCATCCTGGACAAGCCGGGATTCGTCTCTCGGTCAACGGGGTGTTGCGCCAGCATGGCAATATCGCTGACCTGATCTGGTCCGTGCCAGAAACCATTGCCACCCTGTCTCGACTGGTTACCCTTGCGGCAGGTGACCTGATCTATACCGGCACTCCCGAGGGCGTTGGCCCCCTAAAGGCTGGAGATCAGGTCGCGGGCGAAATCGACGGAATCGGCACGGTGACAATCCACATCACCTGATTCGAAAACGCCCGCAACCTTCAACTCACCCCTCGGTCGCCGCCACCAGCGTTCCCGCCAGTGCGGCGGCGCTGGTGGCGATGTTGATGGCCTGATCGGGCGAGATCGTCACGCCCAAGGCCGAGATCACGGTGATCAAGCCCAGCCAAGTGGACTTTTCTTGGAGCCGGGCGAGGACGTACTGCTTTAGTTTGCTCATGGGAGTTTACGCCTTTCGGTTGGCTTGGTTACGGAGTGGGAGTGCTCGTCGGAACCGTCACCGCCGTTGGTGTGCCGCCGATCGCGGCACAGGCGGCAACAATGGCCGGGTGGGCGAGCTGATCAATCGCGCTGGCGGTCGTGATGGCGGCGGCGTCGGCAGGGTCCAACAAGGCCGCGATCTTCAGGCCGGCGGGGGCAGCGGTTGATGCGGCGTTGGCGACCCCGCAACTGACCGTGACCAAGGTTTTTTCCGCCGGAGTCAGGGTGCCGTTAGCGGCACAGGCCGACAGGGCGAACGCCAGGGCGCTCGTCCCCAGGAGGGATGCGAGAGTGTTCATGATCAAAAACCTTTATTAATGGACATGCGGGGCGAGGGTCTGGATCAAGGTCCAGATGCCGCCGATCACGATCACGATGGCTCCGGCGATCACGCTGGAGGCGCGGACGGCGCCGCGAGCCAGCATGATATCCGAACGCAGCGCCACCAACTCGCCTCGTATGGCGTCGATGGCGGTCCAGATGTCTTTGTAGCGGGCCATTTCCTCGGGGCCGTGTTCTTCGGTCCAGGACACAACATGGTCCATACCGGCTTCCAGGCGGGCGATGCGCTCGCCGATGGCCGGGCGGTTGGGGTCTGGGGGCATTGGGGGATTCCTCATGAAAAAAGGCCCGCTGAAGGGCGGGCCCGGTCGATTCTCCAGTCATACCAATGGTCTTGGATACGGACACGGACGTTCGCCCACGATTCCGCCCAAGACCAGAATCCTACAGGCGTTTCCAGCCAGATCAGCAGCCTCTGGTTTCGGGAGACATGGCTAGGCCGCAGGTGCCCGCAAGAAAAACGTGGTCCGGGCGTGCCCTTTGCCGCTGGCGAAGCGAGTGTGCGGGGTCGGGGATTGATTGTCGGCGATCACCATCTGATCGCCATCAACCGGCTTGAGCACCAGATAGATGTGGTCGACGCCATGGTCAGGGACGTCCCCGCAGGTGGAACCCACGTCACCAGCCCGCTGGGAACCCGGAGCGACCCGAGTCCACCCACGATGCCCTTGCAACAAACGTCCCAGTGCCAGCGCCTGGTAGGTATCGGGCACCGGGATCCCGGCATCTTGGAGCAGGACCGACAGGGTGATGGCGCAGCCGTCGGTAGGGTACACTTCACCGTCATAGTGGTTCAGCTTCTCCGCCGCGACGTCTTGGGCGCTTTTCAGCGTTCGGGGATCGTACCCGATGGTCAGAAGGTCGGAGATACGATCGTGATCGGTCATAGGGGCTGTCCTTTTCTTGGGTTCTTCGCGCGGCGGCGACCGCCACCGATACCAACGGCACCGATCATTTCTAGGGCCGTTGGGTTAGAGGGCGCCGTCTTCCTTTTACCCCCAGCTTGCCCCATCGATCTGGGCTGTGGTGGTGAGGGTGCCGGCGGTGATGGCGGCGATGACGGTTGCCAGGTCCGCCCACAGAGCCGAGACATGAGCCCCGACGGCATCCCCGAACTCGGTCATTTGGGTTGGGGTGATGGGGTGGGACGACCAATCGGAGTTGATGTAAAGCCGGGAGGGTGCCGGCGTGACCGTGGCATTATCGGCAGCCCACTGCTTGAGCATCAACAAGCCCGCCTGGGAGGCCGGATCGCAGGCGGTGGTCAGGGTGGCGCTGCCGTCCGACAGCGGATGGCTGAACACCGCCGCCAACGCCGCCGTCTGTTTGGCGTTGGCATAGGCCAGCAGCCCTGACTTGTACAGGGCGGCGTAGGCGGTGGGGTTGGCGATTTGAAGCGTCACCCCATCGGACGCCAGAGCCAACCCGACTTGCAGGGCTACCGGATCCGAGGCCAAGGCGTCGGGCACAACCGCCCATTTCAGGCTCGGGTCAAACCGCCCCGCCGGATCAATCGTCGTCAAATCCGCCAACACGGCGGCGTTATTGTCAATGCGGACCCATGTGGTCATGATGAAACTCCTTCAGGTTGATCAACCCCATTCGATGTAGGCGCCGCCTTGCAATCCCGCCGCAGCAGCGTTGTTGCCGATGATGCCGCCGGTGAAATCGGCCCGCGCGCCGTTGCCGCCCGCTCCGAAACCGTTGCCCGAGTAGGCTTGCGCGACGGAAGCACCGGGCAGGCCGTAGCCGCCGGCACCACCCCCGCCGCCCGCGTAGACGCCCTGGCCCGCGCAGTTATCGTCGGTGTTTCCGGCCATGGTCGAAAGCGACTGCACGTAGAAGAGCGCCAGTGGCGTACTGCTGGGTGTGGCACCTTGGGTGCCACTGCCACCGCCGGCACCGCCGGTGCCGCCGGTCGCGCTGCCGGTGCCGGGAGCGCCGGACGATGCGCCGCCGGTGCCGCCGGTCGCCGAGAGCAACGCGCCGATACTGGTCGTGCCGCCGGTAACCCCTGGGGCCGAACTCGCGCCCGCGCCAATGGTGATGGTAACCTGCTGGCCCGGCGTGACCGCGAAGGAACCGGTCGCGAGGTTGCCCGCACCGCCGCCACCGCCACCATGACCGCCGCTACCGCTGCCCGCGCCGCCCGCGCCGCCGCCCCCAATCGCCGCAGCGCGGATCAGGGTGACCCCGGCCGGCACCGTGAAGGTGCCGGAGGCCGTGAAGACCTGATACCCGCGAAGCCGGTTGTCGGTTAACAACTGCCAGATGGCGCCGTCGTAGATCAGTTCGTAGATGCCGCCGGCCACGATGTCGGGCACCCCCAGCGCGCCGCCGTCAGAGCGACGCTTGATCGTCGTTGCCCCCAGCCCATTGACGTTGAGTGTGCTGGGGCCGGTGCTGGCGGTGGCTGCCTTCATGCGCACCTGCAACCCCGCCCCCAGCGCCGTGGGTGCTGGGGAGAGCGTCACCGCGTAGGCGTTGACGGCCCCGGTATCGACCGCGTAATTCCCGGCTTGGGCTTGAATCGCTGCGGCCATGACGGTGGCCGACACTCCGGGCAAGGCCGGAAGAATGAAGTTGGTGCCGTCATAGACCAGTTGCACGGTCTGATTGGCCAACACGTCGCCGGTTTGCAAGGCGGTGCCGTCCGGTCGCTTGATCGCCACCGCCCCCAGACCGTTGACGTTCAAGGTACTGGCGCCGGTGACGGTATTGGCACTCTTGACCCGCACCGGCAGTCCCGCCACCAGCGCCGCCGGGGCCGGCGAGAGCGTGACCGCCAGCGCATTCACCGCCCCGGTATCAACCGCAAAGTTGCCGGATTGAGCCTGGATCGCCGCCGGCACCGCTGGCAGCTTGGGGGTGATGAATGGCGCCCCGGCCACGGCGGCAATGTTGCCGGCGGTGATGGTGCTGGTCCCATAAGCCACCGTCACCACATAAAGCGGGACATAGCCGGGATCGGCGGCGGGCGTGATCTGGCTGCCGGCTGCCGCTGCCACTCCGGCCTTGGCCTGGACCGCAATCATCCCCTGCCGGGTGGTGTTCTGAGCCGCGCCGCTGTTGTTCGGGCCGCTGTAGGCTTGGCTGGGGTTGCTGGCGTTGTAATAAGGCAGTACCGTTGCGCCGCCGTCTTGGTCCAGATAGGCCGCTTCAATCAGGTAATTGATGGCATAGCCGACGGTGCCCGGCGGCGTCAGCGTCAGCGTGGTCGGCGCCAGTTGGATGCCCTGCTTGACGATGCTGTCGGTGGTGTCCGCTGGCAACGAGCTATAGGCGCTGGCATCGACGGGCTCGACCGCATACAGCGAGCCCTGTCCAATCGTCACCGACAGGCTGGCGGGCGTGGTGGGGGTACAGGCCAGCCCATCCACCACCGTTGACGGGCCCAACACCGCCTGACAGGCCATGGCCAAGCCAATCAAAGCATCCTTTTGCGCATGCAACAGGTCGGTCTCCAAGGGAATTTGCCCTGGGTAGACAATTTGACGATCCATGAAGGGGTGTCCTTGACAAAAAAAAGCCCGCCGAGGCGGCGGGCCGGGATGAGGGGGCAGGATTCGTAATGGACGCCAGAGCGTGCTATTTTGGCGGCGAGACGCAGGAGAACACCCTATGACCGCCGTTCCATTCGATACTCTCAAGCTGGCCCGCACACTGCGTGATCGAGCACATATGACCCAGGAGCAGGCAGAGGGCGTTTCCGATGCTTTGGCCGAGGCCATGTCGGGAGCCGATCTGGTCACAAAAGAACACCTGGACAACAGGTTGCGCGATCTTGAACAGCGCCTAACCATCAAGTTGGGTGCCATGCTGGCGGCGGGGATTGCGATCGTCGCCACCGTGGTCAAACTGGTTCACTGATACCCTCGAGCCTTGATGGTGACTCATCAAGGCTGCCCTCAGACGCCGGGCGGGCGCCTCCGCGCCCTTGGCTTCGCGTCCACGAGGACGCAGGGTCGCAATCGCGGCCCGAGGACCGGCGATGTGTCATGGTTAAGGCTCGCCGGTATGATTCCAGTACGCAGCATTCAGTTCGACAACCGGGCCCACAGCCTCGCCCCGGCGGGCTTGACGCTGTCGATGGCGGCGTAGAGATCGCTATCGGTAACGGCCCCTTGAACCATGGACAGGCTGGCATATTGGAGCTTCCCGGCCACGCCATAGCCGCCCGCTGGGCCGCCATAGCCGTTGACCAAGGGAATCCCGGTTGTGGCCGGGCGATAGGCGGTGATGAAGGCTTGGCCCGGCAGGGACAGCGACCCATAACCGCCGGCCACGCCATAGCCGGTGACGGCACCGACGCCATAGGCGCCGGTATCCAGAGGGCGGGTGGGTTCGAAGATGACCGGCGTTCGCCCGGTAAGCTGAAAGAGGACTTGAACCAGCCCGGCACGGGTGGCCCTGGGACGAATGATCTCGGCCAGAATGCGGGTTTGCAGACTGCTATCGGTTTCTCCGATTTTGCGCACCAGCCGCCCGGCGAAGAAGTCCCAGGCGATCAGATCCAGAAAGCCGCCCGACGCGGTTTTGATCCGGGTTTGAGCGATGACCTGTTGCAACAGGGTATACGCGGCGGCATGGCCGGTGCCGAGCCCCGCCAGCACCCCGCCCACCAACGGACTGGCAGCCGTATCGCCGAACCACGGCGGCAGGACGCTGCGCAGCCGGGCGGCCACATCGTGAGGATCTCCGGTGGCCATGAGTAGAGTCTCCTTAACAAAAAGATCGGGATTCGTAACGGACGGCAGAGCGTGCTATTTTAGCGGTAGGCCGCAGGAGAACACCTTATGACCGCCGTCGCCTTCGATACCCTGAAACTGGCTCGCACTCTGCGGGACACAGCACACATGACGCAGGAACAAGCCGAGGGCATTTCCAATGCGCTTGCCGAAGCGATGTCCGGGGCCGAACTTGCCACCAAGCACGATCTGACCGACGTCAGAACGGAACTGAAGGCCGACATTCATCTCCTCGAACGCGACCTGAAAATCTGGTTCGGCAAGATGATGGCCTGGCAACTCACGGCGATCGCCGCATTGCTGGCGATCGCCACTGCGGCTATTAAGCTGTTATAGCGGCCCATCAATTCACCGTGATGGTACCGGCCCGGATCACCTGTTGAGGGGTTGCCACCAAGTCTGCTGTGCTGCCGTTCAACAACAGGCCGGTGACATTGGCCACTCCCGGCACCCCCCATGCCACCGCTGCCAATTGCGAATAGGGCAGCACGGCCCCCAATCCCAAGCCACAGATCAAGACGCCAAGAGCATTGGCGACGGCAGCCGACACCGTGGCGTGGCTGTATCCGGTCGCCGCCACCACGGTCAGGCTGGGGTTAGCGGTCAGAACGGTTGGCCCGAACACCGCCCAACTGGTCCCCACGGGCCGGATCGCGTCAATGGCCGTCGCCACCGCCGTCAACAGGCTTTTGGGCGGATTGCCGCTGCCATCATCCACCACCACATAAAACGAGCCCGCCTGGGCCTGCCCGGCATAATTGACGGCTTCGGTGACAGTGTAAGACAGCCCTTGCTGAACCGAGGCGATAGCCGCACCGATCGCGGTCTTGGTGGCCTTGGCCAAGCTGGCGATATACAGCGAAAACCGCGTCCGCAAAGCGGCGTCACTCTCGGCGTCCGCCCCATTCACCAACGGAGCCGCGTTGGTCACGGTATCAACGCCAATGATTGCCATCGGCATCGACGAGATCGCTCCGATCACCACATTGCCTGCCGCTCCGGCGATTACAGCCTGAACCGGCACGGTGAGAGACACCACTCCCGCCGCCAGCCCGTACCCCCCCAGCGAGGCCGAATAGGCGCTGTTGGTGGTGTCGAGCGTGACCGTGAAGTGTTGGCTGAAATCGGCGGTTTGAACCAGCGTTCCCACCGGGATTACAGCCTGTATCGCCGAGACATTCCTCGAAAACGTCACCTGTCCGGTCGCAGGAATCGCCGCCAGCCGCGTAACAGTATAATCGGCCACCCAGCTATCCAGGTCGGAGCCACTACTGGTCGCAGCACGCGTGGTACTAAGAACCTGGATAATCAAGCCCTGAAGCCATAATAGAACTCCGGCATTGCCTTCGGCAATCGAGCGCAGAATAGACCCAACCGAAAAATCAAGTAATGGTGAAGCCACTCCTTGAATGGCAGTTGCCTGATTGGATACAAGCTGATCGAAGGTTTGTACATTAAGAGTTGTCATTTTTTACTCCATTAAAACGACAAAAGCCCTCCACTTTTCAGAGGAGAGCTATACGGAACAGGGATAGAGGTATGATGCCGGCGAGCCTTGATACTGACATCGCCGGTATCGGGCCGCGACAGCGGCCCCGCGCGCCCATGCGCCAAAACCAAGGGCCCGAGGCACGGCCTTGATGGGTTCACATCAAGGTTCGATAGCACTAAAGCTTACGGCAGGTTAAAATTGAGCGTTGTTTGCGCCCCATTATCAGCATCGACGTAGGAGATCGTCACAAAGACGCCGTTGGCAATAGGATGAACCATAATCACCGGAGCCGGGTCCGATGCAACCACGGCCTCCAGGGCAAGCTGATTACGGATCACTGCGGTAATAGCACCCGTATCCAAGGTCTGGCCGACCAGAGCCGGCAAGCCACCGCCATAATCAGTTTGCCAAATATAAGTTCCTGGCGACGTCAGCAATCGCCGCAGAACCCGCTGTTGCCCCTGAATCGTCCCGTCCACCGATTGAAGATCACCACTGGACCCATGATTCAAGTCGTTGCCGATCATGTGGTAAAGGTCAACCATCGCCCTAATTTCCCTTCAAGACTTGCGTCAGATGCCCCTGCCCCATTTGCTGATTGGGCGTACTGGTGCTGCTAGAACCGGAAGCCACACCACCATGGGTATGGCCATTAAAAAGACCAACCAAAGCATCGGTCACCAACTGGTGGAGTTGTTGACCGACGTTGCCAACATCCAATTCGACATTGCTATTTATGGAAACTTTACCGTCATTGGTCAATTTTAAGAAGGCTCCTGTTTGATGAACCAACCAGAATTCCCCTGAATTAACGGCTAACGGTTTGGCCTGATTCGAATAAGCTCGTAAACAGACCAGCCCCGTTCCCAAACCCCCTTCCTGGAAATGAACTTGAACTTGATCGCCTTGAGCCGGTGGGCAATACAATCCCCAGCCATTGCCTGGCCATGGCGTCATCACCGGCAGCCAACCCGAAAGTTTATTTTCAGGCTGAAACAAAACTCGAGCCGTATATTCATTGGGGTTATAGCTCTCGACAATCGCTAATCGTGTCATAGCCAACCCCGCGACCGCATCGTCGCCATCACGACGCGCCCTGTTAAACATTTTCATGTTTTTCTCCACAGACTCATGGATGATGAGATTTGGAATGGGAGCGGCGAGCCGTAACCCGCGAACCTGAAGGATGCTCCCTTCAAGCGATGACGATGGTCTGTGCAGGGCTCTGTTAAAACGCAAAAAACCCGGCAGCGGTCCCCCGCTCCAGGCTTTCAATGCAACACACCCTCGTTCCCACGTCTCGCGACCGTATCTTTTTCTAGTCGTTATCGCGCCAAGCCGTCAAGCGAGAAAATGTCTCTCACGATTTTTTTTTGATCTCATCCGCACATCAAACACCGGAAAACCCCTCGCTCATAGGGTAAGCTCTCTGTGGCGGCGGTTAAATCGGCGAGGTCCAAATGCGCAAAGCCCTTGTGATCGTTCGAGCTGGCGATACGTCTCTCCATGAGAGCTGGCTGGCTGGCGAACAGGACCGTCAGTGGGATTTGCTGGTCAATTATTTTGGAGACGATCCCAATCGCTTTCGACACGGTGATGTCCGCCGGATTGACAGCAAGGGGCCAAAATGGCCGGCACTTTATGAATTAATAACAGAATTATCCGATGATATTCGAGCGTATGATTATGTTTGGCTGCCCGATGATGATTTAGCCTGCGATCAAAATACTATTAATAAATTTTTTAATATCTGCCGTGATTATAATTTAGAATTATCACAACCAGCACTCTCTTCTGATAGCCATCTTGGACATGCCATTACCTTGCGCAATCACTCTTTTCAACTCCGCTTTACGAATTTCGTCGAAATCATGGCGCCGTGTTTTAGTGCTGATTTCCTTTGTCGTTGTACTCCCAGCTTCGGCGAAAACCTTAGTGGATGGGGCCTTGACTATTTGTGGCCGTCTTGGGTGACGGACGCCAGTCGAATTGCCATCATCGATGCGACCAGCATTCGACATACCCGGCCCGTTGGCGGGCCGAATTATCGGGTTTTGGCCGAGCACGGCATAACCGCCCGTGACGAGTTATTGGCCTTGGTCGCCAAATATGGCATCCCAGCGGCGACGCGACTCGTGACCGGCGGCATCACCACCGATGGCCGGCGCTTATCGGCCTCAGATGACAGCCACCCGGCCTTGGTGGCAGCCCTGATTGCCGGATATCTCCCGGAATTGGGTGGCAACGCCTCGGAACTGCTCCGGTTGATCGAGCCCAATCTTTCACTGCTGCCACCAGCAACCTGGACTCCGGAACGATATCAAGCCTCATGATGAGCAACCCCGATGTCATCATCGTCGGCGCCGGCCTGTTCGGCCTAACCATGGCCGAGCGGGTGGCAACAGAACTTGGCTTACGGGTGTTAATTCTGGAGCGGCGCCCCCATCTAGGCGGCAATTGCTACAGTGAAATCGACCCCGAGACGGGGATCGAGAGACATCGTTACGGCTCTCACATCTTCCATTGCAACGACGATGACATCTGGAAATATGTCCATCGTTTTTCCCGATTTAACGATTATCGTCATCATGTCTGGACGATTCATCGTGGCCGCGTGTTTTCCATGCCTATCAATCTTAGTACTATCTGTGCCTTTTATGGCCGATTTTTGTCACCTGACCAAGCACGCTGTTTAATTGCCGAAGAGGCATCGGAGTTGGGAAGCCGAATACCGCAAACTTTTGAGGAGAAAGCGATCTCATCAATCGGTCGTCCTCTCTATGAAGCCTTGATTCGTGGCTATACTCTTAAACAGTGGGATACAGATCCACAACTTTTACCAGCAGAAATCATTTCGCGACTACCAGTTCGTTATAATTTTGATAATAGTTATTTTAATGACCGCTATCAAGGAATTCCTATTGATGGTTATACGGCATGGTTAAGCCGAATGATCGTCAATCCAAACATTGATATTCAATTAAATACCGATTTTTTCTCAATACGTGAGCAATTACCACGTCATAGACTTTTAATCTATACAGGCCCTTTGGATCGCTATTTCAATTATGACTGCGGTCGATTGGGCTGGCGGGCCGTGCGCATGGAATCGGCCGTGGTGGCAACGGGCGACTTTCAAGGAACGTCCGTCGTCAATTATGCCGACTCAGACATTCCCTGGACTCGTATTCATGAATTCCGCCACTACCACCCCGAACGCCATTATCCCCATGACCGCTCGGCCATTGTCCGGGAATTTTCCTGCCCCCCCAGCCCCGATGCTGACCCTGCCTACCCGATTCGCACCGAAGATAACCGCCGCCTGTTTGGCCTTTACCGAGACCGAGCCCGCGCTGAATCAGGAACAATCTTCGGCGGCAGGCTCGGCACATACCGCTACCTTGACATGCACCAAGCCATCGGCGCCGCCCTAAAGTCCTTCAATACCGCCGTCCGCCCCCGTTTGCAGGGGCAATCAACTTCTGGAAGCAACCTGGAATCAGAATAAGCAGGGGGCCGACGCTTCGCCGCAACGGCCCCGATTGTGGGCCGACTCAGTGCTGGGCTAACCAGTTGCCAATCAGACCACCAGCCACCGTACCGACAAACACCACGGCCCCTTTACCAAGATTGGCCAACGCCGAAGAGCTGATGACGTTGGCGCTAAACACCGTGGCCACCACAGTACCGCCGATCGCGGCCAAGCCAATGGCCAACAACCGCCGGGAGTCGTCAAAAACCGACGGCGCCGGAGCGGCATCGGCCGGCTTGGTTGCTGCCGCAGCCCCATCGGCGGCCTTCACTGTTTGTTGCGGTGCGGGTTTGGCCGGCGACGTCTGGGCATAGCCCGCCGCAGACCCCAAACCGAACAGAATCACCAAAACCAAGAAAACCAGTCTGCGCACGGTCCCTCCCATCACCGGACCAGCCGGCTCTAAGCCTATCGCGGCACCGCGAGTTCTGCCTCCCGGTTCCAGTCAAGGCTATACCATCTTTCCCCGCTCACTCAAGAGGATCCTCACCCCTGTTTCCGTTGACGGATATCGATGGTGGATGCAATGGTAAATAGACAGTAAAAATAGATCCTTGTCCCAATTCGCTTTGAACCATTACACGTCCACCATGCAAACGAACTACACTGCGAACAATGTAAAGACCGACACCACTGCCACGAAATCCTGCTGAATTGCTTGCTCTAAAATAAGGTTCAAATAATTTTAATTGATCATCAGCCGGTATTCCAATTCCATAATCTTGAATAGAAATTACGGCAAAGTTATTTTCATATTTACCACTAATATTAATAATAGACTTATCTGATGAATATTTGACAGCATTGGCAATAATATTATCAAACACATAAGTCAATAAATTTCGATCTCCTTGAATGATTGCCGGTAAATCCAATAATATTTCGACAATTCGGTGATTTGGCGCCGCGCGCGCGCGCTGGCGACAAACTTCGCGAATCAAAATGCGTAAGTCTACCGACTCGACATGAAGCACAATTTTATTTTCCTGAGCCCGCGATGAATACAGAACAGCCTCAATCAATGCAACCATTCTAGTTACGGATTCGCGAATCACACCTGCGCATTTTGCGATTTCTTCCGGGGCAATATGATCACTATTATCAATCATCTGACACGCCTCGCCTTCAATCACGGCAAGAGGCATGCGAAATTCGTGCGAAATCATCGAAACAAACGCGCGTTGGGTGGCCGACGCATCCTTCTCGGCGATCAAAGCATCAGCTAATGTTTGCGCCAAAGTGACACGAATATAAACCATAACCCCAGTAATAATAACAGTAATTACCGAAAGAAAGCGATTCGCTGCAAATACTAATAAGTCATCACGCACAGGTAACGGAATAAAACACCCAACAATAATCAAAACAACTGATATGCCGATAATGGTTACTTGAAGAACTCGATCCCTAACAAAAAAACACATTAACGTTGGTAACGTATAGAGAAACCCTATTGAAACATCATCTTCAACAATAAATACATCAAGAAAAAATATTGCAATCTGGATTGTAACAATTAAAAAGAACCAGCGGATACCGATTCTAGTCCTCATGATTACCGAGTCCCTTTATCATTAAGGCCTATATCAATTGTCTGTTTTTACTTACCGCTACAATCAACCTTGAGTAAAATGCTCAATCTTGCGATTTTCGCAGCGCATACCCTCGGCATCGTGTACACCATAGACAAGTGACGAATGGCCGTCGAGTCCGTCGCCGCAATTTTGCCAGGATATCTCGCCAAGGTCAGACCACGGCCGAACGCGACCATCTTCGGGAAAACTGTGGGCGCCGGGCCAAATGTGCGCGACGCTGTTCGGCCCGAAACCTTACGCTCCCAGCAACCCAGATAAGGGGCCTTGAGGACGATGCCTACGATTTTCGCCACACACAATGGTTTTATCGTTAACAATGCCGTGGTTGGGCACCCTCCCGGCGCGCCACCCGCGATAGCTGCATCGGCTTCCCTTGATTCGAATGCTGCCCCCCCCCCTTCCGAGACTGACGGCCCCAAGGAAAGCGGTCTGGGTGGCGAGATTGGGGAAATCGCCGCCGCCATTAATGCCGTTGGCTGGAACCATAACCAGGTTCCGCTCGATGAGCGGACCCCGCCCGAGGAACGCTTGTTCGAACAATCCCAGCGGGTCGCCGATGAGCCTTCGGGACTGGGCGGCCAAATCGGGGAGTTGACGGCAGCGATCAACGCCGTTGGCTGGAATCACTTCCAGGTTCCGGTTGACGAGCGCACCCCGCCCCAGGAAAAACTGTAACCCCTTTCGGTGATCGGGGCGTCGCGGTCTGCGCCCCGGTCGACCGGGAGAACATCGAAAAGCGTCCATCGGTCGCGCCGGCCCACGGAATCATGGCGCCGCCATGGCTTGGCCGTTATACAGGGCCGCCACTCTGTCATGGCGATGCCAACCCGCAAGGCCGCTTTCTTTCATGGCTCCTCCTCCTCTGCTCGCCCTTCAGGGCGCCACCATCACCTTTGGCGGTCGACCGCTGTTCGAGGCCGTTGATGTGGCCATTGGTCGCGGCGATAAGCTGTGCCTGGTTGGCCGCAACGGCTCCGGAAAATCGACCTTGCTGCGCCTGTTGGCCGGGGAAAATCCCCCCGATGGTGGCGAGCGTTTCATACAGCCGGGCTGCCGAATCGGCACCCTGCCCCAGGAACCGGATATCACCGGCTTTTCGACCGTCCACGACTTTGTGGCGGCGGGGCTCCCGGCGGGGGATGAAAGCGCGTTACATCGGGTCGATGCCGTGCTTGACCGGCTGCAACTGGTTCCTGAACGCCCATTGACGGTGCTATCGGGAGGAAAGTTGCGGCGAACCGCTCTGGCACGAGCTTTGGTTGGGAATCCTGACGTGTTGTTGCTGGACGAACCCACCAACCACCTGGACCTGCCCACTATCGAATGGCTGGAAACCGAATTGCTGGCGTTCCGGGGCGGCCTGCTGGTGATCAGCCATGACCGGGCCTTTCTGACTCGACTGGCCCGGCGGGTTTGGTGGCTGGATCGCGGTCAAGTGCGCCAATCCGATCGGCCTTTTGCCGAGTTTGAGGCTTGGCAAGCCGAGCGATTCGCCGCCGACGAAGAGGCTGCCCATAAACTCGACCGTAAAATTGTTTCGGAAACCCTGTGGATGCGCGAGGGCCTGAGCGCCCGCCGGACCCGCAACATGGGCCGGGTTCGCGCCCTTCAGGATCTGCGCCAAAACCGCGCCGATCATGTGGCTGGAGGCCGTCAAGTTCGCATGGCCATCGCCGAAAGTGAGACCGGCGGGCGGTTGGTGATCGAGGCCGAGCGGATTTCCAAGAGCTTTGAGACGTCCCAGGGCCACCGCCCCATGGTCCAGGACTTTTCCACCCGCATCTTACGCGGCGATCGGGTGGGTGTCATTGGCCGCAATGGTGCGGGAAAAACCACTCTGCTCAAGCTGTTGACAGGTCGATTGGAACCGGATTCCGGAACGGTGCGGCTGTCTTCGACATTGGAACCGGCTTATTTCGATCAAAAGCGAGCCGCGCTAGACCCTGAAGCCGGGTTGCGGCAGGTTTTATGCCCCTTCGGCGGCGACAGCGTCATGGTCAATGGCAAACCACGCCATGTTGCCTCCTACCTCAAAGATTTTCTTTTCGATAGCCGTCAGCTTGATAGCCCGGTGCGAACGTTATCTGGCGGCGAGCGCAATCGATTATTGCTGGCTCTCCTGTTCGCTCGTCCGTCCAATCTGCTGATCATGGACGAGCCGACCAACGACTTGGATATGGACACTCTCGATCTCCTTCAAGAGGTGTTAAGCGACTACCAAGGTACACTCCTGCTGGTCAGCCATGACCGAGATTTCCTAGATCGACTGGTGACCTCGACCATTGCCGTGGAAGGGGATGGTGTGGTTGCCGAATATACCGGCGGCTATAGCGACTACATCCGCCAGCGCCCACCACCGCCGTCGACCGCTTCGACTTCCCTCAAGCCCACACGCCCGACCGGAACCGAAGCCCTGCCGACCACCAAAACCAAACGCAAACTGGGCTATCGGCAGCAGCGGGAATTGGATCAATTACCCGAGCGTATCGACACGCTAATGCGTGCGATCGCGGTTTTGACCGAACAGGTGGCTGATCCCACCTTATTCCGCCGAGATCAGGCGGCCTTTTCCCGCCTCTCCGCCGAGTTAGAGGCCCGCCAAGCTGAATTGGCGGTTGCCGAAGAGAGCTGGCTCGAGCTGGAGGCCCTGCGTGAAGAATTGGAGCGGGGATGAAGCCGAGCGGGGGGCTCCCAGCGTCTGGGCAGCCTTAATGCTGACACATCGCCGGTATCGGGCCGCGGCAGCCTTGATGAGTCACCATCAAGGCCCGGATGGTATGATACCGGCGCTCCCTGATACTGACACATCGCCGGTCCTCGGGCCGCGACGGCGGCCCCGCGCGCTCATGCGCGCGAAGCCAAGGGCGCAGATGCGCCCGCCCGGCGTCTGAGGGCAGCCTTGATGAGTCACCATCAAGGCCCGGATGGTATGATACACACGGTTCTCCTTGACCGTTCCAGCATTCGGCGTACTCTCGGCACAGATTTGGAGGGCTCGGCGCAGCGTCACCGAGTCCGGAAGAGCGGGATTTTGTAGGGAGAATGCGCCAATGAAACCTTTTGCCGTTGTCCTAGCCCTGATGATCGCCTTGGCCCCATTGAGCCGAGCCGAGGCTGGCGCCCCCCTGATGCGAAACGCCATTCAATCCTGCGGCTTTGGCGCGGCGGCGTTGGCGGCCACCACTTACTATGGATTGACGCCAGTGCTCGCGACGGGAACATTCACCCTGCCTGTGACCGAAGCCATCGCGACCAACGCTATCATCGGCTGTGGAATCGGCGTTGTCGGCGCGACATCTGCAACCGTTCTCGGCTGGATCTACGATGTGATTTTCTGAGGCAAGCCAACCTGACATTGACCAGGGGCTCGGAAACTTCATTTCGCTAAGACATCGTCGCAGATGCCTGAGGGGCAGATGCCTGAGGGGCAGGTGCCTGAGGGGCAGGTGCCTGAGGGGGGGGTCATCATGAGACCGGCAAGCCATAACAATGACACCCGGCCGGTATTAGGCTGCAACCGCAGCCCCGCGTCCTCGTGGACGCGAAGCCAAGGGCGCGGATGCGCCCGCCCGGCGTCTGAGGGCAGCCTTGATAAGTCACCATCAAGGCCCGATGGTATAAGACGATTGCTGTTGGCGCTGGCCATTCTCTGCATGACCTCCACCGCTAGTCGTGCTGATGATTTTTTCCGTGGCGCTGGCGAGTCTTGTTTCTTTGGCGCTGCGGTCCTTGGGGGATCGGCAGCAGTCGCCCTTTATCCGATGGCGGCCAATGGTGCCACCGGCCTTCCTGTCACCGCCATCGTGATCAGCAATGCGCTTTTTGGCTGCGGGCTGGGTCTGTTAGGCTCGGTTGCAGCCTATGGTTTTGGCGCCCTGTATGATCAGGTCGCGCCCACTGAAACGCTCCCGGAAGACACGCCGCGTCGTCGCGGTTCAGAAACCTGAACATCACGGCGCATTGCGGTCATGATCGAATTGTCCTCACCGAATCATGGGCCGCGCCCCGAGGGTGTGACGGTGGACATCGTGCTGGTCCACTACACTGGCCTGCCCACCGCTGAAATGGCTCTCACCCGCCTGTGCCAGCCCGGCTCCGGCGTCAGCGCCCACTACACCATCGACGAAGATGGCACCATTTACCGCCATGTTCCCGAGCATCGCCGAGCATGGCATGCCGGCGTTGGGTGCTGGCGTGGGTGCCGAGATATTAACTCGCGATCAATTGGGATCGAGCTGGTGAATCCCGGCCACGAGTGGGGCTACCGCCCTTTCCCGGCGATCCAAATGGCAGCGTTTCGAACCCTGGCCCTGGACATCCTGAAACGCCACTCGATCGCCCCTGATTCGGTGATCGGACACGCTGACATCGCCTGTACCCGCAAAGAAGACCCAGGAGAATTGTTTGACTGGCAAAGCTTGGCTGAAATTGGAATCGGCGTTTGGCCAGAGGTAAAAACAGCCTGCCCTCAGCCAATTTCCCTTGATGACGACACGGTCGGAACTCTGTTAACGGCCTATGGTTACGATGTGGAAACCGCCGGACTTCACCCATGCCTAGCGGCATTCCAACGCCACTTCGACCCGGAAAGACTATCCCAGGGTGTCCAGACGGAAACCCTCGACCGACTGCAAGCCCTTGTTTCAGCAAATATCAAAACCGTTCCATTTAAAACCGCTCCCATAGCGCCGTAATACCGATGGCCCTTTGTCCTGCCTTACCCCACCACCTTACTGATGGCGCTCAACATCGCCTTCATCGACGGGTAGCGATCCCGATGGCTGAGCGCGAGCCCCGTCATGAGAATTCTTTCCAGCTCAGACGGCATCACAATGCCCGAGGCTGAAGGCAAAGCCAAAGCATCCTGTTGAACGCGTTTGGTGGAATCAGGCGGCGGGCGCCCGGTCACTGCACAGTAGAACGTGGCGGACAAGGCATAAACATCGGTCCAGGGCCCTTGCCGGCTGTCCGAGAAATACTGCTCAGGCGGCGCGTAACCCGGTTTAAGAATGACCGTCAAACCGGCCCCAGCATCCCCGGACGCTTCGCGGGCAGCACCGAAGTCTAACAGTTTGGCACCGCCGCTATTACTCATAAAAATATTGTCTGGGCTGATATCTCGATGCACCAATCCCAATTCATGAACACTATGTAATGCTTTCATAATTGGCATTAGGATCGACAGAGCCCGCCGATAATCGATCCGTCCACCTTGATCAGCAATATACTTTTTCATGGTCTGACCCTGGAGTAACTCCATGACCAGATAGGCAGTCCCATTATCCTCGAAATAATCTTGAACCCCAACGATCTCCCTCACATCCCGTAGTCGGGCCAAAGTCCGTGCTTCGTCCAGGAATTTACGGATACCTTCGGCAAAAGCCTCAGTACGCTCGGGAGTGTAAAGCTGCATCGCATTACCGTTATGCACCCGCGCCACCAGATGCACCGGGAAATACTCTTTAACCGCAACCTTAACCTGAAGCCGATCATCCCACCCTAGATAAGTGGCTCCAAACCCCCCCTGCCCCAACAGCTTTCCGGTGCGATAGCGACCCAGCAACCAAGTTCCTGGCGCTAGATGCAGGCTCGAACGCGGCGTAACGCCCTCTTGATACCCGCACTCTGGGCAGCAAGCAGCGCCCCCCCTGAGAGCAAAACAATGGACACACCGATCTTGTTGCCCTGCTGGTATTGGAGGTGTTGGAGCGGTTGCCGAAGGCGGCGACGCAACCGGAGCCGACGTCGGAACCGGAGCCGATGGTTGGGAACGTGGTGCCGGAGCCGAGCGCGCCATCGGCGGCGCCGTTCGCGTCACATCCAAGGACGACATTGGCAGGGCCGAAGCGGGCGTCGCGGTTCGCGTGACTTCCAAAGACGTTGGAGACGGCGGCGGGGCTACGCGTGCCCTTGGCGGGGCGATTCGCGTCACGTCATCTGCCGCAGCCTGCGGATCAACACCCACCGTCGACATTGGTCGGGCCGCCATCGGATATGGCCCGACCACAGCAGCGGCGGTAACGGTAGCGACCTCTTCGGGAACCTGCCGCAGCACATCGATCACGCCGTAAAATCGCTGCAACTCACCACTTTTAGCACTGACGCCTTCTTTGATCGCCAGCAGTTCGGTTTCGAGACCCGGTTGACGAATCAACTCAAACAGGCGCTGGCGAATCATCAAAAGGGCGCGCGGATCGACGACCAATCCCGACGAAACCAGCTCGGCCAACCGCAGCGCGTGACGGGCCATGGAGGGCATGGCCTGAGCCAACCGTGGCAGTAAGGCTCCTGACAGCAAATACTCTTCGGCAACCCGCTCGACGCTGCGCGCCAACCGATTCCGAGCCTCCACGGGCAACGCACTCGCCGCCACTGCCGCCGCCGCCTGCCTCAGCGCCGCCCGCACAGTCGCCAGATCCGATGACCGGAAGATCAGGGCTTCCACCGGAACCTCGTTGCCAAGACAGGCATCCAGGCTGTCCATAATTTCCCGGCCCAGCGCCTCCACCCGGTCCGGCGTGGCCATCGCCGCCAAGTAATGAACCCGCGCGGTCAAATCGCCCAGGCCTTCGCTGATGGCCGTCACAGCGCGCCGCAATCCCCGATTACCGCCCTGATCGAATCGGCGCGCGTAACGATCGGTCAGAACCTCGGCCATGGCCTGCTCACCGACCACACCATTCGGCCCGATCAGGCCGGTAATCAAAATCCGCAGAACCTCATTTTCCCGATCCGGTTGACCGGGCTGTAAGGCCTCGCGCCCCTTCAACTGGCGCCAGATACGCCGAACCACAGACACCCGAGATACTGGCAATCGGTCTTGGCGAAATAATTGGCTCAAAGTTCCCAAGCGGTCAGCTTGACCACCATCGGTTGAAACGCGCCCCTGGATCATCTCCAACAACCGGCACAGCGTCACACCGAGCGTCGCACGGGGCCCGATCAGCTCCCGTTCTGCCGCCACCGTCCACAGAATGTCGCCGATCACCTCGTCAACGGCTTCATAAAGCAGCGGATCCGGGTACAGCCGCAACAGCCCCAACAAATGATCGAGCTTTGGCATCCAGCCGGACAACACGGACAAATCACGAGCCAAAGCCGCTCGCAATAGGGCCGGCCCCACCGGCGCCTCATCGACGGCACCCGCGAGACAAGCCGCCACAGCGCTTAACGACTTGGGAATTTTGGCCAGGGTGGTTTCGGCAACCCGAGACCGCTTGACCACACTCTCAACCGCAGACTGCAACGCCGCCCGCCGGGCCCAGGCATCCTGGCCAAGCAGCTTGCCCTGAAGCATCGCAACGCGGGCCACCGCCGCCTCGACGACCGGCGGCCTTTCCATAACTTGCCGCAACTGGCGATTGCCGTAGAGCACTTCGCTTGCGGTCAAACACAAGGGCTCCATTTGAGGCCGCAATATCTGCGCGATGACGGCTCGACTGTTTGCCCCATCGTAATCTGCTGGCGTTTCACACAGAACCGCTTCGTCGATATTGCCGATGCTCACGGCACCCATTCCAGCGTCCCGCGTCTGGTTCGGCTCTTTCGACAGGACTCGTGTCTCCTCTGCCCGCATGAACAAGACGCCCCGCTACCGATTGCCAGCCCCGAATACTTCAGAACGTAACTTTTCAGGACGCAACACCACAGACGGAGGAGAATCCCCCGTCCCTGGCCTTTCTAAGTATCGATGCCCTAGCCCATCCGCGTCAAATTAATCCCGAAGCATCGGCGCACTTTTATTCGGGCCCCGATTTGGCCCCTTTTTTTCTGCCTCGCCCTTTCTCGGGCTTCCCGTCCCCACTGCCGCCTGGCAACCAAGTGAAAGGCCGATCCTGAAACACCGAAACCATTGTCTTGACGCGCTCTTCATATTCGCGATCCTGAAGACAACGCTGTTTCAGACTTCGATCGCGACGCACCATGAAGAGTACCTCCTGGCGCGGCGGTAATCGCCGAATCAGTGGCGTCGTTCGCATTCGACCATCCCATTCCATCCGTGCCAACGTCAAAAGTGCTTGACAATACATCACGAACATCCGGCCTTCATTGGCTGCCGGCTCTCGGGACAGAAGGGAAAAAAGATAATAATATCGTCCGTGATGACAATTATCATGAAGCATTTGCACCAAGGATAATCGTTCGTCAGCATATGTCGTAAAGGATACTTTCTGCTCTATTTGAACGCTGCGTATAAAATAATCGCGAGATTCGGTATCAAAAGTAAATGGGCCACGACTGGTTTTAGAGATTTCAGTTCGGTATTGCCGTAAGATCAATCCCAATAATAGCTCCAAACGGCGCCGTTCTTTCTTGGCCTCTGGTGGCAGGGATTCCGGCAGGCGGGACACCAACCGAAAAATCTCCATCAGATCGTAAGGATGCCTGACCTGGGTCACTTTGAAACGTCCGACGTCGCGATATCGCTTCAACAGGCCACTGGCCTCAACATCCCGCGCGGCAGATGACGACACCGAAGCCATAGTGACAGCCAACGCCACTTGAATCCGCCGCACACGCCGCAACGTCTCCATCGGTCCTCCCCAACCGAATCGCCCGGCCAACCGAACCAGCCCATCTTTCAGGGACTCGCGGGGTGGGCTGTAGTCGGGAACATCGATCAGGGCTAATGGATTTTCCAACACGTCTTCGGGTGGAGGCGCCACCTCCAACGTCAAAGATTGCGGGCGCGCCGGAGCCTGCGACGCCGACACCTCGTTGACATCAGCCGCTGCCGACTCTTCCTGAGCCGATGAAAGATTGGTCGGTATCGCCATGAGCCATGACTGGTTGAACCATCGGCGCCACAACGGCGCGCTTTTCCCATCTCGCCCCCCGTTTAGGATAGACCACCCTCACTCGCAAGATAAAACCGGGTCACGCCCTGCGATCGCTGCCTTGCCTTTTGCATTGCGGTACACGCCGCTGGACTGGTACCCAAAGGCTGGCCATTGTCAGATGGACCAAGGCTTATTCGTTTGGGGGAGGGTTATCCGTATGGCGATTCAGGTCGCACTGAACCATAAGACCACCTACCACTATGACCGGCTGGTGGCGCTGGGTCCGCAAATCGTGCGGCTGCGTCCCGCCCCTCACTGTCGAACGCCAATCCTGAGTTATTCATTAAGAATTTTACCTCGTCAGCATTTCTTAAACTGGCAGCAAGACCCACAATCAAATTATCAGGCCCGCTTGGTCTTCCCGGAACGAACTCGGGAATTTGTAATCGAGATTGATCTCGTTGCTGAAATTGCTTCGATCAATCCATTTGATTTCTTTTTAGAAAGCACCGCAGAAAAAGTTCCTTTTGATTATGATCCGGCCTTATTACGTGAATTACGCCCTTATCTGGAAACCGAGCCCTGCGGCCCGCAGCTTTCCGCTTGGCTAGCCTCGGTTGACCGCACGCCCGTCCGAACCATTGACTTCCTGGTTGCACTCAATAGCCGGTTGCAACAGGAAATCGGCTATGTCATTCGGATGGAACCGGGCGTCCAGAGCTGCGAAGACACGTTGACCCTGGGCACGGGCTCATGTCGCGACTCGGCATGGCTGCTGGTGCAAATCCTACGTCACCTGGGCCTCGCGGCCCGTTTCGTGTCGGGTTATCTGATCCAGTTGGCTCCCGATCAAAAAGCCCTGGACGGCCCTAGCGGAACTGAAATCGACTTTACCGATCTTCACGCCTGGACCGAGGTGTTTCTACCGGGAGCCGGATGGATCGGCCTTGACCCCACTTCGGGCCTTCTGGCCGGTGAAGGCCATATTCCCTTGGCCTGCACTCCCGATGCCAGCAGCGCCGCTCCCGTGACCGGCCTCGTCGATCCGTGCGAAGTCACCTTCGACCACCAGATGAGCATCACCCGCGTCCATGAAGCCCCGCGTGTGACCAAACCTTACACACCCTCCCAGTGGGGGGCCATTGAGACTTTAGGTCATCGCATCGACGAAGACCTTCAAAAAAGCGACGTCCGCCTGACCATGGGCGGGGAGCCGACCTTCGTCTCGATTGATGACATGGACGCCCCGGAATGGACCATCGCCGCCACCGGCCCAACCAAACGAGGACTGGCCGCCAACCTAACCAACCGGCTGCGCCGCCGCTTCGCTCCCGGTGGCCTGCCTCATTATGGCCAGGGCAAATGGTATCCCGGCGAGTCTCTGCCCCGATGGGCGTTTACGGTCTTCTGGCGACGAGACGGCGACGCCTTGTGGGCAAATGAGGCCCTCCTGGGCGACGAAACCCGCGATTACGGCTTTGGTGTCCGGGAGGCCGAACTGTTCCTGACCACCCTCGCGCGTCGACTCGGGATTAATCCCAAACTGGTGCGAGCCGCCTACGAAGACCCTTGGCACTACCTCAAGCGCGAAAGCCTGTTGCCGGCCAATGTTGACCCGTTGGAAAGCCGCCTTGAGGACAAGGAGGAACGGGAACGCTTGGCGCGGGTCTTTGGCCGGGGCCTGAATGAGCCGGTTGGTTTTGCGCTTCCAATCAATCGCCGCCACGAAGCGCTGGGCCCGGTTTGGCTGTCCAGTTCCTGGCCGCTCCGCCAGGAGCGGTTGTTGCTGGTTCCCGGCGACAGCCCCGTTGGCTTCCGCCTGCCCCTAGGCTCTTTGCCTTGGGTCAATCCCCGTGACGAGCCGGTTTCATGGGAACAAGATCCGTTTGATGAGCGCCGCCCCCTGCCACCGAATCAGGTGCCGTTAAAGCAAGCCACTTCCGGCCCCAGTCGGCCCGAGGCTCTCAGCCGGCAGGCTTGGCAGGGCAGCATGGCTGACGTCCGCACCGATAGTCCTGCCGCCGGGGAGTCGGCCTGGTGGGTGGTGCGAACCGCGATGTGCGTCGAGCCGCGCAACGGTCGATTGTATCTCTTCCTGCCGCCCATGGCCATGTTGGAAGACTTCGTCGCGATGATCACCGCCATCGAAGAAACCGCTATCGAGCTGGATTTGCCAATCCTGATCGAAGGATATACGCCACCGCGCGACCCCCGACTGAATACATTAGCCGTCACCCCGGATCCTGGCGTGATCGAAGTCAACATCCACCCCTCCCATAGCTGGGAAGACTTGGTCCGTAACACCAATGCCTTGTACGAAGAGGCTCGGTTAACTCGACTCGGAACCGAGAAATTCATGCTCGACGGGCGTCACTGCGGCACCGGCGGGGGCAACCACATCGTGCTGGGCGGCGCCACTCCCGCCGACAGCCCGTTCCTGCGTCGCCCTGATCTGTTGCGCAGCCTGATCACCTACTGGCAGCATCACCCGTCGCTGTCATTCCTGTTCTCGGGCATGTTTATCGGGCCGACCAGCCAAGCCCCCCGTGTAGACGAAGCGCGCAATGATACCTTGTACGAACTGGAAATCGCCTTCCAGCAATTGGACAAAGCCGAGCTAAATTGCCCGCCATGGCTGGTGGATCGGGTGTTGCGTCACCTGTTGACTGACCTTCAGGGTAACACCCATCGCGCTGAATTCTGCATCGATAAGCTCTATTCGCCGGACAGTGCCAGCGGTCGCCAAGGGCTGGTCGAGTTCCGCGCTTTTGAAATGCCGCCCCATGCCCAAATGAGCCTGACCCAAGCCCTGGTTCTGCGGGCTCTGGTGGCTAGATTCTGGCGGACCCCCTATCGAGCGCCGCTGGTGCGGTGGGGAACCGAACTGCACGACCGCTTTATGCTGCCCTATTTCGTGCAATTGGATTTTGCCGACGTGTTGGCGGAACTCCGAGACTTTGGTTATCCCATTGACGAAGCGTGGTTTGACTCTCACTTCAACTTCCGCTTCCCCCTCTACGGGGAAATCGTCCAACGGGGCGTTACCCTTGAACTCCGCCAAGCTCTGGAACCCTGGCACGTCCTGGGCGAAGAATTAGGCGCTGGTGGGGCCGCCCGCTATGTGGACAGTTCGGTTGAGCGCCTACAGGTCCGCGTCACCGGCCTGATCGATGGGCGTCACAGCGTGGTCTGTAATGGTCGACGGGTTCCGCTGCATCCCACAGGCATTGAAGGGGAGGCGGTGGCCGGGGTGCGCTATCGGGCTTGGCAGCCCCCCTCCTGCCTCCACCCCACCATCCCGGTGCATTCGCCCCTGGTGTTCGACCTGATCGATTTATGGTCGGGACGGTCACTGGGTGGCTGCACCTATCACGTCTCGCATCCGGGCGGCCTATCCCACGAGCGGTTCCCGATCAATGCCAACGAGGCTGAAGGGCGCCGCTTGGCTCGCTTTATCCCGTTTGGCCACACACCGGGCCCAGTGGCGATTCCCACCGAAAGCCGCAATCACGAGTTCCCCTACACCTTAGACTTGCGTCGGAGTTAACCGAATCTCTGAGTCCCTCCCTTAATCGATGGTCACGATCAATAAGGAGTTCAACCGTGTCTCACCCGAAGCAAAATTTTCTGACGGGACTCGTGTTGGTCGTGACTGTCGTTATCGCCATCGCCGATTTCCTGTTCCCACAGGAAATTGAGATGGATTTCCTATACACTCTACCAATTCTATTATCCATTCGAACTGGACGCAAACAATTGCCAATCTTGGTCGCCGCCATTGCCGTTTCATGGACATTGGCAGTTGATCTTTATCTTGTGGTCAGCACCAGTAGTCTTTCACCTAATTTCCTGACCAATACGATCAACGACCTGTTTGGCATCATTTCGGTGATTACGCTGGCCATATTTGTCTTCCGGCGTATGCAGAAAGAGAGTGATCTGCATAGCATTATCCGCTTTATGGATGGCCGGCTGCGCCCTGACGATAATGTTCGGCTTCATCATATGCGAGAGATGAAACGGATGATGTCTCTTGATGACGTTGCACCGCATTCTTAATTGCAATTATTTGCATATCACTCTCAATCCTAGCGCAAATATACAGACCTCCCGAGCCACAGCAAAAAATCATGGGTGCTATGCGCGCATGATTTCAGAAGACTGGTGACGGCAGTTGCTGATCATGGCTTGACGAGCCTACTCTTTAACTGAGGGCGTGCAGGTTCCGGGTTCAGCCGGTAGGGCGGAAGACGGCCTACGGAGCAGGACGGCGAAAGAATTCGTCGTAGGCCCAAAAAAGGTCGGAGCCGACAGAAGGAGGGCTTCAGGATGACAACGATTTCTTCCGGTGGGTACAACATCGCCACGATGATTCAGCAGGCGACGTCAACCACCACTTCGACCAGCTTACCAGGCATCAGCGGCTTGCTCCAAGGCGCCGTCGGAACCAGCGGCGGCATTATGGGCGCCCTTTCCGGCACCAGCACGACCACCAATAGCGTTAACGTCCTCTCCGCTCTCCCTGGCGGGGGCGGCGCAAGCGGCAGCAGTATCCAGAGCATTCTCAATCAGCAGAAGGTCACAGCCCAGACCAACAGTATCTACGCCAACGTCGCCGCGCATGTCACAGCCTTACAAAATGGCCAAATTCAGCCCACCAACGACTGGGAAAAGGTTACCGATTACGCAGCACAGACCGGCCAGCCGGTTGTGATCACGCTCAACAGCAAGGGGCAAGTCCAAGCACTGCCACAATCCCAGGCCGATTTAAGTAAATACAATATTGATCAGCAGCAGGAAATACAGAAATCTATATCCGATGTTTCGACCATGGCCCAAAAGATTCAGGCCAATGCCAAGAATACCACTTGGCTAAATGATCTCGCTGGTGCTGCCAATGATCTATCCTTAATTCATAGCGATGCGCTTCAGGCTCAGAGCAGTTGGGAACAACAGGGTTCCCTGTTGATGACCGAGCATCAGCCTTTTAAAATTTCGCTCGATAGCACCGGAAATCTTCAAGTTACGGAACAAGCCACCGATCCGATGACCGACCTTTCGCCCAACCAGCAAAAGCTGTTGCGGGCAGCGGTCCAGACGATTCCCAAGATGATCCGAAGCGATACGCCCACCACAAGTTGGCAAATCGACGCTCAGAGCTACGATAAGTCTGGAACGCCCTACTATCTGGATATTGACCCTGTCACCAACCAAATTTCGGCCAAGGCCAATAGTGCCGCCAACATTACTCCCACCTTTATGAAAACTCCGCCGTATCCAGATATCGGCGATAAGACCCCCTTACTCAAGCAAGCAGCAACCTTTATTCAGAAGAAGCAGGCTTTTTTCCTGGATATAGACACCACAGGAAAGGTGGTTGCTAAGGCTTTGACGGCAACCAATCTTCAGAAATACAACACGACAACGGACAGCACCAGCTCAAATACGCAGATGACTCCAGGTTCCTATCTGTCGATTTACGCGTGATACTGGCGAGCCATGGTTGGCCCGAATGGGGGACGCCCTCGCGCTATGCCTTGCCGCCGTTGGCCTCTGCCCGCCACGCCTGCATTGCTGGCCACGCCATCACCGCCTCGACATACGCTTGACAGGTTGTATCCAGGGGAACTCGGTACGTGTCAAAGCGCGTGCAAACTGGCGCATACATGGCATCGGCAATCGAGAATTGACCCAGCAAAAACGGGCCGCCAGCTCCAAATCGACGACGTAATAAGCCCCAAAGCTCGGTGATCCTGGCGATCTCAACCGCAACCTCTGGGGTTACGGGCAGGAACGCCGGCTTGCGAGTCAGATCCATAGGCAACGCCCGGCGCAATTCAGGAAACCCGCCGTGCATTTCGGTGGCTGCCGCCCGGCCAAAGGCTCGCGCCTCCAGATCTGCCGGCCATAATTGAGCTTCGGGAAAGCGGTCGGCCAGATACTCGCAAATGGCCAGGGATTCCCAGATGGTTATGGCACCATGATGCAGCACCGGCAGCTTACCGGCGGCGGAATGGGTTAGAATTGCGGCCTTGGTTTCGAGGCGACGCAACGGAACCCAAACCTCGTTGAAAGCTGCCCCGGTCTGACGCAACGCCAGCCAGGGCCGCAGGGACCAGGATGAAAAGGCCTTGTCCCCAATGACCAACGTCAAAGCGCCCATGCCACAAGCCCCCTCTTTCCGCTGCTAACGCCAAACCCATGCCAGACTCAGCTTATACCATCGGGCCTTGATGGTGACTCATCAAGGCTGCCCTCAGACGCCGGGCGGGCGCATCCGCGCCCCCCTAAAGTCACACGGGGGCTTCGCGTCCACGAGGACGCGGGGCCGCCGTCGCGGCCCGATACCGGCGATGTGTCAGTATCAGGGCTCGCCGGTATTACAAGTCCCAACAGCTCCAATAAAAGAATTTTTGCTCTTTTCAGCGACCGCGCGGCGCGCCATGCTACGGCCTGTCGTCTGTTCCCCACGATCGTCCATGGACATCCCCCGTGCTCGCTTCCCTGCGCGCCCGATCCGGCGCCGAGACTCTCCCCATCACACCACTGACCAAAGATCAGCTCGATCTGTGGTTGCCAACACAACCGGCGGCAATCGCCGCCTGGGTCAGTAGCACAGGCTTTACCGCTGCCCCTGGGCAATTGTCTCTGGTGGCGGGTGCCGACGGTCGCCTTGCCCGCGTGTTGGTCGGCGTCCCCATCGGTGATGACTTGTGGACCTACGCCGGTCTACCGATGGCCTTGCCGCCGGGCAGTTACCGGCTTGACGTCGACCTAGGGGCCCGTGGCGCCGACCGCGCGGCACTGGGTTGGGCCTTGGGCTGCTATGGCTTTAACCGCTATCGCAAGACGGACAAGGCCTTGCCGGTACTGGTGTGGCCCAAAGGCGCCGACCGAGCCGGAGTCGAGCGGGCTGCGGGGGCCACATTTTTTGTCCGTGACCTGATCAATACGCCGGCGGCGGACATGGGACCGGCTGAGTTGGCCGAAGTCGTCAGAGCCCTTGCCGACGAATTCGAAGGCAAGCTTCAGGTGATCACCGGCGCCGAGTTGCTGGCCCAAGCCTTTCCGGCTATTCATGCCGTTGGCCGGGCCAGTCCTCGGGAGCCACGCCTGCTAGACCTGACCTGGGGCCGACGTTCGGATCCCAAGGTTACTCTGGTTGGTAAAGGCGTTTGCTTTGACTCCGGCGGTTTGGACCTCAAGCCATCCTCCGGCATGTTACTAATGAAAAAAGATATGGGCGGCGCCGCTCACGCCTTGGGGCTGGCCCGGATGATTATGATGGCGGGCCTGCCCATTCGGCTTCGGGTGCTGATTCCGGCGGTGGACAACGCCGTTTCGGGCGATGCCTTGCGCCCGCTGGATGTCATTCAGACTCGCAAAGGCTTGACCGTCGAAGTTGGAAACACCGATGCCGAAGGGCGGTTGGTGCTGGCCGATGCCCTAACCGAAGCTGAACGAGACAAACCCGATCTCCTGATCGACTTTGCGACCTTGACTGGAGCTGCTCGAGTCGCACTGGGCCCCGAACTACCGGCGCTGTTTTCCAACAACGACACCCTAGCCGCCGACCTGTTAGCCGCCGCTGATGCCGTGGCTGACCCGATGTGGCGACTCCCACTCTGGCAGCCTTACCGTTCGGGCCTGGACAGCAAGGTGGCCGATCTCGCCAACGTCGCCAGCCATGGACATGCTGGCGCCATCATCGCCGCCCTGTTTCTAGAGCGCTTTGTTGGCCGCGAAACCGCCTGGGCCCACCTCGACATCATGGCCTGGAACCCCGGCAGCAAACCCGGTCGCCCCGAAGGTGGCGAAGCCATGGGGCTACGGGCGGCCTACGCCTTGATTGATCGGCGTTACGGCGCCGGCGCCAAATCTCCCTTGCCCGAGATTCGAAAGGACACGTAAAGCAAACATGGCACGAGGCTTGGTCGCTCTTGGACTTTGGCGAAAGGCCCTGGTTGCCAGCGTGCGCCGGGACGGTCCTGATTTGTCGGCCCGTCAGATGGCCTTACTGTTGACTGTCTACTTATGCGATCCGCCTCATACCGTGCGGGGTCTTGCCGCCACCCTGGCCATTTCAAAGCCCGCGATCACACGGGCTTTGGATCGGCTATCGGCATTGGGGTTCGTGAAGCGCAAGCGCGACGCCGAGGACCGGCGTAATGTGCTGGTCCAACGAACCGTTGCGGGGTCAGTGTTCCTCAGTGAATTTTCCGAGCTGGTGATTGAAGCCGGGGCTGTCGCTCCCGACGATCTGGCCGAATTGGTTAAGGCCGATGCCATGCGGTCTTTGGCCCAAGCCGAATTTGATCGGGTACGGACTCAGGTCACAGCCATCGTGGGGGACGAATGATGATGGACGGCGTCATGAGGAGGCCCCGTATATCATCGAGCCTTGACGCCGACATATCAACGCTCCCCGATCCACGGCGCCATCCCTGGCGCCCCGATTTGGCCGCCACCACTCTGAAAGGCCAAGTCCCGTCCACCCGCTTTACTGAAGGGGTAATGCGGCAGGTTCGGGTAGGCTGCGCGCCCCTCAGAAACACCCCAAAGAACCAAGCTGAACAAGTCAGTCAACTTTTATGGGGAGAAGCCGTCACGGTCTATGACGAAACCGCCGATTGGTCATGGGTCCAAAACATCACCGACGGATATGTCGGTTATGTCTGCACGGCGGCTCTTGGTGCGAAAATTACGCCGCCCACCCATCGCGTCATCGGGTTGCGCAGCTTTATTTACCCATCCCCCGACCTCAAAACGCCCCCAGTGGACGTGTTAAGCCTCACGTCACCGATCACAGTCGAAGACGAGCGCGACGGATATGCGGCCATCGCTGGCGGCGGTTGGGTCTTCACCCGCCACCTTGCGCTTTGGAACGAAACCGAACCGGATGTGGTCGCCACCGCCGAACGTTTAATCGGCATCCCCTATCTCTGGGGGGGACGTACCAGCCTTGGCTTAGATTGCTCGGCACTGATCCAGATCGTCCTTGCCGCTGCCGGGCTCTCAGCCCCGCGCGATAGCGATATGCAGCGCAACGAACTAGGCCGCGCCGTCGAGCCAGACGAGCCAATACAGCGGGGCGACCTAGTGTACTTTCCTGGCCATGTCGGCTTGATGATCGATCATCAGCGGCTGATTCACGCCACCGCTTTCACCATGACCGTGACCATCGAACCTCTTGACGCCGTAATCGCGCGCACCGACCCGACTCGCGGCGGTGGGGTGCTGGCGATCCGGCGCTTAGGCATTACCAACCGCCGGTAGTCAACCATCGATCAATCTGGTCAACCCGATCGGCGCCCCAGAACGGCTCTCCATCCACAAAAAAGAAGGGCGCTCCAAAAACACCGCGCGCCAGGGCCGTATCTGTTTCCCGACGCAGACGATCTTTGACCTCTGGCTGTTGCAACCCATTCAACAAGGCCCCAGGATCGATTGCCAGAGTCTCCGCGACGCTTGCGACCGCCTCAGGAGATCCCATATCCCGGCCTTCGCCCCAATGCGCGTGATAAATCGCCGCTGCCAACCTCCGAGCAAGCTCCGCATCGGTGGCTTCCTGCCAGTAAAACGCCCGCGACGCAGCCACAGAATTCATCGGCATCACCGATGGAAACGTGTACGGCACGCCAAGCTCCCGAGCACATCGCGCCGTGTCATGGCGCAAATACTCGCCCCGCAACGGCTGATGCATATTGGGGGTCATCCCCGTGTGCTTGAACAAAACGCCTAATAGAATTGGCCGCCACCTCGCGATGCGACCATGCTTGGCCGCCACACCGTCGATTCGCATGCTGCCAAGATAACCATAAGGCGAGGCAAAATCGAAATAGAACTCAATAGACGCTGTCATGGCAATCTCATCCGTTCCTGGGGTCTCCCACCCATGATACCAATGGCCTTGGACGTTGACACGTCTGCGGCGCCCTCAGACGCCGGGCGGGCGCATCCGCGCCCTTGGCTTCGCGCCATGGGGCGCGCGGCGATCGCCGCCGATACCAACGGCACGGATCATTGTCTAGGGCCGTTGGTATAACTATATCATACCGTCCAGCCTTGATGTTATACCGGCGAGCCCCGACACTGACACATCGCCGGTATCGGGCCGCGACGGTGCCCCTGCGTCCTCGTGGACGCGAGGCCAAGGGCATGGACGCGAAGCCAAGGGCGCGGACGCGCCCGCCCGGCGTCTGAGGGCAACCTTAATCTGTCAATATCAATATTTAAAATCGAAGATATTCATCATTACCCCAATACATTAGCATCTTTACGAACAAAACAGCAGAAGAGTCATGCATCATCGTACACTACACTGCCTTACATTCGCCACCACCTTTGTTACGACTGCAATTCCGAACCCACTGGCCTCCTCATGAAGCGCGACCTTCCACTCTCGAGTCGTGTTGGGTTGTCTTTTTTTCCTTCGTCCAAGACGATGATTGAGGGGCAACACCGCCCGCGTAGCGGGCTTGGCTATAGGAATTTTCTCCATCGATTGAGGGGGCGGAATCGATATTGGCTGGGAAATATCAATTTTTAGCAATGAGTTACTGCCACAGCCGAAGCCCCCTGGATCATGGACTCAATGGGTGCTTTCCAAAGCCACATCAGCAAACGACTAGGTCGTTTTCCAACTCGTAATCATAGGCTTGATAATCACAGCCATTTATCTTACCTTCTGCTATGGGCTCTGGTTAGCTGATCGTTCGTTGGTGGGGCAGTGTCAGCGTCAGGGGCTCTGGGTGCGGCGTCGGTAGAAAGATACGAAAGATAACGGCGCCAAGCGTTGAGGAAGGGAGCCCTGCCATGGACGCGATCAGCACGGGTTACGCTAATTATTTTACGAGTCCAGCGGCTGCGACCAGCACGCCTTCGAATTTTGGGCCTGGTCAAGTTGTAGGCAGCAGCGGTAGCGGCGATGGAAGTCAGAACGACACGACACAGACGCAGCTACAGCAGGCATCAAGTGTAGCGCAGGCCGCAACGGGTTACACGACGGCCACCCGAGGTGGCCAGGTTAATATATCGGTCTAAACGGTGATGACAGCCGTCAACCAGCCAATGAACCGGTGACGGGAGAGGTGAAGCCATGGATGTTACAGCCATCTCCAACACTGGGTATTCCCGGTCACCTGCGTCTCTGACCAGCGCCGATAGTTCTGCGAGCAGCACGTCGAGCACGTCCGACACGCATACCGAGACGACGACCGCGAAATCGGGTTCCGGCTCGGCTCCCTTTCTCAGTCCAGTGTACAAGTTTGACCCCGTGGCGCAGTTGGACGTATTGACTTTCCGTGATGCCAAGAGCGGCTCCGTGACCGCCCAGTATCCGGCGGAAAAGGTTGTCGAGCAGTACCGCCGCAACCATGGTGAACCATCGAGCAGCGCCGCTTCGACCAGCAACTCCACGTCCAATACAACTTCGGGGGGGGCGCCGACCTCTGGTGCTGCCTACGGTGCCCAACAGGTTGGATCCGGCTCCGAGTCGACTGGAACCAAGACTGGGACCGGAACTGGCAGCGGCAGCAGCGGATCCGGGGCCGATGCAAACACCGGAGCGTGGTCATCCAGCGGCGCTGGGACCGGGGCGTGGTTGTCGGCGGGAACGGGGACCGGCACCGGAACGACTGAAGTTACGCGGGTTTCGTTGCGCGTTTGATGGTTTTTTCATAAGCAGGGGCAGATATCGCTTTTGCCCCAGTGGGTTGGTGTCGCGTCAAGGCGGTAGGGCTTGGTTCTGTCCGCCGCCTCCTTTCCGGCGATAAGTTTTGTATTTGTTGAATTTTCAGGTCACCGTTTCCTTGTGCAAAAGCCAAGGGGGCGGTTTTTCGTATGCGCTTGGGGATTTCAGCACAATCAAAACCCAGAAGAGACCCTGTATCGGCGAGCCACGACATACGACAATGATACCGGCGAGCCCTGATACTGACACATCGCCGGTATCGGGCCGCGACGGCGGCCCGGCGTCTGAGGGCAGCCTTGATGAGTCACCATCAAGGCTCGATGGTATGAAAGGATGTCGCCTACACCAATTCAAGCAATACCGTGATAAAACCGTTGCTGATCCTAAATACATAGCATAATATTCATTGCCTATCTTATCGTTTTCACATATACTACGTCGCGGTATACGACCGTATGCTGGGAGACTCCATGATGATAAATTTGTTTCGTTTAAAAGCCGTTGGCAGAGCGATCGCCACGGTTCTTGTCGCGACTGCATTACCGGCTTTGGCCCAAAAAGCCCCTCTTCCCACCAACATCCAGTCCATTCCGGCACTCAACGCCGACCTAACCCAAGTGACGGTTTCCGGTTTGTCTTCGGGCGCTTTCATGGCACATCAGCTTCATGTGGCGTTTTCGGATCGAATCGTCGGCGCCGGCGTCATCGCTGGTGGTCCATTCGGCTGCTCAGGCGGCAGTTCTTGTCAGGCGGTTCGAGCCTGCATGAACAACGCCGCAGACCCGACGTTGGGATCGCCGATGCCCAGTACCGAAGAACTTTACACCAAGGCCCAAAGTTTAGCTGACCAAGGCCGGATTGCTCCTCTTGAAAACTTGAAGCAAAGCCGAGTCTATATTGCTCATGGTATCAATGATGCCGTCGTGGCCAGTGCTCAGGCTGAAGGCGTGGCCGCTTTCTATGCTAAGGCGGGCTTGGCTCCAGACCAAATTGACATAGCCTGTACCCCTGATAAGCCCTGTTATCAGTCAGGTCACGCGACGGTTGCTCCGACTGGCCCTCGGAATTGTGCGGACAACGCCCCACCTTACCTCAATCATTGCGAAGCAGCCAATGGCGAGGATCAAAACGAGCCCGATGAGCTGTTGAAATTCTTCTACGCCGATAAATTAGGTGGCTGGAAGCCTCCGAGCACGACTCTGACCGGCGACCTGATCCGGTTCAGCCAGGACAAAGCGACTACCGTCAGCACGGCCACCTATTTGCTCGCCAGCTCTGGCTACCTGTACGTTCCCAAAGTGTGCTGGACTCAAAAATGTCCGGTCCATGTGGCGTTCCACGGCTGCGTTCAATCCGAAGAGGTTCTTCAGACCAACGATAAAGCCGCCAATAAGAAGCTGGCGCCCGGCGAGTCTCCGCAGGACAATAGCTTCGTCCGCGATGCTGGCTACAATCCCAGCGCCGACGCCAACGGTATCATTGTGCTGTACCCGCAAGCCCAGCCAAGCGGCTATCGCATTGACCCACAGCCCATTCCGCTTCCGGGCACCGCCGCAGGCCAAGACCTGCTCATGGACGTGTTTAAGGCCACATGGTGCGCCTCTAGTCCTGGTCAGACCTTCATAGACGGCATTAGCTTCCGCAATAATCCCGAAGGATGCTGGGACTGGTTCGGTTACACCAGGCAGGCGGGAATTGGTGACGACGACATTTGGCTGACCCAGGACGCGCCGCAGATGAAGGCGGTGATGCAGATGGTGGAGAAGTTGGGCCGGGCTCCCAAGCCCTGATCCCAAGGCATACTATCACGCAGGCCCAAAACTATTACAACCGAAACGAAGGAGAAGGGGGAAGCCCCCCTTCTCCCTTGGCCCTGTAGAACGATATCTTATTTTACTTATCGCTTTAAAATGGTCTTTCCGGCGAAACTGGCCGCAGTGCCCAGGCTCTGTTCGATCCGAATCAATTGATTATACTTGGCTAAACGATCTGACCGTGACAGCGAGCCTGTTTTAATCTGGCCGCAATTGGTTGCCACAGCCAAATCCGCGATGGTCGCATCTTCTGTTTCACCGGAACGGTGCGAGAAAACGGCGGTGTAGCCGGCCTTGTGGGCGATATCCACCGCCCGCAAGGTCTCACTAAGAGTCCCAATCTGGTTGACCTTCACCAGAATCGAATTGGCGGTCTTGCGCTCGATTCCCTGGGTCAGACGAGCCGGATTGGTAACGAACAGATCGTCGCCCACGATCTGAAGGCGATCGCCGACCGCTTGAGTCAGCGCAGCCCATCCCTCCCAATCATCTTCAGCCATGCCATCTTCGATGGAAACAATCGGATAACGACCAATCAAGTCTTCCCAATATCGAACAAATTGGTCAGAGGACAACACCTTGCCTTCGCCAGCCAAATGATACCGACCATCCTTATAGAATTCCGTCGCCGCCGCATCCAATGCCAAAACCACATCTTCACCAGGGCGATAACCTGCGGCTTCGATGGCCTTCAGAACAAAGCCAATCGCCTCCTCGGTCGAACCAAGATTCGGCGCGAATCCGCCTTCGTCACCGACATTGGTGTTGTGATTGGCATCCTTTAACTGCTTTTTTAGGGCATGAAACACCTCGGCACCAACCCGCACCGCGTCGGCGATGGTTCCGGCGGCCACCGGCATGATCATGAATTCCTGAATATCGATCGGGTTGTCGGCATGAGCCCCGCCGTTGATGATATTCATCATCGGCACCGGCAACAGGTTGGCAAAAGCGCCACCAACGTAACGATAGAGCGGCAAGCCGGCTTCTTGGGCTGCCGCCTTGGCCACCGCCAAGCTCACGCCCAAAATGGCATTGGCGCCTAACCGGCTTTTATTGGGGGTTCCGTCCAGCTCAATCATTAATTGATCAATCCCGATCTGACGATCGGCATCCAACCCTGAAATGGCGTCAGCAATCTCACCATTCACCGCTTCCACCGCGCGAAGCACACCCTTTCCATTGTAACGAGCCGAATCCCCATCCCGCAGCTCGTTGGCCTCGTGAGCCCCCGTCGAAGCGCCGGATGGAACGGCAGCGCGACCGAACGCTCCAGTCTCCAAGGTCACATCAACTTCTACCGTTGGATTTCCCCGGCTGTCCAAAATTTCACGGGCTTGGATTTCCGTAATCGCGCTCATTAATCGGGCTCTCTTTTTGGGTGAAAGTGCCGGGAACCGTAGCGGCATCGGATCCCGATGGCGGCAACGTCTAATCCTCCCCACGGCCCCACGCAAGAGCCGCAGGCACCGGGGCGACACCGTGCCGCTCCCCCCACCGAACCACCCCGCTTTTCCTCATCTTTCCGGCTAACGGGCTGCATCCGCCGTCTGGCGGGAGAATCGTGATGAGGGCTCGGTGATATCGGCATCGAAATGGTGTCGGGTCGGCGGATACAAACCATGGATCAGCCGAACATAGGCTTGAGTCTCAGCATAGGGCGGAACACCGCCGTAACGGTCAACCGCACGCTCACCCGCATTGTACCCCGCCAGCGCCAGCGTCACATCACCTTCGAAATATGCCAACAGCCAGCGTAAATACTTCATGCCCCCGCGCAGATTATCAGCAGGATCAAAGACATTATGAACTCCGAATCGCTCTGCGGTATCGGGAATCAACTGCATCAACCCGGCGGCATCCTTGGGTGACACGGCGTTGGTGTGGAATGCCGACTCGATCTCGATCACTGCCAGAACCAAGTTGGGATCAAGCCCGTAGTCGGGAGCGAGAGTCGAAACCAGCTTGACAATCTCAGCGGGAGGAACGGCGAGCCGATGCGAGGGCTCAACGCTGGGGCGACACCAGGGGCGCATCCGTCCGATATTGCGCGGAACCAACATCGCCACTTGGATCGCCGGCCCAAACCCCCGAGACGCAGCGGCCCGCATCCAGGCCACCCCCATCCGCTTATCCCGCGCGACTCCCACCCCAAATAAAAAACGACGGCCAACGCGATACGCTGCGGCAGGATCTCCGCGCTCGGCCTGTTCGCAATCATGCATCATCTGAGCCGTGGCAGCTCCCGCCGGGCTCACTGCCGCCCGAGGAGAGCGCCCTGGTGGCGCCCCGTCGCCCAACGGCAGCGAATCGAACTCGTCACTCGCCGAGTCGGCGGCGGGCGCCTGACGTGTTCTGGGCGCCGGTCGAGGGTGCCCCGCAGCCTGCATCCCAACCCGCGATGAAGGCGCTGCCCGAGGCAAGGGAGGATACCCCACCACCCCATCGTCATCGGCCAAAGCTGGCCCTGGCATTGCCAGCACCAACACCGCCACCAGGGCCAATCCGCCCCTGCTCACCTTGCGTAAAATAGCATCCATGTCTATCATTATTGCAGAGAACAGCGTCCTCCGGCAAGCGTCGATGACCACCTTCGGCCAGAACCTAAAAGAAGGCTCCTTAAAAGGGAGCAAACCGAGCATCCCCTTTGCCGTCGATGGCAATCCCTTCCATCTCCACCAACCAGCCCGGACGACAAACCGGGGCATGGACGATCATCCTCGGGACAGCCGCCAACGGCCCTTCCGCCAAAGTCGCTTCCACCACCTCGGCGTCGATGGCATCGCGCAGGTAGACGATCAGATAGCGTAGATCCGTCAGTTGGGCGCCGCTTCCGGCCAACAGTGCTGCGACATTCTCAACGGCCCGCCCGGTCTGGCGCACGACATCACCAAGATGCAAAATCTCTCCGTGATTTGAAATGCTGGCGGTTCCAGAGACATAAAGATGGCGACGATCACCAAACACCAGCTCCCGCCCCCGCTCAAACGTCACCCCGTATTCAACGGTGGCGTTCATGTGGGTCAGGGCTTCCATGCGGCGATTCTGGCCCGGCTCCAAACCCTGAATCGCCAGAACATCCAGCAGCACCAAATCACCGCGATCCGCCGAGTGGCCATCGATACCTGTGCTGGCGGGAAATCCGACGTCTCGCGTAATGCCATGACGATCGAAAATACGATTCCGGGCACTACTAACCGGCGCATAATTCACGTCGATATTCGCAACATAAATCCAGGTCCGAATAATCTCGCCTAAAGAGATGCCGCCACTTCGGGCAGCCATATCCGGGATACCCAATAACTGATCGGTCTGTGCGCCAGCATCGCCACCTTTAGCCGCTATCAGATTTTTCAGATATCGAATACGATACGGCCCTGTCGCAACTTCAACCCCCATCGCCTTTAGCTTGACGCCATTGACGGTCAAGGCCGTGCGGGTGGCCGTTCCCTGGGACCGGCGCACATGATAGGCTAGCAATCCCAGTTTCGCCCCTACCGGCGGTTGCTGGACCACCGTTACCGCTGGGCCGATAGCAACCAGACGCGCGAAAGCTTCATGCATCCGCAACTCGTCTTCCTGATTGGCGGCATCCGACAAAAACAGGGTGACGGTTATGGCCGAGGCTGCATCCAGACCCAGCCGCTTCTGCTCGGCCTCATAAAGGTCAAAGGTTTGGGCAATCTGGCTCGCAAAGGATCCCAGCCCTTGCGGCTTTACGACGATGAAGGTTTCCTCTGCCCCCAGCGCCCCTGAGGCAGTGGGAGACCATGTGCTCACGGTGATCGTCATATTGAACCGGTACCCGCCCTTGTCCCAAACGATGTCCAAGTGGCCGATCGAACCGGCCAACCTCGCGGCGGAGAATACCCTCGCTCGCCGTCCAAGACAAAGCCTTGAAGCAAGCCCTTTTGCAGCGGCAGCTTCCCGCTTGCCTCTCCTCCACCTCCCAAGACGGCAAGCAAGCGTCGTTCTCAAGCGACCAAGCTATCCGACCATGAGTGATTCGGAGCAAACCCCAATGCCCCTTGTTGATCACACTCCATGCCTGTTCCAAAGACCTGCTTCCCCGTCAGCCAACGCACCGCCGGGTGAATCCGGGTTGTCGCAACAAAATGCTCGATAAAACGCCACGCATCGGCATCCATCACGGCATGATGGGTCAGCAATCCGGTGGGGTAAGCCCTATTGATTCGCCCCAACCGTCGCCTTCGCAGATGATCGATTACATGATCAAGAACCAAATACTCCCCTAGGAATCGATGATAGCGCCAATCGATGACGTCAATCGTCGCACCAATGGTCAAAATGGTCTTGGCTCCCGAACCGGACAGTCTCTGCCCATGGCCATTAAAGCCATTGGCAAAAGGCGCCGAAGCCATGGCAACGGCTGTTCGGGCCAAGGCCCGCAACGAACGCCGATCAACTCTACAGTCCTGGGGCGAATGGATTGAAAGACCGACAAAGCCCAGCTCTGCAAGAGCCTTAGTCAATAATCCTGGCATTCGGTTCCAAGGCGGAACAAATACCGGCAATGCGCGATTTTCGAACACATCTTTCATTATCCGATCGCCGGTCTGAATATCGGCAATCATCTCACCAATTGGCCTAGTCTTTACAAATTCAGCCTGTCTATTCCGACCCAAAGCATGATTGATATGGGTGAAACCGTGCTGAACCGGAATCACGTCCGGCCAGCCCGCTACCATGCTGACCAATCCGGGCTGCACCCTTGCCGGAATGACGCTCAACGTCACTGGACCTCCAACCGCTTCGGCAACATCCCGCAAACGCCACAAGGCACGGCTGGGTTCGGAGGCGTCATCGTCACGCCACCAAAGAGTCACCTCGAGACCCGCAACGGCCCAGGCATCCAACTCCTGCAACAAGGAATGCCACACCCAAGCGTCTGCGATTGCCACGCTCGCCCTCCGAATCTCACGCACACGGAGGCTGAAACGTAACGTTACAATTGGTTACAATGCAATAACTAAAAAATAAGCTAAACTGGCGCGATCTGGTGATGGAAACAGATTTTATTAGAAGCCAAAGATATTTATTTCGCCCTGCCGGAGGCCCTTGGTTCTCTGCGCCGACTGTGTAAAATAGAGTCGATTGTCCGCTACCAGCCGCTAAGGCATCGCAATTGGCCCTGCGTTTGCGCTCGCATTTTCTATAAATTCCTCAAGGATATTCAAATGGAAGGTTATTTTGACTGCCTGATTGTAACAAATCAACTACCATGGGGATTTTGTTATGAAATGATGACTGAAATTGAGACTGCTTTACGTGCAAGAGGGCTTCGAGTACAAAAATATATTACCAATTCCCGTCATTTAGATGATGATTCTAGAAATTTTATTCGGAATGTCATAATAAATACAAAGATAAACCCAAATATATTTATTGTTGATATGATGAACAGAAGGAGATTAAATAATTTTGTTGAATTACAACATATCCCCATATTTAATGTTTTTACTGATGCTCCTTATGTAATGTATGATGATATATTATCGATGACATCTCGTTCAATTGTTGGTTATTCTGACAAAAATCACTACAAGTATTTAGACGATATTGGACTTAAATGCGAATCTGTGTTTTTTCCTCATGGTGGTCCCGAACCCGAGCATGCAATTTCATCAAGCCAAGAGCGATCCATTCCTATTTTACTGATGGCACACTTTCGAGCCCGCCCAAGCCGGCAAGCCTTTCTAGCGAATTTCGGAGATCGCAGCGATCCTTTGGTTCTCCGCCTGATTGATGCCACCCTTGATCGAATCATCGACGACAATTGTGAGCCTTATGTGGCCTTTAAAGAAAGCTGCCGGGATTTATCTATCGACTGGCGGCACATGTTCTCCGCCGATGTTCTGGCGCGATTGGTTGGCGATATGACGATTTGGGTTGAGCGAGAGATTCGCTATCGGATTCTCCGCCAGCTTGATGGTCTTCCAGTCTATATTGCCGGAGTTCTCGATGATGATTATTTCGACTGGCGACCAGAGACTTTTACCCGGCTTGGCGCCCAAACCACCACCGAATGTTTAGCCCTACTTCGCCAAACCAAAATCCTTTGCAATACCATTGCTGTCCGTCCTAACGGTGCTCACGAACGCTTATGGTATGGCGTTGCCAATGGAGCCGCCGTTGTGACGGATCCGTCGCCATGGCTGGAAGCCGATTTCAAAAATGGTCGCCAGATGTTCTACTTTGAAAAAGGCTATCATCGGGTCCAGGAGACCCTTCAAACCATGCTTCACGATACCGATCTTGACGCGGTCACGGCTGCGGCTCGGCCTATCTATCGCCGCCGGCATACATGGTCACGCCGGGTCTCGACGCTGCTTGAAGCGGTGAATCGGGTGAAAGCCGCCGCCCCATAGGGTTGGCATTCCTCTTTCTATCCAATGCTACGGAACCACTAGCCGCGCCTGACATCTCGCGCTACAGTGTCGGTTATGCCGCACCGTCCTACCGTCATCCTGACCGGCGCCAGCCGGGGTATCGGCCACGCCACCGTCAAGCGTTTCAGCGAAGAAGGCTGGCGCGTTATCACCTGTTCCCGAGACGAGGTTCCGCCGGAATGTCGGCGGGATCCCAGTTGGACTCACCACATCTCGGCGGACCTTGGCGACATTGAGAGTCGGGCTGCCTTCATTGCCGAGGCCAACCGAATCCTGGATGGCGGACCGCTCCAGGCTCTGGTCAACAATGCTGGCATCTCGCCCAAAACCCCCTTCAAAGAGCGGTTGGGTTGCCTCAATGGCGATCTTGCTGACTGGCGAATGGTGTTTGAGCTTAATTTTTTTGCGCCCCTGGTGCTGGCGCGTGGCTTTGCCGCCTCCTTGGCTCGTGCCAAGGGTGCCATTGTCAACATCACGTCCATTGCCGGCCATGCGGTACACCCTTTTGCGGGTTCGGCTTACAGCACTTCCAAGGCGGCACTGTCTGGCCTGACCCGCGAAATGGCGGTGGAGTTTGCTCAGATGGGCGTGCGCGTCAACGCCGTTGCACCGGGCGAAATCGAAACCGCCATGCTGTCCCCCGAGACCGAAGTGCTGATTCCGCGCATCCCACTGCACCGACTGGGAACGCCCGATGATGTGGCTTCGATTGTCTACCGGCTTTGCACATCCGAAATGAATTACATTACGGGCTCCGAGATTTTCGTAACCGGCGGCCAGCACCTGCTTTAGCTTCCTTTCCTGGCGCAAGGAGCCTGTCGATGCCTCTGATGGAATGGACCGAACGCCTGAGTGTTGGCGTAACCCGGTTTGATGATGAACATAAAAAGTTAGTAGCTCTGATCAACGCCCTGTTTGACGCCGTTCAAGCGGGTCGAGGTCGAGAAGCGTTGGGGAAGACACTCGATGAACTGGTGATGTACACGCAAAGTCACTTCATTAATGAAGAATTGGCTCTCGCCCACTCATCTTACCCTCATCTCGACACTCACCGCAGCGAACACGCGAAATTGGCCCGGCAAGTTATCGATATTCAACAGAAATATCATGCCGGAGCTTCTACTATGCTTAGTATGGAAGTTATGAGTTTTCTTAAAGCCTGGCTGGTCAAACATATCCAGGGGACTGATCAGAAATATGCTCCTTTTCTGAGGGATCAGGCCCAAACCTGATCGCCCGCATGGATTCATCGTCCCCTCAGCCGATTTGCTCCCTTCTCTTGATTCAGAAAGCCCCGACATGACGGATGCCAAGCCCGATACCATCCTCACCCATGCCGGCACGTCACCGTTTGACCATCACGGCATCGTCAATCCGCCCGTTTATCACGCATCGACGGTGCTATTTCCCAATGTCGCAGCCCTGGAGGCTGCCGATGCCGCGCCCTTTGACACCATCAATTACGGTCGAATCGGCACCCCCACCTCCCAAGCCTTGGAGGGGGCGGTGGCTGAACTGGAAGGTGGCTACAATGCCGTCACGGCGGCGTCCGGGCTGGCCGCAATTGCGACCGCGCTTTCAGCCTTCACCAAGGCCGGGGATCATGTTTTGATCACCGATAGCGCCTATGGCCCTACCCGACGCTTTTGCTCTGAGGTGCTGGGCCGATTCGGGGTGGCGGTCGACTACTACGACCCGCTGATCGGTGCTGGGATTGCCGCCTTAATCCGTCCAACGACTCGTATCGTGTATCTGGAAGCGCCGGGTTCACTCACCTTTGAAGTCCAGGACGTGCCGGCGATTGCAGCCGCCGCTAAAACCGTCGGGGCCACTGTCTTGATGGATAACACCTGGGCCACTCCGCTCTATTTCCGCCCCTTTGATCATGGGGTTGATGTTTCGATTCACGCCGCCACCAAATACATCGTCGGTCATTCTGACGCTATGCTTGGCCTGATGGTCTGTTCCGAGGCGGCTTACGAACCGATTAAACGCACCGCCGTCCGTTTTGGAACCTGTGCTGGCCCCGACGATGTCTATCTCGGCCTGCGGGGTTTACGAACATTGTCGGTTCGCCTCAAACGTCATGGCCAAGCGGCTTTGGCCTTGGCTAACTGGCTCGCAAACCAACCAGAAGTTGAGCGGCTGTTGTACCCGGCCCGGCCAGATGACCCTGGCCATGCCTTATGGCGTCGTGATTTTACCGGCGCCAGCGGCCTGTTTTCGGCCCAATTCCGCCCCTGCCCTAAACCAGCCATAGCCGCACTTCTTGACTCTCTAAAACTTTTTGGCATTGGCTATAGTTGGGGTGGTTTTGAGAGTTTGGCCTTGCCGGTTCACCCGCGCAGTATCCGCACCGCAACCCGTTGGACTCACCCTGGCCCGTTGGTCCGTTTCCACGCCGGACTCGAGGATATTGACGACCTGATCGCCGATCTTGATCAAGGATTCGAACGATTGCGAGCAGCGATTCGCTCTGGAGCAGACTCACCTTAGGTCACAGAGCCCATACCGAAAGCCATTGCCATGACCACCCTTCCCTTCTCCACCGATCTTGCCGCTTTGCTGGCTGAGGTTCACTTCAACGCCGATGGCTTGGTGCCGGCTATTGCCCAACAAGCTGGGACCGGCGAAGTCCTGATGATGGCCTGGATGAACCACGACGCCCTGGTGGAAACCGTCACCACGGGACGGGTCTGTTATTGGTCGCGTTCTCGGAGGGCCTTGTGGCGCAAGGGCGAAACATCAGGTCAAAGCCAGCATCTCAAAGAACTGCGGGTCGACTGTGATGGCGACACACTTTTGTTGATCGTGGAACAAAAAGGCGTGGCCTGCCACACTGGGCGACGGTCTTGTTTTTATCAAAGTTGGGGCGCCGCTGGCTTCGCCACGGTCCTTGACGTTGAAACGCCGCCAGAGACCCTGTATGGGGCGGGACAGCCATAAAAAGAACCGAGTCCTCAGCCGCCGCCAGCCAAGCGCAGCAAATGCCCTAAGATGGCGGTTGGTGCCAGGACGTGATCGACCGCGCCGGCCTTGATCGCGCTTTGAGGCATCGTGTCCACGAAAGCCGTTGCGGGGCATTGAGCAATGGTTACCCCCCCTTCAGCCTTAATGGCCATCATGCCGCGACATCCGTCTTCATTAGCGCCCGTTAACAGAACCCCCACCAAGCGGTCGGCAAACGCTTCGGCGGCGCTTTCAAACAAAACATCAATAGATGGTCGTGAATTACAAACTTTAGCATCAACAGTTAGAGCAAATCTTTTGTTTTTCTCAATTAATAAGTGATATCCCGCCGGAGCAACGTGGATTGCACTATGAAGCACTTCTGCCTTGTCGCGGGCATCGGCTACCGGCAATCGACAACAACCGCGAAGAACTTCGGCGAGCAGACCCGTCGAATCAGCTGTGGTATGGGAAACCACCACCACCGACCACGGAAAATCTGCGGGCAGCTCCGGCAGGATTTTGCACAAAACCTCCAACCCACCAGCGGAACATCCGATCACTACAGCTTCCCAACGACAGCTATTCATGGCTCACCAACCGACCGCAGAGTCTTTCGATATAATCTGTGATCTTCATCAACCGTGATAAATTCCTGGGAAACATCAGAGAATTGTAATGTCTCACGATGACCGAGACATAGAAATCCTTGCCGAACAAGGCTATCAAGGAAGAGCTTTAAGACTTTATTTTGTAATATCCGATCGAAATAAATCAATACATTACGACAGATAATCATATTGACCTCACAAAAAATACCGTCAGAAGCCAAATTGTGACGGGCAAAAACCATATTCTCTTTAAGAGATTGATCCATGCGGGCATGACCATAAGCGGCATGATAATAATCTGACAAAGATCGCTGTCCGCCGGCTTTAAGATAATTAACAGAGAAATCTTTAAGATTGTGCAATGAAAAAACGCCATCTTCGGCCTTGCTCAAGGCCTGATCATTAATATCCGTCGCATAAATACGCGCTCTATCATACAACCCTTCTTCCTTAAGAAGAATAGCCAAAGAGTAAACTTCTTCCCCAGTCGCACACCCTGCCTGCCAAATATTAATTCGAGGGTAGGACGCTAAAATTGGCAAAACTTGCCGTCTCAACGCAAAAAAAACCGCTGGATCACGAAACATCTCGGTGACGGGCACTGATAATTTCGGGACAACCTGCTCCATAAAGTCGAGGTCATGAAGTAAACGGGGAATCATGTCTGAAATATGATCAAAACCAAAGCTCCTAGCGAGTTCTCGAACTCTTCGCTTCAGAGAGGCTTTGGCATAATTTCGGAAATCGTAGCCATGTCGACGGTAAAGAGCCTCGACAAAGAGATCAACGCCAATGTCATCAATTTCACTGTCCTTCATGAACCTTGCTCACTGATGCAGCCACACCCTCATCATGGACAATAGGCGATCAATGTCAATCGGCTTTGTCAGATAATCATTAGCCCCTGCCCCCAAACACTTCTCACGATCATCGGCCATAGCTTTTGCGGTCAGGGCAATAATTGGCAGATTTAGAAAGCGTGGTTGTTTTCTAATTTCACGCATGGTCTGATAACCGTCCATCTCCGGCATCATAATATCCATCAGAACAATATCAATCTGAGGTTTGTCTGCCAAATGTTTCAGCGCCTTGCGGCCATCTTGGGCCATCAAGACCGTCAGCCCACGACCATTCAGAACCCGCGACAATGCAAAAGCATTGCGCATATCATCCTCAACAATCAAAACCGTCTTATTGGCAAAACTGCGTTCAGAATCATGTAAGCGACGCAAAACTTTTTGCCCTTCTTCAGGCAAAGCCGATTGCACACTATGTAAAAATAAGGTGACTTCATCCAACAAACGCTCGGGAGAACGCGCACCTTTAATGACAATACTGTCAGTATAATGTCGTAATTCCATTGTTTCTTCCGAAGACAGCTCCTTCGCCGAATAAATTACCACGGGCGGCATGATCATCGTCGAATCCCGCGCCACTTGCGCCAAAAGCTCGGTGCCGGGAATATCTGGCAATCCTAAGTCAAGAACAACGCAATCAAACGTCTCTTTTTTCAACAATTCTAATGCCATTTTCCCAGTATCAGCAGTCGTAATTAAAACATTGTCGCCACCAATCAATCTGGCAATGGCCATTCTGGATCCAGGATCGTCATCCACCACCAAAAGCCGCCGGGATTCGTGGGTTGAAAAATGACCGATCCGATCTAACGCTACATCGATCTGCTCGCGGGTCACGGGCTTGATCAAGTATCCAACCGCCCCCATCCCCAACCCTCGTGGACGTCCTTCTGTGGCAGAAATAAAATGAACCGGGATGTGGCGGGTAGCACTATCCTCTTTCAGGCGATCCATAACAGCCCAACCGTCCATTCCCGGCAAGCTAATATCAAGAATAATTCCTGTTGGAGATAATTCACGCGCAAGATGTAATCCAGTGCTACCATCCATAGCAACAACGCCTTTGAACCCACGCCGTCGGGCCGTATCCGCCAAAATACGGGCAAATCTTTGATCGTCTTCAACAATCAAGATCACACGATCACCAGGACCGAGGCTGGCAGGATCATCGCCTACTGAAGCTGCCGGAAGGTTTGGCGAAGGAACAACAGAGATCGAAGGGACCGAAGCCGACAGCGCTCGTAGAGCAGGCTGCTTTATCGGCCTCAATTCGTCATGGGACGGCTGTATCGGTAAGATCAGGGTGAAGGTACTACCAACCCCAACTTGGCTCTCTATCGTAATATCGCCGCCGATCAACCGCGCCAATTTCTTTGAAATAGCCAGCCCTAAACCGGTACCGCCATAGCGACGACTGGTGGTTCCATCGACCTGTTCAAAGGGCAGAAAAATATGCTCTCTTTTATCTTCGGGAATCCCGATACCCGTATCGGTAATCGCCACAGCAATCGTTGTCGCCGGATCTAACCCAACGGCTTCGGCCTGAACACTGGACGATCGTTGAACTCGGCAGATGACACGACCTCGCTCGGTGAATTTTAAGGCGTTTGAGAGTAAATTAGTCACGATTTGCTCAACTTTACCAATATCGGTGCAAATTTCCTTCGGTAAATCCTCAGCACATTCAATCTTAAAAACCAACCCCTTAACATCCGCCATAGGCCGCAATTGCCGTTCGATCGGCTCAATTAAAGTATCCAGCGTCACGGTATCGCTCATAATTTCGACACGTCCAGATTCGATTTTAGACAAATCCAGAATATCATTAATCAATCGTAATAATTGACTGCCACTGTCATGAATCACTTGCGCTGCTTCAATTTGATCCACTGTCAAATTTGCATTTTGGTCATCCGCTAATGATTTCGCAAGAATGAGCAAACTATTTAGTGGAGTTCTTAATTCATGTGACATATTAGCTAAAAATTCTGATTTATAACGACTAGCTTGCCCTAATTGACGCGCTTTAGCTTCAGATTCAGCGCGCGATAACTCTAAAGCCTTTCCTTTTTCAGTTAATTCGTGATTAATAGCCTGCAATGCCTCACGTTGCGTCCTCAATTCTTCTTCTGATGCTCTTAACTCCTCTGTTTGCTGTGATAATTGTGATGCTTTTACCTGTAATTCTTCATTGCTTGTCCGCAATTCCTCACTCTGAGTCTGAAGCTCCTCTTCTGAAGCCCGCAAGGTTTCAGCTTGACGTTGGCTTTGCTCTAAAAGAAATTGCATTTTTGATCGACGTTCTAAAATTTCAATTTGCAATGCAATCATTGGCATTAAATCAACAATCAGAGCATGTTGCGCCTCGGTAAATGCTTTAAAGGTCGCAATTTCGATAACACCCACCACCGCCTCACCGCTCAAGATCGGCATGGCCAGAACCATAGAAGGGCGAGCTTCTCCTAATGCTGAACGAATACGAATATAATCAGCAGGAACATCGGTCAAAAGAATCGGAGAACGCTCAATGACCGATTGACCAGCAATTCCTTCACCAAAAGCAAAGCTATCTGATAGATGTTTACGCTCCGTAAAGGCATAACTACCCATTAATTCCAGGCGCTTTTGTTCCTCATTGATCACATAAAATACGCCGTGCCCCCCTTCAAGCAAGGGTGTTAAAGTCTGAATGACGTCACGCGCCAAAACCCGGACCGACGACGCTGCTAGAACTCGCTGGGCAATTTCGGCAGCTTTGGACTTCACCCAATTACGATCTGCCATAGCATGGCTGGTGCCCTTAAACACCTGGAGCGCCCGTGCCATAGCACCAATTTCACTTGCCACCTCTAGATAAGGCACATCAATAGTAAAATCTCCTTCGGCTAAACGAGCCATGCGCTCGCGCAACTGACTGAGCGGACGATTGATACTAAGTGTAATAAAACTCGCGATCAAAATAGATCCAAGAACCACTCCAATCAAAATAAAGATCAACCCTGCCATGGTATCATCCCGACGGCTACCCGCCGAGCGCATAAATTCCTGGGCTTTATTGCGGGCAAATCGGATAACTCCGGCCATATTGTCTCGAATTTCAGTGGTTTGGCGCGCGCCAATGCCTTTGGCCAAAGCCTCAGCCTCAACACGATTACCAACCTTCTTTAAGGCAACAATATTTTCACGAATCATTGACCATTTTTGCAATCCGCGAGCAATTGCGTCCAGGTCGTCATGATTCCCAAGATACCGTTCTCTCAAAATACTTAAGTTATGATAAACATCCAGCTCGAGGGCCGAAACGGCTTTAACTTTATCGTCGATCGCTTCAGGGGCATCGGCAACCACCAATTCGAGCATTTTCTCTCGAATAGAAATGATCTCAGCATCAGCTTCCAAGGCCGCATTCGTAACGGTCATCGGATGATCGAACAATTCTGTTGTCAAGCCCGATAATGTCTGCAAGGCATGAAATGATAACAACCCAACCGCTAAAGCCAAAACAACAACGATAGAAAAACCTGCCGCTAGGCGGTTGCGGATTCCAACATTCTGAATGGCCCTTAACATGACACGACGTCTCTTTCCATATCCAGAACGGCAAAACACACTAAATTCCAGCCCGGCACCGGAGAGCAACCCGAACGATACCGGCGAATAACACTGATACAGCGCCGGTATCGGGCCGCGATGGCGGGCTCGTGTCTTCGTGGACGCGAAGCCAAGGGCGCAGATGCGCCCACCCGCCAATCTGTTCATGAAAAGGCCCTACTGAGAGACACCGAAACAACACTGTTCGGCCTCTTCACGGGCGGCGCTTCACCGAGTCGGCGTCACGGGCTGCCACGGCACGGCGCACGTAGCCACGTAAGGATAATAGCCTTGCGGATTCCGGCAATAATACCACAAAGGGCCAGAGGGCGGTGCACTCGGGGCCACAACCACGGGAGGACGATAGGGGTCGGGATACGGATAAACCGGCGCCGGGTACCAATACCAAACGCCGTCAAGCACCCACCACCAGCCGTCACGCCCCTCGTGCGGGCCATGCCACCAGTGGGCGCTTCGCCAGTGATCGAGATCAAATTCATGAAAACGCGGAGCATCACCGCGCCAATGATCGTGGTCGTCTCCGCGCCAATGATCCCGATCATCGCCATGCCAATGGTCTCGCTCGTCCGCACGGACAGACCCAGGCCAGGACGATGCCACAAGCGCGCCAGCCAGTATGGCCACAACCATCAGGCGTCCCCATGACCGACCAAGCCTGTTCGTGATAGTGGTGTCGATGGACATCGTTTTTGCCTCTTGCGCCAAGCCGTGCGTTGCGAAAACCGCCCCGGCCCCTTGGATGTGCCCGATTTGCGGGCCATAACCTCCGGCTTCCGCCCACAGCGAATCGTAAGCCAGCCAAATCGATATGGGCGGACCCACCATAACATATAGGAGCAGGATCTATAATACCGGCGAGCTATAACGATGACACACTGCCGGTATCGGGCCGCGACGGCGGCCCCGCGTCCTCGTGGACGCGAAGCCAAGGGCGCGGATGCGCCCGCCCGGCGTCTGAGGGCAGCCTTGATGAGTCACCATCAAGGCCCGATGGTATAAGATCCCACGTCCCCCCGTGACATCGGCAAGACTACGAATCGCAAATGTCCTTGAGATGACTCATTCCCGAGACATTGGTAACGGTTGGTTTCATACCGGATCAACGACCTCTCGAACGAGCCATCGGCTGGGCCACAGGACACCACAGTACATCCTCGATATGGGCGGCCCCGGTACACAGCATCACCAGACGATCGAAACCAAGAGCAATCCCGCTACTTTCAGGCAAACCGAATGCCAAGGCGGCCAAAAAATCCTCGTCTATCGGCACCTGACGGCCATAAAGTCGGTATTGTAAGGCACCATCCGTTTCGAACCGAGCCCGCTGTGCCAAAGGATCTGTTAATTCACCGAAAGCATTGGCTAACTCCAGACCACAGGCATAAAGCTCAAACCGTTCGGCCAAACGCGGGTCTTCGGGCTTAGGCCGAGCCAGCGCCGCCAACGCCACCGGATAATCCGTCAGAACGGTCGGTACACCAACCCCCAATACAGGCTCAATCCGCTCGAACATCACCCGGAAAAACACATCTTCCCACCGATCGCCAGCATGAGCCTGAATGCCAACCGCCGCCGCCGCCGCCGCCAGTGGCGCCGGGTCAGGATCGGGATCGGCGGAATCACGAACCGTGGCCAACAAATCCAGGCCAGCATGGATACGAAACGCCTCGGCCACCGTTAAAATCTGCCATTCGGCAAAGGGATCGCAAACAACACCGCGAAACTCGAACGCCCGGCAGCCTGCCGCCAGGGCCGCCGCCCGTACCAAGGCCACACAATCAGCCATCAAGGTCCGATAGCCGACTCCGGCACGATACCACTCAAGCATGGTAAATTCGGGATGATGAGTCTCCGACCGCTCGCCGTTGCGAAAGACACGCGCCATCTGATACAGGCGCGGCACCCCAGCCACTAACAGCTTCTTCATGGAAAATTCGGGACTGGTATGCAGATAAAGCCGATGCGACAGGTCTGGATCGGGATCCTGCAATTCAGTCGTAAAGGCCAGAAGGTGGGGTTCCTGCCCCGGAGAGACCTGAAGCGCCGGGGTCTCCACCTCGATCATGTCCTGTTCGGCCATAAACCGCCGAACCGCCGCGCCCACCCGCCCCCGGCCCTCCAGATGGCGCCGCCGTTTTTCCAGAGCCTCCGGATGCCACCAGGGCCAAGACAAAGCCCCCTTTCCCCTTTCTAACATTATCGTTGATCGATCGACGTCGCGGCCACGACTCCCGCCCGGAATAACCGTCCGCGCCCCAACTTCACGCCGCACCAGTCGCCGCCATTAACCCCCAAACCGCGCAGGCGATCCTGATCCATCACCACTTCCACCGAATGCCCGGCGCAATCCAATTCGATTCGAGCCGAAGGACCGATGGCGTAAATATGGCGAACCTGAGCCCGCGAGGCCCCCTCGGCGGACACGGCCTCCTCCTTCGCAAAAGCCTCCAGGCGGGTCAATTCAATGTCATGGGGACGAAAGAATGCAACGGCCGGCCCTGCTGTCATCCCCACCGCTGGAAAAGCCATTTCCAAACCGGCGATCCGTGCCACGCCAGCTTCGATTACGCAGTCGAACCGATTCACATTGCCCAGGAAATCATAGACAAAAGGCGAAGCCGGATCGTTATAAACCTGAGATGGAATCCCCACCTGCTCGATCCGCCCGCGATTCATCACCACCACCCGATCGGCCAACTCCAACGCTTCTTCCTGATCATGAGTCACGAAGACGCTGGTAATGTGCATCTCATCATGCAGACGACGCAGCCAACGACGCAACTCTTTGCGAACCTTGGCATCCAAGGCTCCAAAGGGTTCATCCAGCAACAACACGCGCGGTTCGATAGCCAGAGCCCGCGCCAACGCCACCCGCTGGCGCTGACCGCCGGAAAGCTGGCTGGGATAACGATCGGCCAAAGGCTCCAACTGGACCATACGGAGCAACTCCGTCACTTTTTCCGTAATGGCCGCGCGCGACGGACGATCCTTGCGCGCCAGAACGTCTAGGCCGAACGCGACATTGTTAAACACCGTCATATGCCGGAACAGCGAATAATGCTGGAACACAAAGCCTACCTGACGATCACGCGGAGTCAGGCCCAAAGCGGCCTCGCCAAAAAATGTCAAGGATCCCTGGTCAGGACGCTCTAACCCTCCCAGGATGCGTAACAGCGTGGTCTTACCAGAGCCCGACGGCCCCAACAACGCCAACAATTCGCCAGTGCGAATCTCTAGATCCACCCGATCCAAGGCTACAAATGATCCGAACCGCTTGCAAATTCCCGAAACCCGAATGGTCATGGCCCTTCTCCTCCCGCGCCTGCTCTCTTGCCGTCATCCGTACCTAATGTCTAGAGCCCGCGAGACTTTCGCCCCACTTCCACTCAAGAGCCGACTTCGCCACCAATGTTACCAAGGCCAACAAAGCCAACAACGACGCAACGGCGAAGGCACCAACAAAATTATATTCATTATAAAGAATCTCCACATGGAGGGGCATGGTATTGGTTAAGCCACGAATATGCCCTGACACCACAGAAACCGCACCAAATTCACCCATTGCCCGAGCGTTGCACAACAATGTGCCATACAACAATCCCCAGCGGATATTGGGTAGCGTCACCCGCCAGAAAATCTGCCACCCGCAAGCGCCCAAGGATACGGCAGCTTCTTCTTCTTCAATGCCCTGTTCCTGCATCAAGGGAATCAGCTCTCGAGCCACAAAAGGAAACGTCACAAACATGGTGGCAAGGACCAACCCAGGAAGCGCAAAGACTACCTGAAGGTCGTGATCCCGTAACCAGGGCCCAAACCAGCCATGCAAGCCGAACAGCAACACATAGACCATGCCAGAGATCACTGGCGAGACCGAAAATGGCAAATCAATCAAGGTGATTAGCAAGCTCTTGCCGGAAAATTCGAATTTAGTGATGGCCCAGGCTGCCACCACCCCGAACACCAAATTCACCGGCACCGCGATCGCCGCCACCAACAGGGTCAGACGAATCGCCGAAAGAGCATCAGGTTCCGCCAAGGCATCGAAATAGGCGCTGATCCCTCGATGCAGGGCTTGGGCAAAAACCGTAATTAACGGCAGCACCACAAACAGCACCAAAAAGCCCAAAGCCAAGCCGATCAGCGCCCACCGGACCCAGGCAGGATCGCGCAGGGCTGGACGTTCAAGCGTCGCGCTCGAACCATTGACCCTAGTGCGCATGGCGAGCCCTCATCCAAGCTTGCAGTAAGTTGATCACGAACAACAACACAAAGGAGAGTAACAACATCAATGCGCCGATGGCTGTGGCACCGTGATAATCAAATTGCTCCAGCTTGATGATGATCAGCAACGGCACGATTTCTGAAACTTCCGGCATGTTACCGGCAATAAAAATGACCGAACCATATTCACCTAATCCTCGTGCAAAGGCCAAAGCGAACCCCGTCAACAGAGCTGGAGTCAAGGCCGGTAAAATCACCCGCAGGAACGTCTGCAACCGGCTGGCACCCAAACTGATCGCGGCCTCTTCTTCTTCGGGCGGCAATTCCTGAAGCACGGGTTCCACAGTGCGGACCACGAAAGGCAAGCCAATAAAGGTTAGTGCCACCACGATTCCCAGTGGCGTAAAGGCTACGTTGATGCCCAACGGCGTCAGCACCGAGCCAATCCAACCATGGGCGCTGTAAAGCGCCGAAAGCGCAATGCCGGCAACCGCCGTTGGCAAAGCAAAGGGCAAATCCACCAAGGCATCCACCAGCTTCTGGCCCGCGAATCGATACCGCACCAAGACCCAGGCCACCAGCAATCCGAACACCAAATTGACCAGAGCCGCCGCCAAGGCCGTGGTGACACTCACCCGAAACGCCGCCATCACCCGAGGCGTGGTGACCACGTCCCAAAAGCCGCTCCAGCCAAGATCGGCGGCATGAATCACCAATCCCGCTAAGGGAAGCAAAACGATCAGGCCCAACCAGCTCAAGGTCAGGCCAAGAGTCAAACCGAAACCAGGAAGCACTGAATAGCGGATAATCATGCCCCCCTGATCCCTTGCCGTTGTCCGCGCCCAAACGCGCCGCGCTACACCTTGGGCGTTGGCAAACCAACCCCAACCCAAGCGCCGAGCCGCCACTGCGCCAGAAACACCAGCGTATATGTTATCACCCGACATCACTATGGCAACCTCATGGAGCGCGCTCGGGGAGACATTCCGCCCTGTAGCGTCCCGACAGGAACCGCCACAACGGCTCATATTCAGGCGGCGATGCCAGCAAGCACCGCCGCCTCAGGCCCTATGGGTGGGGCCGGAAAATTTGGTCGAAGACACCGCCATCAGAAAAATGAGTTTTCTGAGCAACAGCCCAGCCTCCGAAAACATCGTCGATGGTGAACAGCTTGATGGCGGGAAAGCGGTCCTTGTACTTCGCGGCCACATCCGGCGAGCGTGGCCGATAGAAATTCTCGGCGGCAATGGCCTGAGCTTCGGGCGTGTACAGGAAGGCCAAATAGGCTTCAGCTAATTTGCGGGTATGATGGCGGTCAACCACCTGATCAACCACCGAAACCGGCGGCTCGGCCAGAATACTGGACGACGGATAGACAATTTCAAGGTCTGAATCTAATTGTTGGCGAGCCAAAAAAGCTTCGCTTTCCCAAGCCAACAAAACATCACCAATCCCACGTTGGGTGAAAGTGATGGTCGCGCCCCGAGCACCACTGTCAAGAACGGGCACATTCTGGTAAAGTTTGCTAACAAAGTCCTTGGCTTCGGCATCACTGCCGTTATGCGCGGCCCGAGCATAAGCCCATGCCGCCAAATAATTCCATCGGGCTCCCCCGGATGTTTTGGGGTTAGGAGTGATCACTTGAATGCCGGGGCGAATCAAATCGCTCCAATCATGAATCTGCTTAGGATTTCCCGAACGAACCAAGAAAACAACGGTGGACGTGAACGGAGTGGCGTTGTCGGGGAGCCGGTGCCGCCAGTCTGGCGCAATTAATCCCGACTCGGCGATGGCATCGATATCGTACCCTAGAGCCAACGTCACCACATCGGCTTCAAGGCCATCGATCACCCCCCGAGCCTGTTTGCCAGACCCCCCATGAGATTGGTTAATCCGAACCTCATCGCCGGTCTGGCCCTGCCATTTGGCGGAAAACGCTTTGTTGATCGCTGCATATAACTCTCGGGTAGGATCATACGAGACATTCAACAACGTCACGTCGCTCGCCTGAGCCCCAACCGCCCAACCCAACCCAACGCTGGCCGCCATCACGGCCAGAGTCTTCCGCCACGTCTTGGTCGCCATGCCCATCACTCCCCCCTAGAATTGTACAATATGATACGGTTTAATTAAGTGATTTCACAAGCGTAACCAACATTAGCTCGACATCCAGGACATGGCCAGTGTTTTTTGCGCCGCACTATAGCGTGCACGAAAAGGCATGAGCGGCCCCTCGACCCCATGACGTCACGCAGGATCGGAACACTCACAGTCCTTCAGGGTGGGAAGCGAAGCTTATTATACCCTCGAGCCTTGATGTTGACTCATCAAGGCTGCCCTCAGACGCCGGGCGGGCGCATCCGCGCCCTTGGCTTCGCGCGCATGGGCGCGCGGGGCCGTCGTCGCGGCCCGATACCGGCAGTATGTCATCGTTATAGCTCGCCGGTATCATTGTATAGCTTGATGGTCTGACGCAGTTCTGTTTTACCGCCGCCGGGACATCACCACCCCTACCGAGGCGGCATCTGGAAAGACTTCCAGCTTTTCAACCTGGATTTCGGCGCCAAGAACACGTTCATCCATCAAGCATAGATCGGCAATACGCTCGGCCAAAGTTTCAATCAACTTAATATGACCGGCCCTCGCCAAGCGGCGAATACCGTCAACCAATCCCTCATAGGACAGCACTGCTGCGATCTCGTCGCGAAACCCCGGACCGGGATGATGCACCGTGAGATCAACATTGATCCGCACCGACTGCGGCTGTCGATGTTCGTGGTCATGAACGCCGATCGAAGCCAGGACCACCAGATCCCGGAGCAAAATCCGGTACGTGGTGACACCGGCAGGAACAGAATCGATCACCGTAAGACCCTCGCGTTTTTGAACAGGCCGCCCAACCATAGGAACAATCGCTGCCAAACACCATGACCGATCATAAGCGCGTCGCTGCCAACCAATCGGTGGGGGACGGTTCGCTCAACCGAATCACATCCCCCCCTTCCGGCAGGGCCGCCAGCAACTCAGCCATCGTCCGTCCCAGACCGGGGTGAATTTTATCCGCTGCAATGTCGACCAATGGCCGCAACACAAAGGCGCGCTCGGCCAACCGTGGATGGGGAATTTCCAATGCCGGCTGAGTCAGCAGGGTGTCACCGTAAAACAAGATATCAATATCCACCACCCGTGGTCCAAATCGCAGCCCCGGCGTCCGTCCCAACGCGGTCTCCAATGCCTTAACCTCCCTTAGCAGGGCTTCGGGAGTCAGCCGGGTTTGCGCCGCCAAGGCCAAGTTCAAAAACGGCGGTTGGTCGGTAACGTACATGGGATCGCTCTGGTACAGGGCTGACAGCGCGGTGATATTCACCACCTCGCCCAACGCTGCCACCGCCCCCGCCAAATGTCCGGCCCGATCCCCGAGGTTACTTCCCAACCCTAACAATACCGCAACCATCCCGGATACGATCTCCCTGTCACGAGCAGCCGGCATTAGACATCCCGAATCGCATCAAGCATCATCCCCTTGAACATCTTCAGCAAATTTTGATCAAGATGGTCTGGCATCTGCTCAGTCATGATCTCGAAGGCGCGTTCGGCTGGCATTGAGGGTTTATAGACACGCCGATCCGTAAGAGCACCAAAAACATCGACGATCGAGGACATCCGGGCCAATTCATTCAATTCCTTACCTTTTAACCCTTTTGGATAACCCGTACCATCTAATTTCTCGTGATGCTGCGCCGCGATGATAATAGCACCCTTGGGAATACTATTATTAATCTCAAGCATGGCCAAAGTCGCGGGCACATGCCCCTTCATGATTTCAAACTCATCAGCATGCAAGCGCCCTGGTTTATTCAGAATATCATGAGGAATGGTCATTTTTCCGACATCATGAAGCAAACCACCGCCAGCCAACAATAATTGATCATTATAGCTCAAACCAATCGCCTTTCCAAATAATGATAATAATGTTGCAATTTTTAAAGAGTGCGCAAACGTATAATTATCATGATCTTTGACACCACCAAGAATGCTTTTAAATTCATTATTTTCAATGGCCTCAACCAATGGTGTGCAGGCCTCATTAACAACCTGGAAATTAATACCATCACCACTATCAATAGCATCTGAAATGCTATTAAATACAGATATAGTTTCATTTAAAGCAGCACGAGGCCTTGATGGTAATTTTGACCAATTTTCCTCGATAAATTTATTTAACAGTGAGCTTATTGTAACAATTAATTTACTTCTTCGATATGGCTTTAATAATAAAATGCACGACCCTAATCCTTTTGTTAAGGCAATGGATTGCCCTTCATCGTGATGAGCAGTAAGAATCACTGGAATATTTTCCAAACCTCGTTCCCGGCGCATCGCTTTCGTTAAATTATAACCACCCCCACCAGGAATCTGGTCATCGATCAACGCGATATCAGGAATTTCCCGACGCATCCCAGAAAGCGCACGGTCAGCGTCGGAATACTGGACTACCCGATAAAAGGATATGAGAGCATCCGCTACTTGGCCGCGATTTTGGTCGTTGCCATCAATAACCGCAACCAAAGGGACATGACGATGGCACGTTTCTGTCACGAGCATTGCCATTTTTCGCAACCAGAGTACATCGTATTGCTCCTTATGAGGGTCTGGTGTAATGATGGATCAGATTAAAACGACTCCGGGCCCCTTTTCGATAGACCGGCGAGCCTTGATGCGAACCCATCGACCATCCTTGGGCCGCGACGGCGGTCCCGCGTCCTCGTGAATGCAAAGCCAAGGGCGCGACCCCGCCCACCCTCCGGCGTCTGGGGCAGACTTGATGGGTCAACATCAAGACTCGATGGTATGAAATATCAATAGCACGAGCAAGAACCGTGACCTTGCATCTGATGAGATATTTTTTTGCGGGAAACGAGAGCGATGCCCAAACTATGCAACAAATACCCTATAGATATCTTATTAACTAAAGTTATAAATTGGTCATGTCACATTGTTTTAATCTTATATTGGGATTCTCGGACGACCGTCTCTCTTGAAACACCAAGCGGCATAGATCAAGCGATCAATTGCTTTCAAACGGCAGCGTTCATAAACCATCCCATCAAGCCTTAACGGTGCCCCCTCAAGGCCGCTCTCACACCGGCGGCCAAACACTGACACAGCGCCGGTATCGCGATACGAACCAGCCTAGCCATAGCACAAGAATAGCCGTACAAGCCCCAGAACCTCCTGGAGCTTACCGGCAAGCCGTCACTGTTTTAAGTTTATTTGGTCGGAGCGACTGGATTCGAACCAGCGACCCCCAGTCCCCCAGACTGATGCGCTACCAGGCTGCGCTACGCTCCGACCCCCTGGATGTCACCGATACTTTCGGCAACAAACGTCCAACTGAATGGCCCAGGGCCACCCCTCCCTCCCCTCCATAAGGACGGGAAAGAACCGCTCACCCCGAAGCCGGGGTCCACTGCGGCGTCGCCCCCTGATTATAGGCCCCGCCCCGCCCTGTCAATGGGAAAACATCATGGGCAAACAGGATTGATACCATCGGGCCTTGATGGGTCAACACCGAGGCTCGACGCTATCACCCCCAGTGATTTCGGTTCGCTGACTCTTCGCAACCAGAGTCAACAAAAAGACGAACCAGGCAATGGCCGCCCACCAAGAATCTGCGGCAAGGTTATAAGTTGATATTGTTAAAGCAAGAACTGTCGCATATCCAGCCAACGAAAAAGGCCGCAACATTACCGGCACCGACATTGTTTTGCGGAGGGCATATAAAGCAAAGGCAAGAACAAGAATGGCTCCAACCAAACCTGTTTCGATCCAGACTTGCAGCCATAAATTATGAGCATGGCCGATGCCACTTGCCGTCACAACATGATAGCGAGCTAATTCGTCGGGATGAATTGGCAAAACCGGAACACTTTGCAGGCCCCACCCGAATAATGGCTTATCCCATACCCGATCGGCCATATAGTCCCAAAATTCCAACCGATGAATACCAGAGAGCTTGATTAAAGGCAGAGATTCGCCCAACAACAGTGCCGAAGCCCCTTTGAGCAAAGCCGGCATGGCCAATCCCAGCACCACCACCAGCGCCCCCATGGTCACAAAAACCCCGTCCGTCGCCACCAGCGACACGGCCAGCACAGCAAACCCAGTCAGCAAGGCGATTTTCGCGGTCAAGGAGGCGGACACCACCGTTAGCAAGGTCACCGCCCCAGCCAGACTCAAAGCCGTCCTTTTCGCGCCCCGGAGCCAGTAATAAGCCAGCATCGGCCATAGCATCATTTCCAGATAGCTGACACCCCGGTTGTATTTCACCACCCGATGAACAGTGTAATGATCGGGTGCCGCACCAGCTCCATACCATTCATAAATAGCGATATCCACTGTGACAAAAGCAACACCACAAAAAATGGCAACAGTCAATATCTTGAAAACGAGATCAAGGTTAAGATCAAGCTTCAAGACCGAAACCATTGGCACCAAGACAACGGCCAACAGCGTCATTTCCAACGCCGTCTTTTCCGTTGCCGCCGGTACCACCGACCACAGTATGGCGAACCACCCCACCACCAGATAGGCGGCAATCAGGCTGATGAGACGCAGATCCAGCCGAAGACGGCATCGATGACGCGCCACACGCGACGACACCAACACCGCCAGACTGACCGCCGCCACCATTGCGGTGTAGGATCCGCCTGAATATAGCCCTATGGTTGGAAGCACAAACGCCGCCAAAATCATTATAGCAAGAACAGTGCCTTGAGAATTCAAGACACTGGCCAGAATCTGTTTCATCATTGAGAAACACTGACCTCCGATTTTTCCATAACTGCCTGGAACTCGATACAGGCAGCCGGCAAAATTTTTCCTAATTTACAATTAAATTGCCACCACCAGCGATGGTTTTCCCATTTTCTGAGCACACCGCCCGAGATGATACGAAAACCTCTGGTATCAATCAGCCGGAGTTTGGTAACGGATCGCATCCGGCTAAGGAACGACCAATAAGAAAATGTCTGCAAATGACTCCAACTTTTCTCTGGATTAAAAATCCGAGAAATCTTCAAAAGGCAATTTCGAAAGAATGGAAAAGGCGGTAAAAAGATCGGGACTCCGACAATCAGACGGCCACCGGGCTTTAACACTCGCTCCAAGGTCTTCATGGCAACATCCAATTGCCCTAAATGCTCTAGAACTTGCTCACAAACCACCACATCATAAGCATCCGAGCGAATTTCGGGATGCCCGGCGGTCAGGTCGCCCATGAAGAATTCGTGGTACATTTCCGGTTTATAGAGCCCCCGATCTACGAACTCGGTCCCGGACAGCACGATGTGCTCGAAATTCGGTTTGACTTCCAGATAACGGCTCAACGTTCCATTGCTGCAACCGACATCCAGGACCGACAAGGTGCGACCGGATCGAGCCGCCTGCCCGGCCCATTCGCTGATATCCTGGGCCATGGCCTCGTAACGGGCCTGCCGCAGGCTGTAAAATTCAGGACGCCGGGGATCGACGCCGAAGGCATGACGAGCTTTGGGATATTCATTCATCGCGAAATCTTCTTGGGTGGTTCAGCCAAGCCGGTGACACCGAGGGCCGCCTCTTTTCCCGACGAAAAAAGTCCCGACGAAAAAAGCGCGTTCGGATGTAGAGATATCGCGAGCGGCGCCTTAAATCACCAAGAGTTTGGCTTTGCTCACATGGGAAAGCCGGGTGGGAAGGCGGGTCTTCCTGATCCAACGCCGCGAAAAACCCTTTCCCGCCGTGTAACGCTTTTGTTATGGTTGGGATCGTAGCTGGGGTGCCGCCCGTCGAATGGGAAGCGGCTGAGATTAAACCCATTGAACCTGCTCGGGTAATGCCGGCGAAGGGAGCGTTAAGGTGAGTCAATCCCAATCTCTTGGGGCCCAATCTCTTGGGGCAAATGACGGTTCGCGCGTGGCGGTGATCGGGGCTGGTGCCATCGGGTTGGGCATTGGCTGGCGACTAGCCCGCGCTGGCTGCAAGGTCACGGTGTTTGACCGGGGTGAAGCCGGACGCTCGGCCAGTTGGGCTGCGGGCGGTATGCTGGCCGCCGGGGTTGAGACCGAGCCGGGGGAAGAAACGCTGTGGCAATTGGCAGCCTGGAGCCAACGCCTATGGCCAGATTTCCGTTACGCCCTTCAGGCCGAAACCGGCCAGGACATCGGCTATCGTGACGAAGGAACGATGGTTGTCGCCCTGACTCGTGACGACCTGGAACAGTTGCGCTTCAATTATGAATTCCAGCGCAGCCTGGGAATCGAGTTGGAATGGTTGGCGGGCAGCGAAGCCCGACGACGCGAGCCCTACCTGAACGCCGGAACCACCGCCGCCGTCTATTGTCGCCACGACCATCAGGTGGATAATCGGGCCTTGGTCACTGCCCTGAAACCGGCCCTAGTCAAAGCCGGGGGGGAGCTGCGCGAGCACGCCGAGGTCAAGGGAATCGAAATCGCCGAAGGCAAGGTGATCGGCGTCCAAGTGGGCGACACATTTCATCCGGCCGACGTGGTGGTCGTGGCTGCCGGAGCATGGTCACGGGATCTGCCCGGCCTACCAGAAGCCGAACGCCCTCCGGTGCGCCCCATCCGAGGGCAATTGCTGGTCTTAAAGATGAATCCAGCCGAGCCCTTGCTGCGCCATGTTCTTTGGGCGCCTAAGGCTTACGTCATTCCTCGACGGGATGGCCGGTTGCTGATCGGAGCCACCACCGAAGAGCGCGGCTTCGACACCCGCCCGACCGCTGGCGGAGTCTTCAGTCTGCTGGAGGGAGCCTGGCGGGCCTTGCCGGGCATCGAAGAGTTGGTGTTGGATGAGATCGTAGTAGGCTTCCGACCAGGCAGCCGGGACGATGCTCCCATTTTAGGACCAACCGCCGTGGATGGTTTGGTGATGGCCACCGGGCATCACCGCAACGGTATTTTGCTGACTCCAGCAACGGTGGAAGCAATCAGCCAGTACATATTGACCGGAAAGACGGTGACAGCCATTCAGCCGTTCCTTCCCAACCGATTCCGGAGTCCCGAATCGGCAGCCTTATCGGGATTGGCGGCACGGACATGAGTATAACCATTCGCCTCAATGGTCACGAGCACCCTCTGGACGCGGACATCAGCGTAACCCAGTTGATTGTCAGCCTTGATCTCGATCCTCAACGGCGGGGACTGGCGGTCGCCATGAACGGCGCGTTGGTACCGCGTCGGGCTTGGCCTGAAACGATGGTGATAGCGGGGGCTGAGGTTGAAATCGTACAGCCGTTGCAGGGTGGATAGTCGATCCCCCCGGCAAGCTCGTGGGCGCCCGGATAGCGCCGTTTTTTGGCCCTCGCAGGGTTCCGCCCTGCGCCCGCAAAGGCGCCAGGCTGGCACACTGGACTCGAGTCCGCCATGGTGACGGCTCCGCAAGTTTCCTCTTTTTCACGAGTCAATCCATGACCGATCGTTTAAACATTGGTGGCCGTCACCTAAGATCGCGATTATTAATCGGCAGCGCCGGGTATCCCAACCAACAGGTCATGCTAGACGCCATTACCGCCAGCGGCGCCGAAGTGGTCACAGTATCGATCCGGCGCATCAGCCTGAGCGGCTATTCCGAGAGCTTGGTTGACGTCCTGGGAAATCGCTATCTGTTGCTGCCGAATACTGCCGGCTGCGCGACCGCTCGTGACGCGGTTCTGACCGCGCGCTTGGCTCGGGAATCCCTAGAGACCGACTGGGTTAAACTGGAAGTTATCGGCGACCGCGAAACGCTTTACCCTGACGTGGAAGAACTGCTGAAGGCCGCCTCTGAACTGGTGGCCGATGGTTTCGTGGTTCTGCCCTACTGTAATGACGATCCAGTGACCTGCCGCAAGCTGGCGGATCTCGGCTGTGCTGCGGTTATGCCGCTAGGGGCCCCGATCGGCTCGGGATTGGGAATCAGCAACCCTCGTGCCATCGAGCTGATTTGCACCCAAAGCGCCGTGCCGGTAATCCTGGATGCAGGCATTGGTACCGCCTCGGATGCCGCGCTGGCCCTGGAGTTGGGGTGCGCCGGCGTGCTGTTGAATACCGCCATCGCCAAAGCCCGCCATCCGGTGGCTATGGCCGCCGCCATGCGGGCTGGGGTTGAGGCAGGCCGAGGCGCCCGTCAAGCCGGTCGTATTCCCAAGCGCCTTCATGCCGATCCCTCAAGCCCGCAATTGGGGCTGATCGGGTCGTGACCCCGGCCCCCAGTGACCGAACGCCTTGTTATCAAAGGGAGGACTCCCATATGCCGCCGGAAGGAACTGTGACGGGAACAGGGCTCGGACTTGACCCCGCCTTCACTGTCACCACTGGGCCCCTGCCCGCTTCGCGCAAGGTCTACCTGACGGGCGAGCGTTACCCCGATGTGCGAGTGGCCATGCGCGAGATCGCTTTGGAAGCGTCCTCTAACGAAGCGCCTTTGCGGGTCTACGATGCGTCCGGCCCCTATACCGATCCCGCTGCGGCGATTGATATCCGTGCCGGACTGCCACCTCTGCGTCGCGCCTGGATTCTTGGTCGGGATGATGTGGAATCCTATGATGGTCGAGCGATTCGTCCAGAAGATGATGGTCGCGGCTCCGCCGCTGGTCCGGCCAATTTAGCGGAATTTCCCGAAACCAGTCGCCGTCGGCCTCTGCGAGCCAAAGCTGGTCGGGCTGTGACTCAGATGGCCTATGCTCGGGCCGGCCTCATCACTCCCGAAATGGAATATGTCGCTATCCGCGAGACTCTGAATCGTGAGGCCGCACGGACGACCAAAACACGAGACGGCACAAGCTACGGTGCGAACCTCCCCGATTCTGTCACTCCAGAGTTCGTCCGGGATGAAATCGCGCGCGGTCGAGCAATCATTCCCGCCAATATCAATCACCCTGAAGCCGAACCGATGATCATCGGTCGGAATTTCCTGGTCAAGATCAATGCCAACATCGGCAATTCGGCTGTGTCCTCAACCATCGAGGAAGAAGTCGAAAAGATGGTATGGGCGATCCGCTGGGGCAGCGACACCGTAATGGACCTGTCGACGGGCCGCAACATTCACACCACGCGAGAATGGATCATCCGAAATGCCCCGGTTCCAATCGGTACGGTGCCAATCTATCAGGCCTTGGAAAAAGTCGGTGGTCGCCCCGAAGCCCTCACCTGGGAAATTTTCCGCGATACCCTGATTGAACAGGCCGAACAGGGGGTTGATTATTTCACCATCCACGCCGGAGTTCGACTGGCGCATATCCCGCTGACACTGCGGCGAACCACTGGAATCGTTTCGCGGGGCGGAGCGATCATGGCCAAATGGTGCCTAGCCCATCACCAGGAAAATTTCCTGCTGACTCATTTCGAAGATATCTGCGAAATCATGCGGGCCTATGACGTTGGCTTCTCCTTGGGTGATGGCCTGCGTCCCGGCTCGATTGCCGACGCCAATGATGAGGCCCAATTTGCTGAGTTAGAAACGCTGGGGGAACTGACCACCATTGCTTGGCGTCACGATGTCCAAGTGATGATCGAAGGGCCCGGCCATGTGCCGATGCATAAAATCCAAGAAAATATGACTCGTCAATTGGCCGTCTGTCACGAAGCGCCTTTTTATACCCTCGGGCCGTTGACCACCGATATTGCCCCCGGTTACGACCACATCACCAGCGCCATTGGTGCGGCCATGATCGGTTGGTTCGGAACTTCGATGCTATGCTACGTCACACCCAAAGAGCATCTTGGCCTACCCGACAAAGACGACGTTCGCCAAGGTGTGATCGCTTACAAGATCGCAGCCCATGCCGCTGATTTGGCCAAAGGACACCCAGCCGCCCGCGCTCGGGACGATGCCTTGTCCCGAGCGCGCTTTGAGTTTCGCTGGCGCGATCAGTTCAACCTATCACTGGACCCAGAAACTGCTCGCCAGTTTCACGATCAAACGCTCCCCGCCGAAGGCGCAAAACTTGCTCATTTCTGCTCCATGTGCGGTCCTAAGTTCTGTTCCATGAGCCTAACCCAGGACGTCCGGGATGCCGCCCAAGGCATGGCCGAAATGAGTTCCCGCTTCTTGGAATCCGGTGCCGAGCTTTACCAATCAACCTCTGGCCACAAGCCCGATGGCTTGGAACATTGATCCTCGCACGAAGCCGAAAAAAGGCCCGCTCTGCATCCTCCAGGAAACAGGGCAGGCCTTTTTCTTAATACCAACGGCCTTGGACGTTGACACGTCCGCAGCGCCCTCAGACGCCGGGCGGGCACGGATGCGCCCGCCCGGCGTCTGAGGGCAGCCTTGATGAGTCACCATCAAGGCTCGATGGTATCATTGTCATGGTCCGCCGGTACAAGATGTCGTTTTCTGCGGGTCTGATAGAGTGTCATCATAGTTGATACCGTCAACGGGCGACGTTCGTGCTATTGCTAGGGTTGACGTTAGGGACGAATTCACCTCCCCGATGACGGTCAGGAGAACACGCCATGCGCATTCGGCTGGGCTGCGAGCTGAGCTATGATTTCCCCAAGCCAACCCCAATGATCGTCATGCTGAATGTCCATTACTCGCGAGTCGCGAGTCTTGAATATCCAGATCATCTGATCACCAATCCTCCGGTTCCCATTCAAAGCTATCGAGATTTATTCGGTAATTGGTGTTGTCGATTGGTCGCTCCGACCGGACGATTAACCCTAGGAACCGATAGTATTATTCAAGACAATGGCCAAATTGATCCTGTTTGCCCGGAAGCCATCCAGCATCCTGTTGAGGAACTACCATCCGAAACGTTAATGTTCTTGCTAGGAAGTCGCTATTGTGAGACTGATTGCCTTTCCGAAGAAGCATGGAGACTATTCAGCAGCCTGCCGCTCGGCTGGCCGCGTGTTCAAGCCATTTGTGATTTCGTTCACCGTCATGTGGTCTTTGGCTACGAGCATTCCAGAGCCACTAGAACTGCTGCCGAGACCTATGCTGAGGGCCGTGGCGTCTGCCGTGATTATGCTCACCTTGCCATCGCATTCTGTCGCTGTATGAATATCCCGGCTCGTTATTGTATGGGTTACATTAGCGATGTGGGATTACCCCCTCCTTATGCTCCAAATGACTTTGCAGCGTGGATTGAAGTTTACCTGAGCGGACGGTGGTGGGTTTTCGATCCCCGAAACAACGCCCCTCGAATCGGTCGCGTCATGATCGCCCAAGGCCGCGATGCTGCCGATGTCCCCCTAACCCACACATTTGGGCCCAACACGTTACTCGGTTTCCGAGTCTGGACCGACGAGTTGGCAAATTAAAGCACCAATAAAACAAATCACATCACTCTGCACCTAGTTACTGTCTGCGATTTTATTATAGACCACAGCCCCAACAAAGAGAAAATCGGAGGAAGTCTTGTTGGGAGTTGTGATCACTATATATCAAGCATTAACTATTAAATAAATATAGGAAAAAATAAAAAGAGATTAAGAAAATTTACTTGATAATCATCTCCATTTCCAATATAGTTTTATTTATTAAAATTATCAATTCATCTGATAAAATTTTACTACGACAAAGATTGTCACACAACAATAACTCTTGTGCTTTATTCGCAACTAGATATCCACCAAAATTAGAAAACACCCCCTTTAAAGAATGAGCAAGATTATGAATCATGGAAAGATTGTCATTATCACTTACTTCTTTAAGTCTATAAGATTCTTTTTTACTACTAGCAATAAAGTCCATAATAAGTTGATTAAAATTATCTTTAGGCATGATTTCTCTAATTTCAGAAAATCGTACATGATCGATTAATGGAAGATCAAATCCCTTAACATATTGCTTATTGTTGATATTTATATCAGAATTTTTCTTATTTTCGGGATTAAGATGCGCTAAAACAGCATCAACATTGTCCCATTCAATTGGTTTTGTTAAAAAATCAGTTAACCCTGCGGTCATATAGGCCATCCGATGCTCAGTCAAGGCATCAGCCGTCAAGGCCACGATCGGGACATCGGAAAAGGGAGAGGGTAGCGCCCGAATCAGGCGCGTTGCCTCAACCCCATCCATAACCGGCATCTGCATATCCATTAAGATCACATCATACTGCCGAGCTGCGGCTGCCTGATAAGCCTGAGCCCCATTTTCCACCACCACAACCTGATGGCCACGGTGTTCCAGCCCTTTCTTTACAATCATACGATTGATTGGATTGTCTTCTGCTAATAAAATAATCATCGACTGCCCAAAAGAAATTTTTTCCGGTTCGGCATGAGGAACCTCATAGTCCACAGACTCCACAAAACATGTGAAATAAAATCGAGAGCCATAACCAGGACGGCTCATAGCACCAATTTCGCCTCCCATCAACTCAACCAAACGCTTACTAATCGCCAATCCCAATCCGGTACCGCCAAATTTCCGCGTTGCCTCGATATCAACCTGAGAAAATGGCTTGAACAAACGAGATAAATCCTCATCTGAAATGCCAATTCCAGAATCTTCGACTTCAAACCTTAATAATTGACGCTGATCAATTGTATTATAAGTTAATGTAATTTCGATAGAACCATTTCGAGTAAATTTCACGGCGTTTCCAATCAAATTGCTGAGAATTTGCCTAATTCTGATTGCATCTCCACGCACTAACAGACGATCAATGTCATGAGTATTAAACTTTAATAAATTTAGACTCTCTTCGGCCCTCGGAGAAAATAGGCTAATAGTTGCTTTTACTACATCAATCACATCAAATATGCTATATTCCAATGTTAATTTATCCGCTTCAATTTTTGAATAATCCAATATATCATTAAGAATTGTTAAAAGCCCGATAGCGGACGTGTACATAATATCAATATATTTTTTTTGTTCAACATCGATAAATGATCTTTTTAATATTTCAGATATACCAATAATTCCTGTCATTGGGGTTCTTATTTCATGGCTCATCATAGCTAGAAAAGCTGATTTTGCATGATTCGCAGCTTCAGCAACTTTTTTTGCCTCCAACAATCGTTGACTTTCTTGAGCCAATTCGGCGGTACGTTCCTGCACCCGATCAGCCAGCAACAAGCGGTCTTCGGCCAACATACGGACCGCAACATTTCTTTGAACTACAGTTCTTGCAAGAAGTAGTAATATTATCACCATTAAAATAATAAAAGAAATAATAAATAATATCTGAATACGATATTGTTCAAATAATGTAACCTGACGGTATCTAATAATACTATTTACAGGTAGCATGTTTTGTGATAAATTCCAGCGAGTAATTTGTCTCCAGTCATACACATGATCAAAGTTACTTTCAAAATAAGTATTTTTATTAATAATAATATTTCCTATTGACTCCCCAACTTTTTCACTGCTAAGAACATAACCGCCAACAATTCCACTTCCTATGAGCGACTCCCATTGACTAAAAATGGGTGCAGATGCCCTTTCTGATAATTTTTCTGCTACACTATAAGGAGCTAGACTATGACCATGGCCATCATTAAAAATAAGAAGATAATAAATTATTGTCTTAGCAGGAAGTATAGATACCTTATATAGCAATTCATCTAAATCTATATCTAAAAAATACTCAATATGAGTAGGTATTTGTATTTTTTTAATCGCTTCTCTAAATGCCGATATCCGTATTTGTCCAGATGGACTTTTTGTTTCTCCGGCAACAATTATTTGATCAGCACCACTCACTGTTAAAGCTTCTTGTATTGAAGTCAAATAGTCGGTCTGAGCTAAAATAACTTCAGCGCTAACATCTGCTTTTTGAAGGCGCTCCAGGTCAGTTGTTGATATTTCAGCATAAATACGCCGTGCGGCTCCAAAAACAGCCTGATGCTTAGCAACGAATGCAGCCGCAGGCCATCCATGACCAACCACAACATCAAAGTGTATACTCGCATATTTTGTAATAATAAAATTTGTCAATCCACTTTCAACGTCAGCAGAAGGTAATCGTGCTCCATCAAGATATTCGTAATAAACATTATGATACCCTGATCTATAATTAAGAATATTATTTAATCCGTCTTCTATTTTTATCTGATTTGGCAAATCCTTTGCATATGATGAAATATAAATAATGTTAAGGGGGTGATCGACACTGGCTTTTACAGCATTTTCCATCATCAATACAATGCATAATGAGAAAAATATAAATAATCCCACCAACTTTGAATTGATGGAATACTTTCTAAGTTTATCTGTGAAATTTTTTTTATTCATAGCCTGAAATTCACAATTTCATATATATAATAATGTTAAATTATAATTAATAAAAATAATAATTTCTTGGATATTGACATTTTTTTGCATAATCTCCACTCCTATAATAAAAATAGAATCCTAACTCGTCCATAATATTTTGCTCTCTACCGATAAGATGCGACATTTTGCATCATTTCCTCATAATCACCGTCTCGCTCCAACATTTTACGACAAGGCGGTATCCACATGAGGCGTGACTGAATTTTTTCACCCTTTTCCCAAACTAGCCAAGCATAACCCGTTGCTGTTGATGCTTTTTGATTAAGTCGTCCCTTTACCATAGGTACACGTTCGGCAAATTGCGCAAATTTTGTTGGAGGAAGAGACTCAAATAATCGTTGGTATCGACCAATACTTTCAATAAATACTGTTCTAGCTAAAATTGCTACGCCTTCATTAGCAATTTTTAACGCATGAATAATAAATTCTTCACTAAGACGAAAAGGAGGATTAGTAACAATCCAATCAATATCTTTTTTACCAATAGGATAGCTCATAAAATCACTGACTTGCCCGCAACCATAATCAAAAATATCCGAATAGAAAACATTTCCAAAGTACTCTTTTAACACTTTCACCATATGACCAGCACCACAAGCAGGCTCTAAGCAAGTTTTTTCTATAAATTTATTTTTATCACTAACAACATATTCCATTAGAGCACGAGTTGCCCACGGCGGCGTTGGAAAATCATCTAAGCTATCTTTAGACTCGACGCGCTGTGCCATGACTGCATATGACACATTACCAGCTTCTGGTCTACGAATAAACATTACTTTTTTCATCTTCTAAAGCCGTATGTTGGCCACATGAACAACGTTCTGAAGTTTACCCTCCTTTATGAGGAGCTGCTAGTGTTTTGAACGACTCCAACATTTGACACCGATATAGGATATTCCCTAATGGATCACCGTCGCCAGAATCGCATAGTTCCTGGGAGCGCGGCTATATCCTAGCCCCACAAGCCGCCGAAATGCCTGCGCTCCTGTCAAATAAACGAACACAACCCACGAGAAGAGTCTTTCCACCCATCCCATAAGGCTCGCATCCGTGTTACCCTGACGGGGTATGGGCCTGTCCACCAATAACAGCCCTAGCGATATACCGGAGGACCAATGGAAGCGACCGAAATTCATGAGACCGTAACCGAACTTCAGGAAGATGAAGGTGAAGGTAAAGACGAGCACAAAGCAGCCGCTACCCACCACCATAGCCAGCACCACCACGAACATGCGGACGCGGAATCACGGCAATGGGTTGCTATTTTTATATCTGTTTTAGCTGTCATACTTGCAATAACTTCCATGGCAGGAGGAAATGCCACAAAAGATATGATGAATGCAAATATTATTGCTAGTGATACTTACTCTTTTTATCAATCCAAAGTTATCCGTCAAACAGACTATCGATTAGCAGCCGATGAACTTGCTACTATTCGAGCCTCTTCTGTATGGCTTCCAACAGCAGCTGACACTTTAATCAACGAACGGATCAATACGTACAAGGCAGCCATCGCGAAGTACGAATCGGAACCTGCGACTGGAGAAGGCAAAAACGAACTTATCGCAAAGGCTCGCCAATACGAAGCCATTCGCGACCACGCCGCCCGGCAAGACCCGTTTTTTGATTATGCAGAAGCTTTATTGCAAATTTCAATTGTCTTAGCTTCTGCCAGTATTGTTGCACGTCGACGTTGGGTGTTATGGTTAGGTTATCTATTTGCCACAAGCGGCGTATTTCTTTTGATCAACGCATACCTTCTACTCTTTGATCTTCCATTCTAAGAGAAACTCTGACTGCTTGCGATACCATCCTTCTCCACGACTTTTCTCGCCTTTACAACAACCCCAATACCTCACCATGGAGTCGCGTATCGCAAGCCGCAACGACCCGCCCATCACTGTGAATATCGAGTGCTCGCCCTTGCCAATCACTCATCTGTCCGCCAGCCCCCAAAATCACGGGAACCAATGCCGCAAAATCGTAAAGATTAAGGCTAGCTTCAATGACCAGATCCTGGAAACCAGAAGCAAGCAATCCGTAGGCGTAACAGTCTCCCCCATAAAGTGTGAGTTTGGCCGCCCTCGCGATTCGCTTGAACGCTTCGAGATCGTTGGCGTTGCAGAACATGTCTGGGGTGGTGGCGCTGAGAGTCGCGATGGCCAATCCACCACAAGCGCGAACCTTGGCGGCAACACCATTAAAGGTTGTTCCACGTCCGGCAGCCCCAACCCAACGATCGCCAAGGACAGGCTGATCAATAATCCCCAAGATAGGCCGCCCCCGATATAGTAAACCAACTAAAGTCCCAAAAGTTGGGCGCCCTGTCATAAATGCTTTAGTCCCATCAATTGGATCAATGACCCAAATATATTCTGCATCTAAATTTTTATGACCATATTCTTCGCCAATAATCCCATCTTCTGGCCGTCTTGATTCTATAATAGTTCTAATTATACTCTCAGCCTCGCGATCAGCAACAGTTACCGGCGATAAATCTGCCTTATCGATCACCGCTAACCGTGATCGAAAATAACGTCTTACGACGGCACCGCTTGCATCTACCAAGCGCTCGGCTAAGGCAATAAGATGAGTCGGACAGGTGTCAATCATGATCCATTGCGCCCAGAATTGCGATGATGGGATAGTATCCATTGGTGGCGGCAGCGGAAACGAAAAACGCTGGCCGATGCCACAGGGAATGGCGGGGCATCCATGACAATTAAAAGTAACCTCTATGCCGGTTGTGGGCTTGATCGAATGGCTCCTCGGCGTAAAGATGCCGTTTGGATTGCAGAAAAACAGAGCGGCATCCATTCAAGAATCTTACCCGTCTGGCGGAGCCAGACTTTGATCGACATCACCAATCCTAAAGAGCCGCGTCTTGGCTGGCTACCAGCTCATCAGATCGGCGTCGATCTGACGAAAGCTCCTGAAACTGAGTTAACCTTGCTGGGTCTGGAGGAAGACACAGTATGGTTTGCGCTCGATGTCTCAGAATTCGATGATCCCCAACAGCACCTCCCCCCAATCGCACCTAGCACTTTTTTAGAACTACGAACAGTCGGATCATTGCTACCCAGAAGCGAAGCAAATATCGCAGCCTATGCTCGGGGATTAATGTGGTGGCATCAGCGCCACCGCTATTGCGGCGTCTGTGGACACCTTACCATAGCGAGAGAAGCTGGGCATGTTCGTGTATGCTCTTCTTCTCTGTGTGCCACCCAACATTTTCCACGCACAGATCCAGCAGTTATCATGCTGGTTCATGATGGGAATCGCTGCTTGTTGGGGCGACAGCCACGCTTTCCCCCTGGTCTTTATTCGACATTAGCTGGATTCGTTGAACCTGGTGAAAGCATCGAAGACGCTGTAGCCAGGGAAGTTTTTGAAGAGACGGGAATACGGATCACCGATATCGAATACAACTCTTCCCAACCCTGGCCTTTTCCGTCTTCCTTGATGCTGGGTTTCTTTGCCCGAGCCGTAAGCACGGAAATTACGCTTCAGCCAGAGGAAATGGAGGATGCCCGCTGGTTTACCCGCGAAGAACTTCTGGCACCCACGGATACAGGCTTTGCTCTTTTTCCTAGAGCCGATTCGATTTCTCGGCACTTAATCGAACAGTGGCTCGCCCGCTGATCTTTTCCGCCTCCCGCCGCCGAACGACGGGAGGCGAACGATCAACTCTCAATCAGCCAAATCCAAGAACCGACTAGGGTGAACGTCCCTGATGTTGAACACAAGCCCCCTCACCCTTTCACTAACCATAGACTTAGCCGCGAAATGATAAATCGGGATGATTGCATACTCGTTCAACAAAAGATGTTCCGCTTGCTGAAGCAAAACCGACCGCTCTGCCGAATCACTGGTCACTCCAGCTTTTTCCAAAAGGTCATCATAGACAGCATTTTTAAAGCCAGGATCGTTCCGTGGCGGCGTAGAGCGAGACAACATCAAGTTAAGAAAAGCCGTAGGGTCCACATATTCGCCAATCCAAGCCGCCCGAACCACCTGAAATTGCCGACGCTTCCGACGATCGAGATACTCGGTTCGTTCAAGATTGACCGTATTGACCATCAACCCCTTACCGAAAGCATCCTGCCACATACTGATGATGGCGTCTGCAATCTTCCGATCGTTATCATTGGTGTTGTTCAAAAGCTCGATCGTCAGCGGTTGAGCCGGGCTATAGCCAGCTTCGGCAAATAAACGCCGCGCTTCTTCCAAGCGATCTTCATAAGTCTGGTCAATAAAGGGCAGGACTTGGCGCTTATATCCAGCAATTAGGGGCGGAACCAAGCTATAACCAGGCAACTCACCGGCTCGTGTAACCTTTTCAACCAAGGACTCACGATTGATGGCCAAGGCAAGGGCCTTCCTCAGGTTTAGATTTCCTTTGAAAGGCTCTGCCGTCAGATTAAAAGCGTAATAATAGGTTGCAAGATAAGGCTTATTCCAAAATTCCTTGGGATCGCTAAGCGAAACCCATTTGACTTGTTCTTGAGGGACCTGGAAAGTCATGTCCAACTTTCCGGCTTTAAACAGCTTCAATTCCTCAGTTGCGCTTGTGTACGGATAATAAACAACTTTATCAATTTTAACACTACCATTACCATAGTAGTTTTGATTGCGAACAAGTGTTACCTGTTTTTGCGGCTGCCAATCCTCCAGAATATAGGCGCCGTCAGTAACCATCTTACCTGGCTCGGCCCAATGCTGACCGTATTTTTCAATGACAGAACGAGGAACCGGCAGCGCGTTATTGTCCGAAGACAATAGTGCTAAGAAATACGGGGTCGGACCACGCAACGTAATCCGTAATGTAAGCGGATCCAGGGCTTCAACCGCTAAGTCTGTAGCAGGTTTCTCACCTTTCATTACAGCTTCGGCATTACGGATCACTGCCATATTAAAGGCTGTATCTTTGCCGGGCTGCGGCGCGATAGAACGCCGAAAACTATAAACAAAATCTTCGGCAGTAATCGAGTCTCCATTTGACCATTTTGCATTGGGGCGCAAATGGAATGTATACACTAAATTATCTTCAGAGATATCCCAAGACTCGGCAATCCCAGGGTCAATTTTTCCGTAAGGACGGTACACGACCAATCCTTCGAAAAGATCACGAAAAATGTTTGATTCAGTTCGACCATCGGTAAAATGCGGGTCCAAGGTCTTGGGCTCGCCGCCATTGCCTCGTGTTAAAACTTTGTCCGCCAGCACCGGCGCGGTTCCCCCCGTCACCAGTGCAGCGACCAACCCCACACCGATAAACAGACGATAAATCAATTTCCGCATCAGGCGCTTCCTCCGCAAAATGTCTCGGGCAACGCTGCCCCAGCACACTCCAACACCAAGCTAGGCTATGAGATAGCCGCTTCGAGACCGCGAAATCAAGAGCAAATCCCTATGACGATCGTGATATCCTGGATGCTCCCAAGGTTGCTCTTTCGCAACTCGATCTCGTTGCAAACCCGCCAAACATAAGCGTTGTTGCGTTGGCTGAACCAATACCGTACCATGGGACGCGCTGTTTTTTTGATTTCTATGGCTAGGTACGCGGTCGTGGATTCGCGGAGAGGAGCTTTCTGATGGACCTGGGTATTTTGACCCTGCCGCTGACAATGGCGGCCCTGGCGTTTGGATTCGCTGTGATTACGGATACACAAGCCGTTCATGTGGACCGAATCAACATTCCAACTGAGATCGCATCCACCGCCGGCTATACTCCTGATGTCGTTCGCAATCGCCTCGTGGACGAAATGCACGAAATCGAGAAACAGGCGGATTCGACCGCTCAAGCCCGAGGCATTCAGCTTCAGGGAGAGAAAGGGCCGCTTGTGGTCCTGGCGGATTATCTCAAGGTGACGCCGTTGATACGAGTCGCCCAAGAGACTGTCGGATTGATTCCCTACAGCTTCAGCGGAGAGGTTGTTGCTTACGGAAAAGATTTAGAGTTTGTCTTGCGAGGTACAGATGCCAGCAAGAATCAAACATATATCCAAGTCAGAGCGCCCAAAGAACAGATCAAGCAGCTTATTCATAACACTGCTTATGAAGCAATTCGGGCCATTGATCCTTATCTTTTAGCCGCATATCAGTTCAAAAAAGACTTCGTAACCCGTGATTTTACATCTACAATCGAAATTATACATCGTGAGTTAGCAAAACCAGACTCCGAAGTTAGCAAGTGGATGTATAATCTCTGGGGTATCGTCCTCTATCAGCAAGCCGATCGGGCAGGCGCCATTGAAAAATTTCAGGCGGCACTTGCTCGTGACCCGAATTTTGCCGCTCCACTTTTGAATTGGGGAGTTGTTCTGGCCCGAGAAGGAAATAATGAAGAAGCTATTGAAAAATTCCAAAAATTGGTTACCAATCCGAAAATTGAAGCTTCCAAGGTCGCTATTGCTGGTGCATACAGCGAGTGGGGATTTTCATTAGCTTTGCTCGGCCATTATGACGATGCGTTTGCTAAATTTGATCTGGCAATCAAAGCAGACCCGACCTTTGCCGACGCCTATTCAAGCTGGGCCGAGGTCTTAAGCGCCCTTGGCCGAACCGATGATGCTGCAAAAATGACCGCTCGTTCGCTTAAGATACGCAACGACGTCATCTATACCGAAAATTTAATTGGACCCGTTCAAAGGCTGCCGGCAACGGCATCCGTCATTAACTAGGAAAAGTCTGCGGCGATTGCTTGAAGCAATCGCCGCAGACTTTAGGTATACGAAATGCCTGGCTATCGAGTCGAGATATCACTGAGTGACAAGACGGCTCGCGAGTTGGCGGCCTTGGCGGAGGGTGGGGAACGCCTCCCCCAGGACGTTGCTCGAGAAGCCGTAGAGCTATTCGTCAGCCTGCCGCACGACGTCAGACTTATTCTATCTCGCCTAACAAAAAAACGCGAAGGTTGCGACGGTTTTCTTGCTCCCAAGGATGCTGTTGGGCTTTTACGCCATGCGGAAGGATGGTTACAAGCCAAAGAATTAAATGAAATTGCTCACGAGCTTTTACCATAGGATCGAAAACCATTGGCGATTCTTTAAACAGGGAATGCAGGGGCGTTATACACGCAGCGTTACCGTGAGTCCGTCTTGTTTTTTTGAGCATATAGCGCCTTGGCCTACAATAAGCTGTCTACGGCCCGGCAGCTGTTATGAAGGTTGCGGCCGCGATGACAACTGAACCACCTTCATTTCATTCCGTTTTGGATTTGGTTTGCACAGATGCAGACCAAGCTCGTGACGGGTTGACCTTAAGCATACGGCGAGGTAATGAATTCTGGTTCGTCTTACCCGATAATATTTTACCTGCTGGTCCTAATTCTGATAATTGGCTTCCTTATTTAAGCCTCGACCCCAACGGACGCAGGGCCTATTTACTGGCCCGGATGGCTTTTAGTGGAACGGACGGCACCATCGTTGATTCAACTTCCGGTAAAGTCATTCTAGTTGACTTTCAGCCCTGTGTTCTCGTCGGGCGCAATAAGGAAGGACGCGGCACCATTCGACGTTTTGACGATGTTAAGCCGCTAAAGCCTCCTCCCCCGCCCCCACCCGAACCCGAAGGACCGACGATCCCGGATGTTGGTGCCTTGCTGACAGGACTTGAAGAAACGCGTCAAACGCTCGCAACCGTTGATTCCTTATTGGATGACCCGAATTCTTTATTAACGGAAGATGAAGAGAAGCGCCGAGAAATTCAAGGCGCAATTGCCGCCACTAAAGACCGTGCACTGATCGGCCTAGAACGGTTAGGCGAGGCCCTTTCGCTCGGCCCCAGTCAACCCACAGAGGAATGGCGTGAAAACGTTCATAAGGCTTTGACTGAAACTATTGAAGCCATGGTTTCTTTCGAAGACTTGGCTGATGACCTTCGTGATGAGAAACGGCAAGAATTAGAAGTCCTTCATCGATCAATTGTTACGTATTTTGCACGAATTGATCCAAAATTGAATGCCGAAGCTTGTCAGCAATTTTCTAGAGGTGTTAATCAGATTATTCTTGAGGAGAGAAAATCATCACTAAACGAAAAGTGCGAACGACTTGAAGTCTCTATTGAAAAAAATTATGAGTATATTATATCAACTCTTCAAGGTTTTATTTCAAAAGGAGCAAGCTTGGCAATGATTCCCTTTCCATTTATTGAATCAATTTCAGGAACACAAATAAAACTTGTTTTTAATATGGTTCACTTAGCCATGGCCGTGCGTTTTGGCGGATTATCGATCCGGCTTGATACATCCAAATCACCCCGCCTCCACGATGAACTGCGCGGATGGGATGGATCTCACCCTCCGCGCGTTTACATCGTTGACCGCCGTACGGATAAACACCCGCATTCTCTTGACTAAGAAAAGCAGTTAGACATCCTGCTTCTCAATGTAATGATCCGGCCAATAACCACGCACGAACTCACCAGAACTATCAAAAACGTGACAAACATCCAACAACGCAGGACGCTCTTTGATTCGATTTCCGTGCTGATCCTCAGTGTCAGGAGCAGGTGCACGTTCACGGACCAAAATTGGATAGATGGTTTGAAAAGCCGTGGTCGCAATAGGACCAAGCAGCTCGGTCAGGTGGGTACACCCCTTAATTCCAGCAAGCCGTTCTTTGATCGCCCGATTCCAGCCTGCACCAATGGTCAACCCGATCATCTGCTGAAGGGCACCTGTTATTTCCCCACAGATATGGAAAGGTGATTTCAAGATCACCGCCTCGATATTCGTGACCAGAAAATCATCGGTCACGGTTAAGCGAATCATCATCTCGTGCACCGGATCACCAGGCTCTATATCGCCGCGATGAACCGTGTGAAAACTATAAGTCTTCACATCGATCAAGTGGCCTTCGACATCCCACAACCCATCTTCACGACGATAGCCGCGACAGGTAACGTGACGGGTATGGATATGCTTGCGAGGGCTGGGATCGGATAAGGCCATCGGGTCTCCACACAGGTTGGACGCCGCCACTCCAGCCACCAAGACCGCTTCAATGAGGGCGATCTACGATGGTATCGACAGAATACCCAGAGCCGAAGACAATGGCCTCGCACTCGTGGACGTCCTGCACCAATTGCTCAGTGGCGACAGCAAACAGATCCCGTATCGATACCACGCCGACCACTCGATCGTCTTCCACCACCGGAAGATGGCGGTAGTGCCTTTTTCGCATGAACTGAAGCGCATCTAAAGCCCGTGCTTCTGGAGGCAAAACGTCCGGATTTTGGGTCATAACATCGCCTAATCGTACCTGGACGGCGTGTCGACCGGCCCCGACCACCCGAACTGTCAAATCTCGCTCGGTAAAGATGCCAATAATTGGGCTCTCTGTTGTCCCATCAGCGGTTACCACGACAGCACTAATGTTGTGCTCGATCATCTGTTTCACGGCCATGAGGACCGAATCTTCAGGCGCTAGAGCAACAACATCCTGATCATGAATCACATCAGGGATCAATTTCCGTAGCGCCATTGTTTGTCTCCATCGGTTCCCCTCTCCCCTTCAAAAAGGAAGTGTGTGGCGAATCCCTTTCGTCAAGCGAAGGTGCGGCCATACGCGTTTACGGCAGACATATCAGGAGGAAAGAAGGCCCCAGGGACGAGGATCAGGCGACTCGAGACTCTCTGTCGTCTTCAGGTTTGACGGGGGCCACACCGCCGACTCCTGGGGGGGTCATCCGCAGCGAAGTGATTTGATGACGCTGGCGTCCCAAAATTTCAAAGCGGAAGTCGTAAAAGACAAAAGTTTGCCCAACATCGGGAATTCGCCGAGCCTCATTCAGCACCAAGCCTGCGATCGTCGAGGCGCGCTCATCAGGTAATCGCCACTCGAATTCACGGTTTAAATCTCGAATCGTGACCCAGCCATCAACAATATAAGCTCCACCCAGTTCTGCGCGAACACCGGCCACTTGAACATCATGTTCGTCGGCAATATCACCAACAATTTCTTCCAGAATATCTTCTAATGTCACTACGCCCATCAAGCTGCCATACTCATCGACCACCAGGGCAAAATGCTCGCGCCGTCGTCGGAAGGCTTGAAGCTGGTCAAAAAGAGTCGTGGTGTCGGGCGTAAACCAAGGTTTTTGGGCAATTGCCAAAATGTCCATTTTATCCAATTCACCGCCATGAGCATGAACTTCCCGCAATAGGGCCTTGGCATGCAGCACACCGATAATGTTATCCGTCTCGCCTTGCCATAATGGCACTCGGGTAAAAGGACTATTCAACACAGCATCAACAATATCGCCAGGAGGTAGCGATGCATCAATCACCACGACATTACGGCGATGTGTCATAATTTCACTAACTTCAACATTGGTTAAATCTAGAATCGAACGCAACATCGCTCGCTCTTCCCGAATCTCCTCTTCTGTATCAACACCACGATGTAGATCGATGGCTCCACGTAGTTCTTCTTCACTGGAAACCATACCTTGGGTTCGAATATCGGCCCCCAACAGCCGTAGCATATGCAAAACACACCACCCAACCGCCTTCGTGATGGGCGCCAACACCAGAACGGCAAAACGTACAGGCCGTGCCACAAACAACGCTGCACTATCGGCATAATTAATGGCATAGGTCTTGGGCATGACCTCGGCAAAAATCAAAATCAATCCGGTCATGATGACGGTTGCATACAGCACACCATGATCCCCAAACATCTGGATCATTAAACTGGTGGCCATCGCAGAGCTAAGAATATTAATGGCGTTATTGCCCAGCAGCAGGGCGCCAATCATTTGCTCTTTTTGTTCGCGCAGACGATTGACCATCTTTGCGCGTCGGTTCCCCTCCTGCTCCAACTGGTGCATGCGCGCCCGCGATGCCCCCGTCAGAGCGGTCTCTGCTCCAGAGAAGAATGCCGAAACCCCAACCAGGACCAGGATCGTACCGACCGTGACCCACACCGCCATGTCCATCGCTTCCGCCCGCTCGAAGGCAACCGCCCTGCCCTAACCCGCAGCCGCGCCTCACAGGCCGGCAGCATACCGCCCACCACGAGTCCAAGCAATGATCACAAACGAAAATCTTAACCGCTACGGCCTAGACTGTAACGCTAATATTTTCAGAACATCGGCTGAATCAACGTCAGCGGCTAGGAATGCTTGACCGATTCCTCGCGTCAAAACAAACGCAATGCGCCCGTCGCGAACTTTTTTGTCTCGGCTCATATGGGCCAGAAGATGTTCAGGATGCCAAGGCAATCCGGGCACATCGGCAGGGCCGCAAGGCAAGCCGACTTCGAACAAATGCCGACGAACCCGCAGTGCGTCGGCGGCTGGGGCCAATCCCAACATCACCGACAGGTCAAAGGCTAGAACCATACCGATAGCCACGGCTTCGCCATGGGTTAGGGTGTCACCAAAATCGCAGGCCGCCTCCAATGCGTGCCCAAAGGTATGGCCAAGATTCAAGAGGGCCCGCGAGCCGGCTTCCCGTTCATCCGCCCCCACGATCCGGGCCTTGGCCTGACAACTGACCCGAACAGCATAACGACGAGCATCGGACTCCCCCGCAACCACGGCAGTGCCCTTTTGCTCCAACCACTCAAAAAAACAGGGATCGCCAATCAGCCCGTATTTGACGACTTCGGCATAACCGGACAGCACATCTCGTTTCGGCAAGGTATCCATCACCTGGGTATCGGCCAGCACCAATCGAGGCTGATGAAAGGCGCCAATCAAATTTTTCCCGTGGCGACTATTGATGCCGGTCTTTCCTCCTACAGAACTATCTACTTGAGCCAGCAACGTCGTGGGTATCTGGATGAAATCTAATCCACGCAAAGCAATAGCTGCCGTGAAACCAACCAGATCACCGACGACTCCTCCTCCTAATGCCACCAGGACTGTGGAGCGTTCGATACCGCGCCCCAGCACAGCCTCTAATAATTGCTCTAAATGCTCAAAGCTCTTGGTCCGTTCTCCCGGCGGGAGAAGAATTGCTGACCCGCCGTCAGCCAGTCCTTCCCGATCCAGCGCATGCTCCAGCGCCGGCAGATGCCGCTTGGCCACGGTCTGGTCCGTCACGACGATCAACCGACGACGCTTTCCGATGGTCTCGGCAATCAGGCGCCCCGCCGAAGCCATCACACCGGGGCCAACGATGATATCGTAACCACGATGGTCGAGTTCAACACGAACGATCTCTTTCATGGCTTCGGCCTCGCGGTTTTGCTGCTCTCTTCGACCAATTCGGGAACGGGACTGCTAACGGCCAGTGATTGTCCTAAATGACGCTCGACTGCGGCCAATACTCGATCCACCATATCTTCGACCGAGCAATCATCACTATTTACAGTGAGATCAGCTTCAGTGTAAATCGGATATCGGTGAGCAATCAAACCTTCAAGAACGTCCCGTGGAGACTTCCCTTGCTTAAGCAGCGGGCGATTGTTTCGACGAGCCGTCCGGGCGACCAGAACGTCAAGATCGGCCCGCAGCCACACTGTGATGACCCGACCGCGCATCAATCCTCGCGTGATTGGATCAATAAAAGCACCGCCACCAGTAGCTAAAATATGGGCTGGCTGCTCTAACAATCGAGCGATGACCCGCCGTTCGCCATCCCGAAAGGCGGCCTCCCCATGAGCCAGAAAATATTCCTCGATGGTACATCCAGCAGCGACCTCGATCTCTTCGTCGGCATCAACAAAGCGCAACCCCAATCGGGCTGCCAGTCGCTTACCCACTGCCGTCTTACCGGCCCCCATCAAGCCGACCAGGGCCACCGTTCGTGGGAGAACAGCTCCCTCCGGCCTGGTGGCGGGACCAAGCGCCGATACCGACCGGCGTTGTGGAGAAAACAAAGACATTCGAGCCCCAAGCCCCGCCAAGAATTCCCTTAACCGCAGGGGCGCCACGCCGCCACGCCGCAACGGCGGCACCAAGACCGCCACACCTAACTCTCACACCATGGCACAGCGGCGCCGCCGCTGCCAAGAGGCATCGAAAGCCGTAAGACAAGCCACAAACAGCCCCACACGCCAACAGGATTAGAGCAGCCTACCACTCATTGCCCTCGAACCGTTGATGCCGACACATCAAGGCTCGAGGGTATCATCGTCATGGCTCGCCGGTATCACATATTACGCCGATAGCGCCCTCCCACTTCGAACAACGCTTCAGTGATTTGCCCAAGAGAACACAATCTTACCGCGTCCATTAAGACACCAAACAAATTTTGGCCATTGATCGCGGCCTCTTTCAGGCGAGCCAAAACAATCGGCGCAGAGTCGGCGTGACGACGCTGAAAATCGGCCAACCGCTGAAGTTGATTTTGCTTTTCTTCGTCCGAAGACCGTTGCAGCTTGGGCACCACTGCCGGCCCCGGTTCCGGGTTTAGGAAGGTATTGACGCCGATAATAGGCAACCGCCCATCATGTTTCAGAGTCTCGTAGAGTAAAGACTCATCTTGAATGCGGCCCCGCTGATACCCCGTTTCCATGGCTCCTAGGACACCGCCGCGCTCGGAAAGGCGTTCGAACTCCGCCAGAACGGCCTCTTCAACCAAATCCGTTAATTCCTCGATGATGAAAGAACCCTGGTTAGGGTTTTCATTCATAGCCACGCCCCATTCGCGGTTGATGACCATTTGAATGGCTAGGGCTCGACGCACACTTTCGGCAGTTGGGGTTGTAAAGGCCTCGTCATGGGCGTTGGTGTGCAAGCTGTTGCAGTTATCGTAAACCGCAATCAGGGCTTGCAGCGTGGTCCGAATATCATTGAAGTCCATTTCTTGAGCGTGAAGTGAACGCCCAGACGTCTGGATGTGATATTTAAGCTTCTGGGAACGCTCGTTGGCACCATAGCGAAAGCGTAACGCGGTAGACCAAATCCGGCGAGCCACCCGGCCCATCACCGAGTATTCAGGCTCCATCCCGTTGGAAAAGAAGAAGGATAGATTCGGCGCAAAATCATCGATCTTCATCCCACGCGCAAGATAGGCTTCAACATAGGTAAAGCCGTTAGCAAGGGTGAAAGCCAATTGCGAGATCGGGTTGGCGCCCGCTTCGGCAATATGGTAGCCCGAAATTGATACCGAATAGAAATTTCGGACATTATGCTGAACAAACCACTCCTGAATATCAGCCATCATTCTGAGGGCAAATTCAGTTGAGAAAATACAGGTATTTTGCCCTTGATCTTCTTTTAAGATATCAGCCTGAACAGTTCCCCGAACATTTTCCAGAACCCAGGCTCGAACCTTGACGGCCTCTTCAGGGGTTGGTAACCGCCCACTCTCTTTCTCAAAGCGGTCAAGCTGACGATCGATAGCAGTGTTCAGGAACATGGCAAGGATTGACGGAGCGGGCCCATTGATGGTCATCGACACCGATGTCATCGGATCGCACAGCTCAAAGCCATCGTACAACACCTTAAGATCATCCAGAGTCGCGATCGACACCCCGGAATTTCCGACTTTTCCATAGATATCGGGCCGCAAATCGGGATCAAATCCGTAAAGCGTGACCGAATCGAAGGCGGTTGAGAGCCGCTTTGACTTGGTATCCTTGGACAGATATTTGAAACGGTGATTGGTCCGAAAAGCGTCCCCCTCACCTGCGAACATCCGGGTCGGGTCTTCATTCTCGCGTTTAAAAGCAAACACGCCGGCAGTATAGGGAAATTCTCCCGGCAGATTCTCCAACAACAACCACCGTAAAATCTCGCCCTCATCCTCGAATCTCGGCAAGACGACCTTAGGAATGCGCGTTCCCGAGATCGACTGACGGGTCAGATGAGTCCTGATCTCACGATCTCGAACCCGCACGACATGCTGATCTCCAGAATAATTCTCTCGCATTTTAGGCCAATTAGCCAACAGCTCTCGACAGCGCGCCTCCAAGGCCGCATCGCGGGCTTCAGCCAACGTCTCGACATCTTCGGCAGGCCGTCCGGCGGCACGCAGCAACGCCGCCGCCGCCCGCAACTGGTGACGCTCCCGAGCGACACCCACCTGCTGCCGGACCTCGGCATGATACGTCCGCACCGTGCCCGCAATTTCCGCCAGATAACGCTGGCGCGATGGTGGCACAATGGCTTGACCAGGGTCCGAAGCCCGCACGGCAACCGGCACCAAGGTGGTTTGCGGCAGCCGAGTAAACCCTTTGGTGGCCAAGAGCCTCAGCACCTCCTGATAAACCGCTGTAACACCAGGATCACTGAAACGGGCAGCGATGGCGCCAAAAACCGGCATCTGATCGCTCAGAACATCAAAGGCTTCCCGATTGCGCTGAACTTGTTTGCGGACATCCCGCAAAGCATCGGACGCGCCTTTGCGATCAAATTTATTGATCACGACCACCTGCGCGAAGTCGAGCATATCGATCTTCTCGAGTTGGCTGGCGGCGCCATATTCAGGAGTCATGACGTAAATTGGAATATCCACATACGGGACAATGCCGGTATCGCCTTGGCCAATGCCTGGTGTTTCCACCACCACCAGATCAAAGCCCGCTATCTTACAAGCGGCGATGATATCCGTGATGGTCGCCGGCACTTCGTTTCCGGCATGGCGAGTGGCGAGCGAGCGCATGAACACATTGGGCGCGCCAATGGCATTCATACGAATGCGATCTCCCAGCAAGGCGCCGCCGGTACGCCGCCGGGTTGGGTCGACCGCGATCACGGCGATTCTTGGCTCTCCGCTATAGAGCCGGAAACGCCGGATCAACTCATCGGTCAGCGACGATTTGCCGGCACCGCCGGTTCCGGTGACACCCAAGACCGGCACGCCACAAGCCGCCGCCGATGCTCGCAGGGCCTGACGCTGGTCTTCGGGCAACAACCCGGCCTCGATCATCGAAATCAATCGCGCCAAAAAGACTCCGCCCGAGGCCATCAAGCCCTGGGGATCACGGAAATCCGGCATCGTTCCTGCGGTTAGGTCGCCATCGGCTTGACGCAGCATATCCGCGATGATTCCCTGCAACCCCAAGCGTAGCCCGTCTTCTGGAGAATAGAGCCGGGTTACGCCGTAGCCATGCAGCTCGGCCAATTCGTCGGGCACAATCACGCCACCGCCGCCGCCAAAAATTTTTAGGTCTGGTCGTCCCCGCTCGCGCAAGAGGTCAACCATATATTTAAAGTATTCAACATGCCCTCCCTGGTAGGAACTGACCGCTATGGCATGAGCATCTTCTTGAATGGCGGCCGTCACCACTTCATCGACTGAGCGATTATGCCCCAAATGAATGACTTCGGCCCCACCGGCCTGAAGCATGCGCCGAAACAGGTTGATCGCGGCGTCGTGGCCATCGAACAAGCTGGTCGCGGTTACAAACCGCAGAATGTTTCGGGGAGGGGTCTGGTCGCGAGTCGGCAAGGACTCCAAAGCGATATCGTCGGGCACGTATTCCTCCGGGATTTAAAGCAACAAGGGGGCGGAGCGTGGTTTCGTCGGCTGCGAGCCAAACGCCCACGCTTCCAGTGTTTTATTGTGGGACTCGACATTAAAATCTGTTATTCAGAGGGCTTATATTAGAAACAACTGTTAACTCTGCATGAACATGGGCTCTTACCTCGATAATAACCCTGGCTCTGAGTTTGGCATGAAAATGGACAAGCGGGATAGTCCCAAGGGTTAGCGAAAAACGCCGACCTGGGTCCACAATTCCGTCATGGGTTCAAAAAAGAGCCTTTGCGGGCTTGATGCCCACATATCAAGGAGGAAAAAGCGAAGAAGCTTTCTCATCCTTAGTTGCAATGATGAAGAGAGCTATCTGATAAAAAGTAAAAACCTTTTATCAAGCCTGCCTAACTGCCGCAAGAAATGACCGCACATCCACCTGAAGGCGGTCTGATTGTCCCGCTACATCGCTTGCTACGGATCGAACCTGAGTCGCAGCCGCCCCTGTGGCCGCAGCAGCACGGGTCACATCACCAATGTTGGTCGTGACTTCATGGGTTCCATTGGCAGCCTGCATCACATTGCGAGAAATTTCCTGCGTGGCCGCCCCTTGCTCTTCGACGGCCGCAGCGATGGCCGTCGAAATTTGATTGATTTCGATGATGACTTTACTGACGCCCTCAATGGCAAGCACGGCTTCCCGTGTAGACTCCTGGATATTGTTGATCTGCTGCGTGATATCTTCGGTGGCACGGGCCGTCTGGTTGGCTAGAGCCTTGACCTCGCTTGCCACCACGGCAAACCCCTTGCCGGCATCCCCCGCCCGTGCAGCCTCGATGGTCGCGTTCAACGCCAACAGATTGGTTTGGCTGGCAATATCGCTGATCAAACGCACCACCTCGCCGATACGATGGGCACCGTCAGCCAAATGAGACACCACAGCCCCGGCTCGCTTGGCACTGTTGACCGCCTCACTTGCGACCGACGTCGACTGACCAACTTGGCGAGCGATTTCGTTAATAGAACTGGATAACTCTTCGGCAGCCGCCGCGACGGTTTCAACATTGGCGGATGCCTGTTCCGACGCCGAAGCCACCGCAAGGCTGCGGCCATTGGCTTGTTCCGCCGTCACCGATAAAGAACCGGCGGCTTCCTGCATCTGGCGCGCGGCATCCGACAAACTATCCACTAGCTTTGTGACTTTACTGTCAAACTCGGCGGTCAAATGATCGATCCGCTGCCCTCGGATTAATTTAGTCTGCTGCTCGGCGGCCTGGACGGCAGCCGCTTGCCGAGCGGCCAGACCATTCTGTTTAAAGACTTCGACCGCGCCCGCCATCGAACCGATCTCATCTCGATTCTCGCTAAAGGGGACTTCGACGTCAAGATCACCATCGGCCATGTGGCTCATGGTTCCCGTCAGCACAATCACCGGCCTTGAGATCATCCGGCCAATCCCCCATAAGGCCACCATGATCAGGACTAAAGAGATCGCACCAACCACCATCATCATGGTCATCGTCGATTCAGCATGATCAGAAACGTTACCAACGATAATTTCTTCTTCTTTAGCAATTTGATTAGCTAATGCATCGAGCTTATCACCAGCTTTGTCACGCAATTTCGGAGCTTGTTTAAAATAGACATCCTGTGCTATGTGGGAAAATTTTACAACATCATCACCTGATTGATTGTATCTATCACTGAGTTGTTTAACATTATCTAAACTTTCTTTAAGCTTATCACTCAGTCCACTAACTTTTAATTGGTTGACGAGAACATCGAATAGAGCGATCTGTCGATGAAACTCCTCGAACTGGCTGTCATTAAATACCGCCAAATACCGCCAAATAGCAATCCGACGTTTAATAAGAGCTTCATCCACTTGCCGAACCAAAGCCACAACCTCCTGTTTTTCAGGAGCGGTTTCTGCAATTGTACGATTAAGGAATGCATCCATGGCATTTGTTAACTCGGGCCCTTCCTTAAAAAATTGCTCCCGAACCATAAGCTTATTCAACGAGGCATCAATGACCACCTTCAAGAGAGCATCATATTCGCTCCACAATGCCCTAATCGCGTCCAATTCATCCCTTTGATCCGCCCGCAAATTACGAGCTTGCAGCTCCTGAAGCTTGTTATTAACAGTTGTATCAAAGACTCGAGTTTTTTCCGAAGCCTTTGTCGCGCTTTCCTTGGTCTGAGCAAAAATCACGTCGCGAATAGTCACACCAATATCTTTACTCGCAATCTGGGCCGATCTTGCCACTTCAGCGGTAATGCGAGAGGAGTCAATGAGTTCCACGTTGGAGATTGTTCTGCTAAACCCGTCAATTGCCCACCACGCCGTGATAGAAAATAGAAGAGTAACAACAACTCCAATCATTCCCAGTTTGTACGAAATTGGAGCATTTCTTAGCAATGAAATCATAATCCACCTCCGCTAAAACCCACCACTCTTGTCCGATTAACTTGAACAATGAGCCGTTGGATCAAGAGGAGAAAATCATATCAGGGAAAAAAGCTCTTTCATTAAATTTATGGACTCTTATGTCAATTTTTATTTAAACCATATTTTGCTCATTGAATAGCTGTTCTAAAAGAGCATGTCTGAAATATCCGGTGTTTTTTCCCCTTCGGAATGGACAAGCCCGCCAACTTGGGCTTGATCTGCCCCTGTCAAGAGGTCGACCAGACCGCGCCCACCAACCACAGCGCCATGAATAGAGCGCTCACTGGCCATGGTATAGTGGGCCTCGGTAAAGGCTAAGACTTCTTGACGAGCCGCTTCCAAAGCGGCACCACTCAGATTGGGAGCGCTGTCGGTAGCCAAAGCTTTCAGCTCGGTAACACACCGATCTAAGGGCTCCCGACAGTGGGCGCCACCGGCGAACCCTTCTGCCACCACGCGCGTACTCTCGACCAACGCTCCCCCTCGGCTCTGAATCCGCCCCAACACCGTTGCAGCCTCGGCGCCAGTGCGACGCAACCGATCCACGGCTTGATCCAAAGCACCTCTGAGGGCCACCACGTCCCTGGTCCCTTCGGCACCAATCGTGGTACGGGTGCTAATATCCCCCGCCGTTGCAACCACTCGTCCCAAATTAGCCGCCACGGCCTCCACCTGAGCGCGGGTGAGCGAGGCGTAGGCTTGCAATTGCTGGGCGATCACGTTCAAAGCCCGTCCCTTGACCCCCATATTGCCGCATTTAATTGAGGCATTGAGCCCCATCAGTCGCATGTCACCATTAACGCCGTTCAGTCCCCGCATCAGCTCCCCGGCCCGCCCCGCCGCTTCGGCCACCTGCCGAAGGCTCTGTTCGGCCTGTTGACGACTGCTCGCGAATTTGGCAAACAGCGCGCTTGCGGTTTCCAGGTCTTTTTCAATGTCAAGAAGGGTCAGACCGTCACCACCGAAGCTCTGCTCACAGGCCGCGCCGACCGCTGGCACGCCTGCCGCCATGGCTGCGAGATTCCGCCCCACGTCATTGACGGCGGTTCGATACCCCTCTTCTGCAAAGGATACCTGCCGCGCCTGAAGATCGGCAATGCCATTGACAAAGACCGGGCGTTGACCGGAACCCAGCCCAGACGCATCGGGAGCCTCAATCATCTCGGCAGCCACGATCAACGCCCGTTCCACATGCTCGAGTCTTTGACGGGTGATGTCGTAAATCTGCAAGTCTGAAACCAAATCGGCAATATGGGCAAACAGCGAACGCAACCGATCGGGAATATCTCGAACCCCGAGCTTGGCCCGCCGCTGCCGCTCGCGCATCTCGGCCATGGCGACGGTCAGACGACCGGCCACGGCGTCCAACTCGCGCAACCCTTCGGCTTCAACTGTGCTTTGCAGCGACAGGGCATGGGACGCCGCAAGCCTTAGCGCGCTCAACTCGGTACCGACTGCCGCAATTGTTCGCTCACCACTGAGAGCCAGACGAGCGATTTCCCGCGTAAACACCGAAAAGTCGACGCCGCTATCATTCAGTTGCGCCGATTCAATTTTGGCATTAATGGCCAGCACCCGAACATCGAACATCACGCGAGTCAGGGCCGTCAAGGCCTTCAGCATGACATCGGTGGTGGCCACCATTTCCGCCAAGGATTCGGCCAACCCATCCCGGCGATGCCGCAAGCTGCCAACCTGATTGGCGGCCTCGGTCAGGCCGGACACCATGGCCTCGAACTCTGTCGACGCCAGCAGCGCGCCTGCGGTTTCGGCATCAGCGGAAAGGGCCGCAACTCGACCATGAAGATCGCGCAACCGATCGCCTGTGGCCAAAAAAACCTTTTCCAGAGGCGGAAAAAGAACGGCGAAACGCCCAGCAACCGTTCGCAGTTGCTGGGCCCAAGCCGACAGGGAGTCGCTACGGACAGGGCTCCAGGTATCGGCACTCATGACGGTTCCCCATTTCGCGTGACCGTCCCGCAGGTCGGGCATGGTTCACTCCGGTTATTCCCGACGGATTCCCCAGAGGCCCCCCCCCGACTCACCCGCCGCCGCAACAACCGCCGCCGAGGTCCGGCGGCCGCAGCCACCGCAACCGCAGCGGCTCCTGTACTCACAATCGGTCGTACCCAAACATCGCCACACGCAGTACATTGCAACAGGACAATCCCTTGATCCCCGGCCAATCGTCCAGCCACAATGGGAATCCGCTGTCGACGCAGCTCCCGCACCGCCAGCCTCAAATTACGGCGTCCGATGGATACGCCTCCGGCTTCCGCCACCAAGACGCTAGCGCCACCAAAGACCTTGGCTTGCAGGTCTTCGATTTGGCTGCCCAGACTGACCATAGACTCCACCAGCGCCGGAATCGCCACATCACCAAACCGAACCGAAGGGGCCTCGGTACTTGGCCGAATCGGCAACAAAAAATGATTCATACCCCCAAAACGCAAACGTCGATCCCACAGGCAAACTGCAACACAAGAGCCTAAAATTGTACTAATCAGGTGCGGCTCACGCTCACAAAAGACTTGCCCCGGCAATAGCCTCAGAGTCGGTCGATCAGGAGGAGCAGGCGGAGCGTAAGACATCACGGAAATCTTTGGTGTGCTTTTGCGCTGGGAAGGACAAGGAAAAGGCGAGATTTTTCCCACCTTTCAAAATCCGAGGCGGGAAACGAGGCTAAGAAGACCCAAGGGGTAAGCCAACCGACGCACTCCCAACCTAGCGGTCACTGTAAGGGAACGCCCACCCCTAGACAAGAGAGGTTGTCAACCACAGATCGCTATTCCGTGGACGTCTCCGCACCCCGTCCAAGACCGCATGCCTCCTTTTGGCTCGGCTTCAATAGCGTTCGAAAGCGGCGTCTTCGGAATCTTTATGCGAAGCATGCTCATCAAGCTTGAGTTGAAAGCCCTTGCCCCCACTGCTCGCCCCGGCCAGCGGACGCCCGGCCGTCGCCCCCCGGTGGCCGGGCTCGGAACGACGGGGCGGCTCGGCGGGGATCCGACGAACGAGCCGTTCGGCCCGGTTTCCCGAACGCTCGGGCAATGATGGACGCTCAGGCGGTAAGGCCGTAGGCCGTTGATGGCCATTGCCGTTATTTTTCCCTCCCACTCCAACCGCAGCCACGGAAAAGAACGAAATCGTAGCCTGGAGCCGTTGAGCCTGTGCCGCTAATTCCTCAGACGTTGACGACATCTCTTCGGCGCTGGCGGCATTTTGTTGGGTCACTTGATCGAGCTGTTGAATCGCAACATTAATTTGTTCGGCCCCAGCATTTTGCTCGCGCGAAGCCGACGTGATTTCCGCCACTAAACTTGCCGTATGTTGAATATCCGGAACCAATTTGGTTAGCATTTGCCCGGCCTGTTCCGAAACCCCCAAGGTTTGAATCGACAAAGCACCGATCTCAGCCGCTGCCAACTGGCTACGCTCGGCCAATTTGCGAACTTCCGACGCCACCACGGCAAAGCCGCGCCCGTGCTCCCCGGCCCGCGCCGCCTCAATGGCAGCATTCAGCGCCAGCAAGTCGGTTTGGCGGGCGATTTCCTGAACGATGGTAATCTTTTCGGCGATGGTCTTCATGGCCGCGACGGCTTTGGCCACAGCTTCGCCACTTTTGCTGGCATCGGCTGCCGATTGGCGAGCAGTCTTCTCGGTTTCAGTGGCGTTATCAGCGTTCTGGCGAATGTTAGCTGCCATCTCCTCCATGGAACTGGACGCTTCTTCGGTGGAGGCCGCCTGTTCCGAAACCCCCTGGGACAAGCTATCGGCGCTGGCACTGAGTTGCTCACTTCCCGCTGCAACATTCTCAGCCGCAGAGCGCACATCGCCTACCACATCGCGCAACCTCTCAACCATCACATTGAGATGATCGATCAAATCGCCGATCTCTTCCCGTCCGCGATATTCGACTGTTGCGCCCAGATCTCCATCGGCCACGGCGCGAGCCAAACCGGCTGCCCGCCCTAATCCTCGGGCAATCGTCAAGGAAATCCAAAGGGCGACCCCAATTCCGATGACAATCGAGGCCAAGGCCATAATCATCAACGAGGTCCGCGAAGTGGTATAGGTCTGTCCAGACTCGTCCACAGCCTCTTGCAAGGATTGACGGTTGAGTTGAATGATGCTGTCTAACGATCCTTCAATTCGCTTGATCAACTCACTATCGCGCCCGGCTGACAAAACTCTCGCTTTTTCATCGCCATTTTCGATGGCCAAATCCCGAACCTGTCGATCAAGCGCAACAAACCCGTCCCAACCTCCGGCAAATCGTTGAAATTCAGCCCGAGGCCCGACGGCGAGGTGATCCCGCACCGCTGCGATCGTTGTCTGGATTGCGCGAAGCTCGCTCTCAATATGTTGATTCTGATCTTTGAGTGCAGCATCGTCTTCGACCAATAGAAAGGCCCGTTCTTCGCCCTGAATTCGCAATAGATTTTCCGGCAACTCCGTTAAAACCGTCAACGTTGCGGCATCTGTTCCCGATGTTACCGTTCGAATTATATCTTTAAGGGCATTGAAAGCGACCACAAAGGCTTCATCAGCCTTACCAAGCGATAACGCGATTGCCTTAGCACTCGAATTCAAAGTTGCAAGCTGGACAACTTCATCTTCTGACTTAATCAGATCATCATGAAATTGGGCTATTTCTTCTAATTTTTTACGAATATCTCCTAAAGAAATACCAAGCAGGCGTGTCATTTCGTCTTGAATATCGGCTCTTTTCTTCTTAAGGTCGTTCGCAAAATGAGCAATTTTTTGATCATCGGTTTCATTAACTAAATTCTTCTCGGATCTTGCGAGCAATGAAAAGTCATTCTCAAGCCGCAGAATTAACCGTTGGCTTAACACCGGCCCGCTCACGGCCACATCGAATCGTTGGTTAACGACCCCCAGATTATCCACTGCGAGATAGGCCGAAACCGCCGCCAATATCAGCAGTGCTGCAAAAGAAGCCGCCAGCCGAGCCCTGATGGTAAAACGCATGGTGGGAACTCTCCCCGTTTCATCCAGGCAATGGCGGTGTCTGATCGATCAGCCGCCCTGGGTTAGATCGTCCAGAGTAAACACTCGGTTAAGGTTAAGCACAATGACGAACTGATCATGCCGGCGGCCAATCCCCCGAATAATCTCGGAACGCCAGCGCGTTCCAATCTCGGGTGGCGGCCCCATTTCGCCGGCATCCAGAGTCGTCACCTCGTGGACGCGATCGGTCAGGGCACCCAACACCAGCGGACGCCCCTCCACCACCACTTCCAACACCACGATTCGCGAACGGTCGGTGGGTTCGGCAGGCGGCATTCCAAACTTGATCCGCAGATCGATAACCGGGACTGCTTTTCCCCGGACATCAATCATACCGCGCACCCACGGCGGCATATTTGGAACCCGGCTAAACGGACACAGATCGAGCACTTCTCTGACCTGAGCAACGGTAATGGCAAAAGTTTCGTCGCCAACGCCACAGGTCAAATACTGAACGGCATCATCCAAAAGGGCCGGACGGGCAACGGCATGACGTGGGCGGGATGAGGCAAGCTGGGACGTCACCAACGGAGACGTTACGGGCTGGGGCATGGCCGCGAGATCCTTCTGGAAAGCCGTTTACGATAAGGCCAACAGATCAGGACGGATCGGCGCATCCGCACGAATACCGGTCCAGGCTGACTCCTCGGATGCAAACACTTGATCGATATTGGCAATAATGATGAAGTCATCACCACGTTTTCCGATCGCCTGGATAAAATCCGTGCGCCAACGCATACCAATCCGGGGCACCTCTTCCAAAGCCGCCGCCGCCACTTCGGTCACTTCATATACTTTGTCTGCCAGCGCCCCCACCATCGTCGGTTCATCATCGATCCGCACCTCCAGCACGACAATACGGGTGTCGCGCGTGTGCGTAATAGAGGGCATTCCGAATTTAGTGCGAAGGTCAGTCACGGTAATGACCTTGCCTCGAACATTAATCAACCCCTTAATAAAAGGGCGACTGTTGGGAATACGGGTAATCGGCATCAAATCGAGCACTTCATGAACACGCTCGGTTGCGATGGCAAAAATCTCGTCCGCAAGCCCCAAGGTTAAAACCTGAAGGGAATCGCGACCTCCGGTGGCAGCCTCAATAGCGCTCGAAAGCGGCATCGTCGGCATCCTTATGGTGGGCGGTGGTGGCATCTAATTTCAGGGCAAAGCCCTTAACCGGACCCAAGGCATGAGATACGCGGTGGGTGTCGGCAATCGCATCATATTTGCTCCCCCCCCCCGCCGGCTTGGCAGCGGCGTTAGAGGGTCGTCCCGTGGCTGGGCGAACCGGCGGTCGCTGCCGCCCGACCGGCTCTCCTCCCGGCCTCCGGTTTGGCCGTTCTGGCGGAGGCGGAGACGGAGGCGGAGGCGACGATGGCGTCTGGGCTGGCTGGCGCGGAGCCACTCCCCAGCCATTCTGGGAGACATCAGCTAGAGTGAAGAAGGCAATGGTCTCACGCAATTGCTGGGCCTGAGCCGACAATTGCTCGGATGTTGCCGACAATTGCGTTGAGATTTCGGATAACTGTGCCGATGTTGCGGATAACTCTTCGGTGGTTGAAGACATTTCTTCGGCACCGGCGGCATTCTGTTGCGTGACCTGATCAAGCTGCTGAATTGCGATATTAATTTGTTCGGCTCCAGCATTTTGCTCACGCGAGGCCGAGGTAATTTCAGCCACCAGTGTCGCTGTTCGCTGGATATCAGGAACCAATTTGGTCAGCATTTGCCCGGCCTGTTCCGAAACCCCTAGGGTTTGAGTCGACAGGGCGCCAATTTCAGCCGCTGCCAACTGGCTACGCTCGGCCAATTTGCGAACTTCCGACGCCACCACGGCAAAGCCGCGCCCGTGCTCCCCGGCCCGCGCCGCCTCAATGGCAGCATTCAGCGCCAGCAGGTCGGTTTGGCGAGCGATTTCCTGAACGATGGTAATCTTCTCGGCGATGGTTTTCATGGCCGCCACCGCTTTGGCCACAGCCTCACCGCTCTTGTCAGCATCAACCGCCGATTGACGAGCAATCTTTTCGGTTTCGGTGGCATTATCGGCGTTCTGGCGAATGTTAGCCGCCATCTGCTCCATGGAACTGGACGCTTCTTCGGTGGAAGCTGCCTGTTCCGAAACCCCTTGGGATAAACTGTCGGCACTTGCGCTTAACTGTTGACTGCCGGTTGCGACATTGCTGGCTCCAGACGAAACGCTTTCCGCACCCGAGGCCACACTTCCCGCCCCTGCCGCAACATTTTCAGCGCCAGTCACAATATCTTCAACCACTTGACGCAAACGATCGACCATTCCATTCAAATGATTGATGAGATCGCCAATTTCTTCCCGACCTCGATAATCCACGGTGGCGCTTAGATTGCCTTCAGACACCGCTTGGGCCAAGCTGCTCGCTCGGTTCAATCCCCGAGAAATAGTCAGGGAAATCCATAACGCCACCCCAAAACCAACAATGATCGACGCCAAGGCCATAATCAGCAAATTGATCCGAGAGGTCTCAAATGTATTACCGGCAGCAGCCACGGCCTCTTTCAAAAGGCCATGATTCATGTCGATGATCGATTTGATCACGGCGTCGATCTTATCTTGAAGCTCTTGGTTCCGGCCCGATAATAAATCCGTGGCATGGGCCGTACCGTTTTCCACGCCATAGGCCACCGCTTTTTTATGAAGCGGCAAAAAAGCCTCCCAGGCGGTTTGGAATTGCTGGAATGACGCGCGCTGTGCTGGACTGACATGCTCGCCCAAGGCAACCAATTGATTCTGAATAGCCTGAAGCAAATGATCGTGATGCTGATTATACTCGGCAATAACTTTGTCATCTGTTAAAAGAATTAACAGAGATTCGTAATATTGAATGCGCTGAATTTCGGCAGGAAGCTGTGCCAGAATAGCGGCCCCTTGGGGGTCGGCGCCGCCGCCGCCAGCGTCCCCAACTGCCGACAACCGCTGTATAACCAGATCAAAGGCATCTCCGGCCTTGCCAACCAAAAGCTCTATTCCACGAGCTGTCGAATTTTGCGTGGCGTAACGGATCAAATTATCTTGTGATTTTATCAATTCCGCATAAAGAGGCTCCATTTCATCCAATTTTTTACGTCCTAAGTCCGTTCCGACCTCGCGCAAATACGTTATTTGCCCCTGTATTTCGGCACGCTGCGCAATAATTTGATCTGTAATTCGTTTTATTTTATCATCCTCGGTTTGCAGCACCAACTGTTTTTCGAGGGCTGAAAGATTTAAGAAGTCTTTCCGCAACTTTTCTTCAATTAAAGCTCGAGTAACCGGACCATCAACGGTTTTATTAAAGCTTTCATTTACAGCCCCAAGATTATTAACGCCAAGATATGCAGAAATGGCGCTAAGAAATAACACCAACCCGAATGCCGCCGCCAGCCTTGCTTTGATGGTAAAGCGCATTTTTTCTTCTCCTTATTTCGAACCGACAGCGGCCCAAGGCATAACCAAGAGTATAATGAACCCTAGAATGCTCTAGCACTGGCCTCACGATCACGAGCAAATTTGATCAAATGGGGAATGTCTAAGATAAGCGCCACCGCCCCATCGCCGAGAATCGTTGCTCCCGAAAAACCTTCAAGATCGCGATGCATCCGTGACAGTGATTTGATCACGGTCTGATGTTGGCCGATGACCTGATCCACCACCAACCCGACGCGGGCTTCACCCATGGTGACAATCACTACTTTTTGAATCAACTCAGGCTCGCCGGGAACGTCAAACAATCGGCGCAGGCGAATAAAAGCAACAATCTCCCCGCGAATATTTAAGAAACTCCGACCGCCCGAGCGGATATCTTCTAAGCGAGTCAATTCAACGCACTCTTCAACCGCCGACAGCGGCACCACATAACGTTCATCACCAACCCGAACCAACAAGCCGTCAATGATGGCCAAGGTTAATGGCAGCTTCAGGGTGATGGCCGTGCCCTGCCCTAGGGTGCTGGCCACCTCGATGGAGCCGCGCAAACCATCGATGGTGCGCTTGACCACATCCATGCCAACCCCCCGACCAGAAACGCTGGTGACGGCGGCGGCGGTAGAAAAGCCGGCTTGAAAGATACAGCCAAACAGCTCGGCATCGCTCACATCCTGCCCCGCCTGAAGCAATCCACGCTCCTCGGCCTTGGCTCGGATTGCGGCCCGATCCAGCCCATGGCCATCGTCTTCGATGGTGATCAAGACCTGGGCCCCGGAATGAACGGCCGATAGATGAACCAGCCCATTTTCGGACTTCCCTGCGACGGCCCGCCGTTCCCGATCTTCGATACCGTGATCAATGGCATTACGAATCAAATGAACCAACGGATCATTCAGGGATTCGATGACCGTTTTGTCCAACTCGGTCTCTTCGCCAGCGGTGGTCAACTCGACCGCTTTGCCCAACTCCCTGGATAGGTCATGCACCACCCGCCGGAATCGACCGAACAAGGTGCCGATCGGCAACATTCGGATGCTCATGGTGGTATCACGCAATTCCGAAGCCAATCGTTCGATGTCTTCGGAAATGGACTTCAAAAGCGGATTGGCTTCGGCAATGGCCACTTGCACCAAGCGGGCCTGAGCAATCACCAGTTCGCCGACCTGATCCATCAAGCTATCCAAACGCTCGGCGGGCACCCGAATGGTTCCGCCTGATACCGTGCTCTCCCGCGCCCGACTGACCTCTCGCAGATGCCGCTGTTCCCCAAGCGCCGAGGCCACCCGGTCTTCGGACACTTTTCCGGACTTGACCAGCAATGACCCCAACCGCTCCTGCCGACCCAACCCTTCGTCGACATCTGCCGGAGCAACATCACCGCGCTCGACCAAAATTTCGCCGAGCTTCCGACCAACAGCCCCGTCGTCTTCGATGGGAATTTCATTGATGCTCAGGTCGGATTGGTCTGCAACGAACAAAAAAATCTCTTCAATGGCCGACTGAGCCGCCGTAGTGGTCAACAGCACATCCCAAGCCAAATAGCAGCTAACGGCCTCCATCTCTTCCAAAGTCGGAACGCCATCGGTAATCGGCAGCACGGTGCAGGTTCCCAGCGCCCGCAATTCATCCAGTAATGGCAAAGGATTACAGCCAATGGTCAGAACATTCTGACCAGGACGAAAGCGAATGCGAAACACATGCTCGTGCGGAGGCGACACCACCTTCGGCGCCGCCGCAGATTTGGTCAGGGGGGACTTGGCCGGGGTCGACTTGAGGGCGGACGATGCATCCCGGTTCTGGTGGCCGCTACTGCCTACGAAATCACGAATCGAGGCCAGCAGCGCCTCCCCCCGCAGCCGATCGGCGGTCTCTGGCCGTTCCAGTAGAACCCGAATATGGTCGGCGGCAGCCAGGGTCAGAGACACCAACTCTCGGGTGACCTGAAGCTCGCCATTTCTCACTAAGGCAAACGTGCTTTCGATATGATGGGTAAAGGCAGCCAGAGCGTCCCACCCGAACATGGCACCCGACCCTTTTAGGGTGTGCAACGCGCGGAAAGCCTGATCAACCAGCGAACGGTCATCTGGAGCCGCTTCCAGGTCGAGCAACGCCCCCTCAAGCTGGACCAACAGATCAACCGCTTCCTGCCTAAAAATATCCGCTGGATCGGTTCCGCCCATCATCGCGCTCTCCCCCCTTGCCACTTGGGTCTCCACCGCGCGCGACTTCAGAGGAGCTGTCTTTAACCAAGCACCCTCTTGATCACCGCCAGCAATTGATCCTGTTTAAACGGTTTGACGATCCAGCCAGTGGCACCGGCGGCCCGCCCCTCCTGCTTACGAGTCTCTTCGGACTCGGTCGTCAATAAAACGATCGGCAGGAATTTGAAAGCCGGCATGGCGCGCACCTGCCGAACCAATTCTATCCCGTCCAGGTTAGGCATATTGAGGTCAGTGACGATCAGGTCAACCGGTACCGCTTTCAATCGCACCAGAGCATCGCGTCCGTCAACCGCTGACACCACGTCATAACCGGCGGCCTCCAGCGTGAACGTCACCATTTGACGCACGCTTGCCGAATCATCAACGCACAAAATCTTCTTCTTCATGGTCCGGTCAACCCTCTCCGCGCCAGAACCGATCATGAGAGACGATGGCTTTGCCGCTCCCCCCCTCGACGAACCCCGCAGTGACCAGCGCCGCGCGCAAGGCCCCTTCGGGTGACCGCGCCAGCCGGACGGCTTTTCCGGCCCGTTCGGCGCTATGCCGCAAAGCAATCAATAGCTGAAGGCCCGCCGCGTCCACAACGTCTAGGCCCGAGCAGTCAAGCTCGATCGGATCGGTTCCGGCCAAGACCGACAAGAACTCGGCCCGTCGCTCTTCGGCCTCCCGCAACGTCAACCGCCCCGTCAGAGCCAAACGCCGCCACCCCGTCGAAGCTCCCGCCGCCACTTGACCGACGCGCGTGTCGCCGCTGTCATTCTGTCCCATAGCGATCACCCATCGTTCGACCCCATGGCGCCATTACCCTTGAAGAGCGCCGCACAATCGAACGCCAGCTATACCTGCCCAAACAATCCAGGCAAGCTGTCATGGAGCGCCCAATTCGTCAATCACATTCTTTTGAATTCGTTACTAATGCTACCTATCCATCGCTTCAGCCGAAATATGAGCTTGCAGATGAATTTTTATGAAAAATAAACTCTAACCATTACAGCGTATCTCTGTTTCATCTTCAACCTTACCAATATCAAATCAAGCTTCTATCCGAACGAACGAACGCAGACTCAGGCCAACGACCGATGACCCGGCCCGCCACGCCTCGAAACTGACCACAAGAGTGTTTTAAAAGCCCGGCGTGTTTATTCTAGCTCCGCCCAATCACGCCGGCAACCCAGACCGATAACCGCCGGGCTGGAGCGGCAATCAAAGCGGCACTGGCCGACGCGCCACCGCGCACCAACGCCTGAGCCGCCCGACCGGACAGGCCATCCCCGGCGATCCACAACCGCCGCTCGGAGATTTCAGCCGACAGGCGAACTCGACCACACTCTCCTGGATTATCTCTCTGGCTGCTGTCAATCAGTCGGTCGAGCATCGCCCCCACACTCCCCCAGTCCCGCGTTGCCCTTCAGGGTGTAGCGCAAAAGACCCTCACGACGCCAGCTTAATTGATAGGAATCAACCAGTTCAAGCGTCGTTTTCATTCATCGCCTTATCCAGATCAGCGAACATCCCAGAGCGTTGCACAGACACCAACGAAACCAGGGGTGTAACGCCCTCCGAATCTCCCAAATTGTGTTTTTTAAGCCACAACCCATCTCATGGTTCAGCGGCGATCGGCTACCCCACCGGGCGACATCCGGGTATAGTGAGGCCGATCGGGGCGCCCCTCCCCGCGACCACTCTTTCAACTGCTCCGCCCCCATGTCCCGATTCGACTCCATTTTCGCCGCCCATCTCGACGCCCTAGCCTCCACCCGCAGGCTCCGTGCCTCACACCCGTTGTCTCCGGCGGATCCAGGGCGGGTCTGGCGCAGCGGGCGCTTGCTACTGAATTTCTCGACTAACGACTATCTTGGCTTATCTCGCCACCCAATGCTGATCGAACGATCCCGAGACTGGACTGAGCGTTGGGGCACTGGGGCCGGCGCATCGCGGCTGGTTTCAGGAACCCTTGATGCTCACCTCCAGGTAGAAGCCAAGTTGGCCCGTCTCAAGGGAACCGAAGCGGCGCTGCTGTTGGCCTCCGGCTGGCAGGCCAACGCTGCGATCCCTCGGGCCTTGTTTGATCGGGAGGTTCTGGGGACCGAAGCCCTCGTCTTCACTGACCGCCTGATCCATGCCAGCCTGCATCACGGATGCCAAGCGGCGGGTGTCCGGCAAATCCGCTTTCGCCATAACGACCTGAATCACCTGGAAGACCTACTGAAGGCTCGCTCTGGTCAAGCGGGACGGCGCTTCATCATCACCGAAAGCGTGTTCAGCATGGATGGCGATCGGGTTGACTTGGCGGCTCTGACGGCTTTAGCCGACCGCCACGATGCCTTCCTTTATCTGGACGAAGCCCACGCCACCGGCATTCTCGGCCCCGGCGGCATGGGGCTGGCGGCAGCCTTTCCCGGTCGGGTCGATCTGGCGATGGGCACATTCAGCAAAGCGTTGGGCGGGTTCGGCGCCTATGTCGCGGGTTCACGCGCTCTTTGCGACCTTTTGACCAACCGTTGCTCGGGTTTCATCCATGCCACAGCGCCTCCACCGGCTCTTTTGGGGGCCATGGACGCCGCTTTAGACCTCATCCCAACCCTGGATACCGAACGGGCGCATCTCATGACTCAGGCCGGACGACTGCGGGCCGCTCTGACGGCCATAGGCGTCGATACCGGCGGCTCCAGCACTCAAATCGTACCGGCTGTGATCGGGGACACGGGGGCGGCCTTGGACGCAGGACACATGTTGGAAGAGGCCGGTATTCTGGGTATTGCCATTCGTCCACCCACCGTTCCTGCTGGCACCAGCCGCCTGCGCTTTGCCCTGTCTGCGGTTCACCAACCTGCTGATTTGGATCAATTAATTGCCGCTGTTACTGCCATTCTCCCGGCCTTCCTCTTCACCCGTCCAAAAGGACCGTCATGAGTCACGTCACCACCCGAAGCGGGCCAAGGCTGGTCCTGGTTCACGGCTGGGGCTTTGATCACCGGCTTTGGCAGGGACTGTGCTCGGCCTTGCCCGACCTGGACGCGGTGACGATTGACCTCGGTTTCTTCGATCCCCCCAACTGCCCGGCCTTCGCCCCGGATCGCCCGGTGGTGGCCATCGGCCATTCCTTGGGGGTTCTCTGGCTGCTGCACACCCGCCCCTTTCCTTGGTGCGGACTGGTTTCGATCAACGGCTTTCCTCGCTTTACCGAAGCCCCTGGTTACAGCCCAGCGGTACCAGCCCGACTGCTTGACCGTATGATCCGCCGACTTCCGGCAGACCCGGCTGGCGTCACCCAAGAGTTCCGGCGACGCTGCGGAGATTCGGATCCTCTCCCGGATCGCCCAGTTCCTGACAGCCTGCTGGCGGGCCTGACTTGGCTGCGGGATTGGGACGCCCGCCCGGCGCCTGAGGGCAATCTTAAAGGGTCACTATCAAGAATACTCGCCCTTTCAGGCGATTCTGACCCAATTCTGCCCGCTGGTATGGGAGATCACTGCTTTAGCGCCTTCCCGATGGTGACATCAATCCGCTGCGAGGGAGGCGGGCACCTTCTGCCTCTAACCGCCCCCACATGGTGTGCCGGGCACATTCGCACTTTCCTGAAAGCTCTGCCGATCGGCGACGACGCGCAGCCTCTGGCCCTTGATCGTTGAGCGTGTTTCCAGACCTCTATAAATCAAGATGCTGCCGCGCATGCCTGCCTCCCAGTCGCTAACATCGCCGGCAAATTGACAGCTCGTCACCAACCGACTATCCCCGGTTAGCCTCTTAGGCTTATCTTCAGCCCGCCGTGCCGTCCGCTGGAAAACGGGGGCTAGGGGGTTGTTCCCGCCGTCCTTATCATTACGCGCCACGCCCCATGCCCGCCCCTGCTCCTACGTCTCTGTCTTCGCCTTTGGCCCTAGGCCTTGTCGCCATCGTCGCCCTGCTGGGGCTTGGTGGCTGTCACGACCAGCCCCAACAAACAAGTGGAGCGCCCTCGGCGCCACCACCACCGCCCGTCACCGTGGCCAAGCCGGTAACAAAGACGGTGCAGGAGTTTGATGAATTCACGGGTCGCTTTGACGCCGTGGCTTCGGTGGGTATCCGCGCGCGGGTTGGGGGCAGCCTGGACCAGGTCCATTTCAAGGATGGCGCCGAAGTCAAGGAAGGCGACCTGCTGTTTGTGATCGATCAGCGGCCCTTCCGGGCAACCCTGGATGCGGCGGTGGCGGCGGTGGCCTCGATCCAGACCCGGCTGGACTTCGCCAAACTGGAGTTGGAGCGCGCCGATCAGTTAAGTCGAACCGGAGCCGCCGCTGGCAGAACCCTCGACCAAGCCCGCCAACAATTCCTTCAGGCTCAGGCAGATATTGTCGGAGCCAAAGCGGCGGTGGAAACGGCTAAACTTAATCTGGGATTCACCGAAATCCGAGCCCCAATTTCGGGCCGGATCGGTCGGAAGCTGGTGACCGAAGGCAATCTGATCGACGCCAACACCACCTTGCTGACCAGCATCGTGGCGCTTGATCCCATCGACTTCTACTTCGACATCGACGAAAAATCCTTTCTCAACCAAGCCCGCGCGGTTGACGATACCAGCCGACTGACGGTGATTCCATTAGGCACCGAAGTTGAAGTCGCTCTGGCCGACGAGGCCCAAGCCAAACACCGGGGCCGATTGGACTTCGTGGATAACCGGATCGATCAGGCCACCGGCACTTTGCGCGCCCGAGCGGTTCTGGACAATCCGAGCCGACTGCTGTTGCCAGGACTATTCGGACGCATCCGGGTGCCACGCCCCAGTCATGGCGTTACCATTTTGATTCCCGATGAGGCCATTGCGGCAGACCTTGACCGCCGCACCGTCACGCTCATTGCCCCGGATGGAACGGCGTCATCCCGAGCTGTTGTCCTTGGCCCCCGAATCGACGGGTATCGGGTTGTCCGCCAAGGCCTGACCGGCGATGAATTGGTCGTCATCGCCGGCATCCAGCGGGCTCGACCGGGCGGCAAAGTCACCCCCCAGGTTACAACGCTTCCGCCCTCACGCTAGGGATCGACGGCCAGCGCCCTCCCTGGCGCTGGCGTCCCCCTTGCGGCCATCTCTTTTGACTCAAAGCCGATCGCGCAGAGGCTACCCCCGTGAAGTTATCCCATTTCTTCATTGATCGCCCAATCTTCGCCTCGGTTTTGTCCCTGGTGGTTCTGCTGGTGGGCGCGATCACCCTGGTCGGGCTGCCCATTGCCCAATATGCGGATATCGCACCGCCGACCATTGTGGTGCGCGCCAGCTATCCCGGCGCCACCGCCGAGACCGCTGCGGCCACGGTGGCCACGCCACTGGAACAGGAAATCAACGGCGTCGAGAACATGCTTTACATGTCCTCGTATGCGGCAGGCGACGGCTCCATCACCATCACCATCACATTCCGGGTTGGCACCAACCTGGATATGGCCCAAGTGTTGGTCCAGAATCGGGTGGCGGTGGCCGAGCCCAAGCTTCCCGACGACGTGCGCCGGTTGGGCATTACCACGCGCAAAAGCTCGCCCGACCTGATGATGGTCGTGCATATGTTGTCGCCGGACGATACTTACGACCAGCTCTATATCTCCAACTACGCCTTGGTGCGGGTCCGCGACGTGCTGATGCGGCTTGACGGCGTGGGTGATCTCACGGTCTTCGGAGCCCGCGAGTTCTCTTTGCGGGTATGGCTGGACCCGGACAAGCTCGCCGCCTACGGGCTGGCTTCCAGTGACGTGGTGTCGGCACTGCGGGAGCAGAATGTGCAGGTCAGCGGCGGCAGCCTCGGCCAGATGCCCGCAGCCTCCAACACCGCCTTCCAGTTGGATATCACCACCCAAGGCCGCCTGGCGGACCCGGAACAGTTCCGCCAGGTCATCGTCAAGTCTGGGCAGGACGGCCGGTTGATCCGGGTGGGTGACGTGGCACGGGTTGAGATGGGCGCTAAGGAGTATGTCACCAACAGCTATCTTGACGGCAAACCAGCGGTGGCGCTGGCCATTTACCAGCGACCGGGCAGCAATGCCCTCGAAGGGGCCCGTGACGTCATTCGGACCATGGACCGGCTGAAAGCCGACTTTCCCGCCGGGCTGGCGTACCGGATCGTCTACAATCCGACCGAATTCATCGCAGCTTCGGTCAGCGCGGTCGAAGACACCATCTTCAAGGCGGTGGCGCTGGTGGTGCTGGTCATCATCGCCTTTTTGCACAGTTGGCGCGCCTCGATTATCCCGATCATCTCGATTCCAGTCTCTTTGATCGGTACCTGCGCCATCATGGGGTCATTTGGCTTTTCGCTCAATACCTTGACCCTATTCGGCCTCGTGCTGGCGGTGGGGATCGTGGTGGATGACGCCATCGTCGTCGTAGAAAATGTCGAGCGCAACATTGCCGCTGGCCTCTCGCCCAGAGATGCCGCCCACGAAACCATGGACGAAGTGGGAACTGCCGTTATCGCCATTGCCTTGGTGCTGATGGCGGTGTTTCTGCCCACCGCGTTCATTCCCGGCATATCCGGCCAATTCTACCGACAATTTGCCCTGACCATTGCTTCGGCAACCTTGATCTCGGCATTCAACTCGCTCACCCTGTCTCCAGCCCTGTGCGCGCTGCTGCTCAAGCCCCATAGCAGCCATCCGCCCCAATCCCTGATCAGCCGCTTGTTGTGGCGGTTCGGCCATGGCTTCAATCGTACCTTTGATCGGATCGGGTCTCGCTATAGCCGTCTTGTCAATGTCATCGTCCGACGCAGAGTCGTGATGCTGGCCATTTTCGGAGGGCTCCTAGTGGCCACGGTCCATCTGGTCCAAACCGTACCGCGCGGCTTTATCCCAACTCTCGACCAGGGCTATTGTATCGTGGTGATTCAATTGCCCGATGGCGCGTCGCTCAACCGAACCGATGCCGTAACGCAACGAGCCTCAGAGATCATCGCCCATACGCCGGGCGTCACCGACGCAGTGGCATTTGCCGGCTTTTCCGGAGCCACCTTTACCAACGCTTCCAACGCAGGCGTGGTTTTTGCCAAATTCGCGCCGTTTGATGATCGATTGGCGGCAGGCCAAAGCGCCGGGCATATTATTTCAGACCTGATCGGGCGTCTCCAGGTGATTCAGGATGCCTTTATCATCGCAGTCCCACCGCCGCCGGTTCGTGGCATTGGCAGTGCTGGCGGCTTTAAGCTCGAGGTTGAAGACCATACGGGCGGCCCCATTACCGATCTGGTCGCAGCCGCCAATCATTTGGTGGCGCAAGCCCGCACAACGCCGGGACTGGCGGGAGTCTACACGACCTTCAGCGCCAATACACCGCAGCTTTATCTCGACATAGACCGGGTTAAGGCCGAGATGTTAAATGTTCCGATCTCAAACATCTTTGATGCCCTTCAGGTTAATTTAGGCTCCTCGTATGTAAATGACTTTAATGCGTATGGCCGGATTTATCAGGTCCGAGCACAGGCCGATGAAAACTTCCGCGTTGACCCTGAAACCATCTCGCGGTTAAAGGTTCGCAGCGCCACCGGGGCGTTGGTGCCATTGGGAACGCTGGTCACCATTGTCAATGTCACCGGCCCCGATCTGGTCCAACGCTACAACATGTTCACGGCGGTTCCGGTCCAAGGCAACGCCGCCCCTGGCGTCTCGTCTGAACAGGCCCTAACCCTGATGGAAAAACTGGCTGCCGAGACGCTGCCGCCGGGCATGTCCATTGAATGGACCGACTTGGCCTTTCAACAGAAATCCGCCGCCGACAGTGCCGGAGCGATTTTTGGTCTTTCAGTGTTATTCGTGTTCTTGGTCCTGGCGGCTCAATATGAAAGCTGGGCCTTGCCGCTTTCGATCATCCTGATCGTTCCTATGAGCGTGTTGTCGGCCATGATCGGCGTGTTGAGCCGTGGTCTTGATAACAACATTCTGGTTCAAGTCGGATTGGTGGTTCTGGTCGGTTTGGCGGCTAAGAACGCCATTCTGATTGTCGAATTCGCCCGACAAAATGAACTCGATGGCCACGACACCATAGCCTCGGTGGTCCAAGCCTGCCGAACCCGCCTCCGCCCGATCCTCATGACCGCCTTGGCGTTTGTCCTAGGGGTGCTGCCATTGGTCCTGGCCACCGGCCCTGGTGCCGAGATGCGTCAATCCCTGGGCACCGCCGTCTTCTCGGGCATGTTGGGGGTGACTCTGTTCGGCCTGATCCTAACGCCGGTGTTCTTCGTGGTGATCCGGGCTCTGACCCGACGCGCGAAGCTACCGACGGGCACGCTCCCGGCCTTGCATAAGGCTGAAGAATAAATCATTGGTTGCGCCACTGGAGCTGTGCTAAAATTAACCATTCTTGATTTCAAGACCAAAGCACCGCTCGTCATCTCACGATGGCGGGCGGGTGCCTTCAGTCTGTAGGATTGAAAGGCTGTGGAATTGGCGACAAGGATGTGTCATCAGTCATCAGATTAAAGATTGAATAGCGGTATGTCTTACGATCAAGCGAGAGTCACTGAGAGTCTGGGTGCCGAACATAACGGCCTTTGCGAGTCTCTCACTCATGACGCTGAGGCCTACCATCTAATCATTGAGCATATAGACCAAGGCGCGGCAATTTTAGCGGCCAATGGCACGATCCTTTATGCCAATCGCCGTCTGGCCACCGTGCTTGGCCTTTCTTTAAAAGATTTAATGGGGTCTTCCCTACTCCAACACCTCCCGCCCCCTGACCCAGCCTTATTGACCAAGCGAATTCATGGCTCTTGCCGTCAAAAGGGGCATGTTGTCTGGCGGTTTCCGTCCGAAGCCATGGATAAAGCCAAACTTCATGTGGTCCTGATGCCTCTTGAACCAGGCGGCAGGGCATCCTATTCGGTGCTGGTGACCGATATGGCCCCGGCCTTGGAACAGGAGGCTTTGCGCCGCAGCCAAACCACTCTCGAACAAGAAACCGCCAATCTCACTGCTGCCAAGCAGATCGCAGAACAAGCCAGTCGCACGAAAAATATCTTTCTTGCGACCATGAGTCATGAACTACGGACTCCGATGAATGCCATCATCGGATTTAACGAATTACTCCTCATGACGGAGAAAGACGATAATAGACGCAATCAAATGAATATTATAAAAGAAGCTGGAAATAGCTTACTCCAACTAATACGCAACATGCTGGACCTATCAAAAATTGAAGCTGGACAGACGACGATTTATGAAGAAAATTTTGTCTTATCTGAACTTATTTACGCTGTTGTATCAATGTTCGAAGCCCAGGCTTCTAGCAAAAAGATCGCATTATCAACAATAATTGATCCAGAACTTCCATTGCAAATATATAGCGATTCTGGTCTATTAAAGCAAATTTTAATAAACCTAATTGGTAATGCTGTTAAATTTACAAATTCAGGATCCGTTCTGATAACGGTTGGATACAGTGACGAGTCGCCTGAAAAAGTAGTAAATAAATTAATTATTTTTCATGTGGAAGATACTGGCATTGGTATAAAACCAGAAAATATCGACAGAATATTTGAGGTTTTTGAGCAAGAAGACGGTTCACTCACAAGGCGATTTGGTGGCTCTGGATTGGGATTATCAATCTCCAAACGATTAGTAACACTTTTAGGTGGTAAAATTAATGTCAAATCAACTCCAGGAACTGGCTCTCACTTCTCATTCTTTATTCCCTGCAAGGTCAAGGAAAACAAGGGGTAGCAGATCATTAGAGATTAACCTTTTTATCTTTTTGTAACTTTCCTGTGCTTGGATACGAGAACAGTGCGTCTGGGGTGGCTTGTGGCTGGTTTTGCCTCATATTTTGGGTGTCTTCGATAGCACACGCCCCTCCTTGGCGGCGCGCGCTACCAAAGACTAGAACAAATCTACTATATTTATCATCGGGAGTTCGGCTATGACCAAGGCTCATGCCTATCTTTCAATCAATCGAGAGGATCATAATTTCATAGATGCCATTGGCGATGAGTTAACCAAACGGTTGATTGATGACCCAATCAATCTACCGGCGATTTCTAATTCTTTAATGATCTTACGGTCGATTTTGGCCAGTCATTTTGACCATGAAGAATCAATCATGAAGGAACAAAAATATCCAGATTGCTCAAAACATAAAAATAGTCATGATTATATTATCACATTAATCTCATCATCGATTTCATCTTTGAGCCAAGAATGCGAAGAATCCCCAACAGAACTTTGGCTGACGCTCAAAAAGACCCTTGAAACCCATATCAAAAAATATGATGACCTCCTAGTTCTCTACTTGGATACCTGTCCTTGATCCTGATCTGCCGGATACAGCCCTGGTGATGATCACCCTTCCGACGATGGCCTCCGCCACGCGCAAAACGGTGGTCGCCTCCGCCTTTGGAGGCGCGGCCGAAACCTATGATGCCGATGCCCATTTACAACGCTTGGTTGCAGCACGTTTGGCGCAGGATATCGCTGCCCTTCCTCTGGCTGCCGTGCCCCGCCTCCTTGAAATCGGCTGCGGGACTGGCTTTCTAAGCCATCACCTCCTGACTGACCGCCCCGCCGCCCGCGCCACCATCACCGACCTGTCGCCGCTGATGGTGGCACGATGCCGTCGACGGTTGGACGCAATGTCGCCGCAGGCCCGCTTCCTGGCGATGGACGGCGAAAGGCCCTGCCTTCGCCCAGACGGCGACGGTGAGGGCTTTGACCTGATCTGTAGCAGTCTGGCGTTACAGTGGTTCGACAGCCCTGGCGATGCCCTTGCGGGCTGGGTCGAGTTGCTGCGACCGGGTGGATACGTGGTTTTTGCCACTCTGGCCGCTGGCAGTCTGATCGAATGGCAAAACGCCCACAGCGCGCTGGGATTGGGAGCCGGAGTGGCCAGCTATCCAAGTGCCGAACATTTGGGCGCTCTGTGGCCCCCCAATGGACGCGGACGGATTCTCATCGAGCCGAGTCCCTGCACCTATCCCGATGGCCATGCCTTTCTGGATGGGCTACGCCGGATCGGCGCCCGTGTAGCAGCAGCGAACCGTCGCCCCCTGTCTCCCGGAGCGTTGCGTCAAGTCTTGCGGCGTGTCAATCAACCCGATGGCTTCACCGTCACCTACCAAATTGCCTATGGCTGTTTTCAAAAGGACGCGGGCCGCTCATGACCTCAAAAGCCACAGAAATTCAGGGCGTCTTTGTCACCGGAACCGACACGGGAATTGGCAAGACCTTGGTTTCAGCCTGTCTGGTACGAGCTTGGAATGCCGGCTATTGGAAGCCAGTTCAGACAGGTTTGGCTTCCGAGCCCGATGACACCGCAACCGTAACGACCTTGGCGGCTCTCTCCCCCGATCGCGTCCAGGCCCCTCGGCATGCCCTCCAAACGCCGCTTTCCCCCCAGGCAGCGGCGGCGCTGGAACAGGTTACGATCACCCTCGACGACTTTACCCTGCCCGCCATGGCGTCGCCGCTGGTGGTCGAGGGCGCCGGCGGTGTCCTGGTTCCGTTGTCGGAAACCACCCTGATGATCGACTTGATCGCCCGCCTGGGGCTACCCGTGGTGGTGGTGGCGCGGAGCGGACTCGGCACGATCAATCACACGCTTCTGACTTTGGCGGCCCTGCGCGGACGCCAATTGCCCATTGCCGGGGTGATTCTCAGCGGTCCGCCCAACCCCGGAAATCGCTTGGCCATCCAACGATTGGGTGGGGTTCCAGTGCTGGCTGAACTGCCCTGGTTGGATTTGGTGGATAGCGATGCCATCAGCCATCTTGCCACAGAGCGGATTCCCGCTTTAACGTCGGTACTACCATGACCGACACGCCCCCCTCTCCTTTGCCGCTGCCATCTGCCGAGCCGCTGTCCACCGAGGCGCTGGTTGCCCTGGACCGTCGTCATCTCTGGCACCCTTTCACCCAGGCTCAAACCGCACCGCCGCCGCTTCCTGTGGCCAGCGGACGGGGAGCCAGCCTATTTTTGACCGATGGCCGTGAAATCATCGACCTGATTTCTTCGTGGTGGGTAACTCTGCATGGCCATGCCGAGCCCACCATTGCCCGAGCCATTGCCGAACAGGCGGGACGACTGGAACAGGTCATCTTCGCCGATTTTACCCATGCACCCGCGACCCAACTGGCCGCGCGGCTGGCGGCTGTGCTTCCCGAGGGACTTGATCGGGTCTTTTTCTCGGATGACGGATCGACCAGCGTCGAAGTTGCCCTGAAGATTGCTTATCAATACTGGCGCAATCGCGGTCAAATCCATCGCACTCGTTTCCTGGCCTTCGAAGGCGGCTATCACGGCGACACCTTTGGCGCCATGGCTGCGGGTCAGGGCTCGGGTTTTTATCACCCGTTTCACGACCTGCTCTTCCCGGTCACTCTACTGCCATTCCCAACCACATGGCTTGGCGATGATCAAGTCGCAGCCAAAGAAGCCGCCAGTCTCGACATGTTGGACCGCTGGCTTGAACATCATGGCGAGGACACAGCGGCGCTCATCATGGAACCGCTGGTGCAAGGAGCCGGCGGTATGCGGATGTGCCGACCCAGCTTTTTGCAAGATTTGGTGTTGCGCCTGCGCCGGGCGGGGGTCTTGCTGATCTTTGACGAGGTGATGACAGGCTTTGGCCGTACTGGCGAGCTGTTTGCCTGTCAGCGAGCTGGGGTCACTCCCGATCTGATCTGTTTGTCCAAGGGCCTCACTGGCGGTTTTCTGCCGCTTTCCGCCACCGTATGCCGGGATGAACTATACCAAGCCTTTCTTGGCGGTGGCTTTGACCGCGCCTTCGCTCATGGCCATTCCTTCACCGCCAACCCGCTGGGCTGTGCGGCGGCTCTGGCGTCGTTGGACCTGCTGGAAGCGCCGGAAACCGCTCCCCGCATCAAAGCCATCGAGCGGCGCCATCGGGCCTGGATCCAAAGCCTGCACGACCACCCGTCCTTGCGCCGTCCTCGGGTTCTTGGCACCATCGCCGCTGTTGATTTGGACACCGAAGAAGTCGGCTACAGCGCCGCCATCGTTCCTCGGCTCAAGGCGTTTTTCCTCGACCGTGGCTTGCTGATTCGGCCTTTGGGTCCGACGATTTACCTGCTTCCGCCCTTGTGTATCACTGATGAACAGCTTGATTTGGCCTATCGCACCATTGAAGAGGCGGCTGAAGCTCTTTTGACGCCAGACGTGACGCCAGAGTAGTACTATTTGCCCCATAGGCGCCGGTTTTCGCAAGGCTCCGCCCTCACCCGTGGGCAGAGCCCACGAAAGGCCTTATCCTTGCGCCGATAGGGCTCTATCGCCCCACCAGGACAAAAAGACCAAAGGAGCCCGGACTCCGTGGCAACGGCGGACCCCGCACCCGACGCCCTCGCCGCCCGACGAGAACGGTCTCGAGCGGCCCTCGTGGCTCGTTTTCCTGATCTGGCACCGTCATTGGCCGCTTCCTCGCTGGTCACGCCTATCCTGGATGACGGAGAGGTGGTTGATTTCGGTTTAGGCGACAGACGTTTTTACCGAACCGATGGGCGATCCTTTGCGCTCCGGCAGGTCAATGACTTTATGGCCCGTCCAGAGCGTTTCCTGCCCGACTTTGGCGCCGCCAACCCCACCGCCGGTATGGTCGAGCGGAGGATCCTGGAGGCGCTTCGAACCGAAAGCCGACGCCTGGGCCTTTCACCCACCGGCTTCTCAACCGCTCCCGACCCCCAAAACGGCATGCTGGTGGTGTTGGGCGTTGGCTTGGGCCACCACTTGGCGCCCGTGGTGGCGCGCACCCAGGCCCGCCATGTTCTGGTGGTGGAAAGTGAAGCCGAGTTCCTGCGCCAATCCCTGGCCGCCATCGAATGGTCAGAGCTGCTGGATAGGATTGAACGTGACGGTGGCGTTGTTCGGCTGTTTCTGGGGCGTGATGCTGAAGCCATCCTGACCGCCCTGCGTCAAACCTTCGGCATGATCGGGGTTCCCTATTTAGAAGGGGCGTATTTCTACCGGCATTATGCCAATCCCATCCTGGATGAGACCGCCCGCCGGCTGCCCGAAGCGGCTCGACTGGCGTTTCAGGGGCGAGGCTTTTACGAAGACGAGCGGTTGATGATCACCAACGCCGTCGCCAATCTGACACGATGCGCCTTTCATTTGTTGGACACGCACCCCAAACCGCGTCGCCGGGAGCCCGCCCTGGTTATCGGCTCGGGGCCATCCCTGGACGGTGCGATTGGCGACATCAAACGGATTCGAAACAGCGCGATCGTGTTTTCCTGTGGCACGGCCTTAGAAGTCTGTCTTCGCCACGGCATCATTCCCGACTTTCACTGTGAAAGTGAAAACAGCGATGACCGCTACCGCCTGCTTGCAGCCATCGCTGCCAAGGATCATGGCCTCGCTGGAATCGCTTTGCTGTCTTCGATCACAGTGGACCCACGCGTCCCGCCGCTGTTCGAGCAAAGCTTTTTCTGTTTCCGGGAAATGTCGATTTCAACCCGGCTGTTGGCCACGGCTGACCAGGAAATAGGCTTCGCGGCACCCATCGTCGGCAATCTGGCCGTGCGCCTGGTCGCGGCTCTGGGGTTCCAAACCCTTTATATGTTCGGCCTGGACTGCGGCGCTCGTTCGGCAGACCGCAAGCACGCCGGCGGCAGCGTTTACGAGATTCACGATGACCTGCGCCAACGTGAACAGGCGCTTCGCTACGATCTGAGCGTACCCGGCAATTTTGGCGGAACCGTCGTGACCGATCCACTCTTCAACTGGTCGCGATTGAGGCACCAAGCCTTCATCAGCTCTGCCGGGTTGCGGGTCTTTAATTGCAGCGATGGCGCCCGAATCATCGGCGCCAAGCCCCAAGCCCCCCGCAGCGTCCGACTTGGCCGTTCGCTGCCGGATCGCTCACGCATCCGGGCTGAAATCGCCGCCGCACATCCGGCCTATGAGGCCGGTGCTTTTCTCGAAGACTATTCTTTCGCACCGGCTCAAGCCGATGTCCGACGATTTTTCGCCGAACTCGACGCCGCTTTGGCAGCAGCGGCGGCAATCGAAGCCCTCGACCTTTTCAAACTCTGGCACCATCTGGCGCCCCTGGCCGCAGAGAATCCCGAAGGTCATGGTGGCATCGCAACCATTGCCTTCGGCTCAATTCGTTATTTTCTCAAAGCCGTCGGCACTGTAACCCGCCGAGTTCCAGACCACACCGCCCGCCGCCATCTTCTGATTCGCGCTATCACGGAGTTCCGGGTGATCATCGCCGAGATGAGCGATGACACGGTCGCTCTGCTTGACGACCTTTCGAGCCGTTCGACACCCTCGGGGTGAACATCAGTATCGGGATGAGGTGTTCGCCGATGAAAAAAGCGGCTATGGTGCCGATCTCGGCCAGCCGGCCAACCGATAAAGCAGGGAACAAAAACCATGTCGAACGTCCGCAAACGCGCCATGGAAGCGGTGCTGGAAGCCGCAGAGCAGGACATTGAGGAAACGTTTCAAGAAAATAAGATCAGTGATCGCGATAGCGAAGAAGCCGACGAGGCTGTGTTCGATGTAGCGATCCTTTATGCCTATCGAGTCTTCGTCAGAATTTGTGAACAGCAAGGCATCCCGGCGGATGTCCAATTATTCGCTGAACTCAGCGCCGACCTTGCGGAAGAGATGGAGGCGGACGGAGACCAGGAGTAGATTTTTATAGTCGTGCGTATGACGAATGCCCCCTGACCCTCGCCAGGACCGTGATGATCCTGGCTTTTTTCTGGGGTTCTGAGTCCCTAAAGGCCCCATAGACGCGGGGCCTTCCTTGCGTCTATGGCGGGAATAGCCATAGGGGCTTTGGATAAGGTCAGAAAGATCGTCTTGGAAGCGCGGGTGCCCCGCCCGCCTTCGCGGTCTGCCGTCGCCCTCTCGGCACGGGATCGCGACTGACTGTCGCACCCTGCCTTCTCGACATTCCCTATAGCCATAACCCACGTTATGTCATGCGCGCTTTTATCGGGGAATGCTGGACATGCTCATTGAGTGGCAGGATGGCCTACTGGTCGGCTTTGAGGCAATCGATCAAGAACATAGGGACTTGGTCTCTATGATCAATCAACTCTATGATCAAGTCAGAAATGACCAAACAAAAGAAACAATCGAAAATACGCTTTTCACTCTGGCCGATCAGGTTGCGGCACACTTCACCCATGAAGATGAACTAATGCGCACCCATGGCTATCCTCATCGGGCTAGTCACCTGCTCGAGCACCGGAAGTTAATTGATCAACTTGACACTTTGCTTGATGGAATCGACCTGCTAACGTCTCCAATGTTATTGAACGCCATTGGGTTCATGGATCATTGGTTCACGGATCACGTCGTTAACAGTGATGCCCGGTTGGGTGAATATCTCAGAGACCATGGCGGCACGAAACAATGAGGCGCGAGAGCGTGTTCCGATTCCGCCGGCAACTCCCTGTATGTTGACAAGTCCCCATATTGAAACCCAGCCGGTCGTTGGCCAACGACCGGGGATGAGGCATTGTTGTGGCTCGCCAGTATCATAATCGAGCCTTGATGGTGACTCATCAAGGCTGCCCTCAGACGCCGGGCGGGCGCATCCGCGCCCTTGGCTTCGCGTCCACGAGGACGCGGGGCCGCCGTC
>Ga0302270_10000022_pt1 | contig 170419 bp, 92 predicted proteins | sample III_Bog_E2_3_FD_198773 | JGI IMG/M metagenome (GOLD analysis project Ga0302270, IMG submission 198773) | Peat permafrost microbial communities from Stordalen Mire near Abisko, Sweden - III_Bog_E2_3 | ecosystem: Environmental > Terrestrial > Soil > Wetlands > Peat | place: Sweden: Abisko... | reverse complement strand
CTGGCGTACGGGCAGACGAATGTTGCCATCCACGTGGTGCAGGGCGAGCGCGAGCTGGCTGCGGATTGCCGCTCGCTGGCGCGGTTTGACCTGAAGAATATTCCGCCGATGACCGCGGGCATTCCGCGCATTGAGGTGAAGTTTCTGATTGACGCGAACGGCATTCTGCACGTCTCGGCGCGTGAGCAGCGCAGCGGACAGGAGTCGGAGATCGAGGTGAAGCCAACCTACGGGTTGACGGATGAGCAGGTGGAGTCGATGATCCTGGCTTCGTTCGATAACGCGGAGCAGGATCTGGCTGACCGGCAGGTGATTGAAGCGCGCAATGAAGCGGAGACGATCATTGCCGCGGTCGAAAAAGGCGCGGGGCATCCGGCGTGGCAGCAACTGACGCAGCAGGAATTTGACGAGATTGCGAGCACGCGCGAGCATCTGGATGCGGTGAAGAAGGGCACGGATTACAAGGCGATTCGTGCGGCAATTGACGCGCTGGACCGCGCCACGCGTCGCTTTGCAGAGTTGATGATGGACACAGCGGTATCATCTGCTATCAAGGGACAGACCATGCAGGCTGCGGATAAGAGTTTGGGAAAGGCGCCGACGGCTCCGCACGCGTTTGCTCCGGCTGAGTTTGAAGAGAAGAAGTAAGCTTCAGAAGAGAGAAAGTGGAGAAGAGCCATGTCTGATGCAAAACAGGAAACGCCGGTCGATCTGAGCGCACCGCCGGCAGCCGATATGGTGCGCATCACGTTTCAGCCCGAAGGGCGCACGGTGGAGTTCAAGTTTGGCACGCTGCCGTATGACCATCACGGCAAGCCGATGTCCATTCTGGATGTGGCGGAGAACTATGGCGTGTTTCTGGATCACGCATGCGGCGGCGTGTGCGCCTGCACAACCTGCCACCTGCTGGTGCAGGATGGCGCAGCCGGGCTGAGCGAAGCGGACGATGATGAGCTGGACCGCATTGAGACTTCGCCGGGGCTGCAGTTGAATTCACGGCTGGGCTGCCAGGCAGTGATTACGAAGCCGGGTGCGTATGTCGTAGAGATTCCGAAGTGGAACAAGAACTATGTGTCTGAAGGCAAGCCGCTGACGCTCTCTGAGGAGTAGCCGCGCAGCATTCTGAAGCTAATTCCCCATGCAAGGAGTGCAATGATGGCACGTGAAATGGAATGGACTGATGCGCTTGACATCGGTATCCAGCTGCAGGAGAAGTTTCCTGAGCTGGACCCGTACACCGTGCGTTTTACTGACCTGCACCGTTATGTGACTGAGCTGCCGGGCTTCATCGGCGACCCCGCAAAATCCAATGAAGGCATTCTGGAAGCGATCCAGACTGCATGGCATGAAGAGTACGAAGACGCAAAGGATTAAAGGGAGAGGCATGAGCACACGCAAGTCAGAGCATTTCATCAACGGCGTGCTGCGGTTTCAGCGCGAGGTGTTTCCCAATGAGAAGGCGCTCTACCGCGAGCTTTCCATCTCGCAGGCTCCGCAGACCATGTTCATCGGCTGCGCGGATTCGCGCGTGGTGCCGGAGCTGCTGACGCAGCAGGGGCCGGGCGGGCTGTTTACGGTGCGCAATGCGGGCAACATCATTCCGCCATACGGGCCTGACCCGGGCGGCGTGACGGCCAGCATTGAATATGGTGTAAGCGTGCTGGGCGTGCCGGATATTGTGGTGTGCGGGCACTCCGGCTGCGGCGCCATGACCGCGCTGATGAACGGCGTGGAGAAGCTGGAGGCACTGCCCAGCGTGGCGCGCTGGTTGCACTATGCTGACGGCGCGCTGCAGTCACTGCAGGGCGAAGAGTTTGCAGATGAGGGCGAACGGCTGAACGCCATCGTGCATGAGAATGTGCTGACGCAGCTTGATAACCTTATCACGCATCCGGTGGTGAAGAAGGCGATTGATGCAGGGCAGATTCGCCTGCACGGCTGGGTGTTCGATATCGGAACCGGCGGCGTGGAAACGTATGACGCGCAGGACAAGAAGTTCGTACCGCTGAATCAGTCGCCGTTTTCCAATGCGACGCCGGTGCGGGCCTGAGAAGGCAAAGCTCAGCACGGATTTAAAAAGAAAAGAACGGATCACACGGATTGTTCTTTAAAAACTTAAATCTTCTTGTTTTAATCCGTATGATCCCTTCCTCCGTGTCATCCGTGCTGCGTCTTTGCATTCAACCGAGCGCAAACCAGTCCTTCAGGATTTCGAACTCATTGGCCTCTCCGCCCAGGTAGACGCTGACCACGTCAAAGCGCGTGTTCAGATCATCGGCGTGGTCGCAGCGGCGCAGGTAAGCGCGCGCCATCTTGCGCAGCATCCGCTGCTTCTCTTCATCCACGGCGGCCTCGGCCGGCCCCCAGGCGCGGCCCGTGCGCGCCTTGACTTCAATGAAGCAGAGCGTGCCGCCGTCCCAACCAATCAGGTCAATGTCGCCGCGCAGCTTGGTGCTGCGCCACTGGCGGGCAATGATGGTGTAGCCGTTGCGGCGCAGGTGGAAGAGCGCAGCTTCTTCGCCGCGCGCGCCAGTGGCCAGATGGGGCGCGGTGCTGGGCGTGCGGCCAAATGCGGCGGCGAGAGCATCCAGCAGGTGAAGTGCGCGCTGCTGCAGATTGGCGTGGAAAGTGGTGGCACTCATCCCGGAATGCCGGCCGGGATTGCTGATTTTTTCATGCGAGGATGCTAGCACGTGTTTCGTAAAACATGTTCATCATGAAGGGCTACTGGCTATATCCAGAAACATCTGAGGTGATACGAGCACAATACAGGGATTCTTCCTCTTCGCTACGCTCAAGCGTCAGAATGACGTTTCGGATCAATCCATGATCTACCCGAGGATTATGTGACGATACAGCCCAGGGCGAATGGCTACTTGCGCTTCCAGCGGACGCCTTCTTTGGAGTCTTCGAGGAGGATGCCTTTTTCGGCCAGTTCCTTGCGGAGGGCGTCGGCGCGGGCAAAGTTGCGGGACTTCTTGGCTTCGGTGCGCTCGGCGACCAGCGCGTCAATGGCGGCGTCAGTGAGTTCCATGCTGCTGGCAAGCCCGGAAGATATTTCCTCCGTGCGGCCCTCGGCAGCGGCCCATGCCAGCGCGGCGCGGGTGGTCTCAGCATCACGGTCGGTCAGAATGTCGAAGACGCTATCAAAAATCTGCAGAAAAACCTGGGTAGCGTGAGCGTCTTCCTGCACTAACCGGTTGCCATTGTTGTCGAGTTGCTGGTTCGCCCAACGCAGAAATTCAAAGACGGGTGAAAGTGCCCGAGCCGTATTGAGATCGTCTGCGAGGGCTGCTTTGAACTTCGTTTCCGCCTCTTCCACGCGGGTCTTCCACGCGGTGCTCTGGATTGCACCGGCTGCGGATGCAGAGGCAATGCGCATGGCAAAGGTGCGCAGCTTGTCCACGGCGGCGGCAGCATCGGCCAGGCCATCGAAGGTGAAGTTCATCTGGTGGTGGTAGGGCACGGAGAGGAGCAGGTAGCGGATGGCCGAGGTTTTGTAACCCTTGAGCAGGAGGTCGCGCAGGGTATAGAAGTTGCCCTCGGACTTCGACATCTTGCGGCCTTCGACCAGGAGGAAGCGGACGTGCATCCAGTGGCGGGCAAAGGTCTCGCCGGTGGCGCACTCTGATTGTGCGATCTCATTCTCGTGGTGCGGGAACATCAGGTCTTCGCCGCCGGCGTGGAGATCAAAGCTGTTTCCGAGAAACTCCATTGCCATGGCGGAGCACTCAATGTGCCAGCCGGGGCGCCCCGGGCCGAGCGCAGTCTCCCAGCTATATTCGCCGGGCTTCGGGGCCTTCCACAGGGCAAAGTCGCGGACGGTATCTTTCTCGTACTCGTCTACGTCAATGCGCGCGCCGTCTTCAATGCCTTCGAGATCCTTCTTGGAGAGGCGGCCATACTCCGGAAATTTCGCCAGGCTGAAGTACCAGGAGCCGTCCTCTGCCTTGTAGGCAATGCCGCGCTCGGCGAGCCGCTGAATCAGGCGGACCATGCCGTCAATGTGCTCGGTCGCGCGGGCCACATGTTCGGGGCGCTGGATGCCGAGAGCGTCGAGGTCTTCAAAGAATGCCTGCTCGAACTTGGCGGTGTATTCGGAGATAGATTTTCCGGCAGCGGCGGCGTTGCGGATGATCTTGTCGTCCACGTCTGTGATGTTCATAACGTGGTTGACCTTCAGGCCGAAGAGCAGCAGGGTGCGGCGCAGCACGTCAACGTGCAGGAAGGTGCGGAAGTTGCCGATGTGGCCGTAATCGTAGACCGTAGGGCCGCAGGCGTACATGCGCACGGCATTGCCGTCTGCGGCAAAGACGGCATCGGATTTTCCGCTGAGGGTATTGAAGAGTTGGAGCGTCATCCTGAGAGCGTGCGCGCTTCTTTCGTGCGGAGATTATTGTGCTGGATTGATTTTAGAGTAGTTTGGGTGCCAGTGAAGGCCAGGGAGGAAGATTCCATCTTAGGGGGAGGATGGGCTCAGGTACGGCAGGGCCAGCGGGTCAGCGAGTCAGCAAAAAACGAAGAGTGTCATTCTGAGCGAGCGCAGCGAGTCGAAGAATCCAAAGAATGCTGATGATGGCACCGGAGCCTGAAAGTTTCCAACCGGAAAGGTCGGGGCATTGGTGCAGCGGAAGCCTAGGGACTCATGGGCAATGCGTGACTCCTCTGGATTCTTCGACTCCGCTCCGCCACCCCAGCGAACAAGTTCGCCGGGGGCCCGGCCGCGCTTCGCTCAGAATGACTCGGCGTAAATTTGGTGGCAGACACAAGACAAAGCAGATTCCGCCGTGCGGCGGAATGACAAAAGGGGTAGGTGTAAAGCAGATTCCTCTCTGCGGAATGGCAAAGTAAGTGTCGAACGAGCTGTTGTCAGCTTGACTGGCTTGGCGTTTACCGGCAGGTTGGTTAACCGAGGCGAAGCTGGGCGGTGGCCTGCAGGTCGTCCGGCGCGAAGAGGCCGCGCTGCAGGCGGGGCCAGGCGGCGGCGGCGATCATGGCAGCATTGTCCGTCGCCAGGGCCAGCGAGGGGAAGGCGATGGGCAGGCCGCGGCGGGCGGCCTCTGCCGTAAACCGGCTGCGCAGCTCGCGATTGGCGGCGACGCCGCCGGAGACCACAATGGCGCGGGCACCGGAGGCTTCTGCCGCGGCGAAGGTGCCGCGCAGCAGATAGCTGACCACGGCGTGCTGGAAGCTGGCGATCAGGCCCAGCGTGGCGGCGTCGCAGAGGGGCAGAATATGGTCCAGCGTGGGCTTGTCGAGGTGCTCCAGGGCATCGCGGCGGGCTGCGATGGAGACGCGCATGTCATGGGTCTCCACGTGACGCAGGACGGCGGTCTTGATACCGCTGAAGGAAAAGTCCTGCGCGGACGGCGAAGAGCTTCGCGAGGCCTCGGGTAGATGTATGCGATGCGGCTTTGACTTGATCTGGGCCATGCGGAATTCCACGGCGCGCGGGTCGCCGTGCGCGGCCAGTGCGTCAATCCAGGGGCCTCCGGGATAACCGAGGCCGAGCAGCTTGGCCACCTTGTCAAAGGCTTCGCCGGCTGCATCGTCGAGCGTGCGGCCGATGTTGCGATAGGTCCAGGCGCTGTTTTCTTCGTCGGCGAGATAGAGGTGCGTGTGTCCGCCGCTGACGACCAGTGCGAGGAGGGGCAGCTCAAAGGCGGCCTGCTGCGCCTGCCGCATCTCCAGCAGCACGGCGTGGATATGGCCCTCCAGGTGATTCACGGCGATGAGCGGCTTGCCCAGCGCGAAGGCGAGCGATTTGGCATAGGTGATGCCGACCAGCAGCGCGCCTGCGAGGCCGGGGCCTTCGGTGACGGCGATGGCGTCCAGGTCGGCGAAGCGGATTCCAGCGCAGGCGATGGCCTCACGCACGACGGGAACGATGTTGCGCAGGTGCTCGCGCGAGGCCAGCTCCGGCACCACGCCACCGTAGACGGCGTGCATGGTCATTTGCGAAGCGACTACATTAGAAAGCGTCTCAGAACCGGCGCGCACCACGGCGGCTGCGGTCTCGTCGCAGGAGCTTTCAATGCCGAGGATCAGGCCGGATGGCATCTCTCTATAGTAGAAGAGTCTGTGAATATTGACGCCAATGCGAAGTACGAAGTGGCCGCTGCGATTGCCGAGCGGCTGCGCGCGGCGGGTTATGCCGCTTATTTTGCCGGCGGCTGTGTGCGCGATCTGCTGCTGGGCATTGAGCCGAAGGATTATGACGTGGCGACTTCGGCCACGCCGGAACAGGTGGTGTCGCTGTTTGCTAAAACCTTCACCGTGGGCGCGCACTTTGGCGTGGTGCTGGTGGTGGAGCAGGGCATTGCCACTGAGGTTGCGACCTTTCGCAGCGATGGAGCGTACAGCGACGGCCGCCGGCCGGATGCGGTGCGCTTCTCCGCCGATGCGCGTGAAGATGTGCTGCGGCGCGACTTCACCATCAACGGAATGTTGCTCGACCCGGCGATCTACGCAGAGACGCAGGATGCCGCCGCCGCGACGCTGGACTATGTGCATGGCCGTGAAGACCTGGCGGCGGGGGTGGTGCGGGCCATTGGCGGCGCGAACCTGCGCTTTGAAGAAGACAAGCTGCGGATGCTGCGTGCGGTGCGGTTTGCGGCGCGCTTCGGGTTCACGATTGAGCCGATCACGCTGGTGGCCATCCGCAACCACGCAGCAGAGATTGGTGCGGTCAGCAACGAACGCATCCGCGATGAACTGACGCGAATGCTGACGGAGGGCGCGTCGCGTCGAGCCTTTGAGCTGCTGGATACCACCGCGCTGCTGCGCGAAGTATTGCCGGAGGTCGTGAAGATGCATGGCGTAGCGCAGCCGCCGCAGTTTCATCCTGAGGGCGATGTGTGGACGCACACCATGCTGCTGCTGGAGCAGTTGCCGTCGGGATGCAGTGCTGAGCTGGCATGGGGCGCGCTGCTGCATGATGTGGGCAAGCCTGCGACGTTTACCGCGCCGCAGGGGCCGGAGGACCGCATTCGCTTCAACGGGCATGTGGAGGTGGGTGTGCGCATCGCCGAGGCGATCTGCGGGCGGCTGCGATTTTCAAAGGAAGTGACGGCGCAGATCTCGGCGCTGGTGAAGAACCATATGCGCTTCGGCGATGTGATGCAGATGAAGGCGTCGACGCTGAAGAGGTTTCTGCGGCTGGAGAATTTTCCTGAGCACCTGGCGCTGCACCGCATGGATTGCATGTCTGCCCACGGCGACCTGACGCTGTATGAGTTTGCGAAGACAGCCTATGAGGCGACTCCGGCGGAAGAAGTGCGTCCGCCGCTGCTGCTGACTGGGCGGGAGCTGATCGCCGCTGGATACAGGCCCGGCGCGCGCTTCAAGGAGATACTCGCCTTTGCCGAAGACGCGCAGCTTGAGGGCCGCGTGACCACCACGGCAGAGGCGATGGCGCTGGTGGCGGAGAGATTTTCTGCCGGGCAAGATTAGTCGGCGAAGGGCGCAAGTTGCTCTTTGGATGGCGGTGCAGTCGCCAGGCTGACCACGATCAGGCAGAGCACAGAGATGACCAGCGCGGGCAGAATCGCATCGCGCTCGCCAAGAATTGCCGGCAGGTGCGGCGTGAGACTGTCCCAGCTCACCGTGACCACTGTGCCCGCGGCAATGCTGGCGACGGCGGCCTTGGCGGTGGCGCGCTTCCAGAAGAACGCGGCCAGAATGACCGGCGTTAGCGCAGCCGAGTAGATGGTGTAGGCGTAGAGCGACTTCTTCAGCACGCTGGTGGTGCCCAGCGATTGCCACAGCGCCCAGCAGCCCAGTGCTACAACCATCAGGCGCGAGACCAGCAGCACCTGCTTGTTGCCCGCGTCGGGTTTGAGATAGCGGACGAAGACGTCGTTCACCAGATTGGTGGCGGGCGAGAAGAGATAGTTGTTTGCGGTGGAGACGACCTTGGCGAAGATTGCGCCGACCAGCAATGCGCCCAGAATGGCGAGCAGACGCGAGCCGCTGAAGCCATGCACGGCGGTGTAGGCCAGGATCTCGCGCGGACGGTCATGGACCTCACCGGTTCGGTAGAGCGCGGAGCCGGTGACGGCCAGCGCGATGATGACGGTCTCAAGAATCACGGTGCCGATGATCCAGCCAACCGTGGCGCGAGTGGCGTCCTTCTCGCTTTTGGCGGAGAAGAATTTCTGGTACATCGATTGATTGCCCAGCATCAGCAGGCAGGTGGGCAGGAAGAGTTCCATCGCCTGCACGCCGGAGAGATCGCCGAACCACTGGAAGTGAGTGGCGGGCAGCACGGCGTGGACGCCAGACCATCCGCCCGCCTGATGGATGAGGACGGGCAGCGCGGCGATCATGGTGAAGGTTGCCAGCAGGCCGATGACGACATCCATGTAAGCAACCGAACCCATGCCGGCAATCGAGGTAAAGACGATGACGAATGCGGCGAGGATGACCTGGCCCTGGTGCGGCGCGATCTGCGGGAAGATGAGGTGCAGAATGTCTCCGCCCCCGATGAACTGGTAGCTGGTGATGGCAGTGTAGGTGAAGAGCACGGCGATTACGCCCAGCACACGCGCGGCCTGGTTGTAACGCGCTTCAAGCAGATCGGGGATGGTGTATTGCGCGAATTTGCGGGCGCGCGGGGCGATGAAATAGATCAGCAGCAGCCCGGCCCATCCGCCGCCGCCCTGCCACAGGGCCGCGAAGCCATGCTTGTAGGCATTCTCCGCGCCGCCCAGCAGAGAGCCCGAGCCAATCCAGCTGGAAAGCAGCGTGAAAACCAGTACGAACGCGGGCAGGGAGCGGCCTGCCACGAGATAATCGGCTTTCGTTTTTACCAGATGCAGCCGCGCCAGGGAGACGCTGAAGAGCGCAACCACGATGAGCCCAATGACGATGGCGTAAAGATTCATGAATGTGGCGATTCTAGAGGAAAAGCAGAAAAGATGTCTCGCTGATTGGGAAGGAGGGGCCAAGCACGGCAAAAAATCAGAGGCTGCCGAAGCAGCCTCTGATTGGTATAGAGCGTCAGCGCGAAGTTACTTGCTCTTCGCTTTTTCAAAGCGCTTGTTGATCTCGTCCCAGTTCACCACGTTCCACCATGCGGCCAGGTAGTCGGGGCGGCGGTTGTTGTACTTCAGGTAGTAGGCGTGCTCCCAGATATCGTTGCCGAGAATCGGGTAGAAGCCCTGGGAAAGCGGCGAATCCTGGTTTGGGGTGGTCACAATCTTCAGCTTGCCGCCGTCAAACACCAGCCAGCCCCAGCCGGAGCCGAACTGCTTGGCGGTGGTCTCATTGAAGAGCTTCTTGAACTCTTCAAAGCTGTTGAAGTCTGCCGCGATCTGCGCGGCAATCGCACCGGTAGGCTCGCCGCCGCCGCCCGGCTTCATGATCTGCCAGAACATGGTGTGGTTCACATGGCCGCCGCCGTTGTTGCGGATGACGCCGCGAACATCTTCCGGCAGGCTGGCCAGATCCTTGATCAGCTCTTCCGGAGACTTGGAGCCAAGCTCAGGGTGCTTCTCAATGGCGCCATTCAGATTGGTGACATAGGTCTGGTGATGCTTATCGTGATGAAGTTTCATGGTCGCTTCGTCGATGGTGGGCTCAAGCGCCGCGTAATCATAAGGAAGAGGTGCTAATTCGTAGGCCACGGTCGTTCTCCTGACAATGTGAAGTTGCGTGAATTGTGCCGCAGGTAAGACGGCAAAAATAGTCCCATCAACTTAGATGCTTCGGCGGCCGATTTCGCCGCATGCACTGCGCGTGGTGCATGCCGGGGTGACAGGCGGGGAAGAACGAACGCCACTGCTGCGATTCACATCATATAGGATTTTACCTATGGCAGCCTGGATGTTCCCCCGATGAGTTCGCTGGTAGAAGCATACAAATGGATTACTGACCAGGGGCAAGCCTTCGGCTCGCCTGGTGCCGAGCCGCGCTGGACCTCAAGCCAGAAGGATGCGGTGGGCACGGCATACGCTGCGTCCTCGCACATCTGGTATACCGTCTCGCATGGCACGCTGAACGAGATCTATTACCCAACGATTGACCGTCCGCAGACCCGCGACATGGAGCTGCTGTTCAGTGACGGAGAAACGTACTTCCACGAAGAGAAGCGCGACTTCGAATTCGACTTCCACTACATTGATCCCGATGCACTGGCAGTGCGCGTGGTGGCCAATGATCGCGAAGGCCAGTACACCATCACCAAAGAGATCATCGCTGATCCCCACCATCCCGTGGTGCTGATTCGCGTGAAGCTGGAGGGCGATGAGGCTCACCTGAAAAAGCTGAAGTGCTACGCTCTGCTGGCTCCGCATCTGAACGGCGGCGGCGCGGGGAACTCGGCGCGCTCCATTGAGGTGGCCGGCCAGCGGACGCTGCTGGCCTGGAAGGGCGGCACATCGCTGGCCATGGGCGTGAGTTGCGGCTTTGCGCGTTCGTCCTGCGGATACGTGGGCGCGAGTGACGGCTATCAGGACCTGTGCCAAAACAAGGTGATGGACTGGCAGTTTGACACGGCGCTGGACGGCAACATTGCGGTGATGGGCGAGATTGATGTGTCAGTGAACCGCGAGTTCACCATCGGCATCAGCCTGGGCGAAGGGCACCACTCGGCGCTCTCCGGTCTGATGCAATCGCTCTCTGTGCCTTTTGATTCGCAGCTCAAGCGATTCATTGAGCAGTGGCGCCGCTCCACCGCGCCGGAGCGGCTGACCAGGCAGGCGATGGACGGCGGTCAGCTCATGCGCATCTCACACAACGTGATTCTGGCGCACGAGGATAAGACCTATCCGGGAGCGTTTATTGCGTCGGCGTCTATTCCCTGGGGAGCGAGCAAGGGCGACGACGATCTGGGCGGCTACCACCTGGTGTGGACGCGCGATATGGTGCAGAGCGCGACGGCGATTCTGGCCTGCGGGCGGGTGGAGACGGCGCGGCGCGCACTGGTCTATCTGGCATGTACGCAGCGGCCCGACGGCAGCTTCGCGCAGAATTTCTGGATCGACGGCACACCGTACTGGACCGGGCTGCAACTGGACGAGATCGCGTTTCCCATCATCCTGGGCTGGCGCTTGTGGAAGCTCGGCGGACTGGGCAATTTCGATATCTGGCCGTTTGTGGAAGCGGCAGCAGGCTGCCTGGTGCATTACGCTCCGGTCACGCAGCAGGAGCGCTGGGAAGAGAATGCGGGCTACTCGCCTTCTACGCTGGCGGCGGTCATCGCTGCGCTGGTATGCGCGGGCGATATTGCGCGCGCATACGGCCGGCCGAAGATCGCAAACTTCTTTGAAGGCTATGCGGACTGGATTGAGAGTCACCTGGAAGATTGGACGGTGACGGACGACGGCGTGCTCGACCCCGAGGTGAAGCGGCACTACATGCGCATCCGTCCGCCGATGTGCGGCGATCCATTTGCGCCGGCGAACTGCGAGACGATGATGGTGCATACGTCGAATCGTGCGCCGGATGAGCGGGGTGAGTTTGACGCGCGGGAGATGGTCGACGCGGGATTTCTGGAGCTGGTGCGCTACGGCATTCGCCGCGCGGACGATCCGCTGATCGTGGATTCACTGAAGGTCGTGGACAAGGTGCTGAAGATTGAAACGCCTTATGGCCCCTGCTGGCGGCGCTACAACCATGATGGCTACGGCCAGAGAAAAGACGGCGGTCCGTATGAAGGATGGGGGCAGGGGCGCGCGTGGCCGTTGCTCACGGGCGAGCGCGCACACTACGAACTGGCGGCGGGGCACGATGTGAGCCTCTATATCCAGACGCTGGAGAAGTTCAGCTCCTTCGGAGGCATGTTGCCGGAGCAGGTGTGGGATCAAGCGGACATGCCGGAGTATGGGCTCTACTTCGGGCGCTCGGCCGGTTCGGCGCAACCGCTGGTGTGGGCGCATTCAGAGTATGTGAAGCTGCTGCGTTCGGTGGCGGATGGCAAGGTATTTGACCGCATCGCAGTGGTGGAAGAGCGCTATGCGCAGCCGGCGAGCGAGCGCTCCAACTACAACCATGTGGAAGTATTCCAGCTCACACGCAAGATCGCTGCGATGGAGGCGGAGCGCACGCTGTTTGTGCTGGATTCCGCCGCGTTTGAGCTGGTGTGGTCCGTCGATAACTGGCAGACCGTGCAGACGACAACGGCAGAGGAACTGGGCATGGCGGGATTCAACGTGCAGCTGCCGAAAGAGGCGACGGAGCATGCCTTGGCCATCGTCTTTACGATGCATTGGCCGCAGGAGAATCGCTGGCTGGGGCAGAATTTTGAGATCAAGGTTGTGAAATCACCGTAGTATTTTCCGGTAGTAGGTCAGTTTGGCTTTGAAAGGGCGCGGCTTGAGCCGCGCCGGGAGTCTGGCTTTACGGAAGGCGGCTTCAGCCGCTGAGGCAATCCCTCCGGGGCTAAAGCCCGCAATGTTTCGTGTGATTTTTCGGACGAGCTGAAGCTCGTCCCTTTCAAAGCAAGCCAAACTGACCCACCACTTATTTTCCGGATTATTTTCATTGGCAGTGGTGATGGTGCTATGCATAATGGACTGCATAGCCGCACCCCATCCTGTCTGGAGGATATCCCCGTGTCCACCATTGCCCAGCCCTATGCGCGTCCGGCGCAGACGAATCGCAGTACTGACAGAATCTTCTTTCCGCTGTTGACCCTTGTGATTCTGGTCATCGTGTTCCTCGGATTTTCGCGCACGTATTACACGGCGGGCATGGTGCTGGCACCGCTGCCGAATGCGCTGATCCATGTGCATGGCGCGGCGTTCACGGGCTGGCTGCTGATGCTGGCGGTGCAGACGGGTCTGGTAGCCGGTGGACGCACGGATATTCATCGCAAGCTGGGACTGTGGGGATTCGGGCTGGCGTGCCTGATGGTGGTGCTTGGTCTGCTGGCGGCGACGGACCAGTTGCGCCGCGGGCACGGGACGCTCGGGTTGGACCCGGCGACCTTCTACATCATCCCCGTGAGCGACATACTGACCTTTGCGGTGCTGACAGGGCTTTCCTTCCGCGCACGCAGAAGACCGGCGGCGCATAAACGGCTGCTGATGATTGGAACCATCGGCATGCTGGATGCGGCGGTCTACCGGATGCCCTATGCGTTTACACGCAGCAGCCACTGGCATGCGGATGCGGTGAGCTATGCGCTGCTGCTGGCACTCATGCTGTATGACCTTGCGAGCACGTACCGCGTACAGAAGGCGACCCTGTGGGCGTCACTGGCAGTGATCGTGGTGCAGCAGGTGCGGGTGCCGCTGGGGTTCAGTCCGCCGTGGCATGCCTTCGCGCACATGATGCAGCATGTGAAGGTCTAGGCGCGGCCGGCGAAGTCGCGGTTCTCGGTCGAGACCTTGACCTTCTCGCCTTCCTTGATGAAGAGCGGGACCTTGATCTCCAGGCCGGTTTCCAGCCGCGCGAGCTTGGTCACGCTGCCGCTCGATGTATCGCCGCGGACGGCAGGCTCAGTGTGCGCTACATCCAGTTCGACAAAGATGGGCAACTGCAGGCCGATGGGGTTGCCGTTATACTTCAGCAGCTGGAGCAGCGCGCCTTCGAGCAGGAAATCCAACGCGGTGCCCACCATCTCAGCGTTCAGGGTGAGGGTCTCGTAGGTGGCCTGGTCCAGGAAGTGGGAGCCGTCGCTGTCGCTGTAGAGGTAGGAGGCGGGAACCAGTTCCAGGTCCGGCTCCTTGAAGCGGTCATTGGCCTTGAAGGTCTTGTCGAAGACGGCATTGGTGAGCAGGTTGCGCATCTTCAGGCGGACGAGCGTCTGGCCGCCGCGGGCGGTGGGCGTGCTGATGTCAGAGTCCAGGCAGGCGTAAGGTGCGTTTTCGTATTCGAACATCATCTTGCGCTTGATGTTGATTGCTTCCAGTAGTGTGGCCATGAACTCCTCAGAACAATTCAGATCTCATAGCCAGTATAAGTGGGCCGTAGTGATGGAAAACGTGGGACTGCTCCATTCCGCTGCGGATCTGTTCGATTTGCTTTGAAAGGGATGAGCTTGAGCTCGTCCGAAATGATTGGCAAAACAAGAGGGCGTTAGCCCCGGAAGGGACGATGTGAACCCGCAAAACCGGACGGGCCAAGCCGTTACCGGAGACTTTACAGGATATTGACGGCACAGCGGAGGCTGTGTGGGTGGTCCGGCCACTTGCTTGTTACACTACTTTGGGACAAAAAAACAAAAAAGCGGCCGACCCAAGCGCCGTCAAAAGAAGGAATCAATGAGCAATTTGGACCAGCTTTCCGTCAACGCCCTTCGTTTTCTCGCCGTCGATGCCGTGCAAAAGGCCAACAGCGGCCATCCTGGAGCCCCGCTCGGATGCGCGCCGATCACCTACCTGCTCTACCAGAAGCTGATGAAGCATGATCCCGCGGACCACAAATGGAGTGACCGCGACCGCTTCATCCTGTCGAACGGCCATGCATCGGCGCTGCTGTACTCCGTGCTGCACCTGACCGGGTATGACGTGAAGCTGAGCGACCTGGAAAGCTTCCGCCAGTGGCACTCCATTACTCCGGGACATCCCGAGTATGGCGAGACCCCGGGCGTGGAAGTCACAACCGGCCCGCTGGGCCAGGGATTCGGCATGGCCGTGGGCATTGCGACGGCAGAGAAGCACCTGGCCGCGACCTATAACCGGCAGGGCTTTGACATTGTGGACCACTACACCTACGTGCTCTGCGGTGATGGCGACCTGATGGAAGGCATCTCGCACGAGACGGCTTCGCTGGCCGGCACACTGGGCCTGGGCAAGCTGATCGTGTTCTACGACGACAACCTGATCTCGCTGGATGGCCCCACGGAGCTGAGCTACACCGAGGATGTGGCCAAGCGCTTTCAGGCGTACGGCTGGCAGACGCTTTGGGTGGAAGACGGCAACGACCTGGCTCGCCTGGAGAAGGTGGTAGCGGAGGCCAAGGCCGAGACCGGCAAGCCCACCCTGGTGCTGATGCGGACCGTGATCGGATACGGCAGCCCCAAGGCCGGCACCAAGGGCGCGCACGGCGAGCCGCTGGGTGCAGAGGCCGTGGCCAGCACCAAGAAGACGCTCGGCTGGCCCGAAGACAAGAGCTTCTATGTGCCCGCTGAGGTGCAGAAGAACTATGACGCCGCCAAGGTGAACGGCAAGAAGGCGCACGAGGCCTGGCAGGCGCATTTTGAGAAGTACCGCACGGCCTACCCTGAGGTTGCGGCGGAGTTTGAGCGCGTGATCGCCAAGAAGCTGCCTGCAGGATGGGATGCGAAGCTGCCCACCTTCCCGGTGGACAAGCCGATTGCGACCCGCGCGGCCGGCGGACAGGTGCTGCAGGCGTTGAGCCCGGTGCTGCCGGAGCTGTTTGGCGGCGCGGCTGACCTGACCAGCTCCACCATGACCATCTTCAAAGACAGCGTTAGCTTCCATGTGGATGCGAAGGGGCGCAACGTCTTCTTCGGCGTGCGCGAGTTCGGTATGTGCGCCATGGTGAACGGTATGGCGGCGCACGGCGGTGTGATTCCGTTTGGCTCTACGTTCTTTGTGTTCTCTGACTATGCCCGCCCGGCGCTGCGCATGGCGGCGCTGATGAGCACGCACGCGCTGTTTGTCTTTACCCATGATTCGATTGGCCTGGGCGAAGATGGCCCGACGCACCAGCCGGTGGAGCACCTGATGGCATTGCGCGCGATTCCGCAGATGACGGATTTCCGTCCAGCGGATGCTACGGAGACCGCGGCATGCTGGCAGCTGGCGATTGAGCGCCCGAGCGCATGTTTCATGGCCCTCTCGCGCCAGGTTCTCCCGGTGCTGGATGCGGCCAGGACCAAGGCGGGCGTGAAGTTCGGCGCTTACATCCTGGAAGAGGGCAGCGCCAAGCCGGATGTGATCCTGGTGGCAACGGGTTCCGAGGTTGAGCTGGCGATGAAGTCTGCCGCTGAGCTGAAGACCGGCGGCGTGACGGCGCGGGTCATTTCCATGCCGAGCTGGAAGCTCTTTGAGGAGCAGGACGCATCATACAAGGCGAAGATCTTCCCGGCGGAGATTCCGGCGGTGGCGATTGAAGCCGGCTCCACGCTGGGCTGGTGGAAGTACGTCGGCCGGCACGGCGCGGTCATCGGGCTGGATCGCTTTGGGGCCAGCGCGCCGGGTAAGATCGCGATGGATAAACTGGGCTTCAACGTGGGCAATGTGGTGGAGCACGCGAAGAAGGTCATAAAGACAGGGAACAGGGGCTAGGGATTAGGAAAGACGAAAGGCTCAGCACGGATTGCACGGAAGAGAGCGGATGGACACGGATAAAACGAAAGACAGTTTTAGGATTTTAAAAAACAGAGCTTTAAATCCGTTTGATCCGTTCGTTTCCGTGCAATCCGTGCTGAGGTTTTTGTGATGGAGAACAAACTATGAAGATTGCTATCGCCGCCGATCATGCAGGGTTTCCGCTCAAGGAAGAGGTTCGCGAGCATATTCGTGGGCTTGGCCATGACATAGTGGACCTGGGCGCATTCAATACCGAAGCGTCGGATTATCCGGATTTTGCCGCCGCTGTGGGCAAGGAGCTGATGGCCGGGCGGGTGGAGCGCGGCGTGCTGATCTGCGGCTCCGGCGTGGGCGTGTGTGTGGCGGCGAACAAGATGCCCGGCGTTCGCGCGGGCATGTGCCATGACACCTATTCGGCGCATCAGGGCGTGGAGCATGACGAGATGAATGTGCTGGTGCTGGGCTCGCGCATCATCGGTACAGCCCTGGCGTTTGAGTGTGTGGATGCGTATCTGAAGGCCAGTTTTATCGCCAGCGAGCCGCGTTTTGTGCGGCGTTTGAACAAGGTGAAGGCGATTGAAGCGCAGTATATGCCGACGGCTGCGGCCAGCGGCAGATAAAGGTCTTGCTTCCGTTGTGGCAACTGGTGCATCCAATCTCTTATGACAAGTGCAAAGCATCAAACCGTGCAGCGTGTGTGGTTCATCACCGGTTGTTCCTCCGGCTTTGGCCGCTTGCTGGCTGAAGAAGTATTGAAGAGCGGCGATAAAGTAATCGCCACGGCGCGGAACATCGCCACCATCGCAGACCTGGAGAAGCAGTATCCCAAGACAGCACGCGCTCTCTCTCTGGATGTGACGCATCGCGAGCAGATTGCCGCGGCCGCGGAACAGGCGCTCGAGCACTTCGGCCACATTGATGTGCTGGTGAACAATGCCGGTTACGGATTGATGGCGGCGATTGAAGAGGCGGAAGACGCCGAAATCAAGCGCGTGATTGAGACCAATGTGTACGGCGTGGTGAATGTGACGCGGGCGTTCCTGCCGCACTTCCGCGCGCAGCGCAGCGGGCACATCCTGAATGTATCGTCGATTGCGGGCATCATCGCTACGCCAGGACTCGGTTTTTACAACCTGACGAAGTTCGCGGTAGAGGGATTCACCGAAGCGCTGGCGCTGGAGCTTGCGCCGCTGGGCGTGAAGGTGACGATCGTGGAGCCGGGGCCGTTCCGCACGGAGTTTCTTGGAGGTTCTGCCCGGTTTGCGCAGAAGCGCATTGCGGATTACAAGGATTCAGCAGGCAAGGTGTTGGACAATTTAGCCGGTGCCGCGGGCAGCCAGAAGGGCGATCCAATGAAGGCTGTGCAGGCGATTGTGCAGGTGGTGAACTCGCCTGAGCCGCCGTTGCGGCTGCTGCTGGGCGCGGCTGCCTTCCGCCGCTTCCGCGATAAGATCAATCTGCTGGAGAAAGATGCGAAGGCGTGGGAGAGTGTGACGCTGGGTGCAGATTTCCCTCCCGATGAAACAACCAGCTAACCGGGCAGCAGAACCGCCTCCTTCGTCGCAGGTATCACGATGCAGCAGCAGAACGTCTTCCCCCTATGGCAGAGATCAAGACAATCTACTTTGATATTGGCGGCGTGCTCCTCTCAAACGGTTTTGATGAGCACCAGCGTGCGCGGGTTCTGCCGCAGTTTGGCCTGGATCTGGCGGAGTACGAACCCCGGCACCATGAGGCGAACTTCCAGTGGGAGCGCGGGTTGTGCACGGTGCAGGATTATTTTGAGCACACGGTGTTCTATCAGCAGCGCAACTTTACCTTCGATGAGATATGGGCGGCGGTAAAGGCTGAGTCGGTCATGCTGCATCCGGGCTGCTTTGAGCTGCTGACGGAGCTGGCGGCGACGGGCCGCTACCGGCTGTGCACGCTGAACAACGAATCGCGCGAACTGAACGATTACCGCATTCAGGTCTTCGGGCTCACGCGCTTCTTCGACACGTTTATCTGCTCCGGTTATGTAAATGAGATGAAGCCGCATCTGAACATCTACCGCTCTGCGCTGGAACTGACACAGGTTCCGGCGGGGCAGAGCGTCTTCATTGACGACCGCGAAGAAAATCTCGTACCCGCGCGCGAACTGGGCATGGCGGGCATCTGCTTCCGCGAGCCGCTGCAGCTGCGCGAGGAGCTGGGAAGACTTGGAATTGAGCTGAACTAAACGGAAGCACCCGCGCACACGGCAGCAGGCTGGATTCAGGCATCAGAACTCTTACCCCGAGGAGGAAAGACGCTATGGAAATGGGATTGATCGGCTTAGGCAAGATGGGTTTCAAGATGGCGGAACGGCTGCAGCTGGGTGGCCATAAGGTCGTCGGCTTTGATACGTCGGCTGACGTGGTGAAGAGCTTCAACGAGACCGGCAACGTGGGCGTGACCACGCTGGAAGACATGGTGAAGAACCTGGCCGCGCCGCGGGCGATCTGGATCATGGTGCCGCAGGGCGATCCGGTGGACGAGACCATTGCCAAGCTGGAGCCGCTGCTGGAAAAGGGCGACACGCTGATTGACGGCGGCAACTCAAACTACAAGGATTCGCAGCGCCGCTATGCACAGGTGACGCCCAAGGGATTTCACTATGTGGATGCCGGCACCTCGGGCGGCGTGTGGGGCTTGAAGGAGGGGTATAGCCTGATGATTGGCGGCGATAAGGAGCCCATCGAACGGCTGACGCCCATCTTTGAGACGCTGGCCCCGGCGAAGGATAAGGGCTGGGGGCGGGTTGGGCCTTCGGGCGCAGGGCATTATGTGAAGATGATTCATAACGGCATTGAGTATGGCCTGATGGAGGCCTATGCCGAAGGGTTTTCTATTCTGCGCGCCAAGGAAGAGCTGGAGCTGGACCTGGCGTGCGTGGGCGAGATCTGGCGATTCGGTTCGGTGGTGCGCTCGTGGCTGCTGGATATTACGGTGGACGCGCTGCAGAAGAATCCGACGCTGGAGGGGATGGAAGCGTATGTGACAGACTCCGGCGAAGGGCGCTGGACGGTGTTTGAGGCGATCGACCTGAATGTGTCTGCGCCGGTGATCACGGAATCGCTGATCCGGCGGCTGCGCTCGCGGGAAGAGAATAATTTTACTGACCGTATGCTGGCCATTATGCGGTATGAGTTTGGCGGACATTCGGTGAAGAAGGCTTAGGAACAGCGAGTCAGCAAGTCAGCGAGAAGCAAGCCAGCGGAGAAGCAAGGACACAAGCAAGAACAGTAAATGCAGCAAAGGCAACCGCAAAAGCAAAGGCAACAGCAGCGGGTTTCTGGCCGCAGGATTTTGGGGCATCATCCCAGGTCTCAGAATCGAGACCTGGGGCACCCGTCCGGCATCCGCGAAAAGCGGATTCTTCGCTGCGCTCAGAATGACAGCGGAATATCAGGGAGAGAACGAATATGTCGACCACGGAAGTGAGCATTACGCCGGAAGCAGTACAGGCAAGCCAGAAGCCGGAGCGCAAGCCCGATCCCTGTATCGCGGTCATCTTTGGCGCGTCAGGCGATCTGACCAAGCGCAAGCTGCTGCCCGCTCTCTTTCACCTGGAGCAGTCCGTCCTGCTGCCGAAGGAGTTTGCCGTGGTGGGTGTGGCGCGGCGGCCGTTGGGCGACTCGTTTGCGCAGGATATGCGTGAGGGTATCGTAAAGGGCGGCGGCGTCGATGAAAGCGACCCGAAACTGAGCCCGTTCATTGACCGCGTGAAGTATCACGCCATGAACTTTGACGATGACGGCGGCTATGAGCAGCTCAAGAGTCTGCTGGCCGATCTGGATAAGCAGTACGGCACGAAAGGCAATCGGCTTTTTTATCTGGCCACGTCGCCGGAGTACTTCGCGGACATCATCAACCGGCTGGGCGCGCATGGGCTGAATCATCCGCCGGAGGGTGGCGCGTGGGTTCATGCCATCATCGAGAAGCCGTTTGGGCACGATCTGGATTCAGCGAAGACGCTGAACGATGATGTGAACAAGGTCTTCGACGAGAACCAGATCTTCCGCATCGATCACTACCTGGGCAAGGAGACGGTGCAGAACATCCTCGTCTTCCGCTTTGCCAACGGCATCTTTGAGAATGTGTGGAACCGCAACTACATTGACCACGTGCAGATCACGGCGGCGGAAGAGATCGGCATTGAGGGACGCGGGCCTTTCTATGAACGCGCCGGTGCACTGCGCGATGTGGTGCAGAACCACGTGATGCAGCTGCTCTCCTATGTGGCGATGGAGCCGCCCATCTCGTTTGAGGCAGAGCAGGTGCGGGTGGAGAAGCTGAAGGTATGGCGCGCCATCCGGCCCATTCCGATCAACGACACGGCGCGCGGCCAGTATGGGCCGGGCACGGTGGACGGCGAAAAGGTGATCGGCTACCGCGAAGAAGACCGGGTGGACGGCGATTCGCAGACCGAGACCTTTGCCGCGTTGAAGCTGCAGATTGAGAACTGGCGCTGGGCCGGTGTGCCGTTTTATGTGCGCGCGGGCAAGCGCATGGCCAAGCGGTATACGGAGATCACCATCCAGTTCAAACAGCCGCCGCTGCGCATGTTCCACGAGAGCAAATCGCCGTGCGGGTCCGCGATTGAGCCGAACATCATCAGCATGCGCATCCAGCCGGATGAGGGCATCGCGCTGCGTTTCGGCGCGAAGGTGCCGGGGCCGAGCATGAATATCTGCCCGGTCAATATGGATTTCAACTACGCGGCGGCTTTCGGCGTCTCGTCTGCCAATGGGTACGAGCGGCTTCTGCTGGATGCGATTCTGGGCGACGCCACGCTGTTTGCGCACCGCGATGGAGTGGAGGCGACATGGGCGCTGATAACTCCGATCCTGGAGGCGTGGAAGCTGCGCAAGAAGGATTATCCAAACTATGCCGCGGGCACATGGGGACCGGAAGTGTCAGACGATCTGATCCAGCGAGACGGGCGCGAGTGGCGTAATTTCTAGCGGGAGATTGTAATCTGAAACTATGCCATCGAAACTGACGCTTCGCTTCTATGTGTTTCCGACGCCTGCCGCGCTGGCCGATGCGGCGGCAAAATACTTCATCACCCGCATCCCGGAGCCGGATTCCACGGCGGTAGCGCGCATTGCCATCTCCGGCGGTACTACGCCGAAGGCGATGCTGCACGACCTGGGTTCAGAGGAGTACGTGCGCTACACGCATCGCTGGGCGAACCTGCACCTGTACTGGGTGGATGAGCGCTGTGTGCCGCCGGATGATGAGCAATCAAACTACCGCATGACGGAGCAGGCGCTGCTGGCGTGGGTGCCGCTGCCGCCGGAGAACGTACACCGAATGGAAGGCGAGCTGGAGCCTGCGGTGGCTGCGGCGCGCTATGAGAGCGAGCTGCGCAACAGCTTCCGGCTGGAAGGCGCGGAAGCGCCCAGCTTCGATCTGCTGCTGCTGGGCATGGGGCCGGACGGACACACGGCATCGCTGTTTCCGCATACCGAGGCGCTGGATGCGATGGGGCAGCTGGTGGTGGCGAACTTTGTGCCCAGGCTGGATATGTGGCGCATCACGCTGACGTGGCCAGTGATCAATCAGGCGAAGGAAGTTGTTTTTTTGATCGAGGGCGCCGAGAAAGCAGATATTCTGCATGAGGTGCTCTTCGGGCCTCGCGATCCGGAGCGGCTGCCATCGCAGTTGATCAAGCCCGCCAGCGGGACGCTTGTGTTCCTGCTGGACGAGGCGGCAGCGGCAAAAATTCCCCGAGAAGGCGCACAGCAACACGGGCCAATCTGGTCCAATGTCATTGAGGTGGAACGATGATTCTGGCAGGCGACGTAGGCGGCACCAAGGTGCATCTGGCTCTTTACAGCTTTTCGCACGGCCGCCTGCAGAGCATTCGTGATAAGAAGTTTCCGGCGCAGAATTATGACGGGCTGGAGAAGATTGTGCTGGAGTTCCTGAGCGGCGAGGCGGAGCCGATCACGGCTGCATGCTTTGGCTGCCCCGGCCCGGTGAAGGATAACCGGCTGAAGCTCACCAATCTGCCGTGGACACTGGACGGGCGCAAGCTGTCTGCCGATCTGAAGATCAACCACGTCTTTCTCATCAACGACCTTGAAGCCAATGGCTACGGCATTCCGGAGCTGGCGCCGGAGGCCATCTTCACGCTGCATGAGGGCGATCCGGGCGCAGTCGGGCACCGCGCGCTCATCTCGGCCGGCACCGGACTGGGCGAAGCGGTGCTGATCTGGAATGGGCGCATCCACGTGCCCATACCGTCAGAGGGCGGCCATGCGGATTTCGCGGCGCGCAACGATGTGGAGATTGAGCTGCTGCAGTATCTGCGCTCCACGTTGAAGGGGCGCGTGAGCTGGGAGCGGGTCGTATCGGGCATTGGGCTGAAGAATGTCTATGCGTTTCTGCGCGATGTGAAGAAGATGGACGAGCCGCAGTGGCTGAAGGAGCGCATGGGCAAGGAAGACCCGAACGCGGTGATCGGCGAATGCGGAGACAAAGCGCCCGGCGAGGCAGGTTACTCTGAACTCTGCGCGCAGACGCTGGAGATATTTGTATCAGCCTATGGGGCGGAGGCGGGCAACAGCGCGCTGAAGATTCTGGCATCGGGCGGCATCTATCTGGGTGGCGGCATCGCGCCCAAGATTCTGCGCAAGATGCAGGATGGGGCGTTTACCCGGGCCTATCGGGACAAGGGAAGATTGTCGCCGCTGCTGGAGAGTATTCCGGTGCGTATTATTCTGGATGACAGCTGTGCTCTGATGGGTGCGGCTGCCTATGCTGAAGGCAGGGCAGCAGCAATCTCAGGCAGTTCGGAACGTGCGGCGTCCGTCGCCGTCTAGCATTTTTTCATGGCTATGAATCGAGGTTTGAATATGCTTATTTTTCGCGTTCGTTCGCTCTTTGCGGCGGCAGTTGTTACAGCGTTGGCAGGATTCGCGGTCACAACCGTACAGGCGCAGCGTCTGCCGGCAGGCGTGGTGCCCGATCACTATACGCTGGCGCTCACGCCGGATCTGAAAGCGGCCACGTTTACCGGGACTGAGAGCATCGGTATCCAGGTGGAGACGCCGACCCGGGCGATCACGCTGAACTCGATTGAGATTGAGATTCAAAGCGTCACGGTGGATCAGGCGTGTGAGGGCTGCAACCAGGGCAATGGCGTGAAGCTCACGGGCACCGTGACGTATGACAAAGACAAGGAACAGGCGACGCTGACCTTCCCGGACGAGTTGCACGCCGGCCACGCGGTGCTGCATCTGCAGTACACGGGCATTTTGAACAACGAGCTGCGCGGCTTTTATCTCTCCAAAACACCGACACGCAACTATGCGGTCACGCAGTTTGAATCGACGGATGCGCGCCGCGCATTTCCCAGCTGGGACGAGCCGGCCTTCAAGGCGACGTACGATCTCTCGCTCACGGTGGACACTGGCGACAGCGTGATCGCCAACACACCGGTGCTGACGGATGCCGCGGCCGGGCCGGGCAAGCACGTCATCACGTTCGCGACCACGCCAAAGATGTCAACCTATCTGCTGGCGTTCCTGGTGGGCGATTTCAAGTGTCTGAGCGGCCAGTCAGATGGCGTGCCCATCCGCGTCTGTGCCACGCCGGACAAGGTGCAGTACGGCAAGCTGGCGCTGGATGTGGCGCAGCATACGCTGCACTACTACGACAATTATTTTGGCATCAAGTACCCCATGCCCAAGTTGGACATGATCGCGCTGCCTGACTTTGAAGCGGGCGCGATGGAGAACTTCGGGGCCATCACCTATCGCGAGACCGACCTGCTGCTGGATGAGGAGCATGCTTCCGTTCCGCAGAAGAAGCGTGTAGCCGTGGTGGTGACGCACGAGATGGCGCACCAGTGGTTCGGCGACATGGTGACGATGCAGTGGTGGGACAATCTGTGGCTGAACGAGGGCTTTGCCACCTGGATGGAGAACAAGGCGGCGAATGATTTCAATCCGGCGTGGAAGTATGCGCAGGATACGGCGCTCGATCTGGACAACTCAGAGAACAGCGATGCGCAGTCGACCACGCGAACCATTCGCGCCAAGGCCGATACGCCTGCGGAGATCAATGAGGAGTTTGACGGCATCGCCTACGGCAAGGCGGGTGCGGTGATCGGGATGGTGGAGCATTACCTGGGCGAAGAGACCTTCCGGCAGGGCGTGCACAACTACCTGGCCGCGCACATGTACGGCAATGCCACAGCCGAGGATTTCTGGAATGCGCAGACGGCCAACAGCCACAAGCCCGTGGATAAGATCATGGAGAGTTTTGTGACACAGCCCGGCGTTCCGCTGCTGACGTTTGGCCCGGTGACCCCGGCCAAAACCGGCAAGAGAACGGTCAGCGTGGCGCAAAGCCGATTCTTCCTCTCGCCCACATCCACGGGAAGCCGTGAGCAGAAGTGGACTGTGCCGGTGTGCTTCAAGACGGTGAAGGGAAGCGCCTGCGAGCTGGTGTCAGACAGCAGCAGCACAGTGGCCGTGCCGGCTGCGCCGTTCGTGTATGCGAATGCGGATGCGAAGGGCTATTACCGCAGTGCCTATAGCAGCGTGGAGGAGAAGGCGATTGCAGCCCATGCGGAGAGCGCGCTGAGCCCCACGGAGCGGCTTGGCCTGGTGGGTGATGTGTGGTCGCTGATGCGTTCTGGGCAGGGCAGCGTGGGTGGATATCTGGATCTGGTCTCCGCTCTGCGCAATGATCAGGAGGCCCAGGTGCAGGAGTCGGCGCTGGGCAAGGTGCAGGCGGTGATGGATCGCATTGCGACGGACCAGGACCGGGTGCGGCTGAAGGCGTGGATCGTGGCAACCTATGCGCCGGTCTATGCCAAGCTGCCGCCCACGGGTGGAACACCGGACCAGAAGCAGCTCAGGGCATTGCTCTTCAGCATGCTGGGCGCAGCGGGCGATGAAGGCGTGGTGGCCGAGGCGCGTCGGCTGACGAACCGGTATATCGCCGATCCCGGCAGCGTGGATGCGGATGTTTCAGGCAGCGCAGTGCAATTGGCGGCCATGCATGGCAACGCCGCGCTGTATGAGAAGCTGCTGGCGCTCAGCAAGAGCGCGACCAATCCGGATGTGCAGACCACGGCGCTTTATAACCTGGCGAACTTTGACGATTCAAAGCTGGTGACGCGCACACTGGATTATCTTTCTGCCGGCAGTGTGCGCAACCAGGACAGCTGGATTCTGTATGCACTGCTGATGCGGCGCACGGCGACGCGGCCGCAGACGTGGGACTACATCCGCGCGCACTGGGCAGAGACGAAGGCACAGCTGACCACGGCTTCCGGCGCACGCCTGGTGGGGGCCACATCCTTTTTCTGCACGGCAGAGCGGCGGGATGAGGTGCAGAGCTTCTTCACGGCAAATCCGGTGCAGGCAGCTGCGCGGACGCAGAAGAAGGCGATCGACAGCATCAATGACTGCATCCAGCTGCACACCGCCCAGGAGCCCAATCTGAAGCTATGGTTGGACCATAATGCACCGCAATGAGGGTCCAAACCGGGAAAATGCCCTCTTTCCGGTGCCAGATAGCCCAGGTATAAACAGGATTTTGTTGAATTCTCGATTAATCACCGAAATGAGGGTTGCAAGCTGTTGAATTGCGACGTATAAGGGTGAAGTAGGATTTTTGGGTGGCGTATACCACTTTGTCAAAGATGGACGGGGTCAGTTGAACCCAATAAGTTTTTTCTTGTAATTTTTCGCGGTCAGGTTTGACAGTGTTCCACCGGTTCGATAAATTTTCTACAGAGGCCACTCATGAAGAAGTCATTACTTGTTGTCGGAACTGCTCTCTTTCTCGCAGCAGCTCTCCCGCTGCACGCACAATCCGGTTGCGGTGATTCGCCGGAAGCACCGACGGCTATCCTTGCCCTGGTTGGCTCGGCAGGTGCGTTCCTAGTCTCTGCGCGTGTACGTTTCAATGCGCGCAAGTCCAAAAAAGACTAAGCTCACCGGCAATAAAGAGATTCGTAGTAAATTATGGCAGCTACTCCTGACGTAGATAACTTTGCAGTGTTTCTGCGTCAGGAAGTTAGCGGCTATTTTTCATTTAAGCCAGTGCTTGCCCTGCTTGTGGCCCTCGCGGGCACTCTGGCGATTTATCCCACCATTACGTTCCTGACTGCGATCTGGATCTACGATCCGGTTAAGTCGCTTGGGATGTTTATCCCGCTGGTCAGCATCGCGCTCATCCTGCGTGCATGGCGCAGCATTGGCTGGGAACTGCGCGGCACAGGCTGGGGACTGGTGATTATTCTTGTCACCATCGCACTCGTGCATCTGCGTTCGCAGGCCGTGTTGATGCTGGTGCTTTCCTCCACTTGGTCATTGAACCTGCCCCCCCCCAGCCTGGTGGTGTTTGCCTATGCCAGCGGCGTAGTGCTGCTCTTCGGCGGGACGCGGTTGTATCGTGCTGCTTTGTTTCCGATACTGCTGCTGCTGTGCGTCAATCCGGTGCCGCACATCTTCAACGTGCTGGTGGATCTGCCGCTGCAGCGGATCTCTGCGCATGTGGCGCGCGGATTTGCCATGGCGCTTGGCCAGAAACTGACGCCTGACCAGATGCGGCTGATGTTCACGCCGGACTTCGGCATGTTCATCGCCCCCGGCTGCAATGGCGTGCGCGGCGCAACCACCATGGGCTACATTGCACTGGTTGCCGGATACATCTATCGTTTCCGCCTGCGGGCATGGGCGCTGGTGGTAGCTGCTGCCATTCTGCTGGGCTATGTTTTCAATTTCGTGCGGCTGTGCGTTCTGGTGCTGTACTATCTGGTCGCACTGCGTATCGTGTGGATGCAGGACCGCGCGACCGGCGGTGATTACATCATCGGCGCCTGACTGTTCACCGTGGCCGCGACACTGCTGGTGCTGGCGATCCGCAAAGCGGGGAACCGGCGCGACATTGCAGAGAGCGCGCCCGCCGGTGATCCGGATGCACTTGCGCGTGCCGCAGCCGAGGATGTAAAGGCGCAGAGGTCGTTCTATCCGCGGCTGGCCGCGCTGCTGGTGCTGGTGGTACTGGGGTCGGTTGCGTACGCCGGGGCGGTCAAGAACAGGATTGAGGCAAGCAGGAACGGTGCAGGCCACCAAAGGACGGCTGCCCTCACCGGCCAGTTTCCGCAGCAGATGGGCGGCTATACGCTTGCGCGGACGTGGAAAGAACAGAATGCGGTTGGAATGGTCGTATTCGAGTGGGCGGAGTATGTGACCACAGACGGAACGCGCATTCAGATCGGTATTTCACCGGTACTGAGCGCGCATGACACTACGCTGTGTCATGTGGCGCGGGGCGAGGACGCGATCTGGCAGGGAACTATCAACCTGCCCTCGGCCGGCCACAGTCCGGAATCGTTCAGCACGGCCATGTACAACGACGGAGCCAGCCAGTTTATTGAGGCGAGCACGCAATGCACCCTGGCGGGCTGTGGCGAATACACCATGGTGCACTCGCACTTCGGCATCATCTTCAGCCGCCCGCAGGTCGGTTCGCTCCTGCAGCAACCGGGTGCAGCCAGGCCTCTGCCAGTGCTTTTGCGGGCAGAAACGACTGACGTTGCGATGCCCGCCGCGGATGCCCGGGCGATGCTGCTGGAGCAGATGCGCGGGTTTACCCGGGAGATTAATCTGGAGGCGCTGACCAACGCCTATCGGGGACCTTTCAACCCTGACGATGCCCAGTTTCAGTAGGATCGCGAACTTCGTCCGTGTCCAGAATTCCGGATGTGATGCAAATGGCGTAAAATTCGCACAGATTAGCTCCAAATCCGATTGTTGCGGCGGCCTTCTATTATGCGTCTGTGTCGATTCTCTCTTCCTGCTCTCGCGCTTTTCCTCTCCGTGCTCTGCGGTACCTGGCTTGCGGGCTGCAGCAGCGGCGTAACCAGCGGCGGTGGGGGCACGACCAATCCGGGACTGACATTCGTCACCATTCCCACCCAGACGTACGGCGCAGCTCCCTTTACGGTGAGCGCAACCTCTGCTTCCAGCGCGGCTATCACCTATACGGTGGTGAGCGGCCCGGCCACAATCTCCGGCAGCACGGTGACGATCACGGGTACGGGAACCGTGGGGCTGAGCGCCACCCAGCCGGCGAGCATGACGTATAGCGCGGGCACGGCAGTTACCAGCTTTGTGGTGACACCGGCCACACCAATGCTTACCTTTGCCACCATCCCGGCGCAGACCTATGGCAACGCTCCGTTTACGGTGAGCGCAAGTTCCGCCTCTGCCGGCGCTATTGCTTATGCGGCGACCAGCGGTCCGGCTGTGGTTGTGGGCAACTCGGTTACGCTGACCGGTGCAGGTACCGTTGTAGTGACGGCCACGCAGGCTGCTGCGACGAACTACAACGCCGCCACCGCAAGTGTGAATATCCCAGTTGCGCTGGGAACGCCTTCGCTGAGCTTTGCACCCATTGAGACGCAGGTTGTGGGCAATGTGCCCTTCACGGTCAAGGCGAGCTCGGCTTCCACCGGCGCTGTGACGTATGCGGTGACCAGCGGGCCTGCAACGATATCGGGCAACACGGTGACGCTTACCGGCGCGGGAACCGTGGCGCTGGGTGCGAGCCAGGCAGCGACCTCCAACTTCAGTTCGGCTACGGCTTCCACCAGTTTCACTACGGTCACTGCAGGAACAATTGCGGGCACATCATTGAGCGGAACCGTGCAGGCAGGGGGACTCCCCGTGATCGGCGCGAGCGTGCAGCTCTATTCAGCCGGTACCAGCGGCAACGGATCGACGGCCAACACCCGGCTGGCGGCTGCGTTGACGACGGATGCAAACGGCCACTTTACGGTGCCCTCCACATTCACCTGCACCGGTACAGCCGCGCCGCTGTACCTGATCGCAAAGGGCGGCAAGGCAGGGAGCACAGGAAGCGTGAACAGTGCGCTGTGGCTGATGGCTCCGCTGCCCCCGTGCGGAAGCCTGACGAATGCAACGACGGTGACGATTAACGAATTGACCACCGTGGGCAGCGCCGCGGCGCTGGCGCAGTTCTATACGACGGGTGGCAACATCGGCTCCAGCGGAACCAACACGCAGGGATTGAACATTGCTATTGTGAATGCGCAGTCACTGGTGAATATGCCGACTGGTGTATCTCCGGGGCTGTCGATTGCAGCGACGGTGGCGGTCAACAGCACAAAGCTGAATACGCTGGCGAACGCGTTCACCGCCTGCGCGGTGAGCAGCTCGGCCTGCACGCCGCTTTTTGCAGCGGCCACGGTGGGCACGGGTGCTGCTCCCACCAACACCCTGGACGCAGCGTTCAGTATCGCGCGCAATCCGGTGAACAATGCGGCGACGATCTTTGGCCTCTCGACCGGAGTGCTGTTTGCCCCGGCGCTGACCACAGCGCCGCCGGATTGGACGGAAGCGATCACGATCTCGGGCGGCGGTCTGAGCTCGCCTACGGCGCTGGGGGTGGATGGCAGCGGGAACCTGTGGTCTGCCAACTACAACGAGGTGCTGTCAGAGTTTTCACCGAACGGGTCGCCGGTCTACACCAACGGAATTACCGGCTCGGGACTGCATGAGTCGTATGGCATGGCGATCGATGCCGCCAACAACATCTGGGTGGTGAACGATGAAACGCCGGGCAGCCCGAACAACGGTGGCACGGCATCAAAGTTCAGCAATGCAGGCGTGGCGCTCTCCAGCGGCATCGGGTATACAACAGGGCTCTACTTCCCCACGGCGATTTCAGCTGACACCAACGGCAACATGTGGATTGCAAACTACGGCAACTCCACCTATGCGCTCTACAGCAACAGTGGCACGCCGATCACGACGGGCTGCAATACAAAGGGCTGCGGCTACGGTCTGCTGGAGTTCCCGGTGGCCGTCGCGCCGGATAATTTCCACTTCGGCTGGGTGGCGAATCAGTCTTCGAATACCATGACGCGCGTCTCAGCCGATGGAACCAACGTGATGGCCATTGCGTGCTGCTCCGGTGCCTCCGGCGTGGCGGTGGATGCCCAGGGCTATGTGTGGGCGGCGAATTACTTCGGTGACAGTATCAGCGAACTGAGCGGTGCGGGCGTCGTAGTATCCGCCGGGTATACCGGTGGCGGCGTGGTTCATCCGCAGGGCATTGCGGTGGATGGCAATGGCACGATATGGATCGCAAACTACCGCGGCAACTCCATCTCCGACCTCGCTGGATCGCAGACGACTGTGCCGGGCGCAGCGCTTTCGCCAACGGGCGGACTGGGCAGTGATGCCGGCATGGTAGAGCCGTACGGGCTGGCGATTGATGGTTCCGGAGACATCTGGGTCTCCAGCTACGGCACCAATACCATCCAGGAATTTGTGGGCATGGCCGTGCCAGTGAAGACGCCGCTGGTGGGCGAGCCCGTGCTTCCTTAGGAGCCGGGGCAAGCGTTGTTCGCTGGGGTGGGAAGCGGGGGATACTGCTGTTTGCCCCATGCAGTATGGACCTTCATCAGGATATGAGATCCTTCGCTGCGCTCAGGATGACAAAGGGTAGCGCTCAGGATGACAAAGGGTGGCCGCTCAGGATGACAAAGGGTGGCCGCTTAGGATGACAAAGGGTGATCCTTGTGATGGCCCCCCGTACAAGTTCCGTGCGGCAGGGAAACGGCCCTAGCGGACGTGTTCCGGGTCCCAGTGATCGGTGCCGCCCAGAGTGGCAGCGGTGGAGTAGGCAACTGCTTCGGCCGCGGTGAGCTGGTGCGAGTAGGGCTCACGCTTGCCGGCTTTAATGGCCTCCGCGCCTGGTCCGGTGGAATCGAATTCGGCATAGGTCGCGGTCTGCAAGGAGTGGGTCTCGCCTTCATGCCATTCGTGCCAGCCGGCAGGTTGGATATGGCCGCCCATCAGCGTGTGCAGGAAGACCACGGTTGCATAGGGCCTCCACGGCCGCCCGAGGAAGATATTGGTTACACCGGACTCCGCAGTGAGCGTGCAATTCCGGAAGACGAAGATGCTGCCGGGCTCATCCGCTGACACGCGGCTCTGGGCAGTGATGTATCCGCCCGCAGCGTGCGTGGTGCTGAGAATCTCACAGCGATCGAAGACGACAGCGCCATCGCCGAAGATGAAATCCACATTGCCCGCGATCAGACAGTCACTGAAGTAAGAGCGTGCAGGCGCGCAGTCTTTGCCGGCAGAGGCCATGCAGCCCTTGTGCCCGGCGAAGAGCGTGTCCTGGTTGCCGAGCAGATGGACGTGCCGCACCACGGCGCGGTCGCCCTGCAGCAGCAGCGCCAGCGCCTGCGAACCGACGCTGCCTTGCGCGTGAGTGCGGTTGAAGTCGTTGGCGAAGGTAATCTGTTCGGCGTGAAAATCATCCGCGTAGACGGAGACGGTGGCGGAGTGGAAGGTGCCGCCATTCTCACCCGCATTGTGATCGTCCACGATGGTGGTCCGGTCCGCGCCTGCTCCGCGCAGGGTAATGCCCGGCTTATTGATGGTGACGATCTCGCGATAGCTGCCCGGGGCGATGGCGATGACGGCGCCGCCCGTGTCTGGCGCGGCATCTACCGCTGCCTGGATGGTGGTGTAGGCGGCGGAGCCATCGGCCGCGACGTGCAGGGTGGGCGGGGGCTGCTGGGCAGCGGTGGTCAGACAACCGGCGGCCAGGGCGAGCAGGGCGAATGCGCGGATGCGGGCAGGACTCAAGATGGTTAACATGTGGGCTCCGGAGAGAGACATTCGTTCATACCACCGACAGGATAGCGTAACCGTTATCTCGTATTTCAATAGAAAAATTGAGAGACTTCGGATTCCTATACGACATAGACACGCCAGGCCTAAACAGCTGAAATATAAATAGGATATTAGTTGCAAGCGCATATTAATTCTTCTTTGCACATCCTCAAAAAAACCTCCTGAAAATACTTGACAGTCATCAGCGCCCTGGCTGAAGATGCTCCCCGGTCCAGAGAACTGGTCTTACCTGTTGGGACGCGCGGACACCGTGCGGATATCCCTGCAAGAGACCGAAAGACACTAAACCAAGCAGAACCCTGCACGACTTTGAGAGGTCATAACGATGCGTAAAGTTCAGATCCCAACAATCTTCCGGTACGCCCTGGCAGCCTTTGTACTGATGCTGACGGTAGCGTTTGCCGGCTCCGCCCTGGCACAATTGTCCGGCAAAGGCTCCATCCGCGGTACCGTGATGGACCAGACAGGCGCAGTGGTGCCTCATGCCATGGTGACGGCGATCAACCGCGGTACCAATGTGCAGACGGTGCGGCAGTCGACCTCTGCCGGCGACTACGAACTTTCCTCGCTCGATCCGGGCGACTATGTGGTCACGGTGTCCGCGCAGGGATTTCAGGGCTTCAGGCAGCAGAACGTCCATGTGAACGCACTGGAAGTGGCGAACCTGGATGTAAAGCTCACGCTCGGCGCATCGAGCGAGACCGTGACCGTGACGGAAGCCCCGCCGGCGCTGGAGACGACCAACGCCACGCTAGGCACAACCATGGAGCAGTCCATGTACTCTGCGCTGCCCGTTGAAATGGGCGCAGCCCAAGCACCGGATCAGCGTCGTGCGACAGACTTTGTGAAGTTCATGCCGGGCGTACAGCAGAATGAGACCAACGGCAACCCGACGACCAACGTAGGCGTGGTCAATGGTTCCGGCAGCCGCGGCGCGGCAGCAGCGGTATACATCAACGGCATTCCGTTCACCAATGCATCGGGCGAAGGCGATACGCGTTTTGTATGGTCGGCAATCTCTGTGGATTCAGTCGATCAGTTCCAGGTTCAGACCAACGGCTATCCCGCCATGTATGAAGGCCAGGGCGTTCTGAACTTCTCCATCAAGTCCGGCAAGAACCAGATTCACGGTTCGGTGTATGACTACATCCGCAACACGGCATTTGATACCTGGGGTTTCTTTGCGCCGGCGTTTGTCAATCCGTACGCCGGGCATCCCACGAAGCCCACGGAACACATGAATGAGTATGGCGTGGTGCTGAGCGGTCCCATCATCAAGGACAAGCTCTTCTACTTCGGCAACTATGGCCAGTTCCGCTTTACCCAGGGGCCGAAGCCGACCTATCAGACGCAGCCCACCGCTCTGATGCGGCAAGGCATCTTCACGGAAGTAGCTGGCGTGAATATCTACGATCCGCGTTCGACCAATTGCAATCTGGCGGGCACAATCTGCACGCGCACGCAGTTCAGCGGCAATACAATTGCTATCGGCCAGCGTTCCACGGTGGCCATGAATCTGCAGGCATTCATTCCTCCGAACACCAACACCGCAGTGACCAACAATTATCTGGCGGGCTACAAAGCCGGATTGACAAACTGGATGACGACCCATCGCGTGGACTATGCCATCAGCTCCAAGAATCAGCTCTCGCTGATCGTTGGACAGGGACGCCAGGCCAGCACGGTTCCCACCAGCCAGACCACTGCAGGCCGCAACGTTGGACCGGTGCCGATCAACTACGGTCAGTATTATGCGCCGAAGACCACGGTCATTATCGTGCAGGATGCCTATACGATCACCGATCATATTGTGAACCAGTTGAACTACGGCTTCTCGCGGTATAACGGGCCGACGTTCAATGCGGATCGCGGCGCGACATATGGCGTTGCGGCGAATGGTTATGGCAATCTGCCCTCCGGTCAGGCGCAGGATTCATTCCCGATCGTCTCCTTCAGCGGCATCGATGCGCCCACCTCGCTGGCAGGCGTAACGGCGAGCGTCAATATCGCTAACTCCTATGCCTTGATCGACAATTTGCAATGGACCAAGGGCAAGCACCTGATCACCATTGGTGCGCAGATCGCGTGGATGCAGTACCAGAACCTGACGGCAACGACAGGAACCACGCCGTTGACGATTGCCAATGCCATTACCGAGACGTCGAACTTCAACGCGAATGCTGCCACAACCAGTACCTCGACCGGTATTGCGTATGCCAGCTTCCTGACCGGTGCTCCGGACAGTGTGACGGCCACGCAGAATTTTGTGCCGGAAAATGGCGCACGATTCCGGCCTATTTCGCCGTACATCCAGGACACCTGGAGAGCAACCAAGAAGCTGACAGTGGATGCCGGTCTGCGCTGGGATTATTTCCCCACGTACCGCGAAGAACATGACCGCATGTCTTATCTGAATACGACTGGAAGCAATGCGCTGACGGGTACTGCCGGTACCATCATGTTTGCCGGAAGCGCGGTTGCCGGAGATTCCTGTAACTGCCGGACGCCCGTAAATGATTACTTCAAGAACTTTGGTCCGCGGCTAGGCATTGCTTACGCGATGAATCCGAAGACCGTGATCCGTGCAAGCTACGGCGTCATGTTCACTCACGGCAACGCCATCGGCGGCGGTACGAACTCCCGTACGGGCACAGGCACGCTGGGCTACAGCGCGACCCCGAAGATCAGCTGGGTGCAGACGGCTGCGTATGCAGCTAGCTCCAATCCCGTGCTGGACGCCGGATTCCCGAACAGCCCGACCACACCGTACTTCTCAACCAACCTGACGCCTACAGTCGGCACCGGATACTACATCGGTGGCCCCTCAGGCCAAGGCGTGACGTACGGCGACACCTACCTCGGTGGACGTGCACCGGAGTATGTGAACTGGAGCGTTGGCTTCCAGCGTGAGATCACGTCCAATACGACCCTCACGGCCAGTTATGTGGGGTCGGAAGGCCACTTCATTCAGGAAGACACGGCGAATGGCCGCGGCCAGTGGATTAACCAGTTGAATCCTGTGTTTCTGGCAGCAGGCTCAACGCTGAGCTCAAAGGCGACTCCGGCTAACGTGGCGGCTGCAGTGGCAGCGGCTGGCGTACCGGCTCCGAACTATAACTCGGCTACGTTCGATCCGACGCAAAACGTATCGAAAGCACTGCTTGCCTTCCCGCAGTATTCGAGCGTATCCGATGCCTATGGGTACTATGCGAATACAAGCTACAACGGCCTGCAGATGTCTTTGATCCGCCGCGAGTCCCGTGGTCTGCAGTACATGGTGGCTTACACTTACTCGAAGTCAATTGATGATGGTGGCACCTTCCGTTCCGGCTATGACATTCCGGCCGTCTACACCCAGGCGGGCAAGACCATCGATCACTTCCGTGCAGAGCGCAGTGAATCCACCTCCAGCCAACGGCAGAATCTGGCCATGACCGGGGTATGGGCGCTGCCGATCGGCAAGGGACGTCTCGGCGGTCAGAATGTGTACAGCCGTGACATCCTGAGCGGATTCAAGTTCTCGAGCAGCTTCGTTGCATACTCGGGATCTCCGCTGGCCTTTACCGCGAGCAGCTGCTCCGCCGCGATTGGCTCTGCCGGTGCCGTAACGCCGGTCTCGGAGGGCACCTGTCTGCCGAGCTACAACCCTGCCTTTACCGGTGCTGCGCGCATCAATGGATCATGGGGACAGGGCGTGACCGCTGCTGATGTTACGAAGAGATTTATCGACCCAACTGCGTTCGAGATTACTCCTTCGACCGCGGCCACACCGTTCTATTCCAACGCTGCACGTACCGCGCCCTACAAGATCTTTGGACCCGGAAACTACCAGCTGGATATGAGCATTCGCAGAGTATTTCCGCTGCACGTGTACAACACCCGTCTGACGATCGAGGGCGACCTGTATAACGTGACTAACCATACTCAGTTCACTGTCAATTCCAGCTCCACGACGTATTCCGGCACAGCATCGCCGGGAACGTTTGGACAGGTGATCGGCCAGACGAACAATCCTCGGCAGGCGCAGTTTGCGGCGCGTATCGAGTTCTAAAACGACGTATCAACCAGGTGAATCTTTACTCCGAATGCCGTCTGCGCTCCAGCAGGCGGCATTTTTTTGCGCCCCCGGTGAAGCGTTTGCCGAGTGGTCCAGTCCAAACAGCAGGAATACAGGCCGGAACAAAGCGCGTAGCATGTGGTGTCTATGGTTGCAGTGCGGCAGAGATATGGTTCTGCAAGGGAGAGAGCGATGCGAACTGGGTTGATGGCAATGTTTGCGGTGGTCACACTGGTGGCTGGAAATGCCGGGGCGCAACAGAGCTCTGCCGCGGCGACGACGCTGACGATCTACAACCAGGACTTCGCCCTGACGCGCAGCACGGTCGATCTTGACCTGAAGGCGGGCACGACCGAGGTGACGACGACGAACGTGACGCGGCAACTGGAGCCTGACTCGGTGGTGCTGCGCGATGCGGCGGAGAAGGTGCCGTTCAAGGTGATTGAGCAGAACTATGACGCCAGCATTGTGACGCAGCAGTGGATGCTGCAGAAGTTTGAAGGCAAGACGATTGATTTCCAGGTGCTGCATCCGGACGCGCCGCCGACGATGGTGCAGGGTAAGATTCTGCGCGCGGACGACCCTCCGCTGATTGAAGTGAATGGCCACATGCAGTTCCAGTTGCCTGGAACGCCGCTGTTTCCCGCCTCGACTGACGGGCTGCTGCTGAAACCGACGTTGCGCTGGCAGATATATTCCCCGAAAGCGGCGAAGCTGCAGGCGGAGCTGGCCTACATCACCCACGGCATGAGCTGGCAGGCGACGTACAACGTGGTCGCGCCGGAGAGCAAGGATGTGACCGGCAACGAGCGCGGCGACATCATCGGGTGGATCACGATCAACAACAATACCGGGACAGACTTTGCCGATACGCGCATCAAGCTGATGGCGGGAGACGTGGCGAAGATACAGGACAGAGCCAGGCCGGTCTATGCGATGGCGAGAGTATCAGCCGGAATGGGAGGCGGCATAGGGCAAGCGCCGCAGGTTACGCAGCAGGCGTTTGACGATTTTCATCTCTACGACCTGAACCGCAATGTGAACCTGCGCAGCGGCGAGACCAAGCAGGTGCAGTTCATGCAGGCGTCAGACGTGACCATGAAGCGCGTGTATGAGTATGACGGAAGCGGCTTGTCGAACACGGTCTATGGCAACCAGACGGATACCGCATGGGCGATGGGCAACAGTAATAAGAAGGTGGGCGTCCGCGTGGAGATCAAGAATGCCCAGGCGAACCACATGGGAATGCCTCTGCCGGCGGGGCGGGTGCGCGTCTATCGGCGCGATGAAGCGGGGGGCATGGAGTTTGTGGGCGAGAGCATGATTGACCACACTCCGGCAGAGGAGACGCTGAAGCTGGCGATTGGTTCAGCGTTTGACGTGACGGGCGAGCGGAAGCAGACGGACTTCCACGTGGACACGCGCGGGCACAGCATGGATGAGAGCTTCGAAATCACGCTCAAGAACCAGAAGACAACGCCCGCAACGGTGGCCGTGGTGGAGCATCTGAGCCGCAGCCGGAACTGGCAGATGATGCAGAAGAGCGACGAATACACCAAGCGTGACAGCAATACCATCGAGTTTCCCGCAGTGGTGCCTGCGCACGGGCAGAAGACGATCAGCTACACCGTGCACTATTCCTGGTAGGGGGGTAGTTGCGTAGAGTCCTCGCCGGACTCTACGCATGCCTTCGTGCTGAAAGGAACCAAGAACGCTAATAAGCAACTAGGAATACGTTCCGAGAATGCTATTGGCATTGTTCTCAACATCATCTCTTCTATTTAAAGCACTAGCCTGCACATTGGAATAGCCAGCTGCACTGACAGCTTGGCGCTGTGTGCGGGTGCTTTCGAGGAGATTCAATGCTGTCGCTCCGGAACAGGTCTGCGGCCCTTTCTATTCCCATCCCACGTTGGCTGCGCAGTGGAGCGCTTGGGGCGGGATTGCTGTGCGTTGCCGCGGGTGCGATGGCGCAGACGGCGGGCATGCAGCCGGCGGACTTCGGTGCGGTGCCAATCGGCGTAGCGGCAAAGACCGCGGCGATTACCTTCAGCTTCAGCGCTGCGGCCACAGTGAGCGCGGTGCAGGTGGGAACGCAGGGCAGCGCGGGGCTGGACTTTGCGATTGCCGCGGGCGATGCGGGCAGTTGCGCGGCGGGCGTATATGCGGCGAATACAAGCTGCACCGTCAAGGTAAGTTTCATTCCGGTTACGGCAGGTCTGCGTTCCGGCGCAGTAGCGCTGTTTGGCGCTGACGGCATGCCAATCGCCATGCAGCGCGTGAGTGGAACCGGACTGGGCCCGGTAGCGGTTGTGAATCCAGGCAGTGTGCAGACTATTCCCGGCACGTTGAACAATCCGCTGGCGGTTGCGGTGGACGCAGCCGGCAACCGCTTTGTCGCCGACACTGGCAATGGCCGCATTGCAGAGGTATCGGCAAGCGGCGCGCAGTCTACGATTGTGAGCGGGCTGAATGATCCGGTGGCGATTGCTGTGGATGCTGCGGGCAACCTGCTGGTGGCAGACGGCGCGCTGGGCCAGGTGCTGCTCTTTGTGCGGACCGCGAATGGCATTGCGGCTGCGCCGGTGGTGGTTGCGGGCAACCTGACGGGCATTGCGGGATTGGCGATTGAGCCGAGCGGCAGGATCGCGGTGTCACTCGCGGGCGCTCGGCAGATTGTGGAGCTGCAGCCGCAGGCGCAGCCGAAGATTCTGGCGAGCTTCGCGGCCGGTTTCACGCCGGGAGCCCTGGCGGCTGACGGTGCAGGCGATCTCTTCGTGAGCGCGACGGACTCGGGACAGGTTGCCGAAGTCTCTGCCGCAGGCACGGTGAGCACGGTGCTCACTGCGCTGAAAGGGCCGTCTGGTCTGGCGATCGATGCAGCCGGCGATCTGTATATTGCAGAGAGCCTGGGCCATGACGTGGTGGAAGTGAGCGCAGTGGACGCTTATGCATCCGCACCGCGCGTGGTGCTGGCGCAGTATGAAGTGGCGAGCGCCGTTGCGCTGGAGCCGGACGGCAGCCTGGCGATGGTGACGCCGACCGGGCTGGTTGAAGTGAAGCGCACCAATGTTTCTGCTGACTTCGGCCCGCTGGGGAATCGCGTTCGGCTGAGCAGCTCCGTACAAAACATCGGCAATGCAGCACTCACGCTCAGCGCGGTGCAGGTCAGCACGCTTACGCCGGGTCTGAATGGCGCATTCACGCTGGCTGCATCCGGCACACAGGATTGCGCAGCAGGCGAATCGCTGGCATTGGCCGCAAGCTGCACGCTGGCGGTGCAGGCCGCTCCCCCTGTGCATGCCAGTGCGAGCGCACTCCATGTGAATGGAGAGACGCAGGTCGTCTCCAACACGCTGAACGCCCTGGGCACTTCGACCACCCTGCACATGAATGCCGCGGGAACTGACGCGCTGGTCTTTACTCCGGCGCCTCCGAGCAGCGTTGCAGCCGGCACGGCCGCGGGAAACATTACCGTATCCGCAGAGACCGCCGGTACGCTGGACCCGACAAACAACTCCAGCATGACGCTCACGGTCACGCTGCCCGACACCACAACGCAGACTTATACCGCGACGGCGGCAAACGGCGTGGCAGTATTCAACCTGACCGGTCTGGTGCTGACAGAGGCGGGAACCGTAACCTTTACCGTGCAGGATACGGCGGGCGACACGGGAGCCTCGGCCACAACAGTGGTGAAACCGTTGAGCGCCGTCGCGAAGATCGTGGTCTCGGGGTATCCATCGTCTGTGCTGGTGGGCGCGGCGCACAACGTGACAGTCACGATGGAAGACGCGTACAACAACGTGGCGACAGGTTATACGGGACAGGTTACGATCTCGAGTTCTGACCCAGCCGCTGTGATTACGCCGGTGTATATGAACTACACCTACACGGTGGCGGACGCGGGTGTGCACACCTTCGTGGTGCAGATGAATACCGTGGGGACGCAAAACATCTCGGCCACAAACGGCGCGGTGACGGGGGCGCAGCAGAACATCAAGGTCAGCCTGCCGGGCACAGCGGCGCTGAGTGTGGACGCGCTTGGAACAACGGCTCCCGTTTCCAGCATCGCGCGCGGCAACGGCATCACGCTGCGGGCCGTCTTGACCACGGGGTCCAGCGCAGCTCTGTATCCCGGGACGATCAGCTTTGTGGATCTAACGCTGCCCGCGGCGGAGCAAACGGTGGGCACCGCGCAACTTCTGCCCAATGGCACGGCGGCTCTCAGCCTGGTTCCTGCGCTGGGCAATCATACCTATCGCGCCATCTTCAACGGCACCAAGGCGCAGCCGGCATCGGTCTCGCCGTCGCAATCACTGAGCGTAACCGGTTTGCTGGGAACCGCGGTAGCGCTGGCGGCCAGCGGCACACCCGCAGATTACACCCTGACCGCAACGATTCTGGGCTATGGATTTTCCGCGGTGCCGACCGGTACGGTGACGTATGAAGACACCACCAATGGCAATGCCGTGGTGGGCACAAGCGCGCTGGCGGGCGCTACCTTCACCACCACGCAAGTGCCGCAGGCAAGTGTGACGACTGGAGCAGCCCCGTACGGTGCGGTCACCGGCGACTTCAATGGAGATGGAATTCCGGATGTGGTGGCAGCCAACAGCGGCGACGGCACACTGACCGTGATGCTGGGTAACGGGGACGGCACCTTCATCAAGGGAACTCCTGTGGCGGTAGGAGGATCGCCGCTCAGCATTGTGGCCGGCGACTTCAACAACGATGGTCTGCTCGATCTGGCCGTCACGGATACACAGAACGGCAATGTCAGAATTTTTCCTGGTAACGGCGATGGGACCTTCACAACCGGGCAGACGATTGCAGTGGGTGCGCAGGTCTTCGGCATCTCCTGCGGCGATCTGAACAATGACGGCAACCTGGATCTGGCCGTCACGGTGTGGAGCAACAATAGCGTCGCAATTCTGCTGGGCAATGGTGATGGAACCTTCACCGCCGGCACGCCCATCGCATCGCCCGGCATAGAACCCACACAGGTCGCGATTGCCGACTTCAATCACGATGGGAACAACGACCTTGCCATTGCGCACTATGGCTCAAGCACGCTCGCGATTGAACTAGGCGCCGGCGACGGTACCTTCAGCAGCGCGCCGGGGTCGCCTGTTACAACCGGAAATGTGCCTCTGGCAGTCACCGCGGCCGACCTGAATGCAGACGGCAATATCGATCTTGCGGTGGCGAACCAGGGCGATAACACGGTAGATATTCTGCTGGGCGATGGGCACGGAGGCTTCACGCTGAGCAGTGTGGTGCCTGTGGATCTGGCGCCGACAAGCATCTCGGCCGTCGACTTCAACGGTGACGGATCCATGGATTTGCTCACCGGAAACTACAACGGAAACTCCGTCAGCATACTGAGCAACAACGGCAACGGAACGTTCGCAACAAGCAATCTGGCTGCGGGCAATGGAGCACTGGCTGTGGTCGCCGCCGATTTGAACGGCGACGGACGGCCCGATCTAATCGCGGTCAATAATCGCGGCAATAATGCCAGCGTCTTTCTCACCGCGCAGACGGCAAGCGTTAGCGTAACCAATATCAGCTTTGTGGCGACGGGATCGCACCTGGCGGTTGCGGCTTATAGTGGCGACGGGAACTATGTCGCCAGCACATCGAACGCCGTGAGCCTGACCAGCAGCACGGTGGCCACGACGACGGTGCTGAGCGCATCGCCCGTCGCATCGGCTTCCTATGGGCAGACGATAACGCTGACGGCGGCCATCACGCCCAGTCTGAGCTATGGCGTGACGGTCGCAGGCACGGTGACGTTTGAAGATGGGGGCGTGGCCATCGGTTCGCCGATTGCAGTTTCAGGCGGCACGGCAGTGCTGGTGCTGCCGCTGCAGGCTCTGGGCGGCCATGTGTACAGCGCGGTCTTCTCCGGGAGCCAGGGCTTCGCACCCAGTACGTCTTCCGCGCTGCCCTATACCGTCACGATGAGTACGGTTACGGTCAACGTGCCCGCATTCAGCGGGTCGTACGGCGCGAGCGGCACAGCCACTGCTTCCGTCACGGCGACATACTCCATCAGCGGACAGGCCGCTCCGACGGGGACCATCAGTTATCAATTCGCGGGATTCAGCGCGCAGACTGCAACGCTGACGAATGGCACAGCAGCGATCAATATTCCTGCCGGGTTGCCGATCGGCGCGGCGGTGCTGACCGTGTCGTACAGCGGCGATGTGAATTATGCAGCCAATACGGGCACGCTGAACTACACCATCAACGGCATTCCGCTCACCGTTACGGTGAATAGTGCGACCCGCGGATATGGTCTGGCGAATCCGGCGCTAACCGGCACCATTACCGGTGCGGCCAATGGAGATACGTTCACCGCGATTTATTCCACGGCAGCTACGCCGGCGAGTGCGGTTGGGGCGTATCCGATTACGGCTAGCGTGAGCGGCGCAAATCTGTCGAACTACACGGTGACGGTTGTGCCGGGCACGCTCACCATCACCCCGGCACCGCTCACCATCACCGCGAATAATGCGTCACGCCTCTATGGCGCGGCGAATCCGGTGTTCACCGGCTCGATCACCGGAACGTACAACGGTGACGTGCTGACGCTGAGCTTCAGCACCACGGCGACGCAAACGAGCGCAGTAGGAACCTATCCGATTGTGCCTTCGGTAAGCGGAGCGGCGGCGGCGAACTACACGGTGAATGCGGTGAGCGGCACGCTCACGGTGACGGCGCTCGGCATCACCATCACGGCAGACAACGCGACGCGTCTCTACGGCGCACCGAATCCGGTGTTCACCGGAACGGTAACCGGCGCACCGGCGAACTCGGGGTTGACCGTAACCGGAACGACGACGGCAACGCAGTTTAGCCCGATTGGAACGTATGCAATCGTTCCCGCGCTTGCCACCAACCCCGGAAACTACAGCGTGACCGCGGTGAATGGAACCCTGACCATCACGCAGTCGCCGACCACAACGCTGCTGGTCAGTTCTTCGCCGAGCGTGGTCTACGGGCAGAGCGTTACGTTTACCGCGACGGTCAGCCCGGCGATTGCGGGCGTTCCCACAGGGACAATCAGCTTTTACGATGGCACTGTGCTGCTGGGCACGGTGCCGCTGGCTAACGCCACCATCAGCTTGCCGACGGCGGGTCTGGCCGTGGGTACACACACCATCACCGCGACCTATAGCGGCGATGCAAACTTCGGCGCATCCGGGTCAAATGCAATTGCCCAGCTGGTGACCAGGGCAACGCTGAACGTGGTTGTGAACAATGCCACGCGCGTCTACGGTGCGGCCGACCCGGCATTTACCAGCACGGTAAGCGGCGCGCTGCCGGGCGATGTATTTACCGTGACGTATACGACCAATGAAACAGTCACCAGCGGCGTGGGTGCGTATGTGATCACACCAACCGTGACAGGGGCCGCGCTGGGCAATTACAACGTGGTGAGCACGCCGGGCACGCTTACGGTCACGCCCGCGCCGCTCACGATTACAGCGGCCAATGCGACGCGGCAGTATGCGACGGCAAATCCGGTCTTCAGCGGCAGCGTGATGGGCGCGGTGAACTGTGACACCTTCACGCTGAGCTTCACTACGACTGCGACGCTGATGAGCGATGTGGGCAGCTATCCGATCATTCCTGCAGCGAGCGGTGCAGCACTGGCGAACTATGCAGTGACGGTGGTAGATGGAACACTCACCATCACGCCGGCAACGGGCATCGTGATCACGGCGGGCAATGCGACACGCTTATACGGCACGGCAAATCCTGTCTTTACCGGAACAGTAAGCGGCACGTTTGCGAATCTGGGCCTGACGGTTACGGGAACTACGACCGCAACCATCACATCGGATGCGGGTGATTATGCTATCGTGCCCGTGCTGAATGGAGTGAATCCGGCAGATTACATTGCCACCCTGGTGAATGGGATTCTTACCGTGGCGCCGGCGAGCAGCAGCATTGTGCTGGTCTCGGCGAATCCCTCGGCGATTCTGGGCGCGAATGTGAATCTGACTGCGACGGTGACTTCCGCAACAACAGGCACACCGACGGGACAGGTCTACTTCTATACCGGCACGACCTTTCTGGGGGCGAGCCCGCTCTCGGGCGGTGTGGCCAGCCTCACCACGAATGCGATGCCGCAGGGCACCAACATTGTGACGGCGCGTTACAACGGCAATGTCGATTTCACGGCCAGCATCTCCAATAGCGTGAATGAAAGCATTCTCTCCAATACGCTGATCGTAACGGTGGGCAGTGCAACGCGCGGCTATGGAGCGGCGAATCCCGCGTTCACCAGCACCATCACCGGCGCGCTGCCGGGCGACACGTTTACCGTGAGCTACAGCACTTCAGCCACAGCAGCCAGCCTGCCGGGCAACTACATCATCAACGCCACAGTGACGGGCGCGAACATCGGTGCGTATTCCGTCACGGTGATTCCGGGCGTGCTCACCATCACGCAGCCGGTGCTTACCGCAACAGCGAACAGCTTTACGCGCGCCTATGGCACAGCCAACCCGACGTTCACCGGAACCGTCACCGGTGCGATGAACGGCGATACATTCACTGAGACCTTTACGACCACGGCCACGCAGACCAGCTTGCCGGGAACGTACGCAATTATCCCGGTCGTAAGTGGCGCTAACCTGGCGAACTACACGCTGAATGTTGTGCCGGGCGTGCTGACGATTACGCAGACCGGCGCGGCGCTGCTGCTGCAGGCCAGTTCCACCACAACTCCGTATGGTGTGCCGGTGGTTCTGACGGCAATTCTGACGGGCTCGAACAATATTGTTCCCACCGGCAATGTGCTCTTCTATGACGGCGGCATTCTGCTGGGTACCGCGGCATCCAGCAATGGGGTGGCCACGCTGACCATCTCAACATTGGCTGCGGGCGTACACACGCTTACGGCGCAATCTGCGGGCGATGCGAACTATGGGCCAACGCTTTCCAATTCGGTGATCGAGACCATCACCGGCACAGGCAGCGGCAGCGCGGATTACACCGTGAGCGCGTCGCCATCAAGCCTGACCATTAAGCAGGGAAGCACGGGCACCACAACGCTGACCATCACGCCGCTGAATGGTTATACCGGGCAACTGAATCTCGGCTGTCTTACGCTGCCGCAGTATGCATCTTGCAACTTTGTGCCCATCACGGTGACGCTGAATGGCACGACACCCGTGTCTGTAGCGTTGACCGTGAGCACAAGCGCGAAGATAGCAGCGGTGCAGGAGCCTCCGATGCAGGGCCGGCGGAGCGGCATGAGCTATGCCGGCTTCCTGGGCATTCCGGCGCTGCTGCTGGGCGGATTGCTCTGCGTGCGCCGCCGCCGGATCGTGAACATCAGGCTGGCAGCATTGTTGCTGAGCCTGACGGCGATCCTCACGCTTTCAGGCTGCGCCAAGGTGACGGTAATTGGATCGGGTAGCGGCAGCGTAGGATATACACCTGTCGGCACCACGACTACAACCATCACGGTATCTCCGGTGAATGCATCCACGGGCGTGTATCACACGCTGCCCATCACGCTCACCATCACGCAATAGAGTTACGCGGGCTCAACCTCAATTCGAATGCGCAGCTCTTTGCCCGGCTGCATGGCAATGGTGAGCGGCGCGGTGCCGCGGTCCAGTGAGTCCCGTGGCCATCGCAGCGGCACTTGCGGCAGAGAGCCGGAGCAGACCACGGCGCATTAATTCGGTCTGAATAGCTATTCAGAGATATGCAGGGGATCGTATGTGAATTGCGCTGCCGCGCGTCATGATTCAATCCCCAAAATACCGGATTTTGAAGTTTCACTACTCAGCCGTAAGTGCGAACGATTATGATGGGGGCCAACATATTCTGTGCGCTCACGGACAGCCGATGGACTATAGAACATTATTCTTTTCCAATATTGCTTCCCTGATTGTATTTACGCTGTGTCTGAGCGTGCTGGCGTGGCGCAACCGCCAGGTCCGCGGACTTGCGTGGTTTGCCGGCGGCCTGGTGCTTCTGCTCACCAAGCTGGTGTTGCAGGGTTTTGAAGGCAGAATTCCGCCGGCCATCAGCGCCATGGCGTCCAACGAAATTTATCTGTTGTCTATCATCATGCAGATGCTCGGTCTGCATTGGTTTGTAGTGCGCAGGCCCGTACCTGCACTACGAATGCTAGCGCCTGTTGTCTTAATCCTTGCCGGCTATAGCACTTTGTTTTTGCTGCATATTCCTTACAGCGCCAACGTCATCAATATTCCTTTTGTGGCCGTGTGCGGCTATTCCGCTTACCTGGTATTCCGTTTCGGGCGTGGCGACTTCGCGCTGGTGTCGCGCATGGCGGGCGTCATCCTGTGCGCGGAGACGCTGGTGTCTGGGTATCGTGCGGCGTTGACCAACCTGCGCTACATCCGGCCGTGGGAGACGGTGCATGCGCAGACCGATCCGCGCTGGCTCTATACGCTGGCGTGCATGTTCTTCCTCGCAACCTTCATGGTGATGTGCGAGATCTGGTTCCTGGTGACGGAGCTGGAGCGGGAGCTGGCCGAACAGGCTTGCACCGATGCGCTGACCGGCGCGCTGAACCGCAGGGCCCTGGAAGAAGCTGCATCGCGTGAGACGGCGCGCAGCATGCGCTCCGGCCATTCCCTCTGCATGATCATGCTGGATATCGATCAGTTTAAATTGATTAATGATCGTTACGGCCACGCGGCGGGAGACCGTGTGCTCCAGGCGCTTGTACAGAAGACAAAGGTCATGCTGAGAAAACAGGATCTGCTGGCCCGCACCGGTGGAGAGGAATTCACTATCCTGCTGCCGGATACCCGGGCTGAGGCTGGTGTCGAGGTGGCGGAACGCATCCGGCAGGCGATTGAGCAGATGGAAGTCCCTTTCGAGAGCGAGCCATTGCGGTTCACCGTGAGCATGGGTGTGGCCCAACTGGAATCAGTGCAGGGAAACTGGGAAGGCATGATGCGCCTCGCTGACATCGCCATGTACGAGGCGAAGGGCCACGGCCGTAACAAAGTGGCGGCGGCCCTGCCGGATGCCATGAACGTTGTCACCATCTGAAAGTTCATCTCTTCGTTACAACCAATATTTTATGCCGGCATCTTCTTGAAACTCTAAGTCGAGGTTCGCCTCAAAGGCGACTTGGCCTCTCGATCACGGAGATGTCAAGCTTGATCGACGATCTGCTCAACCTCTTGCACGCCACGACTGCGGGCATGCATGCCACTGGCCTGGACCCGAGCGTGATTGCGAATTCGCTTTCACCGTGCGTGCGGGGCAGCCGTAGAGCAGGCTGGCTTAGATTAGGGCGGAAGGCGCTTCCGTATGGCCGTGCGGGCGAGCAGTGAGAGAAACGGCGGCCGTCATGATCAGTGCGCCGCCGATCCATGCGCTGGGACCGAGATGCTCACTCAATAGAAAAACGCCCAGCAGGCTGCCGGTCAGTGGCTCCAGATTGAGAAAGACGCCGGCCATGGAGGCTGGAATCTGCGTCAGGCCAAAGTTCCAGAGCAGCGTGGTGACGGCGGTGCAGAGCAGGCCGCTGGCCGCGAGTGCCGCCCATGCGCGCACAGAAATATGTAAGACCGGCGGCAGACCATTGTGCAGCAGCACGATCGGCACCAGCATGGCCGTGCCGATGAGCAGGCCCCACGATGTCACTACGATCGCGCTGTGATGCTGCATCAGATGTTTGTTGAGCAGTATCCAGAAGAGCGAGATGAGCAGCGAGAGCACCACCAGCAGATCGCCGGCGAGGGACGGCCCTGAGGCTCCCAGGGCATGGTGCGCACCCAGCGCGATCAGCGCGGCGCCGCACGTAGAGCCGATGAGTGAAAGCCAGCCAATAGCATCCACACGCTCGCGCGCAAAGATTGCAGCGCCCACCGCCAGCATCACCGGCAGTGCGCCCACCATGAGAGAAGCATGCGAGACGGTGGTGAGCGAAAGGCCTTTGAACTGCAATAGAAATTGCAGGGGCACACCGAGAAATGAGCCGAGGATCAGCAATTTCCATTCGCCGCGGTTGAAGCGTGGGCGATGGTGGTAGCAGATGGGAACCATGGCGACGCAGGCGAAGAGAAAGCGGTAGAGCACCATGTGGCCCACTGACATCTCGCGCAGAGCAATCTTGCCGAAGAAGAAGCCCATGCCCCATATCGTGCCGGCCCCGGCGCAGGAGGCGATGCCATAAAGAAGCCGATGCGGATGTGCAGACATACACTCCCTAGCGAATGTGCCCATGGTCAGCGTGTCGAGTCACAGCGCGGCTAGCATTCTCTCGTTCCCCTTATTCTATAACTCCATGTTTCTGCATTTGTGCAAGGGGGAAGGCTGTCCTACGTTGCAAGACGGAGAGGACGCAGCGGAATTTCTCAAGGTTTTAAGTAAAAAACCGAAATTTAGGACTTGCTATGCAACCGGTCGCATGAAAAGATAAATCCATGCCATCGCCCACCGCAGGAATGAGCTTTCTGGACTGGTCCGTGCTTAGCGCTTACTTCGCGCTGATGATCGGCATGGGCTTCTGGGCGCGCACCAAAGTGAAAAATGCGAATGACTATTTCACCGCGGGCGGCGCTATGCCGTGGTGGCTTTCGGGCATCTCGCACCACATGTCAGGATACAGCTCGGCCGCGTTCGTCGGCTATGCCGCCATCGCTTACACCACCGGCTTCACCATCTACGTGTGGTGGGCGTGCACCATCACGCTGGCCATGGTGATCGGCTACCGCATCTTCCCCCCGCGCTGGGCTCGCCTGCGCCAGCGCACCGGCATGATCTCGCCGCTGGAGTATCTGATCGTCCGCTACAACCTGCCCACGCAGCAGGTGTTGGCGTGGAGCGGCGCGTTGCTCAAGATTTTTGATATTGGTGCAAAGTGGACCGCGACGGCGATTCTGCTGAATGTATTTGCCAACGTGCCGCCGATCTATGGCGTCCTGCTGACGGGCAGCGTAACGCTGATCTATGCGGTGGTGGGCGGGCTGTGGGCCAACGCACTGACTGACTTCAGTCAGTTCGGCATCCAGCTGATCGCAGGCACTTCCATGCTGGTGGCGGTTTGCGGCCATCTGGGTGGCGTCTCCGCGCTGTGGACGGTGTGGCAGAAGCTGCCGCCCTCGCACTCGCATGCATTCGCAGCGCCCTACACGCCGCTGTTCGCCGCTGCATTTCTACTCATCAACACGCTCTCTTACAACGGCGGCACCTGGAACCTGGCGCAGCGCTTTATCGCAGCACCTTCCGGCAAGGACGCGAAGAAGGCAGCGCTGCTTTCTGCCTCGCTGTATCTGGTCTGGCCGCTGGTGCTGTTCTTTCCTGTGTGGGCCGCGCCTCTGCTGCTGCCGCACATGGCTGATCCCTCACAGAGCTATGCACTGATGGCGCGGCTGATGCTGCCGCACGGCTTGATCGGCCTGGTGCTTGGCGGGCTGTTTGCTGCCACCATGGCGATGACGTCGTCTGACGCCAACGCCATCTCTGCCGTAGTGGTGCGCGACATTCTGCCCGCGCTGCGCCGCGACCGCAAGCGCATGACCGGCAAGTCGCAGCTGCTTGCGGGCCGCATCTGCACCTTCAGCTTTCTCGCGGTCAGCATGGTCATCGCGATCTATGCGGATCACTTTGGCGGTGTGCTTGGCCTGCTGATCCTCTGGTTCGCGGCGTTGCTCGGGCCCATCGCCATCCCCATGCTGCTGGGTATGCTGTTGCCGTTCCGCCGGTGCGGCGCGGCGGCGGCTCTCTCCGCCTGGAGCGGTGGCGTCATCACCTTCCTGCTGATCAAGTTTGTGTTTCTTGAGAAGATTGCGCGGTTGGCGGGTGACAGGGCAACGGCGATCAGCGTGGGTAGCCCAGTAGTGGCCGCAACCCTGCTCTTCGTTGTGGTCGGTCTGTTTACGCCGAAGACCAAGCCCGCGGCGGACGCTCTGCTAAGAAGCATTAATCAGGATCTGTCCGCGGCAGAGCAGCTCGCCTGCGAACAGGAGATTCAACGAAACGAACTGGAAAATATTTGCACTTAAGGACCGGGATGACAACACTGGTAAACGACACGCTGAACACGATGAAAATTCATATGGAAGACTCCCGCGAGGCGATGGGCGCTCATGCGGCGGCAGATATTGCGCAAGAGATTCGCAGCTGCCTGCAGAAGCAGACCGGTGTGCGGATGGTCTTCGCCGCTGCCCCAAGCCAGAGCGACATGCTCGCGGCTTTGCGCAAGCAGCAGGGCATTGACTGGTCGCGCGTGACGGCATTCCATATGGATGAATACCTTGGCCTGGCTGCCGATGCTCCGCAGCGTTTTGGCCTGTGGCTGCGCCGCGAGATCTTCGATCATCTTCCGTTCGCCGCGGTTCATCTGCTGGAGCCGGGGGAGAATCCCGAGCAGCGCGCGGCTGACTATGCAGCCAAGTTGAACGCCGCGCCGATTGATATTGTGTGCTGTGGCATTGGTTCCAACGGACATCTTGCGTTCAACGATCCGCCTGCGGTTTTTGACGATCCGCTCACGGTCAAAGTGGTGGATCTTGATCTTGCGTGCCGCCAGCAGCAGGTGGATGACAAGTGTTTCGCCATGCTTGCAGAAGTCCCCACGCGCGCGCTGACGATCACGGTGCCCGGTTTGCTTGGCGGACACGCTCTGTTTTGCAGCGTGCCCGGCGCAATCAAGAAAGAAGCAGTGCGTCGTACGCTGCAGGACCCGATCAGCCCCATGTGTCCCGCGACCGCGCTGCGCCGTCATCCGCGCTGCACGCTCTATCTTGATCCTGAGGCCGCAGCGGAGATTCGTTGAACACCATGCCGCAATTTCTGACAGGACGGAACCCCGTCACCGGTGAATCGCAAACGGTGCGCTTCGCAGACGGTATGATCACGGCCATTGAATCCGGTCCTGAGGATGAGCACTCGTGGCTCGCTCCGGGCCTGGTCGATCTGCAGGTCAACGGATACTGTGGTGAAGATTTTAACGCCGATTCCCTGACCGTAGAGACCGTGCAGCGCGCTGCGCGGCAGATGCTGCAGACCGGTGTGACCACCTTTTTGCCCACCATCATCACGGGTGCGGAAGAGAAGATCGTCGCCAACCTGCGCATCATTGCGCAGGCACGCCATGACGATCCGCTGACTGCGCACATGATTCCATGTGTGCATGTGGAAGGGCCGCACATCGCGCCGGAGGATGGCCCGCGCGGCGCTCATCCACTGGAACACGTGCGGCCGCCCGATGTCGCCGAGTTTTCGCGGTGGCAAGCAGCATGTGGCAATCTGGTCGGCCTGGTGACGCTCTCGCCGCACTACAGCAACGCGCCGGAGTATATTCACGCGCTCACGCAACTCGGTGTGCATGTATCTCTGGGGCACACTGGCGCGTCGCCGGAGCAGATTCATGCCGCAACCGCGGCGGGAGCATGCTTGTCCACGCATCTCGGCAATGGTGTGGCCAATCCGCTGCCGCGCCATCCGAATTTAATCTGGGCGCAGCTCGCGGATGACAGGCTGACGGCAACATTAATTGCTGACGGTCATCATCTTCCGGCGGATACATTGCAGGTGATGCTGCGCGCCAAGACACTGGACCGTGCTTTGCTGGTATCTGATCTGGTGATGCTGGCCGGTCTGCCGCCGGGCAAGTATGAGACGCCTGTGGGCGGCAGCGTGGAGCTGCACGCTGCCGGGCGTCTGAATGTGGCGGGCACAAATTTTCTGGCAGGCGCGACAGCCACGCTGAAGGATGCTGTGGCGTATGTGGCCGCGAATACCAGCTATAGCCTGGGCGATGCAGTGCGGCTGGCGACGCAGAATCCCGGCCGCTACGTGGGCAGCCGCGGCATGCTCGCAGTGGGTGCGCCTGCTGACCTTATCCGCTTCCAGTGGCAGCCGGGAGCGGCTACGCTCACCATGGACGATGTCGTGGTGCAGGGAATGCGCGCCTGAAATAACAGCAGCGGTCTACGCGACAGCGTGGCCCTTGATATAGGTGGCCATTCGCTTCCCCTGCAGGTTGTAGCGGTTGAAGTTTGCGGCACGGCCGGGCGCGATATTGCCGATCTCCGGTGCAAGGCCAAGCATCCGTGCCGGGTTGACGGACGCGAGACGCACGGTCTGCTGCCACGGCAGTCTGGTGAACTGGGAATAGTTCTGCACCGCTTCTTCCAGGGTCAACACGCTTCCCGCCAATGTGTCTGTACCCGTAAGCAGGCAGCGATTGCCTGCTACCGTTACATCAAGATTGCCCAGCTTGTAGGCGCCGTCACCCATGCCCGTGGCTGAGATGCTGTCTGTCACCAGAATGGCGCGCTCCATGCCCTTCGCCTTGTGAAAGAGCTGCACCGCATCCGGCGCAACGTGTACGCCGTCGCAGATGATCTCAGCATAGAGATCGTCATGCGTAAGAACTGCGCCCACAATGCCGGGTTCTCGATGGTCAAACGTACGCATGGCGTTGAAGGTGTGCGTGGCAGAGCTTGCGCCGGCGGCGATGCCGGCGTGGGCTTCAGCAGATGTTGCGTTGCTATGGCCGATGCTCAGGCGTACGCCAATCCTGCTGCAATACCCAATGAGTTCCAGAGCGCCAGGAATCTCCGGTGCAATGGTGATGAGCCGGATATGACCGCGCGCAGCCTGCTGAAATCGCTCAAACAGTTCCACGCTGGCGGGCTGCAGCTCGCTGGCAGTATGCACGCCGCGCTTGGTGTGCGAGAGGAACGGCCCTTCCAGGTGAAGGCCCACCGGCGTCGCCTGCTGGTGCTGCGTGGGCCTTTCAATCGCGTCAGCAAGAGACTCCAGCGCGTGCAGCGTCGCGTCCATCGGAGCGGTAACGGTGGTGGGCAGGTAGTGGCCCACGCCGCGGCTGGCCAGATACGTCTGTATCTGCGCGATCTCCGCGTGCGATGCCTGCATCAGGTCGTATCCCCCGGCCCCGTGGGTGTGGATGTCAAAGAACGTTGCGGTCAGAATCGACTCTTCCTGTGCGCAGGCGGCGGCATCACTGCCGATCGCGGTAATTATTCCATCGCCATCTACTGAGATGACCGGGTGCGGCACAATTCCGTCAGCCGTATGCAATTCGCGAGCGAGCAGAGTCTGTCTCATGGCGTTCTAGTGTTTCTCCCGTGCGGGTTCCAGTTGTGCCCAGTTCACCACCCATAGCGGATTCAACCGTGGCCGGGCAACAGTCATACAGAGATCGTGCACGCCGCTCAAGCCCGTAAGCTTCGCGCGCAAGGGCGTAACGCCGTCGTGGCCCACAGCAGGCGCCAGCGGCAGTGTGGCCACCACCTTGCCCGTGCAGGTATCCAGATGAACATCAATCTCGCCGTCCGCGGTGTGCGCGTCGCCCAGCGGAGCCTTGGTGGTATCGCGGTCGCTGAAGACATAGGGCAGAGGAACAACGCCAACGGACAGGCTGCCGATGCCGGAAAGATCGGCGGCCTTATAGGTCCAGCAGGGCTTCTTGTAATTCGCCAGCGTCACCGGGCGGCCGGGCTGCACCGGATCGGGTTCCATGGCGATGGAAGGATCGTTGGGGCACAGCTTAAGTTCCTGGCTGTAACGGCGTGTGACGCTCAGAATATCCAGCCTGCGATCCAATTCACTGCCGGGAATCACTGCCGTCGTGAAGGCGGCAGCGCGCACACGTGCAGGCAATGTGAGGTTGAGGGGAGTCTCATACTTCGCGGAATCGGCCGTAACCGGGGAACCGTCTGTGGTGTAGCGCAGCGTGCCGAAGCTGGTCTGGTTGCTCAGTTGCACGGTCACATGTTTGTGGCTTTGGTCCAGCGTCTCTGCGCTTCTCACGCGAAATGCCGCCGGGTCAAAGCCGATGCCGAGCTCGCGATAGCGATGCATCTCCACAGGCAGGCGCGTCAGGAAATTATCCCAGTTGCGACGGTCGGGCGCGGACCAGGCAATCTCAGCCAGCGCCGCCGCTCGCGGAAAAAGCATCCACTCATCGCGGTCGTTGGTGATCACATACTCCGTCCACAGGTTCGCCTGCACACCGAGGATATGCTTGCGCTCATCCGGTGTCAGTTCACTGGGCGTGGGATTGAATGTGTACACGTCAGAGAGCGTGTTCAGGGCAAAGCGCCCCGGAGCTTCATCGGCGGCATCGCTCTGGCGATAGTTGAAATAGAGTGGCCGCACCGGCGTCAGCACAGCATCGTGCCCTTGCTTCGCGGCTTCAATGCCGCCCTTCACGCCATGCCACGACATCACGGCTGCATTTTGCGCCAGGCCGCCCTGCAGAATCTCGTCCCATCCAAGCGTACGGCGGTGGTGCGCGGTCAGGAAGGTGTCAATCCGCTTGATGAAGTAGCTCTGCAGCTCATCTTCATTGCTGATGCCCAGCCGCTTCATCGTTGCCTGGATCTCGGGCGATGCCTTCCACTGATCCTTGATCGCCTCATCTCCGCCGACATGAATGTACGGGCTGGGGAAGAGCGCCATCACTTCAGTCAGCACATTTTCAATGAAGGTGAAGCTCGCATCGTTCACGTTGTAGAGGTAGGGAAAGATGCCGTAATGATTCGTCGGCGCGGTCAGGTGTACATCGGTCGATCCAAACTCGGGATAGGCGGCGAGCGGTGCGGATGCGTGCCCCGGCATCTCGATCTCCGGCACGATCATCACGTTGCGTTTGGCGGCATAGGCGACTAGCTTGCGCACATCGTCCTGCGAATAATACCCGCCGTAACGATGCGACTTCTTCTCCGCTTCGCTCATGGTTTCCGTGGTGCCCATGTGCACCCGCCAGGCTCCAACCTGCGTCAGCTTCGGATACTGCTTAATCTCCAGCCGCCAGCCCTGATCGTCCGTCAGATGCCAGTGCAGCACGTTCAGTTTCTCCAGTGACATCCAGTCAATCAGCTGGCGGATAAACTCAATCGACTGCATATGCCGCGCGGAATCCAGCATGATGCCGCGCCAGTACATCTGCGGCGCATCGTGAATGCTGAGGCACTCAATCTTCGCCGGGCCGGTCGCACCCGTGGCCGTGATGAGCTGCCACAGCGTCACTGTGCCGTAATAGATGCCGGCATCATCCGCCGCGGAGATGGTGATCTGCCTGGGCGTTACGGCCAGATCATAAGCTTCTTTCTGCGCGGTCGCAGAGGGAACACGGGCGATCACAATCGCGGCAGAAGAAGGCGCGCCCGCATGCATGGGCTGCGCAACCAGGCGCAGCTTCTGCGTGTGTTGCACCAGGTCAATCAAATGCTCGGCGGCAAAACGGGCGGCTGCATCATCGCCGTCAAACGCGATGGCCGCGCCATCCTTCACCGTGAACGAACCTGTCTGTGGTGTGGTGGAGAGTGGAGCCGGAATAATGGAGGGCTCCTGCGCGGGTGAAATGCCGGGGCACAGCAGCGCCGCCAGCAATGCCAGGGAAGTCCAGAGATACCGCCGGGAGACATTCATCATTTCGCACTCTCGTTTCAGAAAGATTTACTGCTGTTTCGTTTTGTCGTTGCGTGCGCGCCATAGTGCACCGCACACCGGATCTACCACCCCGGACAGAGCCTGCGCTTCCGGAAATTCCTGACGTACCGATTCGATCAGCGCCGCGCGCACCGGCTCAACATTTTCCATGATGCTGCCGGCGAAGGCGAGGGACGGCACCCAACTCGCACCATTCATGGTCTTCAGGCGGCGAAAGACCAGGCGAACCAGGTATCCGAGTTCTGCACCCTGCTGCTGCAGTACGGTCTGGGCAATTTCATCGCCCTGCGCGGCACACTGCACCACCGTACCTGCAAGCTGGGAAAAGTCCGGCGCAGGCAGCCCGTTCGCATAACCCACCAGCAGATCGATGGAGCTTAGTTGCCAGAATTCCAGAATGGCGGGCAGAAGCAGCGTGGAGCGTCCTTCATCCCGCGCCAGAAAAGCAGCGCGCAGGCCCTCATGGCCAATTCTGTAGCCGGAGCCCTGTTCCGCCAGTGCCGGCCCCCAGCCGCCGGCGGAGAGCAGCTTTCCATCACACGCGCGCCCAGCTACATTTGACCCGGTTCCAGCCAGTACCAGCACGCCAGCCGCACCGGGAAACGCAGCGTCCAGCGCAATCTCAACATCGCCCAGCACAATCAGCTTGCCCGCGACGCGCGCGCCAAATGCAGAGCACAGCCAATCGGTCACCAGCGGCACGCTCTCGCCCGCAGTGCCTACGCAGGTGCATTCGATAGCGTTCATCGCGACGCCGGTCTTTGCTGTGAGCTCTTGCAGCGCTTTATCCAGGTTGGCACTGGCGGTAGCGTCATCCACCCGCATGCGCTTGATGCTGCCTGCACGGGCGCGGGCGAGCTCGCGTCCGTCATCGGCCAGCAGAAAATCGGTCTTCGTGCCTCCGGCATCCACCGCCAGATAAAAGCTCATGCTCGCCTCTACTCCATCAGAACTGCTTTAGTCAGGTTACGAGGATTGTCGACGTCGATGCCATTTTGCACTGCCATGAAATACGAGAGCAACTGCAGCGGAATCACTTCACAGATGGAGAGCAGAGCTTCGCTGACCGGCTGCACAAAGACGGTGTGATTTGCGAGTGATGACACCTGCTCATCGTCCGTGTTTGCAAGGGCCAGTATAGTTGCACCCTGTTCGCGCATGTCACGCATCAACTGCACAGTCTTCTCATAGCGCTGGACTGATTCGGGGTCGTCATGGTCAACCGTGGCAACAATCACCAGCGGCGTCTCCGCATTCACCAGGGCATTGGGGCCATGCTTCAGTTCACCGGCTGGATAGCCTTCCGCATGCAGATAGGCTGATTCTTTCAGCTTCAGCGCACCTTCGCGTGCAATGGGATAGTGAATGCCGCGGCCAAGGAAGAGCAGATTGGTGACATCGCTATAGGCCGACGCGATCTTCTTCATGTCAGCCTCCCACCCCGGCAGCTGCTTGCTGATGAGCGCGGGCATGCGTGCGATTCCGTCCAGCCGCAGCTTCAAATCCGCGGCAGAGAGAGTGCCGGCCTGCTCGGCTGCCAGCAGCGAAAGCAGGTAGAGATTCAGCAGTTGTGCGGTAAAGCTCTTGGTCGCAGGAATGGCGCGTTCGCGGCCTGCAGTCGTGGGGAAAGACACGGTGGCTTCGCGCGCCATGGTCGAAGCAGGCACGTTGGTGATGGCCAACGTCTGATGTCCGGCCCGGTGCGCCTTGCGCAGGGCGGCCAGCGTATCTGCGGTCTCACCAGACTGTGAGATCACAATGACCGCGGCCTGCTTGGTGGCGGACTCGCGGCGGTAGCAGTATTCGCTGGCATACTCCACATCGACCGCGATGCAGGTCAGGTCCTCGATCATGATCTCGGCCACCATGCCTGCATGGCGGCTGGAACCGCTGGCAGCAATCACCACTTCGCGGTGCGCTTCGCGCAGCCACTCGCGCAGAGGGGCACAGGCGTCGGCGCGGAAGCCATTCGCGTCCACATAGTGGGCCAGCGTCTCGGCCAGCACCTGCGCCTGCTGGTGGATCTCTTTCAGCATCCAGTGGGGATAGGGCTGGGGGCCTTCCTGCGATGTCTCTGTCGGCGTGCTCGGGACAATAGTGTTCATTTGTTAGCTATTTGAACATATTTTTGCAGTTTTTGCTGATATATCAAGATGATTTATGTAAATTTGCTATATTGGCACTAGTCCACGGAATCTGGTAATAGCCTATGTCACAGAAAATTGATGAGCGGTGCGACCGGATTATGAAGGCCATTCTGCGGGTCGGCGATATCTCCGTCAAGGATCTCGTCGATCAGGTCAAAACCTCCGCACCCAGTATGCGCCGCGATCTGGCCCGGCTGGAGAAGCGCGGACTGATTCGCCGGACGCACGGCGGCGCCACCCTGGTTGAGCCGCTGCTCTACGAGCCCTTCCGCCACGATACATCGTTTCAGGCCCGCGAGCTGCGCGGTGCGGATGAGAAGCGGCGCATCGGGCTGGCCGCCGCCCAGTTGATTGTAGAAAAAGAAGTCATCGGTCTGAATGCCAGCACCACGACCACGCAGATTGGCCGTTCTCTGCGCCACCGGCAGGGAATATCCGTCATTACCAATGCGCTGAATATCGGCATGGAGCTGTGCAACCAGCCGGCGATCAAGACCACGCTGACCGGCGGCAGCATTGCCTGGGTGTGGACGTTCGCGCTGGCGGGCCAGGCAGCGATCAATTCGCTGAGAGATGTCTATCTCGATAAGGTCTTCATTGGCGTGACTGGAGTGGATGTGGAGCGCGGCATCACCACGCTGGAGCCAGAAGAAGCGACCGTGACCCAGGCCATGATTCGTCAGGCCAAGCAGATCATTGTGGTGGCTGACTCCAGCAAGATCGGCCACGTCAGCCCGGCACTGATCTGCCATATTGATGCGGTTGACATTCTGGTCACAGACACAGGCATTACCGAAGAGGCCTTCCAGGCCTTTACCGCCAAAGGCGTGCAGGTTATCAGCGTCTGAGCCCTGCAAATCCTCAAAAACCGCCGTTTTCGCTGTTGACGACGAGTCATCGCTACCCTCCGGGTAAGCGGCTGCCCAGCTCATATTCTGCGTTATTTCATTTAATATCAATAATTTACGCGCCTTTTCGCGAGGCACGCTCTTTTCTTATACTGACCATATGATATTCATATGCTCATTTTTATGATTAAGATGTCTTGACTCACCCCATCTCGGCTGTTAGCGTAGCCATACACTCGACTGATATATCAGAAGTTGAGCCAACGTGAATGTTGCAACTACTGTCTGCCCTCTTTTCCCCGGATGGCTTGCAGTCCGGAGCTAATACCTTGGCAATGCGTTCCTTCTTCAAGATGGGTTTACTTGTCGTTCTCATCGCCGCGACCGGGCGCGCCTTCTGCCAGGAAGTGACGGCGACAATTCATGGTCAGGTCACGGATGCAGGCGGCGCGGTTCTGCCGGGCGCCAAAGTGACGGTGACGAATGCTGACAAGAACATGCTGGTGCGCACGGTTATCACGGATAAGAGCGGTGAGTTTATCGCCACGCTGCTGCCCATCGGAAACTATACGGTGCGTGTGCGTCATGCGGGTTTCAAGGTGATGGACCGTACCGGCATTGAACTGCACGTGGGCGACAGCATTACGTTGACGCTGGCGATGCAGGTCGGTGAAGTTTCGCAGGAAGTAACCGTGAATGCGGATGCAACGCAGGTGCAACTGCAATCGTCTGCATCCGAGCAACTGATCTCCGGCAATGAGATCCGCGAGCTCTCCATTGCGAACCGGAACTTTCTTGCGCTCATCGCATTGCTGCCGGGCGTAACGAATACATCCGCCAGCGACGAAATTACGATCGGCGCGGTGAATCCGACCGGCGGCGTAAACGTGCTTCCCTATTCACTGAACGGCGGCCGCACCAACAGCAACAGCTATTTGCTGGACGGCGCTGACAATCTGGACCGCGGAGCCAATCAGACGCTCATCAACACCCCCAGCGTGGATGCCGTGGCGGAGTTCAAGGTAGAACGCGGAGCCTACAGCGCCGAATACGGACGCAATGCCTCCGGCCAGGTGAACATCGTTACCCGGTCGGGCAACAGCCAGTTCCACGGCGATATCTATGAGTTCTTCCGCAACGACGTGATGGCTGCGAACAATTCGTTCAACAAGTACAGAGGCATTCCGCGCCAGGAGCTGCGTTACAACGACTTCGGCTACACCCTGGGCGGCCCGCTGTTCATTCCCAATCACTACAACGTGGAGCGCAATAAGACATTCTTCTTCTTCTCGGAAGAGTTTCGGCGCATCATTCTTTACAACACCCAGAGCGGATATGCGCCGACCGATGCGATGAAGGGGGGCACATTCGTGGATGCGGTCTGCGTGACCTATCCATGTACTACCGCGAACGCTACGCACCAGATCAACACCACGGCCTTCGATCCGGTGGCAGCGGCCTATCTGCAGGATGTTTTCAGCCAGCTTCCAGCGGGCGATCCGAAGCTGGCCTATCTGCTGGTGTCGACAGGCAGAAACGTCTTCAATACCCGGCAGGAGTTTATTCGTGTGGATGAAAATCTTTCGCAGCGGAACTCCATCACTGGCCGGTACATTCTGGATACGATCAATACGGTTGAGCCGTACGGCTACCAGGTCAATTCATTGCTGCCCGGCACTTCGACCACATCCACGCAGCACCCGGGTGCGAATGCCATGGTTCGGCTCACAACAGTTGTGCGCCCGACGCTGCTGAATGAGATCGCGTTTGCATTCACCACATCGCACCTGGAGAGCACGCCCATCGGCACGCTCAGCAAGGCCAATGCCACGGATGTGCATGTGAACCTGCCGTTCCAAAGCACGCTTGGCAACGTGCCCTACATTGCGATGACCAGCCTGAGTCCGATTCGCGGCTTTGGCGCGTACAGCAACTACAGCCGCAACTACAACCTCTTTGACAATGTGACCCAGGTGCTGGGACGGCACACGTTCAAGTACGGCGCGACCTACAACTACTATCAAAAGTCTGAAAACAACGCGAGCACAAACGCGGGTTCCTTCACCTTCAACACCACGGGCACGCCGTCAGGCTGCGGCGGCACAAATCCCTGTCCGTCCAATGCGGAACAGACGTTTGCGAACTTCCTGCTGGGCCAGCAGGCCACCTTCGCGCAGACCTCGCTCGACCTCACTCCCGACATCCGGCAGAATGAGGTCGAATTTTATTTTCAGGATGATTACCGCTGGCTGCCGACCCTGACCATCAATGCCGGTGTGCGCTACTCCCTCTACCGCCTGCCGATTGACGACCGGCAGATGCTGTCGAACTTCGATCCCGCCACCTACGTGGCAGCCAATGCGCCGACGCTGACGAGCAACGGCGCAAATGTTGTGCCTGGAACGGGCGATCCTCTGAACGGCATCATTGTCAACGGTGCGACCTCGCCGTATGGCAACGCAGTCTCGAACCAGCCGGGCGGCCACTTTGCGCCGCGCGTCGGATTTGCCTGGGACCCCTTCGGCAACGGCAAGACCGCACTGCGCGGCGGCTACGGCATCGTGTATGACTCCACCCTGGTGGGCATCTATGAAAACAATATCTTCACCAACCGGCCGTACCTGAACAACCTGAGCGTGAACAACACGACCTTCGCCAATCCATCCGGCGGCTCGACCACAACATCGCTTCCGTCACTGCGCGCCACCCCGATTCCTTCGCATCTGCCTTACACGCAGGTGTGGAGCCTCGACGCACAGCGCCAGTTCGGCAAATCCACCATGCTGGACGTGGGCTATTACGGCGCGAAATCGACGCATCTGCTCGGCATCGTGGATATCAATACGCTTCGCCCGGGAACACTGACCACGCAGAACGCACCGCTGCCGCTCACCACCAGCAATACGCCGCAGTATGTGAATGCCATCCGCCCCTATGTGGGCTACACGGCCATCAATTCGGTCGAGAACTGGTTCGGATCCAATTACAATTCGCTGCAGGTCTTCCTGCAGGAGGCATTGCCGCACAGCTCCCGGTTGACGGTGGCGTATACGCTGCAGAAGACACTCACCGATGCGGGCTCTGATCGCGCCAACGCTCCGCAGAACGGCTATGACATTCATTCCGAGTATGCGGTGGCGCCCTTCAACCGCAAGCAGGTTCTGGTAGTCAGCTACCTGTACCGCGTCCCATTTCTCTTGAAGCGTCATGGGGTTGTGGGCGATACGCTGCACGGCTGGTCGCTGGCCGGAACAGCCAACTTTGACACTGGCCTGTCGACGCAGGTCACGACCAGCGCGGGCAAAGATTGGGCGGGCATGGGCGTTCTGGGGTCGGGCAGCCTGGTGGCTCTGCGGCCAAACATGGTTTCCAACCCGAATATTAGCGCGCCGCATACTTTTGCGAAGTGGTTCAATACCGCGGCGTATGTCGATCCGGCCGCTGGCCAGTTGGGCAACGCACGCTCCACATCGCTCATCGGCCCGGGCTTTCAGCAGTGGGATATTTCAGTGTTCCGCGCCTTCCATCCGGGCAAAAACTGGAGCGGCGAATTCCGCGCCGAGAGCTTCAACGCATTCAACAGAGATAACGTTGCTTCTGTGAATACGCAGGGCACATCGGCTGACAATGCGGCATTCGGGCAGGTCACGTTAACCCGCGATCCGCGCCGCATTCAACTTGGGCTCAAGCTGAGTTTCTAATGCATTAGATAGTGCAATACGTTGTACTGCAAACATCTCGCAACACTCGTGGAGGTTTCAAAATGGTTACCAGAACAGCACATATCGTGGGAAGCACGGTACGGAAAGGTATCCTCACCCTTCTGGCCGGCTCCCTTGCTTTCACAGCAGCAGGCTGCGGCATCGGTGCAGGCGCCGCTCCCAGCGCGGATCCCTTCAGCTCTGCAGTCGTCATGCAGGGCGTGGTGCATGGCGGCCAGATTCCTCTTGCCTTTGCCACAGTGTCGCTCTATGCGGCGGGTACCACCGGCTATGGTTCAGCGGGAACGCTGCTGGCCACCACCACTTCGGCCGCAACCACCGGTAACTTCAGCTTCACCAAGGGCGGAACCGGTTCCGGCGGATGGTCATGCCCCGTCACCGTTCCGGCGTCCGATCCGCAGATCTATTACCTGGTGACCGGCGGTAATACCACGGGCGCGACCAGCGGCTCCCCGGCAAATGAAAACGGCAACGTCACTCTGCTGGCGGTTCTGGGCCCGTGCAGCACGATTACCAACTCGACCTTCACCTATGTGGATGAGCTGAGCACAGCGGCTGCCGCAACGGCGCTGGCGCAATACATCAACCCCGGCACAACTGCGGGAACTGAGTCGATCGGCACGAATGGCGCGAATCTGGTTTCGAATCCCTCGCAGGCTGCGATCGGCCTGAATAATGCCGTCGCCAGCATCGCGAACCTCTCTGCAACTTCTACCACCCATGCCGGCACCGCGGCCACGGTGAGCAGCGTTACGGTCACAGCGACTCCGAATTACTCTAAGCTGCTGACCATGGCCAACATTCTGGCGGCCTGCGTCAATAACACCACCACGGGAAGCGCGAACTGCACGCAGCTTTTTGCCGCTGCAACGCCGCCCAGCCCCGCCGTCACCAGCCAGCCCAGCGCCACCTTCGGCACTGCGGTGGATACGCTGCAGGCTGCATACTATATGGCGACCAATCCGACGGACTCCGGTACAGTTTCCGCACCGTGCAGCCCAACGTACACCAGCAACATCGCATGTCTCTATGCGCTTTCAACTGCCAGCGGCGCAGCGTTTACCGGCGGCCTGGGCAGCCAACCGCTGGACTGGACCGTTGGCGTAACGTACACCGCCTCGGGCGCCTGCCAGAACGGAGCCGTCTTCCTGATCGGACCGACTCACGCAGCCGTGGATGCTTCGGGCAATGTCTGGATCATCAACGCGAACTCGGTCGCGGGCAGCAAAGCGGCATTTGTGGAACTGAGTCCTGTCGGTCAGCCGATGGCTTGCTATACCGGCACAGGTTCAAGTTCGCCGCAGACCTACGGTTCAAGCATCACCATTGATCCCACCGGCAACGTGTGGGCGCTGTATAGCCACAACAGCCCAACCGGCCTGATTCAGGAGGTGACGGCTACAGGCACGGCAGTCGCCTGGACAGCACCGAACGCCAGCCCAAGTAATCCCATCGGTCTTACGGCGGACGGCAACGGAAATATCTTTTTCACCTCAGCGCTGAGTGGCGGCACGCTGTATGAAATTCCTAACCCCGGAACCACCACGACTGCTTTCACCCCTACCACTGTTCTGACGGGTATGGATGGTACGGGTACAAACACCATGAACAGCCTTGCCGTGGATTCGCTGGGGCGTATATGGGCCGAGACCTCCAGCTTCACCTCGATCTTCGGCGCGTATCCAACCGGAACGCCGGCCACAGCGTCCATTACCGGATACTCGGTTACTTCCAACGTGGTCACTTTTACAGCAACCAACAGCTTTAGCGTCGGGCAGGCGATTACCATCACCGGCCTGACCTCAGGCAGCCAGTTCAATAACCAGACACTCACGCTCACCGCTGCGAGCTCCAGCTCATTCTCGGCTGCGTTTACCACGGCGAACGTGACGCAGACCACGGATGCGGGCACTGCTTCTGCGCAGCAAGCCTATACCAACACCACGACGGCAACCAGCACAACCGGCTTCGGCATCGCAGTGGGTTCGGGCAACTATGTTTATAGTGGCACCACCTGCTGCGGCTCCAGTGCGGCGCACGAGGCGGAAAAGTTCACGCCGGCAGCAACGGCTGTAGCGGGTTCCGGTTCCTCCAGCGCGCAGTTTGTCGGTGGCCTGGTTGGCGCCCGTGCTGAAGCGGTGGATGGCGCACAGAATGTCTGGATCACGAATGAATTCCCGGAGACCGGCACGACCACCACTGCGGGAGTATTCGGCGTGACCGAACTGACAGAAACAGGCAGCGGCACACACGTTACATTTGCAGCATTGTCGCCAGCAGGCACTTTGCCGGCAACGTGCACCACGGCAGCCGGTTGCCCGGCGGGCGGCGGCTTCCAGGATTCCAACCTGCTGGAAGCATCCGATGTCGAGATTGATCCTTCCGGCAATGTGTGGGTGCTGAACACCGGCACGACATCATCGGGCGGCACATTCACGGCCACCGGTACATCCGTTACGGAGTTTGTGGGAGCGGCGGTGCCGATTGTGACTCCGCTGTCCCTGGCTGCCAAAAACGGCACCATCGCAACCAAGCCGTAGCCGAGATTACACACTTCACCCGTGGGGAGAGCCGGTAACGGCCCTCCCCCTATTTTTTGCCCGGAAGAAAAGAGTTATTCAGCCTGCAGCGTGATGCGGGCGGTCATGCGATGCGTCGCGCCGGGAGCCAGAATAAGCACGTTGCTCTTGGCATTCGCTGTTTCCACGCAGAGGAACTTGCTCCAGTCGCAGGGGCACAATCCGGGAAGTGATGCAGCAAGTTCTTTGCCGGGATTCCACACAACGGTGGTTTGCGAGCCGGATTTTTCAATCACGATGCGGCGCTTGTTGCTTTCATCGTGAATGGTGCAGGCCGCGGCGGTATCCAGAAAGATAGAATCCGTTTGCGCGGCAAAGCGTATCGGCGCATTGGGTTGCCGCTTCCGGGTAAAACTGTCAGCGCTATCCAGATACTCTGTGCCCGCGAGACCATCGACGGACGTATCCGCAATGTGTCCGACGGCAAAGTAGGTGTGGAGCGCTTCTTCAAACCGCAGCGGCGCAGGACCCTCATTCTGAACCGCAAGCTCCAGTTTCAGTTCCCGGCCGATCTGAATGGAGTACCGCAGGCAGAAGTGATCGAAGCCCAAGGCGCGCGAGCGTTCATTGGGTGCGAGGGTGAACTCCAGATGCAGATCATCGCCGGCCAGCCGGGCGGTTTCCAGCGTCCATTCGGTGATGCGCGCGAAGCCGTGCAGGTCGTACTGCAGCTCCGGCTGCTGTACGCCGGAGTACTGCCCGAACCAGGGAAAGATCACGGGGATGCCGCCGCGAATTGCTTCGCCTTCAGCAAACGGGCTTTGATTACTGGTGAAGAGCATCGGCTGCTCGTGCGCAGGTTGCCAGTGGGTGAGATGCGCGCCGTACAGATAAACTGTTGCGCTCGCTGCTGCGGTGGTGATCTGCGCCCGCACCAGACCTCCCGGTGCTGCTTCAAAGCGCAGAACGCCATCAATTGCAAAAGCCTGATTCAAATTTTCGAGGTTCACTGAATTCCTTGGTTGGTCATGAGCAGAGCATAGTCCTGGATGTCAATGCTCTGTCCGGTCTGCGATTCGACAGTATGTACTGCTATCCAGAATGCCGCGCTGGACTGCCATTCCTTGCCGGCATTGGCACGAAGTGCGATGCGTGCTTTGCCATGCAGAAGCACGCCCTCTTCCTGCACACGATCCAGAATACCGCTTATGGAAGCTATCTCGAAGTCCATGATGCTCACACGGTCGCACACCTGCGACAGTTGTGTGAACCAGCCATCCCGATCCGCGCTGTCGCGCCACTGGATATTCTCATTCAATTTGTAGAACCAGGTGGTCAGCGTGCTCTCCATGCGTGCATTCTTCTCGCCATTTGCATCCATCAGCGCGCGCGTCTTTTGCAGGAAGGTGAGCAGGCCGGCCAGATCGAGCCTGCGCTCCGCTCCATCGGCGCTCTTCCACGATGCATGGCCGGGGGAAGCCGGCAGAATGTGCGGCTCAATGTCAAAGGCCACTCCAGCGAATCGTTCGGAGGGCCGCGACGCGTGATTGAACTGCACAAAATTGGTCAGAAGAATATTGCTTGCCGCTGCCCAGCGTTCCGGGTAGACATATTCCGTCTCCGAAAGCAGAAGGTACGACGAGATCCGGTTGGCTGCGAGCTTTGCGTTCCATCTGCGGAGGGCGTCCTGGTCCGATGAAGAAACATAGCTTCCATAGACGGTCGTAATTCCCAATTTTTTCAGGTTGGCGATGGTCTCGTCTTCGCGCTTGGCATCTCCAACGATTGCGACTGAGCCAAATGGGCTCTTGGGCGATTGCCAGAACCACACCCCGCGATCATGGCCGGGAGCCGCGGCTCTGCTGCCCGCGTGAACCGCGACAGGCGAGAGGAGCATGATCAGCGCAAACCAGCGATACGGTGCAGGGCAGCGATGCACTACACGCCCTCGCCTACGCACATGGTGTCATAGTCTTCCAGATCGACGTTAACGGTGTTGGTGGATTCGCTGGTCAGCACCGCCTGCCAGAACTGGGCAAAGTTTGTCCATTCATAGCCCACAATGTAGCGGAGAGATACCGTCGCTACGCCCGCGGGCAGCAGGCTGGCCTCTGACACAAAGCGGCTCTGGATCAGCGACTGCGTGCTGGAGAAATAATCCATAATGCTGACGCGCGTCATCACCTGCCCCAGGGCGGCGAACCACTGGTTCACATCGTTTTGATCGGTCCAACCGATGGTCGTATTCAACTGCGCATACCAGTAGGCGAGCGCTGTATCAATCGGCGCGGCGCTGGCGGAGTTCTGATTCAACAGGGCGCGCGACGATTGTAAAAAGTTCAGGAAGTATGTGAGGTAGGTGCGCCGTACCGCCAGGCTGGACGTGGCCCAGGAGGTTCTGCCCGTTGTGCCAGCGAAAGAATCCGGCTCCACATCCAGCGCCAGTCCGGCGAAGCCCTCGCCCGGTGCGGACGCGGCATTGAAGTCCACGAAGTTCGTCAGGATCCAGCCCTGCGCCTGCGCCCAGTCTTCGGGCAGAAAATAATTGGTGTTCGACAGTAAAACGTAGGAGTGAATGCCGTTACTGGACAGCATCGCATTCCACGTGCGTAGCGTTGCCGCATTGGCGCCGAGCAGCGTGGAAGAGTAGCTGCCGTAAAGCGTGGTGACATTCCAGGCTTTCATGTTGGCGATCATCTTGGTCTCAAGCGCCGTGTTGCCTACCACGGTAGACGATGCGTTCGGCCCCGTCCCATCCCAGAACCACATGGCGCGGCCCGGCGCATAGGCAATGGAGGCGGACGTTGTGCTGGTGGCCGCGGCGGAAGATGTTCCGGAAGCGCAGCCGGAGAAGGAAAGCGCACAGGCGCACAGGAGCAGAAGCATTGCGCCAGGGACGGAACGATGCAGACGCCGGGATGATCGATAGAGTGTCATAAAACCAACTTTCAAGGGACTCAAGAGAGATCGGGGATTGCGATGGTCAGTTCATCAGGGTCAGAGCGCCGCTGCCGCCAGGAACTTGCACGCACCAGCATTTCATTGCGTGATATCAGGTCGGCTTTCTTCTGCGGCCACATCCGGTCGTCGCCGAAACGGGCTACGATAACGTTTTGAATATCGCTCATGCCGGAGCGGACATGCGTGCCCATGGCGAGCGCGGCTGCGTCAGCGTCAGTTCCGTTCAGCACGGCGGCCAGGGCAGAATGCCACGCCTGCGGCATGTGCGTATCGGTAGCCACGTCGCACAGCCAGTTGAAGATAAGCACCTGATTCTTCTCCAGCATCTCGCAGAGCGGCAGGCAGCCGCAGCATTCTGCTATGCGCATGTGAAAGCGCACATGATACGACTGAAACTCAAAGCGCTGCTCGCCATTGGAAGACGCCTGCTGGGCCATATCGTCAAGATGCGCAGCCATCAGGGCGATTTCTTCGCGTTCCGCGGCGCTTGCTTTCTCGCAGAAGAGCCGCGCGGATTGCACTTCGAGCGCTTCGCGGATGATGTAACGGTCGCGGACGTCATTGGCCGTGGGGATGCGCACGCGTGTGCCAACCCGTGGCAGGCTCTCGATCATGCCTTCTGCTTCCAGCCGCTGCATCGCTTCGGCCACCGGGATGAAACTCATGCCCAGCTCCGTTGCGATGCCACGGCGCGAGATAGCCTGTCCCAGCAGGATCTCACCGGTCAAGATCTTCTTCCGTATCTGCAAATAAGCCTGCGTGGCGAGGGATTGCTCGTTCTGGGGGGCCGCTGCTTTATCCATTTGTGATATCTCCTTCATTAGCTGACATATCAGCAGTCAGCCCAGAACGTGTCAATAGAAATTACCGGCCCAACTTACAGTTTTCGCCCCAGACCGGCGTTGATTGCATTCAGCAGAATATCGTGCGCATCGCCGTCGCTGGCCCAGAACATCATGCCGCCCAGTTGATGCTCGCGGACGTAAGCTGCTTTGCGCGTCAGCGATTGAGCATCCTCATAGGTGATGAAAGTGTGTGTTGCCGCGTTGTAGAGATAGGGCACGGCGGATGCGTCGTCCCAGTAGCGAATGTAACCTGAACCCGGCGTGAGATCGGCGGCGGCAATGTCAGTGTAGAGAATATCGAAGATGGTGCTGCCCGCGGCAGGTTGAAAGAGTCCGTGATTCGCGGGTGCTATGTTCTTCCAGCCATGGCCATAGAAGGGAACACCAAGCACCAGCTTGGCCGCGGGAACACCCGCATCAAGATAGGCCCGGATGCATCCGTCATCGGATACGAGCTTCGGGTCCGCGGGGTCGGTGTAGAGGGCGGATGCATTGCCGGTAGTGGTATTGCTGCGGTTGTAGAAGTCATAACCCATCAGCGTGACCGTATCCACATACTTTGCGACCTGCCCCATCTCTGTATTGCGCAGAAAGAAATTCTTTCCATTGGTGGCGGTTGATAGCACCAGATGCGGGCCTGCGCTGCCCGCAGCGCGGTCAAAGGCGGCGCGCAGATCGCGCATCAGTAGGGTGTAGTTCTGCTTGTCCTCCGCGCGATACTTTCCATCAGGGCGCGCTGCAGCGGGATACTCCCAGTCAATGTCCACGCCATCCAGATGGAATTGCGCGATGATTCGCAGGCAACTCGCGGCAAAACGCGCACGCGATTCCGGGGTCAGCGCGATATCGGAAAAATCATCGGAGTGAGATCCGCCGCCGATGGAAGCCACCACCTGCAACGACGGATTGATGCGCTTCAATGCAATGAGCGTTACAAAATTGGCAGCATCGCTGGCAGGCACATCCGCAAGCTCGCCATCCTTCGTATGGAGAAAGGCATATTGAATGCGTGTAAGTTTTTGCGGCGAGAGCTCGCTGGCGCTCAATAGGCGGCCACGCGCAAAGACATAGCCGATGACCTGGGGGCGCGCCACAGCTTTTTGCTGCGCCTGCATGAAAGGCAGACAGGCGGCAAAGAGAATTAAGGCTGAAACCTTTCCCGCAATGTGACGAATACGATTCACGCCGCTCCCTGCCTCCGGCCTCGGAAACTGATATACCAGTCTAGCCGGAAAAACGACCAAATGATAGCTATATGCTCAATTTTATGACTACATAATGCTTGACTCAACTGAAACACACTGATACTTTTACCCTATCTGATATATCAGGAGCAATCGAATTGAGAGAAAATATGGCTCTTCCTGATGAATATTTCAGGTTTCCAAGGTGAGCAGGATTTAGCGCCGCCGGGTTGTAAATGGCGCAGCCGGAAATGAGAATCCATGGCAACGGTACGTAGCTCTCTGCGACATATATCGCCTCTTTGTTTCCTGCTGATCATGCTCTCGGCTCTGACTGCGTGCAGCGGCAACGCCGGCGACGGCGGGGTCTCGCTCTTTGCCATGTTCATTACCCCACAGACCCAGACGGTGGACGCAGGGCAGAGCCTACCGATTACGGTTTCGCTGGTGAATGATTCGACGCCCGGTGGCGCGACATTCTCCGTTGCAGGGGGCGGTACCTTATCCGCGCCCACCACAACTCATGTGGGAACCACCGAAAAGGTCACCGCGCTCTACACCGCGCCCTCTACTGTAGCCGTGTCCACGGTTGCCACGGTGACCATTACTTCCGTGAATACGCCGGTTCAGGTTCTTACGGTAGCCGTCACGGTCAATCCGGCGCTCACCATTACCTCGCTGACCTTGCCCACAGCGACCGTCGCCTCGGCTTACACCACTACGCTTGCTGCTGCGGGTGGAACGGGAACGGATACATGGAGCATCGTACTGGGCACACTGCCCGCAGGCCTGTCACTGGACGGCTCGACCGGCATTATTTCCGGCACGCCCACGGCGGCTCCGGGCAGCTATACGTTCACCATCGGCGTTTCCGATAGTGCCGGGACACCCACTACGGCGGTGCAAACCTTTAACCTGACGATTATTCCGCAGGCTCCCGTCATTACCACAACCACGTTGCCGGTCGGCGTCACCGGCACCGCCTATAGCCAGCAACTGGCCTATATCAACGGCAGCGGAACCGCGGTCTGGAGTATCTCGGCGGGGAGTCTTCCCTCTGCGTCCGGTCTCACACTGAGTTCCAGCGGCCTGATCTCCGGTACGCCTGTAGTCGCGAATACGAGTTATATCTTTTCCGTCGTTGTGACGGTGGGAACTCAGGTTTCCGCGCCCGTGCAACTGACGCTGAGCACGATTGCGCCGCTGGTAGTGACAACCACAACGCTGCCGAGTGGACGCGTTGGCGTGGCCTACAGCCAGCAGCTTGCGCTCTCCGGCGGAAACGGCGGCACGGCGACATGGTCTATCGTGTCCGGCTCGCTGCCGACTTCCTCCGGGTTAACGCTGAGCTCTTCGGGACTCATCTCCGGTACTCCCACCACGGTCACCAGCACACCGTATACCTTTGCGGTTTCGGTTACGGTGGGCAGCCAGACCTCCGCAGCGCAGACGCTGAACCTGAGCGTGACCAGCACCATCATCACGTCAGCCAGCACGGCAACCGGCGAAGTTGCGCTGCCCTTTGCCTTCCAACTGACGGCGATTGGCGGAACGCTGCCGTACACCTGGTCGCTGGCGACGGGCAGTTCTGCTCTGCCTGGCGGGCTCACGCTGAATGCAGCGACGGGGCTGATCTCGGGGACTCCGGCCACCACGGCCGGCAGCCCATTCACCAATGTGATTGTGCAGGCGACTGATGCTCATGGCGGCGCGAAGACGCAGACCATGACGATCACCATCAATCCTGCGCGCAGCAGCGCGAATAATGCTGAACTGAGCGGGCAGTATGCCTTCCTGCTCTCCGGCTTTGATGCCGCGGGAAATCCGCTGGCCAGCGCAGGCAAGTTCACGGCAGACGGCAATGGCAATATCACGGGCGGCGTGGTGGATGTGAATGGCACGGCGCTCAGCGCACCGGTCAGCGCCACGCTCTCTGCGGCTACATACTCTGTGGGCGCGGATAATCGCGGCAAGCTGACGCTCAGCCGGACGGGCAGCACCACCACCTACGTTATCTCGCTGAACAGCTTCTCCGGCAGCTCCTCGGGCGGTATTGCCGCCGCCGGCACGATAACTGAGTTTGACGTCACCGGCCAAAGCCTGACAGGCGTAATTGCCCTGCAGACGCCAGCGGCCTTCAATACTGCCTCCATCACCGGCGGATTCGCGTTCGGCGAGTACGGCTTCGCCGCGAATAATACCGCAGCTACATTGCAGCGCCGCGCGGCGATTGGAGAGATCCAGTTCAACGGCACCAGCGTAATCTCCAGTGCCGAACTGCTGGCGACCGCGCTGGGCAGCACCCCCGTGGTCCCTGCTTCCGGCGCGCTGACGGTTGCATCCAGCGGCCGCGGCACACTCTCGCTGGTGCTTCCGAACTCAGGCGGCACCATCAACCTGGTGGCCTATGTTGTCTCCGCGACGAAGCTCTTCCTGCTGTCGGCTGATCCGGCCAGCGGCACCGGGAGTGCCCGGGATCTGCTCTCCGGCACCGCACTTGCCCAGACCATAGCGAACGGCAGCTTCGGCAATGCATCGCTGAACGCCATCGCCATCGCCCGCACCCAGGCGCTGGGCGTGAATAGCTCCGGCGGCTTCTATCCTGATGCGCAGCTTGCTATCGAGACCTTTGACGGAGCCGGCAAGATTACCATTGCAGCCGATGAAGATGCGGGCGGCGTTGTGACGGCTAATTCGCTCTATGGCACCTATTCAGTGGCGACCAATGGGCGGGTTACGGCGTATCTGTATCCTTCCGGCAACGGCGGTTGCATTGACTGCGGAAAGATTGCGACCTACTACTATCTCGCAGGAGCCAATCAGGGCTTCTCCATGGATTTCACAAACGCGCTCAATGGCGGATACTTTGAGCCGCAGACTGCGACTGGGTTCACTGCGGCATCGTTCAGCGGCTCTTACTCCGCGGGCAGCATTCAACCCCTGGTGCAGGGAGCTGTCTATCAGTCAGGCTATGCAACATCGTCAGGGGCAGGAGCGGTGACGGGCGTGGAAGATCAGAACGCCGCAGGAACGCTGTCGCCGGATCAATCCTTCAGCGCCAGCTATACGGTGAATGCAAGCGGGCGCATTGCCTTCACGCCTTCGGGTACGCCGGGTCCGGTGCTCTACATCATCTCGCCCACCAAGGGCCTGTTGCTTGATCTGTCATCCGCAACGCCGGTGATACAGGAAGTTATCCACCAGTAGAAGCGCTGTTCTTCGTCATAACTCCCGCAATTTTATTGGGCAAAGGGCCTCCGTGACCCACCGCAAGGTGCTGGTAACAGGGAGGCCCATTTCATTTATTGAGATCTGATTGCCGCTAATCGCACATATCGAGTACAGTATTGGGTATCTTCCCTCCCAGTTTCATCGTTGTCGTGTAAATCTTCGTATTTACATGCGGCGAAGTATGGTTTGCGAACTCAGAATTTGACGGCATATTTGTCCAGATTGGAAGAGCTTTGCATATTGCTATCCTCAAAGAAACTACCCCCCTCGAGACTCGTGTCGCGCTGATGCCTGAAGCAGTGAAACTGCTGATCGGGCAGGGAATGGAAGTCTCCATTGAATCCGGCTGTGGCGATTTTGCCAGCGCCGGCGATGCAGACTATATCAGCGCCGGAGCCGCCATCAAAACCCGCGAAGAGCTGCTGACCACCGCAGATGTTTTTCCCGCGGTCAACTGTTTGCCCGCATCGGACCAGGCGAAATTGAAAGCCGGGTCTATCGTGGTCGCGTTTCTGCGGCCGCTGGATGCGCCGGAAGCTTTCCAGATTGCTGTTGAACGAAAAGTGAGCCTGTTCTCCATGGAGCTGGTGCCGCGCATCACGCGCGCGCAATCCATGGACGCTCTCTCTTCCATGGCGACCGTTGCCGGATATAAGGCCGTTCTGCTGGGCGCAAACGCGATGCCGCGGATGTTTCCCATGCTGATGACCGCTGCCGGAACCGTGCCGCCCGCGCATGTGCTGGTGCTGGGCGCAGGCGTGGCCGGCTTGCAGGCGATTGCCACTGCGCGGCGTCTGGGCGCTGTGGTTGAGGCCTACGACGTGCGCGCCGCTGCCGGCGAGCAGGTGAAGTCGCTGGGTGCAAAGTTCCTGGAGATCGACCTCGGAGGCATTGAGACCGAAGACAAGGGTGGCTATGCCAAGGAGCTTTCAGAAGAGGCACTGGAGCGTGGACGCCAGCTCATCATCAAGCAGGCGAAGACCTCTGACCTCATCATCACTACGGCGCTCGTTCCCGGACGCAAGGCTCCGCTGCTGGTGCGGCGCGAAGCGGTTGAGGGTATGCGCTCCGGCTCCGTCATTGTGGACCTCGCGGCTACCAACGGCGGCAACTGCGAACTGACGCAGCCGGGCGAAACCATCACGGTGAACGGTGTGCAGATATTCGCACCGCTGAATCTGCCGGCCACCATCCCCGTGCATGCCAGCCAGTTGTATTCGCGCAACGTGGCGAATCTGCTGCAACTGCTCGTCAAGAAAGACGGGCTCAATCTCGACATGAACGATCCCATCATCAAGGGCGCGTGCGTTGCCCATGCCGGCGAAGTGGTGAACGAAAGAGTCGCGTCAGCTTTAGTGGTCCGCGCATAGCGCATACGGAGGAAAAGATGAGTTCTGTGCTTCTGCTTGCAATACAACTCGATGCACCGGCGGCGGTAAAATCCATGGACCCGATGGTCCTGATTGCATCGCTGTACGTCTTTGCCCTGGCAGCGTTTCTGGGGTATCAGGTTATTTCGCGGGTACCGCCGCTTCTGCACACGCCGCTGATGTCTGCCACGAACGCCATCTCCGGCATCTCGCTGGTGGGCTCCATCGTGATCGCGGGCGCGTACCAGTTCAACTATCACAAGCTGCTCGCGGGCGGTGTGCAATCGCATGCTTCCGTGGTCACGCTGATGGGCTTCGTCGCAGTGTTTACGGCGACGGTTAACGTGGTGAGCGGATTCGGGCTGACGGACCGGATGCTGAAGATGTTCCGCAAGGACTTCAAAGTGAAAGAGGCGCAAAAGTGATGGATCCGGCACAGGCGGTACAGCACCTTGCGCAATCTCCCAATTACTTTCTTGAATTCACCTACCTGCTTGCTTCCATCCTCTTCATCTTCGGACTGAAGAGCCTGAGCCATCCGGACACGGCGCGGCGCGGCATGTTCCTGGCCGAAGCGGGCATGGGCGCGGCCATTCTGGGCACGCTCTTCCACCAGGACATCCATTTCTTCGGATGGATCATCGCCGGCCTCATCCTCGGATCACTGGTGGGCGCTGCATTTGCGATATGGGTACCGATGACCTCAATGCCGCAACGGACCGCGCTCTCCCATGCGTTCGGCGCCATTGCGGCTTCACTGGTGGGCATCTCTGAATTTGTAATGCATGCCGATACCATGTCGCTCTTTACCCGCAGCGCACTTGGGTTGGAAGTGATGCTCGGCACACTGACCGCAACCGGGTCACTGATTGCCTGCGGTAAGTTGCAGGGAGTCATTCCCGGCGCGCCCATTCAGTTCAAAGGCCAGCAGTATCTGAATCTGCTGATCTTTGTCGGCATGGTGGGCTGCTTCGGCTATTCGCTCTATAACCCTGCTGCCTCCATGGCCTTCTATGGCATGGTTGCACTCGGTCTGGTCTTCGGTATCTCGCTGGTCATCCCCATTGGCTCAGCGGATATGCCCGTAGTGATGTCGTTGTTGAACAGCTACGCCGGTCTCGCTTCGGCGGCCACCGGCTTTGTGCTGGGCAATAATGTGCTCATCATCGCCGGTACGCTCGATGGCTTCTCCGGCTTCATCCTCTCGGTGCTGATGTGCAAGGCGATGAATCGCTCCATCACCAATGTTCTCTTCGGCGGCTTTGGCGCACCCGTGGCGCAGGGCGTGGCAGGCGAGCAGGGAGTGATGCGCGAGATCAAGCTGGAGGATGCCGCGGTGCAGCTTCGCTATGCCAATAAGGTCATCTTCGTGCCCGGCTACGGTCTGGCCACCGCGCAGGCGCAACATGCCGTGCGCGAGCTGGCCAACGTGCTGGAGGAGTTCGGCGTCACGGTGAAGTACGGCATCCATCCTGTAGCGGGGCGCATGCCCGGCCATATGAACGTGCTGCTGGCTGAGGCCAACGTGCCGTACAGCGAACTGGTAGAGATGGAGCAGATCAACTCCGACTTCCCCACGACTGATGTGGCCGTGGTGGTGGGCGCAAACGATGTGGTCAATCCTGATGCGCGCGATAATCCCGGCAGCCCCATCGCGGGCATGCCGATTCTTGAGGTGGATCGCTCGCGGTCGGTCATTGTGCTGAAACGCGGACAGGGCAGAGGCTTCTCCGGGTTGGAAAATCCGCTCTTCTTCAAGCCCGTGACCAGCATGCTGTACGGTGACGCCAAGGGCACACTGACCGCGCTCACCCAGGCAGTGCAGAACGTGTAGCGGAATCAAGCGAGCCGGCGCAGCGCCTTTTCATGGCCGTTGCGCCGGCTTGTGCAACACCTTGCAACCGATAGCAACCGGTAAAATTTGGCCTTCCGGCGCATTACCGCATACACTTTTCGTGTGACACCCCTCAAGCCCAATCGCGCTCCAACCATCAGCGATGTCGCGCAGGTACTCGGCATCTCGCGGTCTACGGTGTCTCGCGCCTTCAGCCGGCCGGACCTGCTGAGCGACGCAACCGTGAATCAGATTAAGGAGACGGCGAAGCAGCTGGGCTATCGGCCCAACCAGGTGGCACGCGCGCTCAGCACAGGGCGTCATGGCAATATTGCGATTGTCGTGCCTGACATCGCGAATCCGTTTTTCCCTCCGCTGATTCGCGCCGCGCAGCTGGCTGCGGATGGCGGCGGCTTCTCTTTGTTTCTCGGCGATTCCGATGAAGATCCCGCGCGCGAGCTGGTTCTGCTGGAGCGCCTGATGATGCAGGCAGGGGGCTGCGTCATCGCCTCCTCGCGCATGACCGACCAGAAGATACAGGAGCTGGCGACGCAGCATCCGGTGGTGCTCATCAACCGGGATACGCCGGGCATTCCGCGGGTGCTGATTGACACCGCAAAGGGCATTGACGCGGCGGTGACGCATCTGGCGGAGTTGGGCCACAAGCGGCTGGTCTACGTCAGCGGGCCTGCGGCTTCGTGGTCAAATCAGCAGCGCCGCAATGCGGTGCGCCGGGCGGCGGCACGGCAGCAGATCGCACTGGAGCCGGTGGCGGCGGCGCGGCCAAACTTCAATGGCGGTAAAGCGGCCACGGCTGCGGTGCTGAAGACAAAAGCGACGGCGGCGATTACCTTTGACGATTTCGTGGCGCAGGGGCTGCTCGCGGGGCTGGCGGAAGAGGGCATCATGGTGCCGCGCGATTTCAGCGTGATCGGCTGCGATGACGTGCTGGGAGCGTCGACCTTTCCTGCGCTTACCAGCGTCTCCTCGCGCTGCACGGATGCCGGACGGCTGGCGGTGGAGATGCTGCTCAATATCCTGCAAACAGGCCACATACATGACCTGCGCTGCATTCTGGACACCCATCTGGTGCTGCGTGCGACTACGGAGAGGCGGCCAAAGCCGGGACCGCGCACTCAGGGCATCAATCGGCGGCATGCGTAAAAGTTTCTTGCTTGTGCAACCGGTCGCATGATACATACATTTCATGCCGGTTCTGCTCCAGCCTGAGTCTCAAACCGCTGCGCATCCCGCCGCTGCCTCCGGTGGACGCCTGGCGTCCCTGGATATTCTGCGCGGGCTGACTGTCGCCACCATGATCCTGGTCAACAACAACGGCAGCAGCGCGCACACCTGGGCGATTCTGGAGCACGCGCCCTGGAACGGCTTCACCCTGGCCGACTTTGTGTTTCCTGCATTCCTGCTGATGGTCGGCGTGTCCATTCAGCTCTCGCTGGGCTCGCGCGTGGCGAAAGGCGTGCCCCCCGGAACTCTGCTGCTGCCCATTCTGCGCCGTGCCGCGCTCATCTTTACCTTCGGCGTGCTGATCGGCGGCTTTCCGTTCTACCACCTGCATACGCTGCGCCTCTATGGCGTGCTGCAGCGCATCGCGCTCTGCTTCCTGGCCTCCAGTCTGCTTACGCTCTACACACGCACGCGAACACTGGTTGCCGTCAGCGTGGCGTTACTCGCCGGCTATTGGGCGCTGCTGCGTTTTACGCCGGTTCCGGGCCTCGGAGTACCGGTGCGCGATGTGCCGTTCCTTGATCCCTTCGCCAACATCGTCTCCTGGACGGATCGCGCCCTCTTCTCAGCGCCACACCTCTATCACCACGGCGTGTACGATCCCTGCGGCCTGCTGGGCACGTTGCCGTCGATTGTGTCGACGCTCATCGGCGTGCTGGCAGGCAAGTGGATTGCGACGGACCGTACGCCGCTGAGCAAGCTGAAGGGAATCGCGGCGGGAGCAGCTGGCTGCATCGCGCTGGGGCTGCTGTGGAGTCCGTGGTTCCCGATCAACAAGCGTCTTTGGACCAGCAGCTACGTGCTGCTGGCAGCGGGACTGGCGCTGACGCTGTTTGCACTTTGTTTTGCCTTGTTCGACCTGCGCGGCTGGCGTAAGAACCGGGCGTGGCCGGCGCTGGTTTTCGGTACAAACGCGCTGGCTGCCTACATACTTTCGGAGCTGCTGGCCGCCGCGCTGGGTGCGATTCACCTCACCGTGGGCGGGCACGTATCGTCACTGCGCGCGCTGCTGTACCAGCCGTTTCAAAGCATGATTCCAAACCCGGAGCTGGGTTCATTTCTTTACGCGCTCACCTTCGTGGGCATCTGTTTCATTCCCATGTGGCTGCTCTACCGCCGCCGCATCTTCATCAAGGTTTAGAGGCTTTCCATGATGCGAATCTCACGTCAGGCTGTACTTCTTCTCGCTGTGGCACTCTGCACGGCATGGCCCGCTGCAGCCCAAAGTCACGCTGCCACGCCGCCATTGCCGAAGCATATTCTCGTTGGCTACTGGCAAAACTTCGTCAGCAACGGTGCAGCGGTGCAGATGCTCTCGCAGGTGCCAGCGACGTACAACATCGTAGAAGTGTCGTTCGCCACGCCGAACAAGCCGCTGGACGGCACGGTGAGTTTCGAGATCGATCCGCAGTTGAGCAGCGCGATTCCCGGCGGATACTCGCCCTATCGCTTCACCAGCGACATCAAACTGCTGCACAAGCAGGGACGCTATGTGCTTCTCTCCGTCGGCGGCCAGCATCGCAGCTTTGCGCTCACCAGCAGCGAGATGGCCACGCACTTTGCTGACAGCACTTATGCCCTGATGAAGAAGTTTGGCTTCGACGGCATTGATATCGATCTGGAGAACGTCATTACGGCGGACAATTACAAATTTCTGGAAGATGCTCTGCGCCAGTTGAGCGCGAAGGCCGGACCGAAACTGATCCTGACCCTGGCGCCGCAACCAAGCGACATGCTGCCCGCAAATCCCGCTCTGGATAACTATCTGAAGATGGCCATCGATCTTGGCAGCATCGTGACCATGGTGAACACGCAGTATTACAACTCCGGCACCAAGCGAGGCCGTGACGGCAAGGTCTATACCGACGGCACCATCGACTTCGTGACCTCGCAGGCTGACGCTGTGCTGCAGTATCTCAGCCCTTCGCAGGTCGGGCTGGGCTTTCCGGCCTACAGCACGGGGCGCGGCTATCTGACGCCGGCGCAGGTGAACGCCGCCGTGGACTGTCTGACCGCGGGCACCAATTGCGGGACGTACATTCCTGTGGCAAAGTATCCGGCGCTGCGGGGGGTGATGGACTGGTCTACCAATTGGGATGCCGCCAACGGCAATGGATTCAGCACGACCGTGGCCGCCCATCTGCGGGAATTGCCCTAGTCCCTGCGATGAAATAAAACACTTATTTTCAAGTATTTACCGTGGCGTCAACAGACGCCGGCCAGAATCAATCAGCGGAAAGCCGCACCCGATATGCTAGCTTTAGATATCCGGGACATTGAGCCGTTTTTTCTTATCACCCGATGGTGTTACGGCAGGTTCTTCCTCTGGGGGATATCCCGCAGCAGTCAGCCCATTCACTCTGTATATACAGTCATCTGACGCAGGCTTGTCAGTATCAGGACTGGACGCCGCATCGGCTTTGACCGTTGCGGTAAGCATATAATTTGGGCCACAAATTTTCTCCAGGTACGCAATGATGATCCCCGATTCATTCGCGCAGGACGGCATATCTCTGATGAATGACGGACTTGCAGCTCCGGCTGCGAACGCGCAGGTTGACGCACGGTTGCCCGAGGCCCCGAATTCCCAGCCCAGGATGCTGGAGGGGAATCATTGGGAGATGCTGCGAGGTCTGCTGGCGCAACTGCCCTTGCCGGCTACACAGGTGGCAAATGCCCCGGCCAGAGAGCCCATTCAGCCGACACATCCTCAGCCTGCCACGATCTCACCCGGGGAGACGAAGTATCCCCTCCCCAGCCTGGTACCAACACAACCCGTTCAAGATGGTAAGGTTAAGGCGCAGGCCCCACATGCGTCGCAGCCCAGCAGCAGGGGCAGCGGATCACGAATTTATGCGCTCGGGAGTGCCAGCGGCAAGCCCAGCGGTATACGCTATGGAGCGCCGGAAGTTAGCCTTAACTCACAGGGACAGGTGGATTACGTGACCTACACGTTCAATGCGCCGAGCAAACGTCTCCCACGCCGGAGGGGCCGTTCATGACTGTGACCAAGGTAAATATACAGGGACCCATGCTGGCCGGGCGTCCGCTGCGCGGCATCTCCGGCTGGAGCTGCAGAATCGGTGACATCGCCATTCTTGGCATGGGCTTCATCGGCATCGTCATGCTGCCGTTCCTTACGCAGAATGGTCTGCATCCTTTCGCGACAAGCAGCCTGCAGTGGAAAGAGCTGCTGGAGCTGCGCATCTCGGTGCGCGACATGCTGGTGGCGAACGTCTGCTACTGGGGATGGTACGGCTCACTCTATAGCTTCGGCGTTTACACCATGTCGCGGGTCAGTTCGCTGCGCGATCTGGTGCTTAAGCTGGTGCTGGCGCTTTCAACCTGCACGGTGCTGGTGGGTCTGATTGCGGCCAGCAATGGCGCAACCACCAATCTGCAGCGCAGCCTGATCGCCTTCTGGCTGATCTCTGCCGCCGGTATGGTGACGTTACGCATCGCGCTGGTTGCCTTCCATCGTTATGTGCGTCCGAGCATGCGTCCGCGCAAGAACCTGATTATTGTGGGCACCGGCCCGCAGGCGCAGCGCGCCTATAACGATCTGCAGCTGCATCCGGAGTGGCGCTACAACTTCCTGGGCTTCGTGGATTCCACGCCACTGATGAATGAGATCACCGAAGGCCTGGTGATTGGCGGGCTTGACCAGCTTGAGCCGATCCTGATGCAGCGTGTAGTGGATGAAGTGGTGATCGCGCTGCCGATCTCGCAGTACGAAATCATTGCCCGCGCCATCAAGATCTGCGAACTGGGCGGCGTGCAGTCGCAGTACCAGAGCGATTACTTTGGCAGCAACGTGACCAAGAAGCGTTACTTTGACGGCATCGGCGCAACGCGCGTGGTCATGGAAGTCGTACACCGCGATTCGCGGCGCTTCCTGAAACGCGCCATTGATATCGTAGTATCGCTCTTTGCCATTCTCTTCTTCTCGCCCATTTTGATTGCCGCGGCGATCGCGGTTGCGACCACTCCGGGCCCCATCATCTTCAAGCAGGAACGCTATGGCCTGAACAAGCGCAAGTTCACGATGTATAAGTTTCGCAGCATGGTGGTGGACGCGGAGACCAAGCAGGCGCAGGTGGAGCATCTGAATGAGACGGACGGCCCCGCATTCAAGATTAAGAACGATCCGCGCGTGACCCGCGTCGGCGCGTTCATGCGCAAGCTCTCGATTGACGAACTGCCGCAGCTCTTCAACGTGCTGATCGGCAACATGTCTCTGGTAGGGCCGCGCCCGCTGCCCATCCGCGATGTGAGCCGCTTCTCAGAAGCATGGCTGATGCGCCGCTTCAGCGTGCAGCCCGGCCTGACCTGCCTGTGGCAGATCACCGGCCGCAGCGACACTACATTTGACCGCTGGGTAGAGCTGGATCTTCAGTACATTGATAACTGGTCGCTCGGCCTGGATGCCCGCATTCTCTTCATGACGGTTCCCGCCGTGCTGAAGGGCAAGGGCGCATCCTAAGACCGCGCCCCGCGGAACCGTTTAGTCCAGCCCTCTGACCACTTAGTGAATAGACGCTGTTCCTCCCTTCTCGATACCATCGCCTGAGGTGAGCATCAGTATGTGTGCGCACCGGAATGGCAGGTTGCATGCGTATTGGAGAGCGATATATCCAGGTGGCGAGGAATACGAGCCGCCCCATTTTTACCCTGTTATTGCTGATGTCGACTGCAGCCTGCGCATGGGCTGAAACCGCGCCGATCCAGCTGCCATTGCCTGCCAGCGTACACGATGCAGCGCAGTGGAAAGAGCAGAGCGGCACGTGGTCTTTGGGCGACGGAGGCCACGCGCTCCGCGGCGGAAACGGTCTTCTGTTTTCACAGACCATCGCGCCGGCGGAGTTTTCTCTCACGATCAGGATTCGGTATGACGCACTGCGCTATTTTGCGCGCCCGCCTTTTTCCGGGATAGCGTTTCACGTTGTCGACCAGAAAAACTACGATGCTGTTGTACTGGCAAACGATGAGTGCCAGCTTGCGTGGAAGCAGGTTCGCAATGGCCACGAAAAAGTTATCGCGACGTCGCGGCAAGGCCTATATACCGAGGTAGGCCAGCCGTTCTGGATGCGCGTCACGATTGCATCGGGTGCGGTAGAGGGCAGCTTGTCGCTGGACGGCCATACATGGAAGACGGTGCTCCACCAGGCACTCGCAGATTCTGCTGTGGCGGGTCGGGTCGGGCTAATCGCCGGTCTGCCGGAGACGTGGTTTAGCTGGGGAAGCGACGCCGAAATTGCCATGCCCGCATATCAGCCTTACCGCTATGAAGTCCATCGCGAACCTCCAGCGTCCATTGCCAATGCACCCACCAGGGCGGATTATCTGAAGGTATTGCAGGCGATGAAGAATCTGCCAGTGGATACCGAAGGCGGCTTGCCGGAACAGGGGCTGGCGAGTCTGCGGGCGTGGCAGGTCACTCACGATGAGGTTTGGAAGCAGCGCTCCATTCTGGCAGCGCGCAAGATGATTGCGGAGTACAACAGCAACGGTACGGTGCCGATTGGTTTTGCATCGTTCTACCAGGAGATGACGACGCTGCAGGCGGCGATGAGCAATCAATGGCTCACGGATGCGGAACGGAGCGTCGTACCGCGGCTGGCGGCAGAGGCGCTGACGCGCGGCCAGTATGAACGCGGGCCCATGAACCGTGCCCTGGGCAATTTAGTGGGCATCAAGCCAGCGCTCACTCTGGCGCCGGAGTATGTGCAGCGCGCCCAGGTGGAAAAGATCGTGAAGCTCGTGGAGCAGGATTTTGCGAGCTATGGATACGCGCCCATCGAAGATGCATCGGACTACATCAAGGTCTCTCTGCAGTTCGCTGCAATTCATGCGCTGGAGTCACATCCTGACTGGTGGCAGCAGAAGGGATTCCACGATGTCTTCTTGAATTTTGCTGCAATGATCTCTCCGCTGGGCAGATTTCCTGGCTTCGGCGATGACGACGACGCCAATCCGCCGGAACTGATGGGGCTGCTGGAGCTGGCAGCCGCGAAGTGGGGCGATCCGGTATTTCATGAGGCAGCGCGCCGGCTGTGGGCTGTGTCATATGGCAGAAGTATGCCGGCGTCCGTCAAGAGCGCGGAGATTAGCGGCGTTGCGCTGGCGGCCATGTATGCAAGTGAGAAGCCGCAGCCTGCGCTACGCGGCGAAACGGCTGCATCCGTGCTGTATCGCGCAGACGGCGATCCGACGAAAGCGATTTTGCACAATGGATCGACGTGGATGATGGTGGACCTCTTTGCCGGCGGCGAGCATGGACATAATGACTCGCTTGCCGTGACGACGATGGAAAGCAATGGCACAGTGCAACTGGAAGACAATGGCCGTTATGCGCGCGGCATGATGTTTCACAACCGGCCGCAATTTGTGCTGCATGCAGAAGACTTTCCGCTGCGGCACGATCTAACGGAGCAGACGCGCCGCATTCGCCAGAACTATTTCGATGCGGGCGAGTGGACCTTTTATCATCTTCCCTTGCACGATCACTGGATATGGGGAAATTTTGCGGGCGCAATCGGTTTGCCCACTCTGCAGCGTGACGCGTATAACCCCGAGATTCCGGCTGCTCTCAGCTACGATCCCGCCAGCCAGACTGCACTTGTGCTGGATTTGCGTGGCTATGGAGAAGGGCTCATTTCCATTGCGGACGCGCGAATTACGGATGGAAGCACGTCGCGCCCGTTGAAGCTTGATATCCCCGCAGGTGCTCCCCCGGCGCAAATTCAGCCTGCGGCGTTTCGCGGAAGCGACGTCTACACCTGGAAGACCAGTGTGGCTGCACAGAACACTTTTGTAGGCGGAGTTGCACAGGGCAGCACAGACGCTGCCGCCGCCCGGCATACCTGGCTCGATTTCTGGCTGCGCGCCGAGCCTGTGGGTGATAGCCGCATCGAAATTAATTCGATTGCACTGGGCGACCGGGACGGCTATCCGAAGCGCTGGATTGACGACCTCAGCCCCAACGGGCAAACGAGTGTGGACGCGACTGAAACTGTGGATGGTGGCGCACACCTTATTGCGCATGAGGTGATGTTGTCGCAGCAGGATGAACCGGTGCGATTCACGCGGGATATCTACATGGCGTTGCCGGGCTTCACCTGGGTGCGCGATACGACAGAGAACGATGGCACTCATGCGGGAGTAGGCGGGGTGCTCTGGTATGGCGTGAATCCTGCTGCAGCCGGAATAGACAGATTTCATTTCGCGACGGGACTGGATGTAATCTTCTCCGGCGCGACGGCGACGGGGATTGATACGCGGCAGACCTATGGCATGAGGGACGAAGCCATAGCCTTTGCGTCGGCACCACTCGCTGCGCAGGGCACAACGATGGTGGATTCCATGCTGATAACCGGCGCGGCGAAATGGCGCTGTGTGCTGAAGCAGGGAAGAGCCGTGGTGTGGTCTGATGGAGTCCACTGGGTCGGACGCAATCCCGATGGTCTTGCACTGCGCCTTGGCGGGCAGGCGACAAATAGCAAGCTATTCGTGCTGACGAACCAAGCCGTCGATCACTAGGGCAACATCTTATCGCAGGGAGTGTGCATCGGCGGGTATGGACGTTGCGTCCGCGCTGCCGAGCTTGCCGGTCTCTTCCGCCAGCACCACGATGCGCAGACTGGCGGCAGCCGGTGGAATATGCATGGGGATCTCAAAATCAGAATGCAATGCTGAGTCGCTATCCGGCGCTGCGGCATCCATGTGCAATGTTGCCGTATCGCGGCTGTAGGTGAGTGGCTTGCCATTCGCACCGTAGGTGGCCGCGCCCACCAGCAGGTTCATCACCCGCGAACCGTCGGGTTGCAATGTCCAGTGAATATCTTTCGCATCCAGACGCATGAAGCAGCGAGTGCTGGTGCCGGAGGGTGCGCGGGTCAGGCTGGTAATGTGCACGCCAAGCGCGGAGTAGACCAGATTGTTGATGATTGCGCCATCGACCACGGCGGCCGGATTCGCAGGAGCTTCCGGCGCGGCGGCTGCGTCGATTTTAAAATAACCCTGGCGCGTCACCGCTTTTGCTCCCGGTTGATTGACCAGAACGCGAATGTGCCGGTAGCCTGCGGCCGCGGTGCTCTCGCCGGTGGGAGAGTAAGAGAGCGTATAGAAGGAGCCGCCCAGGTCCACTGCTTTGCTGAACTCTGCATCCACATCATTGCGATTGAAGAATGAGTGGCCGCCGGTCTGCTGGATCATACTGTCAAAGCTGATGCTGTCAGCGAAGGGCTGCGCGGTATCGTCGAACGCTGAGTCTGCGTCATCCATATTGGGCGTGACGGCGGGTGCGCCGACGGCGGCGGGGTCGACCTTGTAGAGCACAATGCGCGCCTCCAGCAACTGGTTGGTAATGTTCTGGACCAGGGCCTGCATGGTTGCCGCGTCCTGCGGGGGGATGTTCATGAGATTCATTGCAGGAAAGCCATGGCCGAGCCAGATGAGTTCCGTGCGGCCAGGCGAGCCGATGCTGGCAAGTGCGATCTGGCGTAGAGCGTCGAATGTAATCGTAAGCCGTGCCTCATTATCGCCGCGGGTGAAATCGAATGGGATGCCCGATTTGTACGCATGCAGAGCACTCTGCAGAGCTTTGCGATCCGTGGTGTAGGCGGCAATCATTTTGAAGCCGCGATCATCGACCGTAACCAGCATCGCCGGCTGCGGCAATGTCTCAGGCTGGGTGGAGAGATAGTGAGCGAGTTGTGCCTTGCCGTAGGCTGATTCATCCAGCGTGCTGTTCAGTACGTCCAGCACGAACACTGATTTGAAGCCGCTGGCTTTCGAGTCGCCTGCAAGCGCCGTGTAATCCATGTGGCGAAGCGTCTGCGGCTTGCCGTCTTCCAGCACGGTGAAATCACTCTTGCTCAATCCGGTGAGAGGCTTTCCTTTTTTATCGGTCACAACGACGTCAAGCACTACCAGGCGCGATTGCACATGGATGGTCGCAGTGGAGGGTGCTTGCGAATCCGCAGCGCTCTGTTGAGGCATCGCGGGAACGGCCATGGCCACGAGCGCGCTGCCACAGGCGATCCACCGCATGGCGCTGGATAGGCGAACCAAAGACTTCAGTGACCGCGACATGACAGCTCCCAGTGCTGAGACTATGACTTACTGAATCGTAAGCGAAAGAGTGAGTGGATGCGAGATGCCTGCGCCGTCTGCAACAGTGACGGTGAAGGTCGCCGGTGTCGAGCCGGTGGGAGCTGCGTCGTTGCCACTCTGCGGCGCTGTGCCGCAACCACTGAGGCAGGTGAGCACGCCCAGCATCATGAGCCCTCCGCAAAGAGCGCGCAGCGTGTAGTGCCGAGCAAGCGCACGGCGGCGAATGCAGAGCAGAAGCAGACCCATGCCGGCAGGCCATACCAGCAGGCCTGCGCGTATCGGAGCGGACGGGTTCTGAGCGGGGCGCAATGCAGAGAGCTGCACGGCGGTGATGGTCAACGTGCTGTACAGGGGGGTGTTCGTTCCTGTAGCGATGAGCTTCGACGGAGAGAAGGCACAGCTTACATACTGCGGCAATGTGCCGCAGCTCAGTGACAGCGTTCCCGTATAGCCGTTCACGGGAAGTGCTTCAAGGGTGAGTGTACCGACGCCTCCCGATGCGACCGTGAGAGATGGACCGGGCACCGCTATCACGGAGAAGTCCGGTGTGGTGGCAACCCCTATGACCAGCGCCGCGGAAGCGGAGGCGGCGAAGGTCCGGTCACCGCTGTATACCGCGGTAACGGAATCGTATCCATTCGGCAGCGCGGTAGTAGTGTAGGTGGCTACGCCTGCCGTCAGTGTGCCGCTACCCAGCACGGTAGCTCCGTTCAGGAAGCTGACAGTGCCTGACGGCGTACCCGTTGCCGTGGAAGAGACTGCGGCGGTGAAGGTGACGGATGTGCCGCTGGCGACTGTGGTGCCAGTGGCAGAAAGCGTTGTAGTGGATGCGGCAGTGGTCACCGTCAGACTGCCGGGAACGACCGTGGCAGTGTAGTTGTTCAGTGACGTACCGGAGAGCGTGCCCGTGATGGGATAGCTGCCGATGCCCGAAGCTACAGTTGCCGTAGTGCTGTACGAAACCACAATGGTGCCACCCAGCGTGTCGCCGTTCACCAGTCCTGCGGCGCTGGCTGAGAATGTGGGAAGCGCGGCGCCGAACTGCTTGGTCGCATTGTTGATCGTCACCGTCAAGTTGGCGGCCATGACGGTGAGTGTCCCAGGCACGACGGTGGCGCTGTAGTTTGCTGCGGACGCACCGGTCAATGATCCGCTGATGGGATATGTTCCGATGGGTGAAGCCGCAGTTGCGGTGGTGCTGTAGGCAGCGGTCAGCGTGTCGCCGTTGATTGCCCCGGTAATAGTGCCGGAGAAGGCCGGAAGCGCGCTGCCGTAGATGGATGTGGCATTGGCTGGAGTAATCGTGGCGGGTGCAGGCGTAATGGTTAGCGTGCCTGCGCTAATAACCGGTGTGTAGCTTGCTGCTGATGAACCGCTGACGGAGGCCGTGATCGCATAGCGGCCTGCGCCTGATGTTGCTGTCGCCGTGGTGGAGTAGACCACCAGCACATTGCTGCCGATCACATCGCCGTTTACTGTGCCCGCAGCATTTCCGCTGAGGAGGGGCAATCCTGCGCCATAGACCTTGGTGGCATTGTTCACCGTGATGGTCAGGGTGACAGGAGTAATCGTGAATGTGGCGGGCACGAAGGTGAAGGTGTAGTTACTCGCGGCCAGGCTTCCGATGGCTGCACTGATGGGATAGGTTCCCGCCTGCGAGTTTTGCGTCGCGGTGGTGGTGATGGCCGCACTGCCCGTGAGCACGCTGGAGCTTTCGCCGTTTACATAGCCCGTGATGACGGAGGTGAGTGTGGGCATAGTAGCGCCGTAGGCTTTGCCGACTGCTTGTGCCGTTACGGTAAGCACGGCCGGATTCACCGTGAAGGCCTGTGTTTGCGTTACGGTCTGGTAATCCGTAGTGTCCGCCGGTGTATAGGTCGCGGTCAGAACATAGGTGGAAGCGGGAAGAATGGAAGTTGCTGTGATCGCGAACGCAGTGCTCGTGGGCTTGGCCGAGTAGGTGATGACGCCGGGCTGCGTACCGCTCACCGTTGCATCCAGCACGCCGGCGCCAATGGCGGCGCCGTAGGTCTGCGCGGTAGCGGAGGGCGTCCACGAAAGCACTGGAACAATCTGCGCCACGGTGTAGGTGATGTTTGCCGATGCCGTGTTATAGGCTGTCTGGTCCACGGGCGTGAAGGATGCCGTGATGGTGTAAACCCCGGCGGTAAGAACGGTGGAAGGCGTGATGGTTGCCGGCGTTCCCGCACCGAGCCTGGCGGTGTAAATGAAGCTGCCGGGGATATTGCCGACGGTCGCTGCATTCAGCACGCCGGCGCCGATGGCTGCACTGTAGCTCTGCGTCAGCGCGGATGGCGTCCAGGTGATGACGGGTGTAGTGACGGTGCGCGCCGTAACCGTGAGCGCGGTTGAGCTTGAGCCTGCGTAATTTGAATCGCCGGGATAGATCGCGTTCACCTGATGCAGACCTGTGCCGGTGACGGCTGTGTTGAGCAGCTGGCCTGATACCACCGTGGTGTTGGCGTAGAAGCTGACGCTGGTTGTGCCTGCCGTCAGCACGGCAAGATCGGATGCTCCATCTCCATTGACGTCCACTGCCGCCAGAGCCGTCGCGCTCGTGGCCGTGGCTGTACCTGTCGCCGGAAATGTTCCGTCGCCTTTGCCGTAGAGCACGGTTACGCCGGCGCTCGTGGCCACGGCAACATCGTTTGCGCCGTCACCGTTGAGGTCTGCGGCCTGCACCTGCACAGGCGCTGCTGCAACCGGCGTCGTGGTCATTGGGTTGAAGGTGCCGTTGGCATTGCCGCCGAGCACTCCCACATTCATATCCGTATTGTTGGCGACGATAATATCGAGATTGCCGTCGCCGTTCACATCAGCCAGCGCAGCAGAAAGCGGCGTTTTACCCGTGGCATAGGTCACTTGTGCGGCCAAACTTCCCGTACCATTGGCCGGATTCAACAGCACGCTCACCGTGTTCGAGCTGCTGTTGGCGGTCACGACGGATGGCGCGGCGGAGTTGCCAAGATTGCCGCCGGCAATGGAGGCGGGCGCTGAACCGACCGCATAATTGACCGCGGCAGCAAAGGTTCCATTACCGTTTCCGTTCAGAATGCTGACGGTTCCATCGGTCGAGTTGGCGACCGCGAGATCGAGAGATCCATCCTGATTGAAGTCAGCGACCGCGATGCTGGAAGGGCCTCTGCCCACCGGGTAGGTCACCATAGGCTGGAAGGTTCCGTCGCCTTTGCCCAGCAAAATTCCTACCGTGTTGTCACCCTGGTTGACCACGGCAAGATCGAGCAGGCCGTCGCCATTGAAGTCGCCAACGGCAAGCGCGCGTGGCGTTGCGCCTACGCTCGTGGTCTTCGTCACCGGGGCTGCCAGCGATGAACCGAGCACCACCGTGATGGAATTGGAGGCACTGTTGGCAATGGCGAAGTCTGTCAGACCGTCATTGTCAAAATCAGCGCCGAGGATTGCGGCAGGTGCGCTGCCAGTGCTGAAGCCCGGTGTCAGTGCTGCAAATACGGTGTGCGCGCTCGCCAGCACCATGCTGCCCGCCGTGGTGTTTCCTGCGGTGATGTCATTCAGCTTGAGCGCCGCGGAGGGAGCTGTCGGACCGTAGCCTGAGACGGTGCCGGTGAAGTCATAGTTCTGCGGATTGGATGGGTCGGCTACCGCAGTGAGTTGAGTGGTGGAAGCGGTGGTGCCCGTGACGGAGATGGCCAGAGCCGACGACGTGGCCGACTGGAAATTCATGTAAGGGCCGGTATAGACAGCGGTAATGGAATGGGTTCCGCGATTCAGCCGGGTGCGAATTAAAGCAGTGCCGGTCGTCTGGCCGGATGCGGGCGCTGTGCCCACGATCTGCGCGCTGCCAAGCAGCGTGACGCCGTCGTAGAACCGCACCTGCCCCGTATTAGCAACGGTGGCTCCACCCAGCGTGACCGTCGCCGTGATGACGGAGACAGTGTTGACGGCTACGGAAGATGAACCCGTAGAGAGCATGACGACAGGCAGAGCTTTTGTGACCACATAGGATTGCGTCGCCGTTGCTGTGGCGTAATCGGCCGTATCCGCCGGCGTGAAGGTCACGGTCAGCGTGTAGCTGCCCGTGTTCAGAATGGTGGCCGCAGTCAGTGTGACCGGTGATCCGGTGCTGAGCTTTGACGTATAGGTGATAGTGCCTTGCGGAGAGGCGACGCTGGCATCCAGCACGGCGGTTCCAATCGCGGTGCCATAAGCCTGCGTTCCGCTGGCGGGCAGCCACGTGATCACCGGCGTAGCCTGGGTGACGGTGTACGGCGAAGTCAGAGAAGCAGTGGTGTAATCCACCGTATCAGTGGGCGTAAAAGTAACTGTGATGACGTAGCTGCCCACGCCCAGGACGCTGGTTGCGGTAATAGAGAGGGGCGATCCGCTTGCGGGTTTGGCGCTGTAGCTCAGTGAGCCGCCTTCCGTTCCAGTGATGGATGCGTTCAGCACACCGGAGCCAATGGCGGTTCCGTAGATCTGGCTCGTGGCCGAAGGCGTCCACGAGATGACCGGCGTGGCCTGCGTGACGGTATAGGTCACGGTCGAGCTTGCAGAGGTGTAGTCGGCTGTGTCAGTGGGCGTGAACATAGCTGTCAGCGTGTAGCTGCCGACGGTCAGAATCGTCGAACCTGCACTCAGCGGAATCGGTGAAGCCGCTCCCATCTGTGCGGTGTAGGTCATGCTGCCCGCGATGCCGTTGTTGATCGTAGCGTTCAGCGTGGCGGAAGAGATGGCTGTGCCGTAGGCCTGCGTGCCGGCTGTAGGCGTCCAGCTCACAACCGGAGTTGCCTTCGTCACGGTGACGGATATCTGCATCTGCGGAGCCGAGCCGAAGTTTGTATCCCCGGCATAGTTTGCGGTGATGGTGTGCGTGCCCGCAATCAGGCCATTGATGGGATATGCAGCCACACCGGCAGCCAGAGTCTGCGCCACGGCTGTGCCACCGTCAATGGAAAATGTAACCGTCCCTGTGGGTGTGCCTGTGCCCGATGCGGGCGTGACCGCGGCGGTGGCCGTGACCGTCTGGCCATACGCCGGCGATGCGGGCGAGGACGAGAGTGCGATGGCAGCGCGCGGTTTGACTGAGCCGGTGCCGGTGCCGGTTGCGGTGATGGTGGATGTGCTGCTGTTCGCCGCGTTCGTGGTGAGGGAGACAACATCGCTCAACGCAATATTATTGGTCGGCGAGAATGTAGCCGTATAGGCACAAAAGGTTCCCGGCGCATACGCCTGCCCGTACACACATCCGTTCGCGGTTGCGGGCGCGATCGAGAAATCGGTGCTGTTTGTCTGGGCTGCGCTGGTGAGCGAAAGGTTTGCATTACCCGTGCTGGATGCTGTGACAGTCTGCGCGGGACTGGTGGTGTAGACAGCGAGCGATCCAAAGCTGAGCGAGCTTGCCGCGCGCAGAAACTCCGTCACAGCGGGCGTAGAGGAGTCCGTAACATAGAGATTGCCGCTGCCGTCCACTGCAATACCGGATGCAACCCTGGCGGCGTTGGCGTAGAGCGTGACGGCGCTGGTGGTTCCTGCATAAACTACGCCCACCGTGCCGTTGCTCTGCGCATAGTAGATGTTGCCGGCCGCATCGGCTGTGAGGGCTGTAAGCGCCGCCAGGCCGTTCGCCACCACGCTGGCTGAGGTGCTGTTTGCGGGCAACTCCACGATCTGGCTGGCTCCGGCGTTTGCGATGAAGAGATTGCCCGATGCATCGACGGCAGCCGCGGTGGGATTATTGAGAGTTACTCCCGAGATCGAAAGGGCAAATGAGGTGACAGCCGACGGCGCGCCGTTGCTGTTTGGAAATTCAAGAATCTGCGAATGCCCGGAATCGGCAACGAAGAGGTTGCCGCTGCCATCGAGCGCGAGGCCCTGCGGGGCAGAGACGACTGAGCTCATGACGGATGCCGTGCCGTAGCCGCTGCCGGAGGCCGGGACCATGTAGAGGCTGGTCTTGTCTGCGACATACACATTGCCGTTGGCTGCTACCGCAACCGGACCCGGAATGTTCAGGCCAGACGCCACGGTGGTCATGTTCGAGCCGGCGATGCGCACCACCAGACTATTATTTGCATCCGCAACGTACAGGTTCGCAGATGCATCCGTTGCAATGCCGGTGGGCGCTTTCCAGCCGCTGCCGCGCGTGACGGTGGAAGCAGGATCGAGGCCGATGCCCGCGCCGGTTCCCGTGCCAATCAATGAAAAATTTGATGTAGCTGCGGGAGTTGCAGTATCCGTGACCAGAAGAGCTGCATTGCGATTGCCGGGAAGCTTTGGGCTAAAGGTAGTGCTGAGATGGCAGACGGTTGCATTGCTGGAGACGCCGGCCAGCGCACCGCCGCTGTTTGCCGTATTCACGCAAACCAGAGGGTTCACGCTGAATTCCGTGGAATTGGTTGCAAAGGGACTGGCTGCGGCGGGTGTATCGCCATTGGCAAAGATGATGCCTGCACCCATCGTGGCCGATGCTGTGGTCGCGGTGGCGGGGAACGCAGGGAACGAGAGGCGGCTCAGATATCCATTGCTGCTGCTGATCGCGTAGACATTCCCCTTGCCGTCCGCGCCTGGCTGGCCTTGCGGCTGGTGAATCCATATCTCGTTGCCCAGGCATCCCGCGCCATAGGCGTCTGTGGGAATGGGCGATGTGGTGACCGCCGTGCCGTTCGCGGTGGCGCAGTTGCCGGTTGGGCTCTTGCCCACGCCATACGCTCCGGCCACATTGGTGATGATTCCGGTTGCCGCATCAATGCGGCGCGTCAGATTGTTGGAATAATCAGAGAAATAGACGTTGCCTGCGGGGTCCAGCGAGACGCCGCGTGGCTGGTTGAGCGTCGCCTGCGTGGCGGGGCAGCCATCGCCCACGGCATCGTAGGCATTGGCGCAAAGAGAAGTGTTGAGCCCAGGGGGCAGGCCCGCGATATCGGTAATGGTGTAGGAGACAGTTGCGCCTGCGACAGGAGGCGTGGACGGAGTGAGCTTGCGCACCAGTCCCTGGGTATTGGTCGTGGTGGCTCCGGCTTTTCCTTCCAGCTGGTAGCTGTCTGTGATGTACACATTGCCGAAGCGATCCGCACTCAGGCCCCACGGATATGCGGACGATGTGCCGCCCATCGCGACCTGATTGCCCAGGCACCCATCGCCTGCTGCGTCGGTCATGGTGGGGCCGGCGGTACCGCTGCAGAAGTTTCCGGCCGCGCCCGGTGTTCCGGTATAGCCGCCAATGGGGCCAAGGCCCGCAATGGTGGTGATGGTGCCGACCGGCAGAACACCCGCCACGGGATTTCCGGTAATGGTCATTGGGTTGGCCACCACCATGCGAACGGCATAATCTTCATAGCCGTCAATGTAGATATTGCCGTAGCCGTCTACGCCCAGACCGCGCGGGCTGCTATTGGCAAACGAATGCACTGCGGTCGCGAGGCAGCCATCGCCCAGCGAGTTGACCGGCTTCGCCTGCGAGCCTGTGGTGGGAGCGGTGGCAGTGCCTGTTCCGCAGTAGTAGCCTGCGGCGGCATCTGCTGTGGTCTCTTTGCCGCCCCCGGCGACCAGATACATGTAGCCGGGCTGGTAGGTTGTGCCGTTGGGGCTTACACCAAGCGCGGTCAGCAGCGCGGTGAGCACGGTGCCTGCGCCATTGGGTCCAATGACAACGTGAATCTCTGAGTGAGCATTCTCGCCGATGTAGATATTGCCCAGGCTGTCAATCGCCATGCCGTAGGGGCGGATGTCCCAGGCCACGCTGAGCGGACATCCGTCGCCGTAGAAATCCGCGCCACCCGTACAGGGTGTGGAAGCGCCGGTGCCAGTGGTGGTGAGCCATGGAGTGGGATTAAAACCGGTTGCCGGGTTATACGTCCAGACCTTGTAGACGGAGCTGTCCATGATGTAAACCGTGCCCGTCGATGGGTCTACCAACGCACCCAGCGGGCTGCTGGGTGCAAGAGTCCCCTGACCAATCGTGGCGACGTCGACCGGCATGGGCGATACCGTTTGTGCATGGGACAGCCATGGACAAAAGGTCAGCGCAGACGCTGCCAGGATGAGCTTGAGCCGACAGCTGGAGAGACGCATTGAGACGAGCGAAGTGAAGGAACAAAACATCAAGGACTCCTGCGGCCCCACTGGTTGCTGCAAAAAAACAGCATCGGGGTCCGTCACGAACATTACGCGTTTAAAAACATCTCAGACAATATCCAAAACAATGGATTTTGCTGAACTTTTCGATACTCAAATACGCCGGCGTTCCATCATGAACGGCTGCACTGCACCGCGGGCGAGATTGTCTGACGCTCATCCATCGTTCCTCGCCCGCTCCAACCTTTACGGCAACGTCAGGGTGACGGGTGCGGTCAGGGTGGCTGTGCCGTCGGTCGCTGAGATCTGAACGGTATAGGTGGCAGGCGTATGTGTGGTGCTCCCACTCGTGCCGCTGCTGCATCCTGAAAGCGTGAGTACGAACGCGGCGCCCAGCATGATGGTGAATGTGCCAGCGACCAGCGGTCGCGCCCGTACTCTACGGCGCAGGATGAAAGGAAGCAGGAGCGCGAAGGTAATGACTGCGGACCCAAGCCGCAGACTGGCAACCGCAGACCGGGTGAAGGTGACTGTCGTCGTCTTCGTATCGTTAGCGCCGGTAAACGCAAGCGACGCGGGCGCAACCTGGGCCGTCACATTCCACGGAAGTCCCGTGACAGTGAATGTTACGGTGTGCGCATAGTTCCCGGCCGAGGGCAGTGTGAAGGCGATAGTAGCGGACTGCCCCATGGAGAGCGTCAACGCGCTGGCCGCAGGCGTGAACTGGAAAGATGGGGCGGTGATGGTCTCAAGCAGCGGGGCAGACGTAACCCCATTGAGATTGGCGTCGCCGGAATACACTGCCGTGAGAGTGTGCGCGCCTGCCGTCAATGCCGATGTCGTGAAGGTGACGTTGCCCACCGTGGCGGCTGCACTGCCAAGCAGTGTGCTTCCATCCATGAAGTTCACAGTCCCGGTGGCGCTTCCGTTGGCCAGCTGCAGCGCTGCCGTCAGGATGACGCTGGCACCCACCCCCACGTTCGCATTGGAGGTGGAGAGCACAAGCGCAGGGATCGCTTTGCTCACCGTGAGCGTGCCGGTCTGCACTGTATTGATATAGTTGCCGGCTGCCGCGCCCGTGGTGGATGGTGTGATGGTGTATGTGCCGGCGGGAATGGGACTGGCGGCAGGCGTGTTTGCGGAGAATGTTTCCGTCACCACATCGCTCCCCAGAACGCCGGCGATTGTTCCGCTATACGCGGGCGCTGCCGCTCCGTAGGTGATGGTGGCGTTTGCCGCTGACAGCGTGAGCGGAGCACCGGCTACGGTGAAAGGTGTCAGCGCAGAGGCTGCCTGGTAGATGCTATTGCCCGCCTGTACTGCCTTGACGGTGACGGAGCCTGCGCCGGTGAGGGTCACCGTGTTTCCGCTCAGTGTCGCCGGGCCGGAGACCAGAGAGAAAGCAACGGGAAGCGCAGATGTGGCGGTGCCGGATACGGTGAACGGAGCATCGCCGTAGGTGTGATTCGGTATCGTGACGGAGATGCTCTGGTTCAGGAGCTCGGGCGAAGTAATCACTTCGCCGGAGAGCAGGTCGGTAAAGGTAACGGCTCCCCAGTTGAGCTGGAAACTCATCTGTCCTGGCTCGCTGATGGTGATCTGTGAAATCTTGAAGGTGCTGCTGCCCGCGTAGACGGGCGTGACGGTCATGGTATTTCCCGCTGCGGTCGGTGCAATACGAATGACGGAAGCCAACAGATCGTTGGCGGCGTAGGTGGTATTGCCGGATGTGGGCTGAATGTTGGCGCGAATGTCGTCTGTAGTGTTCAGGTAAGGCGTATTGCCGTTCGGGTAGTAGTAGATGCGCGTTCCATTACCCAATGCCGCGTTGCCGAGCTGCTCCAGGGTCTGGTTCCAGGTGGCGACTCCGCTGCTTGTCGCGGTACTTGTACTCATCCAGGTATTTCCATTGGGGGACACATTTTCCGCAACAATCTGCGGCCACGCGTCCATGCGTACGTTGCCGGTCTGCAGCGCGGCGCCGGTGTAGCTGCCCGAATCCTGTGAGAAATCCAGTACGGAAGCAAGCGTGTTCACATCATTCACGTTCACAATCCGATTCACGCTGGAGAGATTGGGCAGACCGATAATATTGCCCAACTGGTTCAGCGTGCAGGGCGCATTGATATGGACCAGGGTCACGATATAGAGGATGGTGCCGTTGGTGACGTAGTAGTGGCGTACTCCCGCGCTGATGTCTGCTGTACTGGCCGAACCTGTGGTGGTGTGCAGCGTGTAATTTTGGGTTGCAGCGTAGGTGGGTGCGCTCATGATGGCGGGGGCGGTGCGCACGTTGGTGGCATTACGAATATCCAGCCCCTGCGCCTTGACCGCATTGTGCAGCGCATCGGTCAGAACGGTTCCAGCGACCGAGATCTCCTGCGGCTGATTTCCATTATCGAAAAAGATGGAGACGTTTCCTGCGCGCAGGCTTGCCAGGTCGTTGGCCGGCTTCGGCGCCGTGATCCATGGGACGAAATTCTGGTGCAGGAATATGATCTCTGAGGCGCGGTGGCCCCAGGTCTGCACATGGCCAGAGCCGGTGGAATTGTCATTGATCAGTATGACCCGGCCCAGATCGGCTTGCAGAATAGAGCCGAAGTAGCTGTAGCCTGCTCCCGGTGAGACATCAGTGGTGGAACCACCGACTTCATTGTGCCGCGAGCCGCCATGCATGGTGCCGGCCTGAGAGAGGCGGTCGCTGGAATAAGCCGCCTGCGCAAGTGCATCCGTATAGACATTGCCGGCCGCCTGCGGGCCACCCATCAGCGCGATCATCTCCACCATGTCAGACAGTTGCAGCCCGCCATAGTGCGTGTCGAACCCCTCCAGCTGAACCACGCCATTCACAATGTTGCGATGCTCGGTGAAGAAGGAGTAGCCCTGTGCGGTGGTGATGCGATCCGTATTCCGGTAGCCCAGCGTGTTGTTCGTTCCGGGCGCGCCGCTGTTGTAAAAGTTCACGACCTGCGTCATCAGTGACTGATCGTTATAGATCTTGCCCAGCCAATAACCACCCACCAACCCGATCATCACCTGGTTTGCCGTATTTTCCGGATTGTAGACAGAGACTGTGGTGTACCAGGTCCAGTTGGAATAGGCCTGCTGCTTGACCGACGCCAATTCAGCCGCGGTGAAAAGGCCTTGGCCGTACTGCAGGATCATGTCTTTGTAGACGAGCGAAAGCGCCGTGGCCTCGTAGTTCGCATCCAGGCTGCTGTCATCCAGATGGTATTTGGAGTAATGCTGACCGGAGTTCAGGACGCTGATGTATTGGCTCACGATCTCGCCATCCGTTGGCTTTGGATCGGCAGTAAAGTCGCGGTTGGCAAGCGCGAAATCCAACCCCTGCTGGGCGGCGGTTGCCAGCCCGGGAATCGCAGTTTGCGCGCTGCCGCCATTGGTAGACCACCAGTAAGCCAGCAGCGCGACCGCTCCCCACTGATCGTCGGAGATATCGTCGCCGGTGAAATCGGTCTGGAAGGCCCCGCCGGCCTGGATTCCGCCGACGAGCGCCTGCGCCTGCAGTTTAATTTGCTGCATCACCGCCGCCTGCGTCGGATAAACCGACTGCATGGAGACCATGCCGTGAGGGAAGTCAGCGTTGGCGCAGACGGCAAATCTTGTGAGCGAAAGCAACAGAACGAGAATTGAATACTTGAGAAAACGGCGCATCCGTTACACCTGTGGAGACATATGTTTGTCAGCCCGAAATTCTACGGAGTTACGGCACTGCGGAGATACGGACAAATCACAAAATGTTTTGTACTTTTCGCAAGGGTTGTGGCCGGCGACCTGTAAAGACAGGTGTCCCGGGGTGGAGCAGAATATCTGCGGGCGGATGACTGCTTGCTTGGCAGGCCATGGGCTGCGGGTATCCATGCAGCGCGGTGTGGGGAAGTGAAAGGGTGAGCGGGGCAACTGCCGCTGTTACGAAAAGTGCAAAAGAACAACCTAATTCTCGATTGTGAGTCGAGGTTGTGGTTGAGTATCTTTCGACCCGGTTCAAATATTTCTCCGCGCAGGTCTTGAAAGTGTTCTGCTCCGATCTGGCGCGATGAATTTCAGTAAAAATAAGGAGTCCCGATATGGCCTCATCCTCCCGCATTGACGCTGTTTCGCCGCTACGGTCGCTTGTGATCCTGCTCACTGTCCTGCCTGTTGTCGGTTGCACCATGGGCCCCATCGCGCTGAGCGGAGCCGCGCCAAATACTGATTCCTCGTCCGGCACCATCCAGGGCAAGGCGTTTGGCGGAAACCAGCCGATCCAGGGAGCGACGATCCAGCTCTATGCCGCGGGAGCACCAGCGATGCCGGGCAGCGGCAGCGCGACGGGCGCCTACGGATCGGGTGCGACAGCACTGATCGCGGCAGGCTCCATGACGGATACCTCGACCAATAATTATTTCCCCGGCGGCGCGCCCGGGTGCACCTATCTTGCGGCGGGCAGCAATCCCAATGGATGTACGGCATTGCCCCAGACAGACGGGTCAGGCAATTTCACAATTACCGGTGATTACAGCTGCACCGCGGGCCAGAGCGTCTACATTGTGGCGACAGGCGGAAACCCGGGACTGACAACGGGCACCAATAACACGGCCATCGCACTGATGGCGGGGCTGGGCACTTGTCCCTCCGGCGGCTCACTCTCGCCCACCATGTTTGTGACGATCAATGAAGTCACGACCGTGGCAACGGTCTGGGCGCTGCAGCAATTCATGGGCGCACCCACGGGCAATGCCGCCAGTGCCTATACCTCGCAGGGAGGCGGCACCGCGGGTATGGGCGTAAATATTGGCGCTCCCAGCGGACCGGTGGGCGGATATGGTGGACTTCAGACGGCGATTATCGGCATGCAGAATGGCTTCCTGATGGTTCCCAATCTGGCAAATATTGGCACAGGCCTATCCACCTCTGCGCCGACGATAACTTTCTCGGGCGGCGGTGCCACCACGAATGCCGTGGTCTATCCAATCGTGACGGCAGGTGTGATCACGGGTGCGACCGTTGCCAATGGTGGTGCAGGATATACATCAGCGCCCACAGTCGTGATCTACGGCACAGAGGCGACACAGGCCACGGCGACCGCAAGTTATTCCGGCGGCGCGGTGACCGGTTTGACCATCACCAATGGCGGCGCGGGATATATCACGCCGAGCGCCAGCTATCCCACTCCGGAAGTGGGCAAGATCAACTACATCGCGAATATTCTTTCGGACTGCATCAACTCGCTCTCTAATACTTCGACGGGGTGTAGCGGTCTGCTCACCGGGGCGACGCCCTCCGGTAAGACCACGGCTGCGGATACGATTCAGGCGGCGTACTACATGGCGACAAATCCGCTGAATAATGTATCGACGCTGAATGGGCTGGAGACTCCGCAGGCTTCGTTCGCGCCCGTGACCACGCCAACGGACTACACCATTGCGGTTGGATTTTCTCCCACCTACGCCATAAGCGGAACGGCATATCCAGCCATGAACTCACCCTATGCGCTCACGGTGGATGGCTACGGCGATGTCTGGGTAGGGAATACGAACATGCCGAGTTCTCCTCCTACGTTCAGTACCGCTGCCGGTTCGGTTACGGAGCTTGCACCTGACGGCAGCGTGTTGATGGGGCCGGTGTTCAACTATGCCAGCGCATCTTCCGGCGTTTCGGTTACCAGTCCTTCCGCCGGACCGTATATCTTCCCCACCAGCGGCGCCAATTCATTTGAGTCCATCGCGGTGGACACGAACAATAATGTCTGGGTGCCGAACTCCAGGCAGGTCACTACGGCAACCAGCCCGAGCACGATTGCCAGCGCGGTGGAGTTTACTTCCTCCTCGCGCTCCTCTGCGACGAATTTGAATTCTGCGAGCACGGGCGTTCAGAATGCCTACTGGTTGCCGACAAACCCCTACGGCATTGCCGTAGACGGCAACGACAACGTGTTTGTCTCCAACTCCACAAACTACGCCTACGAATTTGCAAATGCAGGATCGGCTGTGGTGCAGAGCAATGCCAAGGCTAGTTCGTGGACGCAGGCCACCGCAATGGATACGCGCGGCTATCTGTGGGTGGTGGCGGCCCATGCGTGCCAGATCTCGACACTCTATGGCGGCGCAATCTATCAATACCTGACCACCAGCGGAACACCGACGCTGACGGCAACAGGAACTATCACCAGCAAGACGCCGGGTGGCGTTGCCGAAGCAACGCAGTGCGGAGCCGGATCAACAAATCCAGTGACGCCGACCTTGCAGATCAACGCGACCACCAGCACTCCATTGGGTGTTGCAGTCGATCACAACAACAATCTGTGGATTGCGAACGCCGTTTCGACCGGGGGTGTCACTTTCATTGGCGTGAACTCCGACGGCACCATCGGCACCACCAGCAGTAGCTCGCTTACCGTGAATACTGGTGGGGTGAGCACGCCAAGCGCCGTGGCCATCGACGGCAACAACAATGCGTGGATTGCAGACAACAGCGGCAATAACCTGGTTGCATTCTCAGCCACGACCAGTACCAGCGGAACCAATCCAGTGGTGACCAGCGTGAGCGCCATCACTCCCATCACCGGCAGCGCAGGCTATTCGCATAACGTGACCGGCGCTAAGATCTCCAGCCCCAAGGCGATCGCGGTGGACCCCACGGGCAATGTCTGGCTCACGAACAACGGAACCTCAAACTACGTTACGGCGATCATCGGTGTTGCTGCACCCACGGTTACGCCCATCGCGGTTGCGTTGAAGAATAACGTGGTGGGCGTGCTGCCGTAGTGAAGCCGCGCCATCCGTCCGTTGAGGGCAGGGGTGTACGGTGCGATGTTCAAAAGGAATGTGGCGTGGTGCGCTGCTGCAAGAGTCGCTGAGGAAGGTTGTGCTGTGAAGGAACTGCGGTGTGCGTTTGTAGGCTGCGGAGGAGCGGGGCTAGCGTATCTTGATGCCTACCGGAGTTTGCCCGGCGTACAGATTGCTGCCTGCATTGATATAGACCTGGAGCGGGCGCAATGTGCCGCCCGTTCTTTTGCCCGGTACAACGCAGCAGGGGAGCGCCAACCGGTGCGAGTCTCAGCAGACTTTGCAGATGCCCTCACGTCCGACGTCGATCTTCTGGTCGTCAGCACGCCCAACCACCTGCACCGCGACCAGGCCATTGCTGCGCTGAAGCACGATAAGCACGTCTTTCTGCAGAAGCCGCTGGCCAGCACGCTGGAGGATGCGGTGGCTATACTGCAGGCCACGCGTGAATCCAAGGCGCACGCCGGTGTTTATATGAGTTACTTTGACCATCCCATCATCCATGATTTCCGCGAGATGGTTTTGCGGGGTTGGTTTGGTGAGGTGACGCAGATGCATGGCAGTCTGATGCACTCCGGCGGCCTGCTCTGGACGAAGGAGATTGCCGCCGGTAAACCGGCATCCTGGCGCGGCTCTGTGCGGCTGACAGGCGGCGGAGCTTTTATCCAACTCGCCGTGCACTACATTCGCATGATGTGCTGGATTATAGGGAAGCGGGTGCAGAGCATCATGGGGTTTGCTTCGAACCGCATGTGTCCCGGCATTGAAGGGGAAGATACCGCAGTTGCCATCCTGGAGCTTGAGGGCGGGATGGTTGCCACGCTGAATGTGAGCTGGTGCGGCGAAGGCGAAGAATTTTCAATCCATGGCACGCAGGGATCGCTGACGCATCTTAATAATCAATACACGCGCCTGCAATCCGAGCACAGTTATGAAGGGGACGCCATCTGCTATGTTGCGCCCGGTCTACAGCACATAGAGAATCTGCCGGTAGACCGCAGCGATGCCAACCAGCCGTATAATCAGCACCGCATCTTTCTGGAAGAGATTCGCAGCGGAAAGCCTGCGTTTGTTTCCATTGAGACGGCAGTGCAGGACATGATGGTGGTGGATGCGTTCTATGAATCCGTACGAACCGGCAAGAAGGTATTGATTGCACCTTCCAGTGCGAGCGTGTGCACTGCTTAGTATTCCGGAGCTATTGAAATTAAAGAAAAGGGCCTCTCTGACAACGTGAAGCGATCAAAATTCAGCAGCGGTCAGATGGGCGAGATGATCCGCGATGCGGAGAGCTTTGATCCGTTTGCCGCCATCCCCGGCGTGGAAAGCAATCAGATTGAGCAGTGGATGCAAGCGATTAAGGTCGACGCTGTATCTGCGCTGGAATGGAAGTGGAAGGAAAACTGGAAGGTTGGGCCGCGGGTGATCCAGGACTCGATGTGGTTCTACTTCATTCGCGGCAGCGGTCACGGTTGGATTGGGAACCCCAAGAATGTGTTTCGCTACGGAGCGGGCGATCTGGTGCTCATCCCGCAGGGAGTAGAGCACTTTATTACGCAGGATGCTGAGGCGGACTCACACCTGTGTGCTGTGCATTTTCACGCGCACGTGTACGGCGCCATCAATCTGCTGGCCATGCTGGAGATGCCGCCACTGGTGCATAGCACCAGCCAGTCGCCGTATGGACCCGCATCCATGCGCCTGGTGCGGGAGTTCGCGGTGCAGGGGCCGGCGTGGCGCACTGTGATGAATGCAGAGGTGATGCTTGTGCTCTTCCATATTCTGCGTGAGGAGGCAGCGCAGTGCCATGCACGCGTGACCGGCCCCACCCTGACGGAGCTGCCGCGCTTTCTTCCCGTCTTTGAGCAGATTGAGGCACGGCTGGGCGACGTGAACTTCTGCGTGCCGGATATGGCGCGCACGGTCTTCCTGAGCGAGGTGCAGTTCCGTAAGCTTTTCCGGCGGGTTACGGGCATCAATCCAATTCGATTTGTCCAGCGCCGCAGAATTGAAAAATCCTGCGTTCTGTTGCAGACCACAGAGAATACGATTGACGCAATCGCGGAAGAGTGCGGCTTCTGCGATGCTCCGTTCTTCTATCGTGCGTTTCGCAAATGGATTGCAATGACGCCAAGCCAATACCGGCATTCGAAAAGGTTTTAGCCAGTATTGTTGCCGCGGAAGTGATCGCCAAACGGAACGCGCTGCGGCAGAAGACGGAATGCGGCCGGCAATCATCTATTTTGTGAAGCTGTACTCGCAGATTTCTGTAGATAGGATTCCGGCCAACTGAAGCGAATGGGGCATCTCGTAGCTATGTTTCGAAAAAGCCATCCAAACCATAGATTTTCCAATTGCTCTTGCCCTGCCCGTATCAGTAGTGTGAACCACGGCTTCACGATGCATTTCCGGCTGCTGTGAAAGATGGTTGACACGAAGAGGCGAAGATGAAGATTTGGGCAGTCATACTGTTGCTGATGACGGCAGTTAGCATAGCCAGCGGACAGACCAGCTCAGGCACGATTACGGGGACTGTGACGGATCAGCAGAAGGCCGTTGTAGTGGGTGCACTGGTCACAGTGACCAATCTGGATACCAATGAGCACAACACTACGAAGTCGGATAAGAGCGGTGTCTACGGATTTCCATCGCTCACGCCGGGCCGTTATCGTGTGACCGCGAGCAGTAAAGGATTTGACCAGAGCGCCGTAGAATCCGTGGCGGTGGATGCTGCCGTCACCGTGACGGTCAACATCGGTATGCAGATCGGCGAAGCCAACACGGTGGTGGAGGTCAACGCAGAAGGCGAACTCATCAATCAGGAGTCTGCCACCATCAACAACGTCATTGACAAAGATACGGTGATGCAATTGCCGTATCCAGAGCGCAGTGCGCTCTCAGTGGCCACGCTGGCACCGGGTGTGAGCGGTGATCCACAATATTCCGGCGGCGTGCAGAGCGAGAATCCCGGCATCACCACGCAGCCCAACACTCCCGGCGCATCGATCTCTATCGCCGGTGGCCGCCCTGGTTCGGCTTCGCAACTCGTCGATGGTTTTGACGTCACCCTCTCCGGTTATCCACGAGCCGGTATCACCTTCTCAAAGGATGTGATTAAGGGCGTGACGGTGCAGGAAGGATTTCTTCCCGCGCAGTATGGACGAAATGGCGGCGGCATCATCAACCAGGCGACTGCGTCAGGCAGCAGCCAGTACCATGGCCAGCTTCGCTGGCGGCACTACGATCCGTTCTTTGAGGCGCGTACCCAGGGGATCACCTCGCCGCCGGACGCACATCAGAATCTCTTCACCGTGTTGGTGAGCGGCCCGGTCAAGCTGCCGCATATGCGTGACACCCACACATTTTTTCTGGCGGGATACGAGCCCATTCGTGCAGGCAATAAGACGTATGCGCGCCGCCGCATTGCAACCCCGCAGGAGCTGGCAGGACAGTTTCACAACAGCTACGACGTTCTCGATACCAACATTCTTAAGACCCAGGGTTATGCGGCCGCGGTAGCGAGTCCGTTTCGCAATGGTGGCATCTTCAATCAGTTTTCACAGAACATCGATCCGAACGGGACTCCCGATGTAAACGGCTTTCCCGTGTCGACATCGCGCTATACCAATTCAAGCCAGTACGTGCATTATGCGAACGACGATATCTCTGCGCAGGTCGCATTGAATCCCGTGGCGCAGTTTTTGAATGCAATTCAGCCGACGCCCGCGAACCCAAGCCCCTATGTGCAGTTCCTGTCGCCCGACGGAAATGTATACGACGCGGACGGCAACAATGTAACCAGCGTCCGCGCCGTGACCAACAATGACAATCGCTACAGCATTCGCGTGGATCATCAGCTGGGGCAGCAGGACAGCGTCTTCGCCCGCTTCACCTCTGTGCCGGTGAACGGCATTCGCTATGACTACTTCGGGCCAACATCGATTGCCGATCAGATCCCGACAGACACGATCGTCTCGCGCAACATCGGCGTGGGCTATACGCATGTCTTCAGCGGAGCCAGGGTAAACGAGCTGCGCGTGAGCTATCTCCGCTCGAATCGCTATCGCGGCCCGGCATCCCAGGCATTGGCGGCTGACTTTGGCGCGCAGGTGGGTCTGACGCCTGCGATTCAGGGCAAAGGATTTCCGACATTCTCATTCGGCAATAATCTTTCTTCGATTGGCAGCGGCGGAACGGAGACCGACGGTGGCCGGTCGCTCGATATTAATTTCGGCGTAGGAGACGATTTCTCTGTCTTGATTGGCCGCCACAATATCAAGTTCGGTCTCGATTACCGCGCACTGCAGCTCAATCGCCTGGATGATTCCAGCACCTTCGGTGGAAACTATTCTTTCAACCAGTCCATCAGCGGTGGTGGCAGCGTGGTTTCCAGCAATGGAACCGTGACGTCGCCGGGCAGCACGCTGGCCAGCTTTGACCGCGGCCTGATCAGTGCGTACGTTGCCCGGGGATTGAATCCATTTCACTATCGTTGGAAGTACGGCGCTGCCTATGTGCAGGATGACTGGCGCATCTTTGCCAAGCTCACGCTCAATCTCGGAGTGCGTTACAACATTGAGACGCCCCGGATGGAGATTAATAATCTGCAGGGATCGTTTGTGCCGAACTATCAGGGCCCGACGGTAACCGGAGCGTTTCTCTTCTCGGGCCAGAATGGCATGCCCACAACGCTCTGGCCGATTAACAAAAAAGGCTGGGAGCCGCGCGTCGGCTTTGCTTACGCACCGGTGCCGTGGATCTCTGTCCGGTCGTCGTATGCGCTCATTCACGAACCCCTCTCCGGCGCATCGAACTCCGTCTTTCCTGACCTGGCTACGGCTTCCACCACCTATGGCGGCACAACCGGCGGCGTCTCCAGCGGCTATGTGGACTTCATTACGAACCCGGTGAATTTTGCCGGTGTCTCGCCCATCGCTACCACCGGTCCGCTCTATACTTATGCGGCATCGGCCGGTTCGTCGGGCACCGGCTCTTCGCTTTCCGGCATGATGCCATACATTGAGCAGTCCGATAAGGTGCCGTATATTCAGACGTGGACGCTGTCTGTCCAATTTCAGTTTGGACAAAAAGACATGGTCGAGGTCGCCTATGTGGGATCACACGGCGTGAATCTGTACGGCCCGGTGGTCGATACCAACGTTCCCACCCTGAGCACGTTGATTGCCCAGATCCAGAGCCACTCCAATTTCAACTCCACAACCTATACGGCGGCAAATCCTTCGCCCTATTCCAGCCTGGGAGAGATCGGTTGTGCGTACTTGCCTACGCAGGGTGTTGCTGAAACGCTGACGCAATGCGACCGGCCCTATCAGCAGTTCTACAACAACGTCATCATGAAGGCGTTTGCCCGCAATGCGACCTCGAATTATCACTCTGGCTTTGTACGGCTTCAACACCGGCAATCGCATAGCCTCACGTTGATCGGCTCCTTCACCTGGTCGAAGTCGAGGGACGATGGCTCCAATGGATCGGTGGACGGCACCGTGACCGATTCCTTCGGCTTAACCTATCCGCAGACGCCGTATGGGTTGACGAACGAGTATGGTCTTTCAACGTACGATCAGCCGCTGGTGACGAAGGCTGCCTATGTGTACCAGCTCCCGTTCGGGCTTCATCAGCGATTCCTGAATACCAATCGCAACTGGCTCAACAACATCGTCGGCCAGTGGAGCACGACGGGCATTTTCCGCGCACAATCCGGAGTGCCCATGCATGTCCAGCTTGGTACGCCAGGGTATTTTTATTCCACGGCGCCGGGTTCCACCTCCTTTGGCAGCAACAGCACGGGTTCCAGCGGTGCAGAGCAGGATATGAACGTCCGGCCCAACCGTGTACCGGGCCAACCGCTTATCAAGCCGAACTGGAGGCAGGATCCGTTTGGTTATAACGGTGGCGGCTACCTCAATTCGGCGGCATTCTCTATTCCCGGCTCCCAGGATAATCCTCAGTTCGGCGATATACAGAGGACTCTCGGCGATGCACGCAATCCCCGGACGATCACCTTTGAAGCGTCGCTGCGCAAGGTGATTCCACTTCGCCGCCGCATGCATCTTGAGCTGCAGGCGGATGCGATCAATGCTCTGAATCATGCGAACTTCTTCCAAAACACATCGCTCTCAGCGCACAACCTCCTGACCGGCACCAACTCCGGGAACGGCTCGTTCGGCAACCTCGGTAGCGCTTCCACGGGACGTATCATTGCGCTCGGCGCAAGCTTCGTCTTCTGATCTCAACCCCAAACCATACTTACCGTCAAAGGATGCACCGATGCAATCAAACTTCAGCAGCTTTATCGTCTCTGCGCAAAAGATCGCGATGGTTGTGGTCCTGGCCGGCTTGTTCTCCGGGTATTTTGCAGTGGCCCAGAAGGCGCCGGCATGCAAGCCCGCGCCGACCATGCTTCAGTTGATCAGCGATCCGTTGGTTACCAGTGCGATACACAAGCGCGTGCAGGCGCACAAAGTGATCACTGCGGCCGACGGTGCGTCTGAGCTCAGCATGGACTATCTCAACGGCAAGCGGAAGCCGTGGTTTGTTGAGAATCAGCGCGGAGGCGCCGATCTGATTGAGGCCGGCGTGGTGCTGAAGGATCATGCCATGGTGGCGCAGGGACTGCTGATGTTTGAGTGGGCCTTCAAGCGTCAGAGCAAGACAGATGGCGGCTTTCCGGAGACGGGCGATGCTTTTCACAGCGTCTCCGTTTTTCTGGTGGATGTGGAGCGGTCTTTGCTGGTCATTCAGGAGAGTCAGCCGGAGTTCAAGGATGTAGAGCCGCGCGTGCAGGCCATGCTGCCGCATGTGGATGCGGCGGCGGAGTGGCTGCTGCGCCCTGAGGTGATCGGCCCGGGACGCGACCACGATGCTCCCTTCACGCATCGCCGTTGGATTCTGGCTGCTGTGCTGGGTGATGCGGGGCAGCTTACCGGCGATAAGAAGTTGACCGCCGCTGCGAAAGAGTTTGCCCGCGCCGGTTTGGCATTACAGAAAGAAGATGGCGAAAATCCGGAGCGTGGCGGCTTTGACGTGAGCTACCAGATGGTGGATGGATTGCAGGGGTCCCGCTACTACACCAGCCTGCGCTGCCCTGAAGATGCAGAGTTGATGGCCCAGGTTCGCAGACAGCTGGAGAAGACCTGCCAGTGGGAGATGAAGCACCTGCAGCCGGATGGATCTGTGGATATAGCCGGCAGTACGCGCATGCTGAAAGAGACAGACCGGGCCGGCAAGGTGAAGCATACGAATTACAAGGAAGTGATCCAGACGTTTACTTACACCTCCATCATCACGGGTGATCCACAGTATGCAGCCGTGGCGAAGAGGATGGCGGAATCGCAGGGCTGGCTCAAGCCGTAGCGGAGTTTGCCGGCTGGTTGCCAGTGAGCGTAAGTGCAATGACCAGGCCGGTGAGCGTCACAATGGTCACCACGATCTGCTGGCTCAGAGTGAGTGGCAGATAGACCATGAGCGCGCCCACCAGCATGACCGCCGCAGCGATCACACGATCCGTAATGTCTTTTTCGCGGAAGATGAGCCAGCCGGCAAGCACCGTCAGGATGATGCCTGCACGCTTCAGCGCAATGCAGAGAACGACGTCAATGTAACGCAGGGTCATCAACTGGAACAGCAGGGTCATCGCATCCGCGGCACCGGTAAGGGCAATCCATTTGAAATGCACGGGTGAATTCACTTCGCGCATGCGATAGCGGCGCATGAGCATGGGTATCCCAAAGATCAGGACAGACATCATGGCATAGACCCAGCTGTACGAGTAGGAGTCAGATATCTCCACCAGCTTTTTATCAATCGGATTGGTGATGGAAAAGATCAGGCTGACCAGCATCATATAGCGGCTGCCGCGCTCCTGCAGCACGGCCCGGAAGGGAGCCAGGATGCCTTTGCGGAAGGCGCGGCGGTGCATCAGAAGCGAACCGAGCACGACAAACAGCACGCCCTCACATTTGAGCGGACCCGGTATCTCGCCCAGAATGAAGTAACCGGTGCAGAGCAGAAATACAGGGGTGAACGAGAGAAAAGGAATGGTGAGTGACAGCGGGGCAATCTGTACGGCGCGGTTGTAGAGAACGATGTTGAGCGCAATCAGGCCACTGCCCAGGATGAGGTAGAAGGAATAAATTCCAAAGGGCGGCAGGAAGGATAGATGGCTTGCCGCAACGGATGCCGGCCAGAAGCGCGGCGCGTAGCCCATGTACCAGCGAACGAGCATCACCCCGGTGATAATGACCGCAGTGGCTACACGCAGCAGGAATGTCGTCCGCAGCAGGCTTTGCCCCTGGAGCGCCTTCTTGCGCGATAGATCCAGTCCAACGTTACTCAGCGACGTCGCGCTGGCCAGGATCAGCCCCATTGAACTCAGGTTCATAGTGTGTCGCCGAGGTTCCGGAGCGGCCCACAGATTGGTGTCGCCGGAATAGTACTTAAATCCTCATCAGCAGCGTAAACGACTGAAACAGGATTTCATAGCGCAGAATGATGTAAGTTGTCAGGACAGTAATTTGCGAATCCGTGGCAATGCTTTACAGGCTGGCCACTAAAAGGTGACAGGTGTTCCATTGATGGCGAAAACAGGGGTCGGCATCTCCTGTCCATTGACGGTGCGAGAGATGGGCAGGCGATTGCGTGTATCTTCCGTGAGTGCGAGTTGCAGGCCGGCCAGTTTTGCGGTCGCCGTCCATGTATCCTTGCCGGGCAATGCTGTTACTACAGCATTGCGAACAGAGTCAGACAGCGTACGGAGTCCCTTGTCATCTGTGCAGGCATCCATCCTGACAAGGATGGCAACGTGCAGATGGTCGGCGGGGCCTTTTCCGGCATTGGCCTGACCATGGTAGGCCACGAGGCGAAATGCGCCGTGGGACAGACCTATCGCGTCGGCTTTTAGATGAAGGGAGACGGGCAACTGCTGAAGAGCATCCACATGCCACATGGACGCCGCGAGACAAGAATTCTGATGGCGAACCGCCACCACGGCGCCCACCTCTACCGGTAGATCGAGCTTGCTGGAGACGGTCACGGCTGTGCCATTCAGTAAAACCTCATCTGCGGTGGCAGGCAGCAGCAGATTCGTGGCGATCGCGTCAGATATGCTGTCGTGAGCCGGATTCAGGTCATAGACCAGCAGGGCGGTATTTTTCTCCTGCACGGAAGAGAGATTGGCAGGCAGGTGAAACGACTTGGAATGTCCGCTGCGATCCACCTGTTTGTACAGACCATAGGGCTGGTCAAAGGAGTCAATGACCACGCTGGTGGTGATTGCTGGCCGCCCGGCATAGTCTGCGGCAAAGAGCTTGTCCTGCGGACTGTAGGCTCCATCGGTGGAACCCATGGCAAACTGGGGCGTGAAGTAGGCATAGCGATAGAGCGCGGTGTTTTCATCCCAGCGCTGCTGCAGGGTGCGCACCGGAGCCTCCATCTGCCGCAGAATCTCAGGGGATGGATGATAGCCGCCGGCGCGGTCATTATCGATCACAGCAACCTTTTCCAGAAAGACGTCCATCAGGGTCTTGGGATCGTCCACCACGCCTTCTGCCAGCATCACGAAGTTCAGGCCGCCCCAGCCATTCAGGAAGTTGTAATCGCGACTATGCGGACCCGCGAGACGCTCCGCCGAGAGAGAAAAATTGTTCGCAATATCAGTAAAAAAGTAATTCAACACGGCAACAATCTGCGTATGAATCGCAGGGTCTTTGATGTAGCGAAATCCCAGCGTGAGATCGGCCACGTCCACCGCGTAGTACGTGGGGCTGTCGAACTCATGAATGCCGTTGTGCGCTGTGTATTCGCGCCAGGTGGCCCACTGCTGTCTCCCGCGCGTCAGGGCAGATGCATCATTCAGATACTGACCCAGGGTGAGCGTATTGACCGTGTTCATCAGGTAGATATTGGTATAGCTGACGGGTATCTGGTGGCTCGCAAGCGCGGTCAGGGCGGCCAGCAGATGCGGTCGGGCATCCCGTTTGAATCCGTCAGAGAGCTTATCGCCGAAGCCCATGAAGATCGCCCCCATCGCCTGCATATCAAACTCAATGGAGTTGGCATCATGCACCGTCGGGTCCTGTGATTTCCACGGAATGTAGCCGTAGTCTTTGGAGCTGGCGTCCATGTTCTGCAGCGCGAAGAGACGACGCAGCAGTGCCTCCGCATCGGCTGGGGCGCCGCCGCGCTCCAGATGATAGAGGGCACCATTGGTCAGGTCGCGCGTCGAGATATCGGAGTTGGTGCTGATTTGCTTGGCGAGGCGGCCGATCTCCTTGTCCAGGATGGTCTCAATGACGGCGTCGCGGCGGCTGCGTTCGCCTGCGGTCATGGCGGAACCGATCTGTGTGCCCAGATGGGGCTGCGCCTCATCTGCGGCGAAGCATGGAGTACAGCACAGTGCGGTGCACGCAACAAAGCTTCCGAGAATTCTCAGGATGTTCAACAGGCTCCTCCTTCTTTTCAGGCCACAGTTTGCGACCGGGAGCTCCCGTTAGGGAAGCCCATTCATCCTAGGGAGCGATGGCTACGGCGAGCAATAGACTGACCACTCCTTCAGCTGTATTTTTCTATACTCGCAACATCGCTAGCGTGTCGGTTTGGCGAGATGCATGGCGGACCGATTGAATTGCACCTCTTCGTTCATGAGCAGAAATGCGCCGAGGCCGTGAAAATCATCCGGATAGCGATGGCGCGTCAGATAATAGGCCTGGTCGCCCACGTCGGAGCCTTCGCCGATATCCGTGATGTGGAATCGTCCGTCATCACCGTTGACCAGCTTGGAGAGTACGCCCTGATATCCATGCGAAACCACGGGCTTATAGCTGGCGTCAATGTATCCGCGCTTGACGGAGACATCGAGGAAGTAAGTGAACATGCTGGAGCTTGATGTTTCTGTGAAGTTTCCGGCCAGCGTGGGTTTCTCGATCAGCTGAAACCAGAGCCCGGTCTTCGGATCCTGCAGGGACTTCAGATCGGATGCGGCCTGCTGCACGATGGCGATAAGCTGCTTGCGCTGCTCCCGCAGCTTAGGCGACCTGGGTGATTGCGGTAAGGCGTCCAGCACATCCACCAGCGCCATGCAGTACCAGCCAATGGAGCGCCCCCACTTCTCCGGAGAGCGGTGCGTCACTGGATCGGCCCAGGGCTGTTTGCCGGATTCATCGTAGGCATGAAAGTACAGCGGGCCGTGCGGATCGCGCAGATGGCTGCCGTAGATCAGCAATTGCACCGCCGCCTCTTTCTCTGCCTTCTCCTGGCCGCCGGCGATCGATGCCTCACGCAGCATGAAGGGAAGTGCCATGTAGGTTCCATCCAGCCAAAGCTGGTGCGCATGGGCATCGTCCATCATGTGCCAGAAACCGCCGTCACGGGTGCGCGGATAATTCGTAAAGTGAGCCGCCAGTTTTTCTGCCGCCAGCTTGTAGCGCTGCTCGCCGGTCTCCTGGTAGAGCGCCACCGCGAGATTTCCCGGCATAATGTGGTCCAGCGAATCGATGGACATATCGACGTTTCCGCCGGCATCGAGATGCGAGTCCATCCAGTTTTTTGCATAGGCAAGATACTTCGGATCGTGGGTGCGGTCGTAGACCTCCAGGTCGCCCATCAGGTAGAGTGCCGGGGCATATCCCCACTCCCCGATGGAGGCTGCCGTCGGCATCCTGGACATGCCGGTATCCAGAATATCTTTTGAGATATCGGGAACATGCGCAGAAGCTGCAGTGATGACAGGGGCCGATGTTCCGATTGCGGTCTGCGCATCGATGCCTGTGCAGGAGAGTGTAAGGCCGCAGAACATTACCGCACGAACAAATTTCATTTGCTGGCTCCGGCATTGTCATATTCAAGTGACGAGGCAAAGAAATGCCGTACTTTGCGTCTCTCGACGAGTATGAGGCAGGCAGGCAGTGATGGTAACTAGGCGGAATACGCCTTATATTGTATTTTTCGATGCTGTCGGAGGCGCAGCCGCTACGGAACCTTACCATTTTTGACGGCGCGGCGGTACTCACCCGGCGAGGTTTTGGTCCAGGCTTTGAAGGTGCGGTAGAAGAAGGGGACGTCGGCAAATCCTGACTGCATCGCGATCTGCTCAATCGAATCGTCGGTGGCAGAGAGCAGGCTGGAAGCTTTCTCGATGCGCTGTCTCTGCATGAACTGCACGGGGCTCAGCCCCATGGACTTGGTGAAGAGTTTGCGGAACTGGCTTTCGCAGATATGGATGGTGGCCGCCATGTCTGCAATGCGTGCATCCGGATCACCCAGGTGTTCATGCATCCAGGTCAGCGCGGGCAGCAGGCGCGGCAGCTCAGCCTGCATCCTGCTGTGGTCGCGTATGGTGAATGAGGCGGATTCATACCGCAACAGATGCAGCAGTACCTGCGAGATCAGCGTCGACATGCAGCGCATCCATCCCGGGGATTTGATGGCAAATTCGCGCACCAATTGCAGCGAATTTATCTGCAGAAAAGCGCTGTGCTCGCCACCGTCAATGCATAACGGGAAACCCAGAAGCTCAAACAGGCTGACGCTTCCATAGAGCGTGGCCTGGAAGTGGGTGGCATACACGCGCGCCTCGCCGTGCTGGTGGTAAATCTCGTGTTCCACGCCGCGTGGAATCAGCAGCAGTGTATTCGGCTTCAGCCGGTGCTGCTGCCCGCCTATCTTCACCCAGCCATCGACCTGCTCAAACCAGAACCACATGGAATCGCTCAAGGTTCTTGGCCCGACAGACCATCCCTCCGTCCATATCCATTGCACGGCGGAGATGGGAATAATCTGCTCCGATTCAATCCAGTGATGCACATGGGGATTGGCGCGGAAGATATCATCCGGGAATTGAGGAAAGGTATCCAGATTGCGTGATGCGCAGTAGGAGGCATTCTCCGGCTTCGCCTGTGCAATGGAATACATCGGGTCATTCGGCACCAGCGCAGCCACATCGATCACCGCAGCATGACGAGCGGGCCGCCAGTCTCTTCCGGTGGGTGAGCCCGCCGCTCCTGTCTGCATAAACTCCTCCTGAAACATTTGCGCACATTGCCTGCGGCTGGGGAGCGCACTCCTCATGCAGCGAATGCGCACCCACGATTCTGCCACAGATCCAGGGGAGTTGTCGTAGCGAATTGTCGAAGAGCGCGGCTTACGGTCCGAAATGATGGAGATCGGGCAAAAGATAAGGGGGCAAGCGTCATATCGGTTAATCCTGAATTCCGCTAGACTTGCTGCTGCGGTTTCCCCGCCTGTGGAGCAGGCTCGCTGTGCCGAATAGTTCAAAGAGTCGCTCGATTAGGCACTTGTGACTTGTATAGCGCACTTCATAGGATTGCCGCCGCGTACAAACTCGGGGGATTTACTTGTTCTACTCACTGCTCAAGGTCATTTTTAGCAAGAAGCGCTGCCGCATATTGTGCAGACTTCATCTGGCGATTGCCTGTTCACTCCTGCTTTCCCCCGCCTGCCGGGCCCAGAATATTCAATACGTGCGCGCTCAATCCACCCTGGTGGGTACCGGAACCGCGGGATATACGGGAGACAATGGGCCGGCATCGAGTGCCACGCTGAGTGGAGCCATGGCCGCCGTATTCGATGCCGGCGGCAACCTGTTCATCGCAGATACGAATAACAATGTGGTGCGCCGTGTGGACGCGGCAACGAAAAACATTACGACCGTGGCCGGCACTGGAACGGCGGGCACCGGTTGCACCAATGGAACGTCCGCTCTGCTCTGCGCCATCCGCCAGCCCTACGGTATAGCGGTCGACGCAGCCGGCAATCTGTATATCTCTGACCCGAACAATAATGTGATCCGCGTGGTGAATGCAGCGGGGAATATTTCGGTCTTCGCGGGGACCGGAACACAGGGTAAGTCCGGCAATGGCGGCGCAGCTCTCTCTGCCACGCTGTATTTTCCTACGGACCTGCAGATCGATCCCACGGGGACATACCTGTACTTTGCGGATTCAAAGAACGGCGAGATCCGCCGGGTTAACCTCGCTACGAATGTGCTGACGCTGGTGGCGGGTACAGGCATTGCCGGTTACACGCAGGATGGAATTTTGGCGACGGCTTCTGAGCTGAACACCTGCTATGGATTCACCCTGGATGCGGCCGGGAACGTGTACATAGCCGACACGAAGAACTACCGCATTCGCCGCGTGGATGCGGTGACGGGAATCATTACCACCGTGGCCGGCAATGGAACGGCTGGGACGTCACCTGGTTCTACCCTGCCTGCACCGAACAATGGAAACGGCGGCGCGGCGACGAGCGCAATGCTGGTATTTCCGCAGCGCGTCCTGGTGGACGCCGCAGGCAACATCCTGATTGCCGACAGTAATGACGAGCAGATTCGCGTGGTGAATGCAGCGACCGGCATTATCGGCCAGTATGCCGGAGTCGGCATCAATGGAAGCTATGTCGCGGCAGCGCCTGTGACCACCGCATATACCAAGACGCCTCTGGGAATTTTTTCCGACTCCGCTGGGAATATTTACTACATGGAGACGGGATACAGCGTCATCCGCAAGCTCAGCACGGATGTTGCGTTTCCATCGACGGCAATCGGCGCCGGCAGTGCGGCGCAGACAATCTATGCTTCGCTCAGCGTGACAGACACGCCGTTGGCCATGCAGATAGCGGGCGGGTTCCCTGATTTTCAACTCGGCACGGTAACCGGCTGTACGCTGGCTGCCTCCAACGCAGCGGGAACTGTCTGTACCGCGTCCGTCAGCTTCGTGCCCAGCTATCCAGGATTGCGTACCGCGCCAGTGGTTACTACAGATGCTTCCGGATCGTACATCGACGGCGTCAGCGGGATTGGCAAAGGGGCGCTGGCCAGTGTGATTCCCGGAACGGCATCTACAGTCGCCGGGGGGGCGTCGGCTGGCTCCAGTGGGGACAGCGGTGCAGCGGCGGGCGCGCTCCTCAATACGCCGCAGGGAAGCGCGGTCGATTCCGCCGGGAATATTTTTATCGCCGATACAGCAAACAACAAGGTGCGTAAAATTGCCGCGGCGACGGGCAAGATCACAACGATTGCAGGAACCGGTACGGCGGGAAGTGCGGGCAATGGGGCCGCCGCTACGGCGTCGCAGCTTTCAGCGCCGCACGGCGTCGCGGTGGATGCCACAGGAAATATTTACATCGTGGACACCGCGAATCAGCGCATCCAGATGGTCTCTGCGCAGACCGGCTTCATCAGCACAGTGGCGGGTACGGGTTTACCGGGCTATGCAGGCGATGGTGGCGCGGCGGCGGTGGCGCAACTTGTATCGCCTTCAGGCATCGCCGTGGATGCGGCGGCCAACCTCTACATCGCAGACACCGGCAACCATCGCATTCGCAAGGTCAATGCGCAATCCGGCGTCATCACCACGTTTGCCGGCAACGGAATCGCCGCATTTGCCGGTGATGGTGCAGCGGCGACAGCGGCTTCGTTGAACGCACCCGCCGGCGTGTGGGCTGATAGCTCCGGCACCATCTACATTGCCGACACATTGAATCATGCGATTCGCGCCGTCAATCCGGCCACAGGTTTCATCAGCACCGTAGCGGGAACGGGGGGATTGGGCTATACCGGTGACGGCGCGGCGGCGACCTCTGCGAAGCTCGATGCGCCTGCTGGAGTTACAACCGATGCGACCGGAGATATTTACATCGCCGATACAGGGAACAATGCGATCCGGCTGGTGGCAGGGGGGACGATCACGACCATTGCAGGAACCGGGAGTGCGGGCTTCGGAGGCGATGGCGGAGCCTCAACGCTGGCAACGCTGCAACTGCCTGCCGGTATTGCGCTGGATGGGTTGGGAAGAGTTTATATTGCGGACGCGGGCAATCATCGTCTGCGCCTGGTGGATGCAACCAACGGCGCAGTCGCATTTTCGCCGCAGATTGTGCAGACCACGAGTTCGCAGAAGAATGTGTCCATCGTCAACACCGGCAACACCGCTCTTACCTTGGTGAACATCGCACTGACTGGGCCGTTTACGCAGGTGGGCACAAGCACGTGCACGGCCTCATCCAGCGCATCTCCTGCAGTCACAACCACGCTCGCACCGGGTGCAGGCTGTGTGCTTGGTCTTACCTTCTCACCTGTGCTGGCGTCGGCTGCAAGCGGCACAGTAACCATTACCAATTCTGGCGCTGGCCCTTCCAAAACAATTTCACTGAGCGGGACCGGCCTACCGGCACAGACCAATGGCCTTCAGTCCATTACATTTGCTGCGCTATCCGACGTTCCCTACGGCACCTCGCCCATCACGCTGAATGCGTCTGCCAGTTCCGGCCTGCAGGTCAGCTATTCCGTGACTGGTCCGGCGACTCTCTCCAGTTCGGTCCTTACCTTGACCGGGGTTGGGGCCGTGTCCATTACAGCGTCGCAGACGGGCAATGCCAGCTTTGCCGCGGCAACTCCGGTTACGCGCAGCTTCAACGTCACGCCGGGCCTGCTTACCATCACGCCGGTCAATGCGAGCATCGTGTACGGCGCTGCAATCCCCGCGTTCAGCTATACCGTAAGCGGGCTGGCAGCGACGGATACATTGGCGACGGCATTGACGGGAATACCAGCGCTCACGACGACGGCTACATCGGCCTCCGCTCCCGGAGCCTATCCCATCACGGCGAGCGCTGGCACGGCACTGGCCGCCAACTATACGCTCGCATTTGCGGCGGGCACGCTGACGATTTCCAAGGTGAGCTCCACCACAACGCTGGCATCGAGTGCGACCAGCGTCTCTTCCAATCAGACATTTACGTTGACCGCTACCGTCACCCATACCGGCAGCGGGTCGCCTTCCGGCACGGTGACCTTCAGCAGCGGAGCCATCATTCTGGGCACGGCGACAGTGACAAACGGAACGGCCACATTCAGCGTATCCAATCTGGCGGTTGGCACCTACGGCGTGGTGGCAACGTACAGCGGAGATGCAGATTTTCTGTCTTCATCCTCTTCCAGCCTGGCGATTGTCTCCACCCTGCCGCCCGACTTCACCCTAACCGGAACTCCGTCGCAGCTGGCGATCACGCTTGGCCAGGCGGGGCTGGAGACACTTACGCTGACCTCGGTTAGCAGCTATTCCGGGCAGCTGCAGATGTCCTGCAGCCCGCTACCGGCGAATGTGCTGTGCACCTTTTCTCCGGCGCTGTTGATGGTGAATTCTTCGACGCAAACCGTTTTGAGTGAACTTGTGATCTCTACGGTTGGCCCGTCCACGGGGTCAGTTGTGCCGCTCCCCGGTGGCACTCATCGCGGGAAGAGTGGGATTCTTCTGCTTTTTGGCCTCTTCAGTCTGGGTCTATTCGTGCGCAGAGGCGGGGTCGTGCGCAGAAGCGGTGCAGTGACAGCCGTGAGCCGTGGAATATTCACGCTGCTAATAACATCTGCGATGTTGCTGGGAATGGCCGCGATGAATGGTTGCGGAGTCGGCGGCCCGACGGCAGCGGCCGGTAGTTTCAATGTAACGGTGAGCGCCACCAATACGGCGACCAATCTTAGCCATTCCGTGAATGTGGCGGTCACACTGCAATGAACAATAAGGCGATGAATACTTTGAAAACAGCAGTTGGCAGAAATAAAACCGGGCGTTGCAAGGGCCTGTTCGGAATCAAGTTCGCGAGGGTATTCGGCCTGCTGTTGTTAGGTGCGGGCTGCACCGTATCCGGCATGGCGCAGACCAGCTCCGGAACACTCTCTGGCCAGGTGCGTGATTCCGCTGGTGCGCTGATCGCGAAGGCGCATGTGCAAATCCTGAATGAGGCAACCGGTGCGACGGTCAATGTGGTCACATCCAACGCCGGCGTGTACACGGCAACTCCCCTGGAGCCCGGAAAGTATAGCGTTACGGTCAACGTCAAAGGTTTTGAACAAACCATTGCGCATGGCGTGGAAATATTTACGGCGCGCGAAAGTACGCAGGACTTTGCGCTGAAGATCGGCAGCGAAAATTCGACGGTGATTGTGACCGATCAGCAGCCGCTGCTTTCATCAAATAGCTCCATGGTTTCCACCACCATTGAGCAGGATGCAGTGCAGGATCTGCCCATGCCAGAGCGCAGCGTGCTTGGCCTGGTGCTGCTCAGCCCCGGTGTGACCGGCGATCCTCAGTACCAGGACGGAGTACAGAGCGAAAATGCTGACACGCAAACTGCTCCTATTGCACCGGGCAGCTCTCTCACGGTTGGCGGTGCGCGCCTGGGAACCAGCGACATCCTGGTGGATGGAACGGACAATACATTGAATGGCCATCCGCGAACCGGCGTCACCTTCTCAAAGGATGTGGTCCAGGAGATGACGATTCAGCGGAATGGCCTGCCCGCACAGTTTGGCCGTACCGGCGGAGGCATTCTGAATCAATCGACGAAGGGCGGCGGCAATGTCTACCACGGCGTTCTTGGATGGCGGCATACTGAGCCGTTCTTGCAGGCCCGCACCTATGGCATAAGCTTTCCACGGCAGCTTCATCAAAATCTCTTCACGGCGCAGCTCAGCGGCCCTGTTCGCCTGCCGCACTATAACGGCAAAGACCACACCTTCTTTTTCGCTAGCTACGAGCCCCTGCGCGCAAGCAACATCATCTACACCAACACCCGCGTACCAACACCTGCGGAGCTCTCCGGCCATCTGCAAAACTCGATCGATCTGAACGGCGGCCATGTCTGGTACCAGTTCAATCTGAACGCGCAGGGCATTCCATACGGCGCAAAGCTCAAGGGATCTGCATACACACAGGTTCCGAATGACGATCTGTCTGCTCAGCTTGCGCAGAATGCGACGGCGCGGGCATTGCTCTCCTACTATCCGACGCTTTCCAATCCGCTCTATGGGAGTTTCATCTTCGCCGACGGCGGTTTTGGCGCAGGCAATGGAAACGGCAATAACTACATTGAGGACCGCGGTGTACAGAATATTGATAACCGCTTCACCGTGCGTCTGGACCATGTGATCGGTTCGAGGGACGAGATCAGCGGTCGCTACACCCGCGTTCCCATCTCCGGCGCACGGTATAACCTCTTCGGCTTGAATTCGCCGGCGAATTCCATTCCGACGGATGCGATTACATCGCAGAATTTTCTTGTTTCGGAGATACATTCTTTCAGCGGCAACACCATTAATACTTTTCACGCCACCTACACGCGCGCGTATGAATACAAGGGGCCGCCGGCCGCTGCCTTGACACAGGATTTCGGCGCTGCGATGGGCTTTCTTCCGGCGACACTCGGCGTCGGATTTCCCTCGATCACGGGACTGAGCGGCATCAATCCCGGCAGCGGCGGAGCGATCAATACCGGCGGCGGCTACACCACGGATACCAATCTTGGCTACTCTGACACCTTGAGCTATGTGCGCGGAAGACACTCTATCCAGGTCGGCGTGGATGTGCGGTTTCTGCAATTGAACCGCGCTGACACTTCCAATCTGAATGGCGGCACCTATAGTTTCTCTGCCAGCGACACCAACTGCAGCACGTCCGGCAGTTCCGGTACACCCGGCTGCTCCACGGCGGGCGGCTCCCCGCTGGCCTCGCTCATTCTTGGCATTGAGCACTCCTATTCGCTCAAGACGAATCTTGAGACCTTCCACTATCGCTGGCACTACTATGCCGGGTTTATTCAGGATGACTGGCGCGTGTCACAGAGGCTTACGCTGAACCTTGGGCTTCGCTACAACGTGGAGACGCCGCGCACGGAGAAGGATAATCGCCAGGGAACATTTGTAGCGTCCATTCCCGTATCAAACAGTGGTCCCAATCAAAATGGTGCGTTCGTCTTCAGCGGTTCAAACGGGCTCAGTCGTCACCTGTGGCCGATTAACTGGACAGGAATTGAGCCTCGGGTGGGCTTTGCTTTCGCGCCGCGGCCAAGCGTTTCTATCCGCGGTTCCTTCGGCATTCTGCATGGACCGCTGACAGGATTAGGAATGAACATCATTCCCGATCTCAGCCAGCCGAACCAAAACACCAGCAACGGCGCGGGCGGAGCAAACCCGGCCTATTGGACAAACTACATCACAAATCCAGTGGCCACGGTGCAGCCGCCGATCCAGGGCAATACGGGAATTCTCTTTACCTATCCCAACGGTGGGCTGGATGATGTGGACCAACGCAAGATGGTTCCATACTCTGAGGTCTGGGGTCTGTCCATCCAGAAAGGCTTCGGCGCATCGTCCATTCTGGAGATTGCGTATAGCGGACAGCGCAATGTCCACCAGTTCTCGGCGCCTATCGATCAGAACATTCCTACCCTGGCGCAAAGCTATAATGCCATCGCAACCAGCGCGGACCTGACGACGGTTAATATTCCTAATGCGTACGGCCTGGGCAATATGAACGGGCTGCAGAAGCTGAATCCGTATCAGCAGTTCTTCAATAGCCTGATGCCCAGCGCCTATGACCGCCTGGGGAGTTCATCGTATAACGGGCTCTATGTGCAATATCTGCAACGCGTGAAGAAAGGGTTGCGCATTAACTCCGCCTTCACGTGGTCTAAGTCCATCGATAATTTTTCATCCGGCGCAACGGATCTCTCGAATACGACCAATGTGTTTGGTTACGCGCAGGTACAGAACCCGTTCGATCTGCATGGGGAGAGATCGCTTTCGATGTACGACGTGCCCTTCAAGTTTACGAACGGTGTCACCTATCAGTTGCCGTTCAAGCAGGTGCATGGCAGCGGGCTTAAGACACTCGCGCGCAATATTCTGCTGGCCGGCTGGTCGGGTAGCGGAGTGATGAATCTGCAGGATGGGTATCCGTATGCCATCAATCTGGGAACGAGCGGCTACTTCTTCTCCAGTAATGGTGGCGGGGCGGCGATTGAAGGGATGCAGCTGCGGCCCAACCGCGTTCCCGGTGTTAAGGCACGTCGAACGAACTACCGTCAGGACCCGTTCAACTTCACCGGGAGTGGTGGATTGCTGAACCCGGCGGCTTTCGCGGTACCGGGTACGCTGGGCAATCCGCAGTTTGGCAATTGCTCTCGCACCCTGGGCGATGTGCGGAATCCGTGGAGCTTCTTCCTGGATGCGGCGCTGGCTAAGAACTACCGCATGCACAACGGCAAGACGATCCAGCTCCGTGCCACGGCGAGTAATGTGCTCAATCACACCAACTTCTTTCTGGCCGGCCGCACGCTGGATTCGGCCTATGTCGCTTCCACGAATACCTTCACGCCGACGGCAGGGTTTGGTGCGGCGGGGCAGACGGATATGACGCCGGGTCGTGTGATCCAGCTTGAGGTTCGCTATGTTTTTTAGCCGCGGCTCTACGCCTCTGATTGCTGCAGTTCTTCTGATGAGCTCTGCCTATGTGCGGCCTGATGTGGCAGCAGCTCCGGTGGTTTCCATAGCGCGGCCGGATCGCAGTATTGACATGGCCGCCGAGTTCGCTTATGAGACCAGCCCATTCCTGCAGCAGTATGAATATGCTTTCCCGGAGACCATGTTTGCCAGTGCCAGCCCCGACGGAGCCTATGGCGTGAACATCGCCTATGAGCAGGGCAAGAGCAAGCTCTGGTATATCGAGGAACAACGCTGGGGGCGTGATCTGGTGGTGGCAGGGATTGCGCGCCACCAGACGGAGGCGATAGATCGCGGCTTGCGCATGCTGGCGTGGGGACTGCAGCGTCAGAATGCTGATGGATCGTTCTCCTGCCCTGACGCCTTTCACAGCACTTCATTCATTGTGGATGCAGCCGCCGATGCAATTCTGATGCTGCGTGCATCGGAGTATGCCGCAAAGTATCAGGCGGTGGCTGATGCGATGGTGCCGAAGATTCATGCGGCTGCCCGGTGGATGATTCGCCCTGATGTGGTGGCAGCTGCGTTTCGCGGGCCAATGTCAGAGTCGCCCTATGCGCATCGCCGCTATCTGGTGGCGGCAGGATTGGGGGAGACAGGATTACTGACACGGGATCAGAAGTTGCTGGATGCGGCGGCTGCATCTGCCCGCGCCGGTATCGCGATGCAGGATGCTTCAGGTTACGATCCGGAAAAGGGCGGCTATGACTCCAGCTATCATGCCGTGGGTGTCGTCTTCGCGCAGCGCTACTATACGCTGGCTGCGCCACCGGAGCTGCGGCCGGCACTCTACGCATCCATAGGGCGTGCTGTGGATTGGGCCGCCTCACGGCTCAATCCAGATGCCACCATGAACCTGACCGGTAACACGCGTGTGAATGCGAAGCCGGAAAGTAATCGCATCGGTACACCGAAGCAGCCGAGCTATCGTGGAACATTCCGTCTGCTCTATCGCTGGTCTATGCTCTCAGGCGATTCGCATTACGCGGATCTCGCTGTGAGAGTGGCTCAAGTTGCACCCGTAGCCACCATGCCCGGCTACTTGCCAACCAGGTAGCGATTACTTTGTGGCGATATCTTTCAACTCCAGCACATGCAGGGGCGGCGTGGTGAACAACGTACCGTTCACCCGTGTCTCAATGGGTGTCCGATCCTGGACGTTATAGCTGACGGTCAATGCGGTGTGATCCATGGCAGCTTCTACCGTCCAGACATGCGGCATCACGGCTGATTTGACCTGGGCAGAGCGCAGATGGGCTGCGGCAGAATTCTCCGGCCCGCTGCAGGTCTGCGCGAAGGCAAGGTATGCAGAAGGCATCTGCTCGCTATGCGTATTTGTACGGAAGAGCGTTGCCAGGCGAATGGCCCCGTAGCTCAATCCGTCGCTATCTGCCTGCAGCGTCTGCGAGAGCAAAGAGCCTCCGGCTGCGAACGGCATGACGGCGAAGCAGGTATTGGCAATGCGAATGCCGATCACATCGCCGCTATGGATCGGTCGATTGAGTTTGGAACTGACCGCGAGAGCGGAGCCGTTGACTGTAAGTGAGCCCGTGGCGGGCAGTACCATGTCCACAGAGAGTTGATTCGCGTTCTTATCGAATTTAGGGTCGGCGTCTGTCACCAGCAGCGCAAGCCCTTTGTCCTGCACGGCCGCAAATCCGTTGGGAAGATGCTTCGGCTTGGAGTGGCCGCTGCGGTCCAGGGAGCGGTCTTTGCCGTAGGGAATGCCTGCCGCCGTGGTGGCCAGGTATACCGTCGGAATCGGCTGCTCTTTTTTGCTCTGCGCAGCAGGGAAGTCGAAGGCGAACATCTTATCCTGCGGTCCATATCCTCCGTCTGCAATGCCCATGGCAAACGCCGGTGTGATGTAGGTGTAGCGGTAACTCTCGGGATTCTGATCCCAGCGCTGCGTAATAATGCGGCTGTTTGCCGGATCGAAGTGACGGAGCGGCGAGTGATAGCCCCCGGGCCTGCAATTTTCCAGCAGAAAGGCTCGTTCCGGGCTTACATTGCGCTCCAGGTCCACTGCATAACCTTCCAGGAAGTAGTAGTCATCCAGGCTGCCGCGTCCGTAGAGGAAGTCATAGTCGCGGCTATGTGCGCCGCCCAGCTTCCTGCCGCCGGCGAAGAAGTTCGCATTCAGATCGGTCCACAGATAATCCAAGGCGTGATGAAATTTTTCTCTGACCGCAGGGGACGAACTGTGCTGGTAGCCCATGTAAAGGGAGTTCATCACCACGGCGTTATAGGTTGGCGAATCAAATTCATGTATGCCGTTTGCGCCAGTGTAATCAAGCCATGTATCCAGATGTTGATAGGCCCGCTGCGTCATTGCATCGTCATGCAGAAACTCTGCAATGAGCATGCTGTTGGTAAAGTTCATGACGTAGATGTTGCTGTAGCTGACCAGGATAGGTTGGCGTGCAAGGGCAACCAGCGAGGCCGCCGCGTGCGGACGGATGTATTCCAGAAATGCAGGGGATAGCTGTTTTTCGTAGCCCGCAAGTATGGGGCCGAGCGATTCTGTTGCGAAATCAATCGCGTTGGCATCATGCACCGTGCGTGTTTTGAGGTTCCACGGCATCTCGCCAAACGTAGCACCCGGATGCATGTCCTGCTGGTCATATGCGGTGCGCAACAGGCTTTCCGCGAGTGCGGGGTTGCCCAGATATTCCGTCACCAGCGCGCTGTTCGTGATATCCCGGATCTCAATCTCGTCCGGAGCACGCTTCAGCTTGTCCTGTAGCTTCGCGATGTCTTCCATCAGCGCGGCACGCAGAAGATTCGTCCGTTCTGGTGAATTGGCTGCAGCATTCTGCGCGTGGGCGGGGAGGCCTGAAACGCCAATCAGCGTGGCGAGGAACAGTAGTGCGGCTCGGCGGACGAACAATGCATTCATGCTGCAAACTCCCGGCATAGGAAATATGGTGAAGAGGCCTGTACAGCGGCAGAAAGTCCAGAATGTCCGGCGAGTGGGCCCGAAGAAACTTTAGGAGAATTCATGCGCACCCGCAATGCGCTATTCGCATCTTTTTTGTGACTTTTCGATGCTCCGGCGCCGCGATGGAGAGGCCTGAACCGCGTCATGAATGGAGATGAAGCTCGGCGCCGACACATTCGATTAATACAGGATTTTGCTCTGTCAGTTCATATACAGGCTATCCGGGCGGCGCGAATAATCACTTGAATCGCCTTTCGCGTTGTAGGGCGAGCAAAGTTCAATCTTCGGAGTACTCGCCCGTGAAGTTCCTCGAACCGCAAGCTGCAAACGCACTGCAGGCGTCTGTAACAGAATCAAAAAAAACCGCGGGGCTAAGCAGCAGGCGATTGTTCTGCCGTGATGGTGCATTCCTGCTCAGCGCGTTTCAACTCTTGCCATCGGTGGCAGAGGCTCTCACAGCGCAGGGGGAAAAAGAGCAGCGGGTAGCACCGGCCACGCGCGATCTCTCGCGGATGGTGGTTGATTCCACCATGCAGAGGTTTCCGAATGCGAAAGATTTTGGCGAATATAGCTATTTCAATTCGCTCTACATGATGGGGCAGTACATGGTGTTCGCGCGCACCGGCGAATCAAAATATCTAAAGTACATCCAGGACTGGATGGATTCGCATGTCGATAGTAAAGGTGTGATCGATCATGAGATCTCCGGGTTGGACTATATACAGCCCGGCAATCTGCTGTTGATACTGTACGCGCAGACGCACGAAGAGCGTTACCGCATCGCCGCGGAGACTATTCACCAGCGCTTCGCTACGTATCCGCTCACCGCCGATGGCGGCTTCTGGCACTCCGCGGTGGAGGGATACAAACAGCATGAACTATGGCTGGATGGCACATTCATGGCGATACCGTTTCTGCTGCGTTATGCCCGGTTGTTTGGCGGCAAGCAGGCAGCTTATAACGAAGCGGCAAAGCAGCTTTTGCTCGATCACCAACACAACGGCTCCACGGTGAATGGCCTGCTGTATCACGCGTATGATGAGCGCGGATCGGCGGTATGGGCGCAGCCGATTAACCACCATTCCTCTGTCTTCTGGTGCCGGGCTATTGGCTGGTACAGCATGGCCCTGGTTGACACGTTGGACGTGATGCCCAACGATCATCCGCAGCGTGCAGATTTGTTGTCGATACTCGGCAATCTCATCGCAAGTCTGGCTGCATACCAGGATGTTAAGACAGGTTTATGGTTTCAGATAATCGACCAGCCTGAGATTGCCGGCAACTGGCTGGAGACATCCAGCTCCTGCATGTTTGCCTATGCGATTGACGTCGCCGTAAAACGCGGTTATGTGGACGCAAAATATCATGCGGTCGCGGCCCGCGGATATGCCGGTGTGTTGACGCAAGTCAGCGTGGGATCAGGCGGAAGCGTCGAGATCCACAACATCTGCGAAGGCACGGATGTAGGCGATGCGGCATTCTATCTGGCACGCCGTCGCAATACCAATGATGCTCACGGGTTGGGTGCTTTTCTGCTGATGAACGAAGAGTGGAAGACGTCGGTTGCGTCCATGGCCTATCCCCGATAGTGCATGCGAAGTGGCAGATAAGACATAGCAGGAGATTCCTGCGCTATGGTAGCGTGCTTAACGGTATACGAGGGATGCGATGATCGCGGCGAACCAGATAGATGAAAAGGCTATTGAAGCTGAAATGAGAACCGAGGGAGCACCGGTCCCTCTGCTGCCGCCGGGCGTGGCGCGCCCCTTTGTGCTGGTCACCAGCCTCTTTTTTCTGTGGGGCATTCCAAACAGCATGAATGATGTGCTGATTCGCCAGTTTATGAAGTCATTCGCCATCAGCCGGTTTGAGGCCGGCCTGGTGCAGTCGGCTTTTTACATGGGCTACTTCATCCTTGCGCTTCCTGCCGGTTTGCTGATGAAGCGGCACGGTTATAAGTCCGGCTTTCTTACCGGACTCTGTCTCTTCGCGACGGGATGTTTTCTTTTTCTGCCTGCGGCGATTGAAGGCAAGTATGGCTACTTCCTGGCGGCACTGTTTGTAGTGGCCAGTGGCCTGGCATTTCTTGAGACGGCCTCCAATCCTTTCATTGCACAGCTAGGGCCATCGGCAACCGCAGAGCGCAGATTGAACCTGGCGCAGTCATTCAATCCCCTGGGCTGCATTACAGGAATTCTACTGGGCACAGCCTTCATCTTTTCGGGCATCGAGCTTTCACCGGCACAGATTGCCGCCAAACAGGCTGCCGGCACATACGTCTCCTACATGCACAGTGAGACCTTGCGCGTGGTCACGCCGTACCTGGTGATCGGATGTTTTGCGCTGCTGTGGGCACTGATGATCGGTCTAACCAAGTTCCCCACCTTTCTGCAGGAGCGTGAGCACAATGCAGAGGTGAGCGGCAACTGGCGTGACCTGCTGCATCAGCATCATTTTCTGCTGGCCGTGCTGACGCAGTTTGTGCAGTGCGGAGCGCAGGTCTGCTTGTGGAGTTACTTCATTCAATATGCGCGTGAATATGCGCACACCACAGATAAACTGGCGGGAGTCCTGTTGGCTGGTGTGCTTGTGGTATTTGCCGTTGGCCGTTTTGCTTCCACCGGACTGATGCAAAGATTCTCTCCCAGCAATATTATGACGCTGTACGGCGTCGCCAATGCCTGTCTGATTCTCTTTGCCATTGCGCATCCTAGCTGGTCTGGTCTGATGGCATTGCTCTGCACCAGCTTCTTCCTCTCCCTGATGTTCCCTACGATCTTCGCCATGGGACTGAAAGACCTGGGACCGAACACCAATATTGCCGGATCATTTATTGTGATGGGCATTGTGGGCGGCGCCGTCTTTACGCCGATCATGGGTCTGTTGGCGGAGCGGCTGCACAGTACGGCCCATGCGTTTATCATCCCCTTACTGGGAATGCTCTTCGTCGCCTGGTATGCCCATTACATGAAGAACTACGATGCACGGCGCTCTGCGGCAATCAGTGCATAACCGGAAGTTATAGCGTAGGAGCCAGCATATGAAAATCGCCGTCTTCACCCTCTTGCTCTCATGCTGTGTGAGTACTCTCAGCGCGCAGTCGCCGGTGGTTGCGCCCTCACCCAATCTGGCCGGCATTGCGCATGTGGCGATCCGTGTTCACGATCTGGATACATCCGTAGCCTTCTATGAAAAGCTGGGTTTTGTGCGAGCTTTCGCGCTCTCCCGGGATGGTGCGGTCTATGAAGCCTTCATCAAGATTAACGACCGCCAGTTCATTGAGTTGTATCCCGCTACGGCCAAAGACAGTGAGACAGGGTTCCTCCATCTCTGTTTTGAAGGCAACGATCTGCAGTCGGTGCATGATTACTACGTTGCCAGGGGTCTGAAGCCGGGCGACGTGCACAAAGCCGGGGCGGGCAACCTGTTGTTCACGATGCCGGGACCGCTCTCACCCACCGGCCCGCAGAACATGGAATACACCCAGTACATGCCCGGCTCCCTGCATTCCAAAGATGTAGGGCAGCATCTCGGCGCGGATCGCATCATGGATCGGCTTGTGTCCGTCACGCTTGCCATGGACGATCCAGCTTCCACGACAGCGTTCTATCTGGACAAGGCGGGTTTCACCCAGAAAAAAATTGACGGCAGGGCCCTGCTCGTGCTGCCCGGGACAGTCGATCAGACGCTTGCGATTGTTCCCAGCGGCGAACTCGGACACAAAGCGCGCATCACCTTCCATGCAAACCTTGCGCAGGCTGCGGCCGAATTGAAGAAGCGCGGAATAGCATTCAGTAAAGGGAAAAGCGATCTGCTCATGACCGATCCGGACGGCAACATCCTCGTGCTTCGCTAGTTTCCGCTGGATTGGCGGACCACCAGATCAAAGGGGAGAAGAATCTCCCGCGCCGGAATGCTGGGATCATTCGAACGTTCCAGCAGAGCCAGCGTCGCTGCCCGGCCCATCTCACGGCAAGGCTGGCGGATGGTAGTAAGCGGCACCGCCAGCAGCGTTGCATATTGAACATCGTCAAATCCTGCAATGCGAACCGTGCCCGGGGTATGCACGCCAAGCTCATTCAGCGAACGCAGCAGCAATGCTGCCGTCTGATCGTTCGCGCAGAGCACCGCGTCAGCACCGGATGTACGCAACATCGCTTTGACCGCCTCGCGATCTTCAGGATTTATGAATGCGGCGGAGGCAGTCGCACCATCGCCATGGCGGATGACAGCTTCACGGCAACCGGCAAGCCGCAGATCCGTGGTTGAAGGAAACTCTGGTTTCGCGAGGAAGCAGATTTTGCGGCTGCCGGCCTGCAGCAGGTGTTGCGTGATCGTGACCGCCGCCCGGAAATTATCAATGCCGATCAGATCGTAGTTACTGCGGGCAGGAAATTCGCTCAGGTCGCGATCGAGCAGGACCATGGGTATGCCGGCTTCCAGCAACGCATCGGCTACCCGCTGATTCCATAGCGCACGGTCAGGGACGGTCTCCATCGGCGCAAAGAAGACGCCATCCACTGCGCGCTCAATGTATTGCTCGCACAGCTTCAGCGCATCAGCCCCCGTGAGTATAGGCTGAGCCGCATCGCCCCACAGCACGGTGCATTCCATGGACTGGGCGAAGCGGGTGATCTCATTACAGATTGGATCGAGAATCTCCGTCCTGCCCAGTCCTGGAACCAGCAGGCCGAAGGTCTTGTTCCGGACAGCGGCGGACGGCGGCGCAGGTGCTTTGAGATAGCTGCCCGATCCTGCCCGCCGCACAATGATGCCCATGTCCTGCAGATCCTTCAGGGCTCGCGCGGCCGTCGGACGCGATACAGCGTAACGCAGGCAGAGTTCGCTCTCGCTCGGCAGACGCCGGTTGTGGGCATATTTTCCCTGGAGAATCTGGTGCTGTAAGGCTTCAAAGAGTTGTTGATGTTTCGTCATAATTTGTAATTACAGATAATATCAGGTCGCTTGTATACTTGCCGGTCATATTGAGAATATATTCATTTTACAAGCAGCCTATGACCACCGTGCCGGCTAACTTGTAATGACAGATTTACAGATTGGGGAGCATTCAAATGATAGCGAAGAATTTTGGGCTGGAGGCCTCCCTCGGCGGTATCCCCAAGGTAAGGGTCACTGTATTTGGTGACTTCTGCCTGGATGTCTATTGGTTTCTTGATACCACTGAGGTGGAGCTGTCCATTGAGACGGGGCTGCCGTTGCGCCGCGTGCGCGAGCAGCGCCACTCCCTTGGTGGAGCTGGAAACGTGATTGCGAACCTGATTGACCTGGGCGCGGCTGAGGTTCGTGCCGTGGGCGTGGCGGGCAAAGATGTCTTTGGCGGTGCGCTCGTGGAGCTGCTGAAGAGCCGTGGCGCAAAGATGGATGGATTTGAGACGGTGGAAGGCTGGCAGACCATGGTCTATGCCAAGCCCACCCTGGGTGATGTGGAAGAGAACCGTATTGACTTCGGTGCGTTCAACCAGGCATCGCCGGAGCTGCAGAGCAAGCTGATCGCCAATCTTTCTGCAGCCGCGCGCGTGAGCGATGTTGTGATTCTCAATCAGCAGGTTCCCGGCGGGGTGAGCAATCCGAAGATGATTGAACGCATCAATGAGGTGATGGCGCAGAATCCTTCGGTCCGCTTTGTCATTGACGCGCGGCACTACGCATCGTTCTTCGGGCCGGCGGTCCTGAAGCTGAATGCTGCGGAGGCTTGCGTCTATCTGAACGAGAAGTGCGAAGGTCATCCCCCCCTGGCGCGGGTACAGGACTTTGCCCGCCGCATCAGTGCCAGGACCGGCAACTCCGTCTTTATCACCCGTGGCGAATACGGCATGGTAGTGGCAGACGGCGGTACCGTGACGAACATCAATGGCTTGCAGATCGTCGATCGGATTGATACGGTAGGTGCCGGCGACGCCGTTGTGGCTGCGATTGCCGCGGCACTGGGTAGCGGGCAGGATGCCGTGAGTGCGGCCCACCTGGCGAATGTTGCCGCCATGATCACGGTGCGGAAGCTGCATACGACCGGTACCGCATCTCCGCAGGAGATGCGCGAAGCAGCGAAAGAGTTGAACTACGTCTTCGAAGCAGAGCTGGCTGAGTCGCCGCGCCATGCCAAGAAGCTACCGGGAACCGATATTGAGCTCATCGGCGATTTGCCGGACGACCTGGCAATTAAGCACTGCATCTTCGATCACGATGGAACCCTGTCCGTCTTGCGTGAAGGCTGGGAGCAAATCATGGAGCCTATGATGATGCGCGCCATCCTGGGCAAATCGTTTGACTCTGTGCCCGATGAGGTCTTCCAGCGGGTGGCGCGGCTATCTCGTGAGTTCATTGACCGCACCACCGGCATCCAGACGCTGGTGCAGATGCAGGGACTGGTCAAGCTGGTTCGCCAGTCAGGGTTTGTGCCGGAGAGTGAAATACTGGATGAGCACGGATACAAGCATCTCTACAATGAAGAACTTTTGAAGATGGTGAAGCTGCGAACGGACAAGCTGTCTGCGGGCGAACTGAACTCAGAGGACTTCCAGATCAAGAATGCCGGGCATCTGCTACAGGCATTGCATGATCGCGGCGTGAAGCTCTATCTTGCCAGCGGAACGGACGAAGCTGATGTGATGGCTGAGGCCGAGGCGATGGGCTATGCGCATCTCTTTGAGGGCCGTATCTTCGGTGCGGTTGGCGACGTCAATGTGGAGGCAAAGAAATTAGTGCTGGAGCGGATTATCCGCGACAATAATCTGGAGGGACACGAATTTGCCACGTTTGGCGACGGCCCCGTGGAGATGCGCGAGACCCAGAAGCGCGGCGGCCTCTGCATCGGTGTAGCCAGTGATGAGGTTCGCCGGTTTGGCTGGAATATGGCGAAGCGTAAACGGCTGATTCGCGCCGGGGCACAGCTTCTGCTGCCGGACTTCAGCCAGTTGTCCGCGTTGCTGGATGTAATGCAGCTTACCGAAGTGCCAATGACGGCAGCAGTTGGAACGAACAACGGGAAAGGGCGATAGCCGATGCAGATTGGAAACCCAAAGATTCTTACGATCGAGGAGATGCGCACAGAGCGTGACCGGCTGGTGAGCGAAGGCAAGCAGTTGGTCTTCACCAATGGATGTTTTGACATACTGCATCGCGGCCATGTCACCTACCTCACCTTCGCCCGCAACCAGGGAGATGCGCTGGTGGTTGGTCTGAACACCGATCTCTCCGTGAAGAGCAATAAGGGTGATGACCGCCCGATTAATAACGAAGAGGATCGCGCCTATGTACTGGGCTCACTGCGCGCGGTGGATTACGTCGTACTCTTTGGCGACAAGGAGCCGAAGGAGATCATCGCAAAGATTCTGCCGCAGGTACTGGTGAAGGGCAGCGACTGGGCGCACTACGTGAGCGGGCGTGAAGTGGTAGAAGCCAACGGCGGCAAGGTGGTGCTGGCTGATATGGTGGACGGAAAATCTACCACCGGCACGATTGAACGTATCCTGAAGGTGTATGGGAAGGACGAAGCCAATGGCTAAGCAGATTGTAATCACCGGGGCGGCGGGCTTCATTGGCCGCAATGTGGTGGAAGAGCTGAACCGGCGCGGCTATGACAACCTGCTGCTGGTAGACCTGCTGGGCACTGATGAGAAGTGGCGCAATCTTGTCGGCCTGCGCTACGAAGACATTCTGACGCCGGAAGATTTTCTCGCTCTGGTACAGAGCGGCAAGCTGGGCAGCACGGAAGCCATCATTCACCTGGGAGCATGCAGCGCCACCACGGAGCGGGATGCGGATTTTCTGTTGCGCAATAACTATCACTACACACGCACGCTCTGCGAATGGTGCCTGAAGAATGACACCCGCTTTGTGTATGCCTCCAGCGCCGCCACATATGGCGACGGCGCCCAGGGCTATTCCGATGCCGATACGGCGACCGTGGGCCTGCAGCCGTTGAACATGTATGGCTACTCGAAGCATATGTTCGATCTCTGGGCGCTGAAACATAATCTCTTTGAGAAGATCGTGGGCCTGAAGTACTTCAACGTCTTTGGTCCCTATGAAGATCACAAAGACGACATGCGCTCGGTGGTCTCCAAGTCGTACCAGCAGATTAAGAACGGCGGCAAGGTGCAGCTCTTCAAGAGCCATCGACCGGATTATGCAGACGGTGAACAGATGCGCGACTTCATCTATGTGAAGGATGCGGTCGCCGTAACACTCCACTTCGCGCTCAGCCGCGGCAAGGGCGGCCTCTTCAACTGCGGCACCGGTATCGCACGCACGTGGAAGGATCTGGTGAACGCAGTCTATGCCGCCCTGAAGCTGCCGCCGCAGATCGAATTCATTCCCATGCCAGAGCATCTGCGCGGCAAATATCAATACTTCACTGAGGCGGAGATGGGCAAGCTGCGCGCGGCCGGTTATACCGACGCATTTCACACGCTGGAAGCAGCCGTGGCGGATTACATCGCCACCTACTATGAGAAGATGGACGCTCTGGGTTAGAGCGTGCGGGTCACAGAAGAGGGATTCATGAGCTTTCTTACGCAGAATATTGAAGATGTAAAAGCGATGCTTCCACAACTGCAGGCGCTGGAGCCGCAGGTGAGCGCGGCAGCGGCGGCGATTGAGAAATCGCTGTTGAGTGGGGGGAAGTTGCTGGCCTGCGGTAACGGCGGCAGCGCAGCCGATGCTTCGCACCTGACCACCGAGTTTGTGTGCCGGTTCCATAAAGACCGCAAGCCTTACGCCGCACTCTCGCTGGCAACCCATGGCGGCGATATTACGGCCATTGGCAACGACTATGCGTTTGAAGATATCTTTGCGCGCCAGGTGGAAGCATTTGGCCGCAGGGGCGATGTGCTGACCGCTTTTACCACCAGCGGCCAGAGCGAGAATGTGCGCCGCGCGCTGATCGCAGCGAAGCAGTGCGGTGTGATCAGCATCGCCTTCCTGGGTAAAGACGGCGGCAAATGTGCCGGGCTGGCAGACATTGAACTGATTGTGCCGGGAAAGATTACCGCTCGCATTCAGGAAGGCCACAAGTTGCTGCTGCATACCATCTGCGAGATCGTTGAAGTGGGTCTGCAGGCCGCTGAATAACATGGCCATCGTGACCGAGCGGGAGATTCTTTCCCAGCCGTCCTGGGTAATCGCGAGTGATTGCGTGGAGATGGCGGTCACTCGCCTGGGCGCGCACATGGCGCCTGTCTCGTTCTATCACCATGACAATCCGGTGCAGCCCTATTACATCAGCCCGTGGCAGGGCGAGGAAAGCACTCTGGAACCCGGGCGTTCCGAGATTCCACTGCGCGGGGATTTCTTTTGCATGCCCTTCGGCGCTGACCCCAACCCCAGTGCGGCAGAAAAGCATCCTGCCCATGGTGAGACCTCGGGTCAGACCTGGCGACTGGCAGGCGCGGAGAATTCGGGGGCGGTGACTTCGCTGAGAGTGTCGCTTGAGACGAAGGCGCGCCAGGGAACTGTGACGCGCACTTACTCGCTGGTGAACGGAGAAAATGTCGTCTACGACTGTACCTCCATCCGTGGATTCGCGGGGCCTGTCACCTTTGCGCATCATGCGGTCGTACGTTCGCCGCAGGCAGAGCGCGCCTTGCTGCTTTCGACGAGTCCGCTTGCATTTGGCCTGGTGTATCCTGCGCCCTTTGGCGATCCGGCTGCCGGAGAGTATCAGTCCCTTCGCATTGGCGCTGAATTTGCTGACCTCAGCCGCGTCCCCTCCATCTTTCATGACCAGCCGGAACAGGACTGCTCGTCTTATCCCGCGCGACGGGGCTTCACCGATCTGCTGCAGCTGGCGAATTCTCCTCATACACAGGGACCGGCGTGGACGGCCGCAGTGAATACCGCGGAAGACTATCTCTGGTTTGCGCTGAAAGATGTTCGCATACTGCCTTCCGTGATGGTGTGGATGGAGAATCACGGACGGCATGGCGCTCCCTGGAATGGACGCAACTGTGCTCTCGGGCTGGAAGACGCCTGCACTTATTTTGACCAGGGCATACCGGCATCGAGCCGCACCAATCCGCTTTCCAGCCGCGGCATTCGCACCCATCATCAGCTCAGCGGCGATTCGTTTGAGGTGCGCTACATTCAGGGAGTCATCAAAACGCCGACTGGATTTGGCAGAGTCGTATCCGCCGCCTTTTCTGCGAGTGCGGTCACGTTCAGCAGTGCAAATGGCATGTCGATATCGGGTGCCGTGCAGCCGGGATTTCTTACCGGCGAACCCTTGATTCCATCTGCAAGATAAAAAAATGGGTGCTGCTTGTGGCAGCACCCAGGGTGGATTTTGAATAGCTTGTGGCGTGGCGCTTGCATGAGCCGCCTTCGCAACCTTGAAAGGGCAGCCGCGCGAGATTGCGGCTGCCGTTATCGGTTAAGGCTTCTGGCCCAGGTGGTTGTTGGCGATCGCCACCGAGAGCGGCGTCAGCACCGGCGCAGCAGCGCCGATCAGAACGGTCACAGTATTGCCCACATTGCTGGAGACGCCCGATTGGTTGGTATAGCTTCCAGCGCCGCTGGCATTGTTTGTTGCCCAGACATTGCCGGAGAGATCGATGCCAATGCCGATGGCCGTCAGTTGAGAGTGCGCGAAGCCCAGGCCATAGGTGTTGCCGGCCTGCGTTGCTGACGGCGTCAAGAAGGCGATGAACGGCGTGCCGGAATAGCTGGAGCAGACCGAAGGAGAGGTGCTGGTGCAGAGCGTCGCCTCTGCAAACGATTTGGCGGTCTGCGAAACCACCCACACGTTGCCATTGCCATCCACCGCATCCATTGCGGCCTTGGTCATGGTCGTGCCTGGTGTGCCCGCAATGGTCGAGGTTGGCTGTACACCGTTCACCAGGTAATACGAGGTTGGGACGATGCCCGTGGATGCGGTAGGCGCAGTGACATACGTCAATCCATCAAAGCCCAGCGACGAGGTGAATACGTCAGAGATCCAGAGCCCGTTGTTCTTATCCACTGCGATGCCAAACGGATTAGCCATGCCTGCGGTCAACACCTGGCCAATGGAGACAGAGGTGCTACCGCAGTTTCCAGTGCTGCCCGCGCCGACAGTTGCATTGGACAGAGCCGTCGCAACCTCAGAGCCGCTCAGGGTGTTGAGGCTGGTGTCGTACTGGCTGATCAGACCGAAAGGAGTGGATCCGTTGAACTGCCCGATGACCTTGCAGGTGTTGAAGATCATGCCCCATACGATGCCGCCGGCCACGTTAGGATTTGTGTCAATGGCGATTAATGCCTGACCGCCCGGCATGGCTGCAGGCGCAGTGGCCACGCTGGATGTGCTGTAGGTATAGGTTCCGGTAGAGCCGGCCAGCTTTGCCATGGAGCGGCCGTCTACAACGCTCGCGCTGGGAGTCGCCGTATTGGTCACATAGACATTGTTATTGGCGTCGACTGCTATGCCCCACGGTGTGGCGCCTACAAAGTAGCCGGTATTCGTGGTGGCGGATGCGCCGGTTCCTCCCGTTACTGTTCCGGTAGAGCCGGTGAATACGCCCACGGCGCCGGCCGTTGGTGTTCCGGTGGATGTGCCGCTGCTCGGCGACCAGGCATTGTTGTTGAGGTCGATGGCAATGGCCTTCGGTGCGCTGTAGGTGATGGTGTTGCTGGCGGGCACCACGGTGAACTGGCTATAAGAACCGCCTGTGGTGGAAGCCGTGAAGCTGGAGGATGGAGTGACTGCAGCCGAACCGTCAGCACCCAGCTCGGCTACGCCGGCCAGTGCGCTGCCGGCGATGCCGCCAGTGTTGCTGATCCAGGCGTTACCGTAAGCGTCAATCGCAACGCCGTAGCTCTCATCCACCGCAAAGGTGCCGCTGCTGTAGGTAGGTGCAAAGTTCACCGCGATGGTCCAGTCCTTCGGCGCGGTGGAGAGATTCGGGGTGAAGGGCGCACCACTGCTGGTGACCAGGCTGTAAGGCGGCAAGGTGCCGCTGCCCACATTCGTCGGATTTTGCGCCATGTAGAGCGCCGCCTGGATGGTATCTGCCGCCGCTGTGCTGCCGCTCGGCGTAACACTACTGAACAGGCTACCGCACAGTGAACCATCGCCCGCTACACCGCCGGCCGAATTCACGCAGGTCGCCAGAACGTCGGCGACGGTATTGATCTTACTGGTCTCCGGCGTGGCATACAGGTAGTTGGTATTCGGCGACGTGCCCGCGCCGATGTCAGAGAGGATATTCGCCATGGTAAAGGCGTTTTTCTGGCCGGTGATGCCCGGCTGCAGAATCTTGGCCGTCACGCCCGTCACCGTATTGCAGCTGGCCGTTGCAGAAGGATTCGCAGTGCTGCTGCCGGTGTTGCAATAGGTGTTGCTGGGCGCGCCAATGGCGGGCGCACCTACATTGCCGGCACCGGGAGCAGCCATGAACTGCTGCAGCGCCCACACAGCTGAAACCGTGCTGACCTCATTGATGGCGATAAAGGGAATCGCTCCATTCCCGACGGTGCTGAAGTTACCGCTCGTGGGACAGGTGCCCAGCGCCGCCATGAGCGCGATGCTCGAATTGTAGATGGAGAAATCGCCGGCTTCCGCGGTGGCCGAGACATCGGCATGCGTGAGATTTACTTCGAACTGAGAAGAAGAGAGCCCAGTCGAAAGCACCGTCACCTTGGCCCCGTTCAGAAAGGTGCTGGTGGAGAAGCCTGTCAGAATCACAACCTGGCCTGCGGTCAGCGTATTGCTTGCCGTGAATGTGGCCACGTTACTGGCAATGGAATATCCAGAGACGGTAAGGCCTTGCGTTGCCGGAAGCTCCGAGCCGCCGGATGCCACGATGTAGACGGGATCGCCCGGGGTGCAGGTATAGGTGCCGGTCACATTGAAGAAGCCAGTGGTATCCGTCGTCACGGACGTATTCATGATGGAGGCGGAACCGAGGCCATAGCCCGTGGTGCCCGCACCATAGAGCTTGATGGTCGCACCGGTGATGGGCTGCTGGCCGCCGTGGACCGAGCCCTGGGATTGAATCGTGGCGGACGCTCCTGAGCTGCTTGCCGACGAGCCAATGGCCGGGACGCCGCCCAGTCCACAGCCGATGGTCGTGAGCGTGAGGAGGAACGAACCCAGTGCTGCGATGACTGCCTTCTTGGTCAACGTGCTGGTGGATGGCTGGTGCATAGATTCTCCTTTGGAGCGATGATTCAATGAGTTGAAGCCGAGCTTCATGGTGACTTCCGGTGCCGGTTCTGAACAGGAAACGATTCCTGTAATATGTTGCAACATCTTCTGGTGCAATGGTCAGACCAATTTTGATTCGGTCGAAAGTATGCTTGCCGGTTGCGATGACTGTCAAGAAAAAACAGGGAAAAGTTTGATTCATCGTCTGCCGGGCCGAGGGATTTCTGTCCCGTTTTGGCAAAAGCGGACCGTGGACTCGAAAATCCAAGCCGAAATGCCGGTCTGCAGCATGAGCGCAGGGCGCATTCCACCCTGAGTGAAATGCGGCTCCCACCGGCAGGCAAGCCTTGACAATGTCAGGAAGCGGCAGATAGATTTTCTACGAACATTCCGGCAGACAATTGCAGGCCTCCAGGATCGGGTAAGAGACCCTATATCTGAAAGATAGAATCATAAAATTGGTAGGAACAGTATCAGTGGGTGGCAAGATTGAACGGTAGCTTTAGTAAACGTTTACGAAGACCGCGCCGGGAATTGATTTGCGAAATCTGGAACATAGGAATGGATGCGGAATGAATTTCAGCCGTTGGAGTCTTCGTTGCTTGTTGGCAGTGAGTACTGTGGTGCTCGCCAGTCTGCCCTCGCCTGCCCAGACCCTGGCGACGGGCGACACACGTACGGTGACGGAGCCCACATTCCCCCCGGTCTGCTCCACTGTGCTCTCGCAGCTGGCCATCGTCAGCGGCGGTCCTGCATCAGAGACAACCTTCGACACATCGCGCATCCAGGCAGCACTCACGGCCTGCCCTTCGGGGAAGGCGGTTGAACTCTCCGCCTCCGGCAGCAACTATGCCTTCCTGATCGCGCCCATTACGATTCCCACGGGCGTTGGTCTTATCGTGGATGGCGGCGTCACCGTCTTCGCCTCGCGCAATCCAGCTGACTATCAGACGGCGTCTTCTGAAGTTTGCGGCAGCTATGGCTCATCGGGCAACGGCTGTAACAACCTGATCAATCTGGGAACGAACAACGGCACTACCTCCGGCATCGGGATCTACGGCTACGGTGTGATTGATGGCCGCGGTGCCTCCACGCTGCTTAAGAACGGGGTCGATTCCGGCATCAGCTGGTGGACCAACTCCGACCAGGCCAATACGGCAGGCAAATCGCAGGACAATCCCATCCTGATGAAGTCGGGGCATGCGAATAACTTCACCCTCTACAAGATCACCTTGCGCAACTCACCCATGTTTCATGTGGGCTGGGGCGGTAACGGATTCACGGCTTGGGGCGTGAAGATTGCAGCGCCTTTCACCGCGCATAATACGGACGGCATCGATCCGACGGGAACCAATGTCACCATCACGAATGCCTCTATCTCTGACGGTGACGACAATATTGCGGTGGGCGCCAGCAGTGCATCGGCAAATGTGACCGTGACCAATGTGAATACCTACAGTGGCCACGGGCTCTCCGTCGGCAGTTATACCTCCGGCGGCCTGACCAACTACCTGGTCAACAACGTGAACCTGGCCGGAACAGCGGCCGATGGCAATGCCACTGGCCTGCGCCTGAAATCGGCTGTAGACCGCGGCGGTCTGTTGAACACCATCACCTACGAAAACGTCTGCATTCGCGACACACGCTATCCCATCCAGCTGAATCCGTTTTACAACACGAATTCGGGTACATCGATCCCGCAGTTTCAGAACATCGTCTTCCAGAATGTTCATGTGCTGGCGCCGACCGGAACCAAATATCCGTACCAGGTGCAGCTTCAGGGCTATGACGTGAATCACCTGACGACGGTGACGTTTAACAATGTTGTATTCGATCAGTTGCTGGCTGCGAATGTAACGCCGGCGCCGCAGAATATCACCATCGCACTGGCCGGCAATGTGTATCCGGCATTCCTGCAAACGCTGACCGGCACCAATGTGACCTACACCAGCACGGCCACCTCCACTGCGACGGGCGGCGTCTCTTCCTGCACCAATCCATTCCCTTACATCGTGGGTGAGCTCTATCTTTCCACCTCCGCCGCCGGCAATCTGCAGACGGCGGCCATCTCAACTTCCGCCTCCGTCACGTTGAACGCGATGGTAGAACCGGCCATGTCGCAGACCTCGTTCAGCGGTACAGTGGGCACGTGGACCGGAGTGGCTGCGCCTTCTGCCGCGGTTCAGTTTTATGAAGGCACCACCCAGGTGGGCACGGCAACGCTGAGCGCAAACGGCACCCTGGCTCCGCTTACTTTGACGAATCTCACCGCCGGCACGCACACCTATACGGCGAAGTATCCGGGCGATTCAAACTACAGCGCCATCACCTTCGGCTCCGCCACCGTGACCGCGACCGCCTCCACGACCTCGACTACAACCGTGCTCTCGGCTCCCGCTACCGCGGTCTATGGCACGGCGGTTACGCTCTCCGCCACGGTAACCGGCACCGGAGGCACGCCCACAGGAGCCGTTACTTTCTACGACGGCTCGGCCTCACTGGGCAGCGGGGCGCTGACGAGCGGAAGCGCGTCCGTCAGCGTGACGCTTAGCGGCGGCGCACACTCGTTGACGGCAGTCTACGGCGGCGACGCCACATTCCTCACGTCGACCAGTGCCGCGGCAAACTTTACCGTGACCACGGCAGCTTCCACGACCGTGGTGGCCGCAAATCCAACGACTGTGGCGGCGAATGCAACCACCGTGCTGACAGCGACGATAAGCGGCGTCTCCGGATCGCCCTCGCCGACGGGCACGGTGACCTTTCTGGATGGAACGAAGACCCTGGGCAGCGCAAGCGTCAGCACCACCACGGGGGTCGCCACCTTCACCGCGACCATGAGCACCGCCGGTGCCCGCACCGTCACTGCAAACTACGGCGGCGACGGAAACTACGCGGTATCCAGCGGCAATACTTCCGTTACGGTGACGGCCGTCTCCACCACCGTTCTCACCGCACCTTCAACGGCGGTCTATGGTGCGCCGGTGTCGATCTCGGCCACCGTGAGCAGCACCGGCGGATCACCCACCGGCAGCGTGACCTTCTATGACGGAAGCACCTCGCTCAGTACAAAGACGCTGGCCAGCGGGACAGCGTCCGCCAGTGTCAGTCTGACGGGTGGATCGCATGCGCTGACGGCGGTTTACAGCGGCGACACCATCTTCGTCACGTCGACCAGCGCAGTCTCCCCGCTCACGATTACCACTGCGACTTCCGTCACTGCGGTCACGGCGAATCCAACCACGGTCAGCGTGAATGGAACATCAACACTCACGGCAACTGTAACCGGCGTAAGCGGTATGGCCGTGCCAACCGGAACGGTGAGCTTTACTGATGGCGCGACTGCACTCGGCAGCGGAACGCTGAACGGCTCGGGCGTGGTCACTGCCACAGCGACACTCGCAGCGCCCGGGGCGCGCACCATCACGGCCAGCTATGGCGGCGATACAAACTATGCCATCTCCAGTTCCAGCACAGGGGTGCAGGTGACGAGCGCGACCACCACCGTGCTGACTGCGCCTGCGACGGCGACCTGGGGCAGTGGAGTCACCCTCTCCGCCCTGGTGAACGCAACCAGCGGAACGGCCACTGGCACGCTCTCGTTCTACGATGGCAGTACGCTGCTGGGAACGCAGCAGACACTGGTGAGCGCCGCGGCTTCTATCAGCGGGGTGTTGCTCAGCATCGGAACGCACAACCTGACGGCGGTTTACACGGGCAATGCAACCTATCTCACCTCCACCAGTGTGGTTTCTGCGCTGACGGTCAATCCGATTACGACCGCGACGACTCTCGCGCTTAGCGCATCCACCGTCTACGCCGGATCGCAGGTCACGCTGACCGCCACCATGACACCGGCGGTGAGCGGCCAGACTATGACCTTCCTGAATGGGGCAGCTGTACTGGGTACAGCGCTGACGAACAGCAGTGGTGTGGCGACGTATCTGTTCACTGCGGGAGCGGCAAATTCGACTGACGCACTCACGGCTGGCGTTGCGGCGGCAGGAAATTACGGCGGCTCAACCAGCACCGTGCAGACGCTTACCGTCGTCTCTGCGGTTGCGATGGGGGCCACGCCCAATCCGCTCTCGATCGCTCCGGGCGCATCGGGAATGGTCGCGCTGACGATTACGCCGGGAGGGGGCTTTACCGGCTCTGTCACCGTGACTTGTACCAGTGCGGTGAAGTATGTGACCTGCGCAACGCCCAGCACCATCGTCAATCTCACCGGTCTCACGCCCGGAACCGCGAGTGAGACCATCAACGTCGCCGCGACGACTGCCTCGCGGCAATCCGGGCCGGGCGGCGGCATGATGTTCGCAATGATTGCCCCCTTCGGCCTGCTTGGCCTCGTCTTCGGCTCGCGCCGCCGGATAGCCCGGCTGGCGATGCTCATGCTGGTGATGGCAGGGCTGGCGGCGGGCATCATGGGCTGCGGAGCGGGAAATGCCGCGCCCAGCGGTACGGTGCCGACTGGGTCGCAGATCGTCACCCTCACAGCGACCGCCTCCGGCGTATCGCAAACTCTGAATGTCACGGTCAATATCCCTTGAGGCAAGAACCCGGCGGGGCAGGGGAATCCAGTCCCATCGGCTTGACGAAGGCACATGCGTAGGGGTACAGTTGGGCGTTGCAGTAAACGTTTTCTATGAATTTGGGACGCCTTGCACGGCGTTTGAGGTTGTTGTGAATCGCTCGGTGGACAGACCAAAAACGTGTTTCATCGTCGGTCGAGAGGGCGTTCTGTTCGATCGCCTGCGGCGGCGGCTGCAAGCGGAACAGATTACCTGTTTCTCATGGCATTGCAGCACCGCGTCCCGCTTTCCAGCGGTCTCCGTCAGAGCCATGATGCAGCGCGCCGATTTTGTCGCCGGCGTCCTCCAGCAGAAACCGTGCTCCAATGTGATCTTCGAGCTCGGACTTGCCGTGGGAAGCCGCAAGCCGCTCCTGTTCTTTGCGGAGGAGAGCGCAACCATACCGGGTGAGCTGTCCTTCGCCAACATCCTGGCATTCGATGCGCTGGACGATGACAACTGGGATTCCTACCTGCACGCATTCCTGCAGACAGTGGAGCCGCTTCGCTCCGTCAAGCCGAGAGGGCGGCCGAAGCTGAGCCTGATTGCCGCGGAGCGTGGCGCCGGAGTGAAGGCGCAGAGCAGAAGTAAGTTCGACGAGGATGCAACCCTGGGCATGGAGCGAGCCGTAGAGTGCGCGTTTGCGGAGGAAGGCTATGCACTGATTCGTCCACCGCAGAGGCAGCAGGGAGCGGACTTCCTGCTCGCGTCCCAGGGGTTGATGGAATCCTTCGGCTTACCCGTGCTCATCAAATTGGCGAACGATGGAAAAGCGTCGCTCGATCAGGAGATGGTCGACAGCATGGCGGCGCTGATCGCGGATCGCCGCGGCGGCGCCGGGCTGATTCTGGTTCCCCGGCGGCCCGCAAACCTTGACTGCCTGGCGATGGATCTGCCGCTTGCAATCGTAACGTTAGACGAAGTTCTGGAGTGGCTGAATCGCGGCACGTTTGAAGAGTCGTTTCACTTTATCGTAGACAGCTTCTGGACCAGGGCCTACGCGTGACATTTGCCAGAGCCATGATGGGCGAACTGCTGGAGCGCGCACAGACTGCGCCGGCTCCCCAGGCGCGTGGCCGCGCACTGGAGCAGGCGTCCATCGAGCTGTTTACCTCCATGCCCGGCGTTCTGGTCCCGGGTACGGCCATCGTGGATTATTCCCGCACGGTCGATGTGGAAGTGCTGTTTCCGAATGTGCCGTCGAAGACCGGGTTGTGGTTTTTTGAGCGCGCATTTCTCTGCCGCTGCAAACCCTGGAACACCGCGGTCGCAGCGCCGGATATCGCCGCGTTTGCCCGCGCCATGCGGAAGAAAAACTGCCGCTACGGCGTGCTCATCTCCAGCCATCGCTTCAGCAGGGAGAGCAGGACGCTGGCGTCTGCGGATAAGCAGGTCGCGCACGCGCTGGCAGATGGATATGAAGTCGTGGTTCTGCACTGGGAAGATATCACTGCGATTCGCAGCACCCGCGCTCTGAGAGATTATGTGCAGGAGAAGTGGATCACGCTGAAGACCTTTCAGAAGATCTCAGCATGAGAATTCGTCAGACCGTTACCGGGGATGCGGATGAAGTGCGTACAGCCGGCATTCCCTGGCGAGGATAGCCGCTTGTCTGGCGCACGATGAGATGCGTCGGCACCACGGGAATGGGAGCCGGCGGCTTCTGCGATGACCCCAGGCAGAGCGCGTCCAGCGCGGTCGTGGCCAGCGTGGAACACGACATGCGAATGGTGGTGAGCGGCGGCACCGTGAACTGCGCCATATGAATATCGTCAAAGCCGATGACGGAAATATCTTCCGGCACGCGCAGGCCGTGGCGCGAGATGACATGGAGCAGGCCAATGGCGGTGAGATCGTTGTAGCAGAGGATGGCGGTGGGTATCGAGCCGGAAGCAAAGATGCGCTCGCCCGCGGCAACGCCACCGTCCATGGTGTGATCGCCCTGCACAATCTGATCGGGCGTGACCGGTATGCCGATCTGCGCCATGGATTGAATGTAGGCATCCTGCCTCTGCCGGCCGACCAGCAGATCGAGCGACCCGCCGATGTAAGAGATGGCGCGGTGCCCCATCACGGCAAGGTGCTGTATCGCTTCCTGTATCCCCTGGCGATGATTGACTTCGATGGTGGTGATTGAGTCTATGTCAGGCGTTCCGACGGAAGCTACCGGGATGCCGCGGCGCGAGAGTTCCAGCAGAAGTGCCTCATCCATGCCGAAGGTCATCACCGCCACGCCCTCGACCTTGCGTTCCAGCATGCGGCGAATGCACTGCGTCATGCGGGCGGTTGAGTAGTTGGTGGAGCCGATCAGCATCTCGTAGCCGCGCTTCACCGTCTCATCTTCAAACTGCTGAATGAGTTCAGGGAAGAATGGGTTGGTGATTTCGGAGACGATCAGGCCGATCATGCCGCTCTTGCCGGAGACCAGAGCGCGCGCCTGGGTGTTGGGCGTGTACTCCAGATCGGCGGCGGCCTTCATCACGCGGGCAGCGATCTTGGAGTCAACCGTGGTGATGCCGTTCATCACCCGGGAGACGGTCGCAATGGAGACGTGGGCGCGTTTGGCTACGGTGCGGATATTGGCAGGCGATTTCGAAGCATCAACCATTTGCACTAGTAAAGGGTTTCTTGCACGTAAAGTCAACTAGCATTTAGCGGCCTGGGAAATGCTGGTAGTACCTCTGAAAGCCCCTATTTGCCCGGATGTTATCGCTAGCGCATTCTGGCTGTCTGGTTCCGGGGGACCGGGCAGGGCAATGCGCGTGCTTTGCCGAGGCGCTTCGAGCACCCGTCGGCGCTTTCATCCCATGGATTATCCGCGTCAATTTTCTCTTGACAGAGCACAAGGTGCATAAGCATACTTTTGGCGCTCCATAAAAGTGGTCAGACCAAACGCATATAAGCTAAGAATAACCGTTTGGTAAACGTTTCCCAGCAGCCCTCCGCATGATCGTCACCGCTGCTCAACACCTCAGCATAGGAAAGAATTCGAATCGTATGATTCCCTCATCCATCCAGCGCTTCGCTATTTCGCAGTTGAGAATCCTCTCGTCGGCCGCCCTCTTCGGCGCAAGCCTGCTCTTGCTGGCGGCCGCGCCGGGCGTGGCGCAGACCACGGCGCCCATCCTGATGCCGAATACCTTCAGCACGGTGGCCGGTGGTGCAGGCGGAGCGACTTCTACAGGGATCAGCGCGGGCGTAGCCTGCGTGACCGGCAGCCCGTACAAGGCGTCGGATATCTATGGGAATGGCTGTCCCGCCACGCAGGCGGTGCTCGGATTCGATCTCCACGGCGGCGTTGTGGTGGATGGCCAGAACAACATCTGGATCAATGACGCGAACAACGTGTGGTCGGGCTCGTCGGTGTCTATGCTGCGCAAAGTGAATGCGGCGTCCGGAATCATCACGTCGGTCTTGAGCAGTGGCAGCAGCATCTGCACGGCAGCAACGGGATTGGCCGCGGGCTCAATGTCCAGTAATGGCGATGGCTGCCTCTTCGCCGCCGCCAAGCATGCCAAGGAGCGCGGCATCAGTATCGACCCCTACGGCAACGTGCTCATCTCCGGCTATGGAGCGAACGAAGTGCGCGTGGTCTGCAATGCGGTCTCGCCGCTGTGCCCGATTGCCGCGGGCGTAAGTCAGAGCTACAGCTCCGCGCAGAAGCAGGTGGGCCGCGTCTATCGCCTGGCAGGTTGTGTCGCGACCGGTGCCAGCCCGACCAATGCTTCCGGCGCAACGGCAGCCGGATCGGCTGGCGACGGCTACTTCGCCAGCAGCTTTTGGAATCTGCCGGGCGATGTCGCGGCGTGGGGAGCTTCCAATAGCTCATTCAGCGCAACGCCCACCATCACCGGTACCAATGGAACGTGCGGGGCCACTACCGGCGAACTCAACGGGCCGCGCGGCGTGGCAGCGGACCAGTACGGCAACGTGTTCATCGGCGATGGCTCTGATGTGCGCTATCGGGTGATCGTTGGCCCACCGACCTACACGCTGCCCAATGGAACGTTGCTCACCAATCCGCTACCGGCAATCCTTGAGCTGAACCCTGTGTACGCAAGCGTCACCGCGGCGCAGATGTACGGTCGCATCTATCCCATCATTGGCGGATATACGGCGACCTCGGCAGGCTCCGCGTGCCCGGCCAGCAGCAGTTACACGGCGCTGGATACTTACGGCGACAGCTGCCCGTGGTACAACACGTCAGTTGGCTCCAGCCTCGGCATCACCATGGACACGACCGGCGACCTGGTGATCTCTGACACGACGGACGCGGTTGTGCGCGTGCTCTACATGGGGCCGACGGTGAGTGCTGTGAACGCGAAGGCCAGCCCCGCCACCTACCAGATGGCCAATGCCATCGCGCTGAACAATACCACGCTCTCGACCATCACCCAGGGCAATGTGTATCTGCTGGCGGGCAAGGGCGCCACCGGAATCGGCGCAACGCCAACGCTGGGCACATCGACCAACATCGGCCAGACCTACGCCCGCCTGGCCGCGGCTCCGAACGGCAATCTTTATTTCGGCGGCTACAACACCACCTCAGGCAATATTGCGTTTTTCGATCTTAGTACGGGTTACGTCAGGGAGCTGTTACAGTCCAGCGGCGCAGCCTCTGCTTCCGTCACCATTCAGGGCGGCAGCAGCGCGATCACGGTCTACTACTGCCCAACCCCGGGAGCAGGCGACGGCACCGCAGGCTATACCGGCGCCGGGCTTTCTACCACGGCATGTTTCGTGGGCAACGGATCGGGCAGCGGCACCCTGGGCGTAGCGGCAGACAGCAACAACAACCTCTACATCGCTGATTCCGATCTGGACGGAACCACCACCAGCTACTCCCGCTCACGCATTCGCAAGGTGCTGGCGAGCCAGCTCTACAACACCACCATGGGAGCCACGGCGCTGACGCAGACCCTGCGCATTCACGGAGCCACCGGCACCACCGCAGGCGCTACCGCCATTGGCGCGGCAACGTACAACACTCCCGGCGACATCGCCGTTGCAACCCCCGCGTGTGCCGGTACGGCTGCGGCCGATGGAACGGTCGATTGCCTGGCCACGGCGACGTTCACTCCTTCCGCGCCCGGTGTGCGCACGGCCAATCTGGCGCTCACGCCGGCGGCAGGTGCAGGCGTGGTGCCTGCAAACTATCCGCTCTTCGGTCTCTCCACCGGCAGCGCACTTGTCGCCGATCCCACGGCCCTGGCCACCGCAACTACGGTGAACCTGATGGGAACCGGCACTACGCCCGTTGGGGTTGCACTGGATGCAGCGGGCGACGTCTTCACCATGGATACGGCCGCAGGCAAGTTCGTTGAGATTAAGGGTGGTACGCCCACCCAGCTCAGCGGCTCTCTGCCCTCCAGCCCAACGCAGATTGCACTGGACCTGGCGGGCAATGTGTATGCCGTGGGTGCGGGCCCATCCACACTCACCAAACTTACTCTCGGCACTAGCGGCACCTATAGCGCCGGAAGCATCAGCATTACCGGCGTAGCCAAGCCGCAGGCGGTCACGTTTGATGCGCAGGGCAATATGTATGTCGCCGATCTTGCGACTACATCAGTGTATGAAGTTGGAGCGGCCACGCTCAGCGGCAGCACACTGCCGAGTACGGGTTCCTTCATGAATCTGCAGCCGCTGTCGGTTGTGGCTTCGGGTTTGAATTCGCCGACCAGCCTCGTGGTCGATGGCCTCGGCAATCTTTACATCGGTGACACGGGAGCGGGTACTATCGTGCGCGTGGACGGTAAGACTGGCGCACAGACTACGCTGCTCTCCAGTGTTCATCCTGCTGCCATCGCTGCCGATGCAGCGGGCAACGTCTACTACCAGGACAGCACGACCCTAAGCATCACAGAGATTCCGGTCTCCGGCCCGGCGAGCGTCACCGTGCTGGGTTCGCTCAGCACGCCCAGCGGATTGGCCGTAGCGGGTAATGGAAATGTGTACAGTGCGGATTCAGGCACCGGTACGCTGTTGCAGATCTCGCGCAATGCGCTGACGTATAACTTCGGCACCACGACCGGCACGAATGTTGCCGCCACCATAACCAACGTCGGCAACCTTGCCTCAACCGGGTCTGCAGAGATTGACGCAACCGAGTTCCCAATCTCCTCCGGCACTCCCAATGGCTGCGGCGCGGTGCCTTCCACCTCCAATGGGCTGGCCGTGGGCGCAGCCTGCAATCTCACGGCGACCTTCGTTCCTTCCAGCGGCAGTGTCCCGGTAACCGGCACGGCCACATTATTGCCGGCAGCCTCCACCACCGGCAGCCTGATTCTGAAGGGCACGGAGAACTCCGGCTCCAATCCGACCACCACGGCGGCGATCTCCGGCAGCACCAATACCGCCGCCTACGCCGCCAGCGGCACAGAGCTGACCTACACCGTCACCATTACGGCGAGCGACTCCAGCACGCCGGCCGGCTATGTGAATGTGTCCATTGACTCCGGCACTGCGGTGCAGTACAGCCTGGTCAGTGGCGCGGTGTCCGTGCCTATCTCCGGGCTTGCCGCCGGATCGCACTCCATCAGTGCAATCTATCCGGGAGGGCAGGGTTCTGATCTGCAGTCGAACACGGCAACGCAGTCGTTGACCATCACTGCGGTCACCGTCACGGTCGCCTGGACGCCTACCACAACCGCGGTGCAGTACGGCGCGCCGGTCAGCAGCGGTGCACTCAATGCAACGGCGACCTACAACAGCGTCGCGGTGCCCGGCGTCTTCGTGTACAAGGCGAATGGCACGGAGATTAACGCCGCTACCTATCTCGCGATCGGCAGCTATACGCTGACGGCTACTTTTTATCCGACTGATACGGTGGACTACACGGCGGGCAGCACGGGTTCGGGCGGCACCTTCACCGTGAGTCAGGCCACCACTACCGCACCCGTCGGCGTGACGACGAATCTGGTGGCTGCGGATGGCACCGGCAACTACACCTCCATTCAGACGGCTCTCGCCAGCCTGTCTCCCACCACGGGCGGCAGCATCTATATCAAGCCCGGCACCTATACGGGATTCGTAACCGTGGTCTCGCCGTTTGTGTCGATGTACGGACTTGGCGGCAATCCGCAGAACGTGATTCTGACAAATGAAGACGGCGCATTCTCGTCGCCCTATCTCTCCGGCCAGGGGCCCGGCAATAACAACAGCCAGGGCGATCAGGGCTCGTCCACCATGGTGGTGGCAAGAGGATCGATTGCCGGTTACAACGGTGGCGCAACCACCACGCCGTACGGTTTCTATGCAGAAGGTTTCTCGATTCTGAATACCTACGATACGGATTCCACGAACTCCACCACGAACGCCCTGGTCGGCAACACCTGTACCGCCGGGCAGACCGCAAGAAGCAATGCCACGCTCTTCAACGCTGGACTCCTCTGCAACAGCCAGGCACTGGCAATCTGGATCACTGCCGATCAGGCCGTGCTGAACAACATCTACACGGCCAGCCTGCAAGACACCATCTACGCCGGTTCGGTCAGCGCTTCAGGCGGCAATGCGGCGCGCCAGCTCTGGTTCCGCGGCAAGGTCACCGGCGCGGTGGACTATATCTTTGGCGATGCGGCGGCGGTGTTTGACCACACCAGCATTTACAGCGTCTATCACGGCTCAGTCACCGGCGGCGTCACGATTGAAGCGCAGAACAAGGCCTATCAATCGGGCGGCGCAGGCGATTACCTGAGCGGCTACATCATGAACAGTGATGTATTCACCTCCTACGGGCCCGGCATGACCGGCTTTTACTTCGGCCGCCCGTACGGAACCTACTCCACCTATGTGATGTTGAATTCGCACATTGATCAGGTTGTAGCGGCCGGATACCAGGAGTTCTCCGGCGACAACAATCTGCCGACGTCCACCTACGTGGAATACAACGACATTGCTTATACCGATCCGGCGACCAACGCCAACGACCTCAACGGCATTCCTTATCTCGGAGTGGGCGGCAACACCGGCCAGGGCGTGATTGTGAATGGCACGACGGTCAAACGCGAAGTCGTATCGTCGAACCCGGGAACCATAGAGGCCGCGACAGGCGGTGTGCAGAACAGTAACTCCGCGCTGCCGAACACCACCCTTTCCGCCGCGCAGGCGCAGCAGTATTACCCCATCAACTTCCTCGGCACCACCGTGGCTGCGACGGCTTACAACAACAATGTGACCAAATGGAATCCAACCACCGCGATTGCGAACGGCGCGAACGCATTTGTGCCAGCGGGCACTGCATCTACCGTCACGCCGGGCACCAGCGTCACTATCCTGATGCGTCCGCAGACCCCCGGCCTGGGCGCAGTGGCGAATGGGACGTACACCATTCCTATGGGCACCTACACGCTGACCGACTCGTATAACGGCGGCTCCAGCTACACCCTGGCATCGGGTACGCTGGATGCGTCCGGCTCAGCGTACTTCACCACCAGCACACTGAGCGCCGGAACGCATAGCCTGACGTGGACCTACGGCGGCGACTCTAACTTCGCCGGTTCCGCTTCCGGCAGCGCGTATACGCTCACTATCTCCGGGGGCACCGGTATGACCACGACGACTGCACTCAGTGCCGCGGCCAATCCCATCCAGTACGGAGCCGCAGCCAGCATTACGGCGACGGTCACGGCGGCATCGGGCACGGCAACGGGTTCCGCGACGCTGACCATCGACGGCAGCAGCACACAGACGCTGTCTCTGAGCAGCGGTGCGGCGACCTTCCCGGTCACCGGTCTGACCGCCGGCACGCACACCTTCAGCGCCAGCTTCGCGGGAAATGCCAGCTATGCACCCTCCAGCACCACGGGCAGCCTCTCGCTGGTGGTCAACAAGGCAGCGCTCACGGTGACCGCCGGATGCAGCAACCGCATCTTCGATCAGGCCAACACCTGCAGTGCCCCGGTCACCGGCGCGTATCAATACAGCGACACCTCGGCCACGGTCTTCAGCGCTGGCCCCACGGCAGTCACGACGGCAACGCGGGTATCCCCTGCGGGCAATTACTCTGTCACTGCAAGCTACGCGCTCACCACCTTCGGCAACGCGAACTATGCCGTCACTCAGGCGGGAGGCAGCTTCACCATCGCCGGCAATGCGCCGCAGGTCATCACCTTCCTGCCCTTGCCGAACTTCCCCAGCGGCGGCAGTTATCAACTTACCGCTCGAAGTTCATCCGGGCTTCCCATTACCTACACCGTGACCGCGGGCAGCGCCAGCGTCACCGGTTCTACGCTGACGGTGAGTGGACCTGGACTGGTGACGGTGCAGGCTTCGCAGGCGACCGATCCGAATAATAACTACGCCGTGGCCACGCCGGTTTCAAGGAGCTTCACAGCCCAATGACACCTACTGCACATCACTCAGACGGCAACCTTCCTGAATCCCGGTACCGCACGCTCGATCCCGCAACGGAGTTGACTATGATGCAAGCAAAGAACCAGAGCCGCCCCCATCGCATGGCCCATTCCACGGCCGCCGCGCTAACCGCTCTCTGCATCGCTGCCTCCCTGGCGGGATGTTCGAATGGGCTGGCCGGCAATCCCATCGGCGCTACGCCGGTGACCCCGCTGGTACGTCCGATGGGAAAAGTCATCGGCGGCCAGAATCCGGTCTCCGGTGCAACCATCCAGCTTTACACCGTGGGCACCAGTGGCGTGGCATCCAGCTCTACCGCTCTGCTGACTGGCACGGTGAGCACAAGCGACGGAACCGGCACGACGGATAGTAACGCCAATGCGGGCAATGCCAACAACACCCTGCCGCTGGGCGATTTCAATATCTCCGGTCTCTACTCCTGCACCGGCGCAACGCCCGGCACGCAGGTTTACATGGTGGCATCGGGCGGCGACCCGGGCGGCGGCGGGAACAGCAACCTCAGCCTGGTCGCGGCGCTCGGCTCGTGTTCGTACCTGCTGGCGAATGCCGCAAACATCTTCATTGACATCAATGAAGTCACCACGGCGGCGGCGGCCTATGCTTTGGCGCCGTTTACCTCCAGTCTCAGCAGCATCGGGGCCTCCGGCAGCAATCCCACCGGGCTGGTCAACGCGTTTGCCAATGCGCAGAGCCTGGCGAATACATCCACAGGCGCTGCCGGCGGCGCCAATCTGCCCACTGGCGCGGTGGCTCCTGTCATTGAGATGAATACCATCGCGGACATCCTTGCGCTGTGTGTGAACTCCACCGGCGCAGGCAGCACAGGCTGCAGCGCGCTCTTCTCCGCAACCGGCGCCACTGACACCTTTGGCGCGGCCGTGGCGATGGCGAAGAATCCAGGAGCTTCCGCGATCACGGCACTTGCCACCATGGTGACGGGCACTGCGCCGTTTCAACCTGCCATGCAGACGCAGCCGAATGATTTCACCGTGGCGATGACTTACAATGCAGGCGGCGCGCTGGCTACACCCTACGGCATTGCGATTGACGCCTCCGGAAACGCATGGGTCACGAATGAATCCGGCACCGCGGTCACTGAACTTTCGTCCACGGGCAGCGTGGTCGCGTCGCCCACTGCCAGCGGTCTCTTCGGTGCGCAGGGCATCGCGGTAGACCGCTCCGGCAACGTGTGGGTGGCGAATACCGCGGGCAACTCCGTGGTGAAGTTTACGCTCACCGCCGGCTCGGTCACAGGCACCAACAGCTACACCACGGGCGGCATCTCCGCACCCACGGCCATCGCGCTGGACTCCACCGGCAACGCGTTCATCGCGAACTTCAACGGCAACTCCGTCACTGAACTCAGCAGCACCGGCTCCAATCAGAACAGTTCGCCCTTCACCGGCAGCAGCAGCAACATCACTGTGCCCACGGGCATTGCCATCTCGAAGACGGGTGGCGTCTTCGTCACCAGCGGCCTGGGTTACGCGGTCAATCTCTCCAACACTGGCGGCTACGTCGGCCTGCTGACGGATAACGCGCTGCAGGGGCCTGTCGCACTGGCCATTGACATGAACACGGGCAACACCGTGATCTCCGGCGCGATCACCGGCAACGCTGAGGCGGGCGCGATCAGCGAGATCAACACCAACGGCACCGCATCGGCGGTCAGCCCGGTTACATCGGGCCTTACGCTGCCTGCGGGCGTGGCCACTGACGGCACATCCTTCTGGGTGGCGAACGGCACCACCAGTGGAAGCCTGGCGAAGTTCACCTATGGCTCGACGGCTGCTGCTTCACCTGCTGCCGGTTTCGGTTCGCTCAATGCGCCGGCGGGCGTCGCGCTGGATGCATCGGGCTGCGTGTGGACCGCGAACTCCGGCAGCAACACCGTGAGCCAGTTCATCGGCCTGGCAAGCCCGGTGGTCACCCCCCTCGCGGCAAACGTTGGACCGTAAGCGTCACCGCCGGGCACGCGCAAACCCACTGAGCGGAGACCGCAACGGCTCGCAGAGGCGGGGAGATCTTAGGCGGGTGGCCCATACATCCCGACTTACCACGGAACTAGGTGCCCCATTCATCGAGGCTTTATGCGATGAGTGGGAGATTCGCGCGTGAGCGCGAACCGTACTCATCCAGGCCGCTACCGCCGTTCCGCATTATTTGCAACGGTCTCGCGTATGCCATTCGCACAAAGCCGTTTTATCCTGCCTTGTGAAGATGTATGCTGTCCGCCGATGCCCCCGTCGCGGCGGCACCGGCGGGCACTATGCGGTCATCATATTTTTCTGGCGTTCTGAACAAGAGGCGGTCGCCGCTGCCGCGACGATGTCCCACTCATCGCAAAGTACGCGATGAATGGGGCACCCATTCCGGTGGCGAGTTAGAAGGGGCGGCGACGAGGTCATGTATGGGCCACCCGGCCAATACGGCAACAGTGTGGTCTGGATGTGGAATGGCATCCAGCTTGTCATGCTGACGCTTGAGCTGAGCGAAGCGGAAGAATCTCGTGTGCCGATGGAGGCCCGCGTCGCATCGCGCAAACAGCAGATCCTTCGGCTGCGTCTCAGGATGACAAATTCAAGGCTTATACCGCGATATGTGCAGACACAAAAAAGCCCGCATGGCGCGGGCTTTTTGCACTTTGGTTATCGCTCTTCTAGTAGTAGAGCGTGAGTGAGAACTGCATCTTGCGCCCGTTTGACGATGTGCTGGCATTGGTCCCGTAGGTGGAGCTTACGATGCCATACGTCTTGCGGTTCAGGGTGTACTTGCCGGCATTCGGGCCGATCGCGCAGGGCTGAAGTCCGGCAGTAGATTGCGAGATGGAGGCATTCGAACAGCTGAAGGTGTTGCCGACTGTTCCAAGGTTGGGTGTATTGAAGACGTTCAGCGCCTCGGCGCGGAACTGCAGCCGCATGCCCTGGCGGAGTTGTTGCAGCGGGAAGCTACGCCCAAGGCCCATATTCGTCATGATGTAGCCAGGTCCGCGGAAGGCATTGCGGCGAACCGGACTGAACGTGCCCGGCAGCGGATAGGTGAAGGCATCCACGTTGAACCAGTTGGCAACCTTGTCTTTGCGATGGCGGTTGCCGGGGAGCATCGGGTTCATGCCGGGGACAATCGCCGCGCGCTGGTTCGGCTCTGCGACAAAGGCGGAGTCATTGTTGATGATCACGCTGAAGGGCTGTCCGGTACGGGCGTTGTACTGGCCGGAGAAGCTCCAGTTATTGAGCGTCGCTCGGATCGGCTTATATCCCATCACCATCCTGGGGAAAGTAAGCGACCAGCCGAGTGTAAAGATGTGGGTCGCGTCTCCGTTGGACAGGCCGCGGTCCGAATTCACATTGAATACGTTGGGAATTGCATTCTTGGTGCTGGTTCCATCCGAGCTGAGATCGATGGATTTGGCATAGGCATAGGAGGTCAGGATGGTCAGATGCTTTCCGCCGCGTTGCGTGTACTGTATCTGGAGGCCGTTATAGCTTGATGTGCCGATGCTGGCGAAGTCCACCAGGCCGGTGCCGCCATAGTTGAAGGGCGTGTAGCGCAGGCGGGCTCGGGTTGAGCTGGGACCGGAGGCGGTACCGACCGCAGGGCAATACTTCGTCGGATCGGACAGGTAGTAGCCGCCGGTGCAATCGTAGATGGCAGGATTCAGATCGAAGGGAACCGTCATCTTGCGGCCAAAGCGTCCTACGTAATTTGCACCCAGCGTTCCGCCGTGCGGCACCTTGTATTCAAAGCCGAAGTTGTAGGCTTCCAGGTACGGGGTGCGGAAGTTGCGATCGGGGAAGAAGTTGGTGTACGGCGCGCGGAACGTTGGATTGCTCTTGTCGTAGCCGGTGGGCAGATTACCGAAGCCGGAGAGCGGATTCGAGAATCCGCCGACGGGGAGGCTCTGGGTGATCTGGTAGTAGAAGGGCTCGCCGACGCCGATCACGTTGGCATTGATCGCATCAAAGAACATGCCGAAGCCGCCGCGGATGGAGAAGCGGCCGGTGCCGAAGACGTCATAGGCGAAGCCGATGCGCGGCACAACGCCGTTGTAATCCGTCGGCACCAGGGACTTGAGCACGCCGGGATCGCCGGGGAATGCAAGGCCGCCAATTGCATTCGGGAATACCGTCGATTGGTGTCCGGGGACAAAGGTTGAAGCATAACCGGTGGGCTGATACCACTGGAAGGGCAGTTCGTAGCGGACGCCCAGGTTCAGCGTCAGCTTGGGCGTCATGCGCCAGTCATCCTGTGCATAGAAGAAGACGTCGTGCTGGATTCCGCCCTGCACCAGCTTGGAGTTTGCCGTGACACTGTTGAGCAGGCCGAAGGCTGCATCGCCGAATGCGTTGCCGGTGAAGGTGGAGCTAAAGGGCAGACTGCCCGGATAGTCTGAGCTGTTCTGATACTGCAGGCGCAGCAGGTTCGCACCAAACTGGAGATTATGCTTGCCCCGTGACCAGGACAACTGCTCCAGAAGCTCAATGTCCTCATTGACCTTGATGGCATGGGCCTGGCTGGTTGAGCCCAGGGAGTAGTAACCGGAGAAGCTGATTGCAGGCATCGTCGGAATACCCGGCTCCTGCAGATTGCCGTTGAAGTTGTTCAGCGTCCTGTGCTCTGTGGGCGTGACTTCATTCACGTAACGCTTGTAGCCGATGCGCAGCGTATTGACGATGTTGGGAGTTACGACCCACGTATCGCCAATATTGCCGAAGTTGCTGGTTGCTGTGTTGTAGTCAATGGCATATCCGGCTACGCCACCCGAACTGCTGCTGACGCCGGGTGCGGTCTTATCGTTGGCGCTGATCAGGTTGTAACGCGCATCAATCGAGTGGCGGCTGTTTACATTCCAGTCCATGCGGCCCAGTGCATTGGAATCAAAACGCGGCTGGGACGCCGTGGTGACTGCCGATAGCGGCATGAAGACAGCCTGTACGCGCGCCATTACCGGATTCAGGCAAGGCGTCGGAATTTCAGCATAGGGCAGATAAGTGTTCTGCACCTTCTCCGTGCCCGTGAATGGATCGACCGGTGCTGCAGCGCTGCTGGGCGTTCCGCTGTCAGGGTAGTAGTGCCCTGCTGCCCAGGTTGCTGCGGTCGCGAGCAACGCAAAACAGGGATTGTTTGAGCCCGGCAGACCCGTCTCCTGCGTATAGGCTGAGGCAATCATGGCGTCAGCATCGGTGCCGGTTGCGCCGGAGGATGAAGTGCCGTCCTGCGATTCCGGATTCGAGAACTTGGCGTGGACCACTTCATTCAGGAAACTGGCGCACATCATGCCGGCAAAGGGTCCGGGTGCAGAGCATGGGCGATCATACGAGGGGGCTGTCTGCGTGGCCGCGCTTAGCACATTGGGGCTGCCGTCCAGATAACCGCGGTCAGCATAGCTCGGAGCATTCGGCGTCTGTACGCCAACCGCCTGCAACCGCATGATGATCTGCTGGAAGGAGCCGAAGTAAAAGAGCTTGTCCTGCTTGATCGGGCCGCCCACGGTGAAACCGAACTGGTTGATGTTGTCTTCGGGCGCTTTGCCTGAGGGCAGGGGATTCAGGTAATCCTGCGCGTCGAACATCTGGTTGTGAATGAAGTCCCACACCGCGCCGTGCACGGTATTGGTTCCGCTGCGGGTGATCACGTTGAACACGCTGCCTGCATTGCGGCCATACTGTGCCTTGTAGTTGTTCAGCAGAACGCTGATCTCCTGCAGGGCATTCGGCGGAGGATAGTTGATGCCGGTATTGGCGAAGAGATTGTTCCACATCAGGCCGTCAAAAAGCATCAGGTTCTGGGTGGTGCGCGAGCCGCCGACGGAGTAGGTCGGCCCCTTGGTGTCACCAGTGGCCGTGGTGGGCGCATTCACTTCCGTGACGCCCGGCAGCAGGCCCGCCATGGCGACAACGTTGCGTCCGTCGATCGGGATGTCTTCCACCAGCTTGTTATCAATCAGCGTACCCAGAGTGGAGGAACGCGAATCAACCGTCGTTCCCTGTTCTTCCACGGTCACCGTATCCGTCACTTCACCGCTGGTCAGTTTGGCCACGATCTTGGTATTGGAATCGGCGTCGACGGTCACATCGCTGACATCGTAGGTCTGGAACGTGGCCGCAGAGACCGAGAGCAGATATTTGCCCACGGGAATGCTCTGCAGCAGATATTCGCCGGCGCTGTTAGTCTTCACTACGCGCTTGAAGCCGGTCGACGCATCCGTCAGCGTCACGATTGCTCCCGGAACGACCGCGCCGGAAGCATCCAGCGCAGAGCCGTAGATGCTGCCGGTGTTCTGCGCCTGGCCCCATGCGGAATGCACACCGGCAAACAGGATGAGAGCCGCCAGAGCGAGCTTGAGAGCTCCCGCGAGGGTGGAGCGAGTGAACTTCCGGGTGGGAACGGGCTTCAGGCCTCGCGGACACGCAATCATGTCCTGCGAGAGCAGCGCAATCATCTTCATGCTGACCTCAATTGGTGGATGACCAGAGTCACTGGTCTGACCATAAATGGAACCGTCCGAAAGTATGCGTTTCCTGATGTAGCCCTGTCAAGGAAGAACTGACCGAATAATTATGGAACCGTTTACTAATGCCGCTTCCTGACGAGAAAATTTAGCGCTTCATGCTGCGCAGCGTGGCTGGTCAGCAGATCGCGGATTGCACGTAAATAGGTGTTGGCATGGATATGTGAGGCGCAGGCATCTGCTCGCCGGCAGCCCTCAGGCGCACAGAGCGAGCAGGCCGGACCATGACGCCAGAGGGTTCCGGGACAAGACGGTAGAGGAGATGAAATAAAACGTTTACGACGAGAAAAGCTTGACAATGCTTAAATCCGGCGATTAGATTCTTCTCCGGCAATTTATTCAGAAGTTATGCGCACTCAAAGTATTGGTCAGACCAATTATGACCATTTAAACGCTTATGTGCGTAATAGCGCCAATTGTTTCGTTATGGGGTATGTACATGCGGTCTGCAAGTAAATCGTCCTTCTTGAAGTTTTCCGGTCTGGCCCTCGGGTTCCTCGCTGCCGTGGCTGGCGTGGTATCGCCTGCCCATGCGCAGACCGCGGTGCCCTATGCGCTGCCGTATACCATGACGACATTTGCCGGTCCGCACGCTGTCTATACCGCGGGTGCGGCCTGCGGCGCCAATACGTCGCTCGATATTGCCGGAGACGGCTGCATCGCCTCGCTCTTCAGCGTCGGCGCCGATCCGCACGACATCCGCGTGGATGCCCTGGGCAATGTCTACTTCATCAACAACATCAGCGGCGGCCTGATCAATAAGATCAATGCCAGGACCGGGATCGTCACCGTACTGGCCGGCAGCGCGACCAAGGTAAAAGTATGCACGGCTGCGTACGATGCCTACGGCGATGGCTGCGTGGCGAATGACGGTGTGGCCAACACCACTCCGAGCAGTGTCGTGGGCACGACGTCGTACTACTACACCTCCAACCTTCCCAAGAGCCGAGGGATGGGCATCGCACCCAATGGCGATGTGTTTGTCGCAACCTACGGCGGAAACATTATCGAGAAGACCAGCGTCACCACCGGTCTGATGACCATGGTGGCGGGGCTGCTGAGCGGCACGGGTTCCGCGGCGACGGGCGTGGCAGGCTTTACCGGAGAAAACGGCCCGGCTACTTCCGCCAATCTATCCGGCCCGCGTAGCGTCGCAGCCGATGCGGCGGGCAATATCTATATTGCGGATACCACGAACAACGTGGTGCGGCGCGTGGATGCTGTGACCGGCCTGATCACCACGATCGCCGGCAGCTACACGGTTTCAGGCACCACCTATACGGGGGTGAAGGGCTATACCGGTGACAACGGCCCTGCCACGCTGGCCACGCTGAGCGGCGTGGAAGACGTCAAGCTGGACACATTCGGCAACATCTACATCGCGGACTCCGGTAATAACGTCTTGCGCGTGGTGTATGAGGGCAAGGGCAACATCCCGGGTGTAGCCAGCCCGGTAACCGGCTATATCTATTCCATTGCCGGTAACGGAGCCACGGCGTATGCGGGTGTGCCCATCCTGGCCACTTCTCTGGGCGGAACAGGCGTCTTCACGGACCGCAAGCTCTCGCTGGATAGCCATAATAATGTCTACATTGCCGACTCGACGAACAGTGTGGTGTGGTTTCTGGATAATGCGACCGGCTACATTCGCGTGATTGCCGGTACGGCGCTCGTCACCACGCTGCCGCTCGGTTCCTGCGCCGGCCAGTTGAACACCGTGGGCGATGGTTGCGTGGCGACCAAAGCCGTTCTCGATGTGGGTGCCGGCCCGGCCGATATGGGTACGGCCGCCGATGCTCTGGGCAATATTTACATCACCGATTCCGAGGGTGGATCGGCCTCAGCATCGCGTATCCGCAAAGTAGTCAATAACCAGGTCTTTCCGGCGGTGGCTTATGGCTCGTCGGTATCGCAGACGCTGCTGATTCACTTTGCGCCGGGCGACACACCTGCCGCCGGCAACGGTTTCAGCATCAGCAATACGGATTACACCATCACCGGAACGCCGCTGACCACATGTACGTTGAATGCGGATACCACGACGGATTGCCCGGTGACGGTGCAGTTCTCTCCCACTCGTCCCGGTGCTGACAATGCCACGCTGCAGGTGAATACGACCCTGGGCCAGAAGGCGGCACTGCAGATCTCCGGCCAGGGCACGGTGGCCGCAGTGGGCATCGATCCGGGCGTTACCAGCCTGCTGACTTCCACGGTCAAATCGGCCACTGGCGTCGCGGTAGATTCCGTGGGCAACGTGGTGATCGCAGATACGAGCAACAACCGAATTCTGTATTTCAATGCTGCGACCTCAACCACTACGACCATTGCGGGCACAACGGCAGGCTACTCGGGTGACAACGGCGCAGCCATTGCCGCCAAGTTGAATGGGCCGAAGGGCGTAGCGTTTGACACTGCAGGCAATATCTATGTGGCGGACACGGGCAACAATGTAGTCCGCATGATCACGGCCGCCACAAGCATCATCACAACCGTTGGCGGCGGAGCCACCACCGCCTGCACAGACACCGGGGCAGACGCCATTGGCAACTACTGCCCGGCGACGCAGGCCATACTGACTGCGCCCAGCGCGGTTGCGGTAGACACTGCAGGCAACATCTATGTCGTCGATAACTCCGCGAACCCGACCCTGCGCGAGATCGGATCCAACGGCTTCATCTTCCCCCTGGGCGGCGGTGCAACTACAGTTTGCGCGGCGCATACGGATACGGTGGGCGACGGATGCTCCGGCACCGGCTTTATTCTGGGCAAGGTTGGCGGCATGCAGTTTGACGGCGGCAGCAACCTGTACCTTGCGGATACCACCAACAACCTGATCCGCAAGTTTACTCTGGGCACACGCACCATTACCGCAGTCGCGGGCACCGGGCAGGCCGGTTCAACCACAGCCTCCAACGGTGCGGCAACCGGCAGCCAGCTCAGCGGCCCCGCGGCCGTCGGCGTAGATGCTTCGGGCAACGTCTACATTGCGGATACGGGCAATCATGCGATTCGTCTGGTGGCTGCGGGTACCGGCACCATCAGCACGGTGGCCGGCATCATTACGGCCAACGGAACGGGCACGCTGCCGGGAGCGGCTACGCAGGCGCAGTTGAATGCACCCGCCGGCATTGCCGTAACCGGTGCAGGCACGCTCATCATCTCGGATACCGGCAACAACCGCGTCTTCACCGATGTGCGCAGCCAGGTCAGTTACAACTTCGGCAGAACCAACGTCGGATTCCCCAGCCCCGCGGTTCCGTTCATTGAGCTGGCTACGGGTTCGGCTGCGACAACCCTGGGCACGCCGCTCTTCACCGCCACCGGCAGCACGGGCGTATTCACGCTGACGGCCAGCGGTTCCACCGCATGTACGGCAGGCATGACGCTGACCAGCGGCTCCATATGCACCTTCTCCGGCCAATTTACGCCGACGGTGTCCACCGCGCCGGCTTCTATCTCCGCCATCTACACGGAGAATGGAACCAATGTGATTGGCGCCGTTCCCGTGGTGACGCTCTCCGGCGTGGGTGCCGTGCTGACGCAGAGCAGCACGGTTATCACGCAGACCTTTCCTGCGACGGGCAATGCGCAATTCGGCGGCGTGCTGACACTGTCAGCGACCGTCACTCCGCAATCCTGCAACACCGCAGCGCCGAGCTGCTTCCCCACAGGCACCATCACATTCTTCGTGGATGGCATTGGCCAGGCGCCGGTCACGCTGAGCGCTGCCGCTGTGGGTTCACAGAACGTGAACGGTCTGAGTGTTGGCAGCCATTCTGTGACGGTGGTATACAGCGGCGACTCGTACTATGCCGGCAACAGCTCCGCGGCATTCCCCGTCACCGTGGTTGCGGCTTCCACCTCGACGCTGCTGAGCGTAGCCCCTGCATCCACCACGCAGTTCTCCACCGCGCTCTTCACGGCCACGGTTCACCCGGTCACATCGGCTCCGAATCCAGCCGGCACAACGGTTTCGTTCTACGCGAACGGCACCATCCTGATGGGCACGGCGCAACTGGATGCGTCGGGTCTGGGAACGGCGGTACTTACCAGCGCCGTCACGTATGCCTCTGACGGCAGCTTTGCCACCAACAACACGCTTGCCCCGGGAACCTACTCCATCACGGCATCCTTCCCCGGCAGCGCGAACTATGCGGCTTCCACCTCGTCGGCCGGAACCTTTACCGTGACGGCCGACCCTGCGGACTTTCTGGTGATGACCAAGCCGTGCCGCAACAACGCAATTGGCAATCAGCCGTTCCCGCCGAATTCATCCTGCGGGCAGTCCGATCAGTCTCTGGCCAACCTCAACACATATGTCTCAGTTACTGCTGATACCAATGTGGTTGCGAAACCGACTACGGGAACAGCTGGCGGTCTCATCACCAACTACGTGGTCTGCCCGCTCAAAAGTTCGCTGAACCTGGGCTCTCTGAAGACGTCACCATGCAGCATCTCCTCGCCCGACCCCTCGAACTTCCTCTATTCGGTCACGTTCTTTGAGAGCAATACCTTTACCGCTGGGCAGGTTGTGACGGTGAGCGGATTCGCTTCCACTACGGGCACCGCGACGACCAGCACGCTCAACCTTCCCTATACGGTGCTGAGCGCAACCAGCACCTACTGGACCGCTCAGCTGCCAACGGTAGTGGGCACCGCGCAAGGTTCCACGACGGATGCGACCATCTATCTGCTGCCGAGCAATACTCTCTCCGGCACGTTGAGCTTCTCCTGCAGCGGTCAGCCGGCCAACAGCACTTGTACCTTCAACCCGACGACCTACACGCTGACGCCAGGTACCGGCGCGCCGGTCTGGACGCCCATCACCATGACGCTCTGGACTGATATGCAGCCTGGCGCCGCTGCCCTCCGCTTCCCCGGCAAGAGCCGAAGAGACGGGATGCAGATGGCGACCATGTTGGGCTGGCCTCTCCTGCTTGCCGGTCTGGTGGGCGTCATCCAGTTCCGCCGCAAGGGATTTGCGAAGGCTCTGGTGATGATTGCGCTCTGCGCGGTGATCTCCGGTTCGTCGCTGGTCTTCACCGGTTGCGGAGCGGGAGGCCCGGGTGCCTATCATGCGAATCTGACGCCCTCCGGGCAGTATCCGGTCACAGTGACCATCAGCAATGGAACCGTCTCCCATACCGCGGTCGTCTACTTCAATGTGGACCCCGGCATCACCGGCGTAGAGTAAACTTCACACCGCAACGAGGGCGAGCGCCGGCTCGCCCTGCTGCGGTGGGAAGCATCCAGACGTAATTCACAACCGGAGTTTTCCTGACAATGGACAGACGGTCATTTCTGCAAGCCTGCGCAGCGGCAGGCATCCTCTCCACAGCATCGCCTTCCACCTTCGCCGCTATCGACAGCACAACGCGGCGCGACGCGACCTTTCCGCCCAACGGGATTGTCGTACCTGACGAAGGCTGGGGCCTGTGGATCGACCGCAAGGCGCAGTGGCAGGACGACGAGATCTTTCTGCCTGACGATGTGGACCTGAAGAAGCTTCCGGTCCATCCGCCGACGGGTGGCTGGCCGGCGCTCTACGCGCAGCATGACGGCGATGAGTTCGCCACCGTCACCCTGCCAACTACGGTGGAGCAGCACTTCTGGGGACGCTTCGGCTCGCGTCCCTACACGCCGGAAGAGTACCGCTATGCCGCGGACGACCATGTTCCGCAGAACGGCGCGTATGCAGGCGTGTCCTGGTGGACCCGGGAGATTGATATTCCCGCGGCGATGCAGGGCAAGCGCATCTTTCTGCATATTCGCGGCGCACGCATGCGGGCTGAGGTCTATCTGAATGAACAGCTCGTCGGCTATTCCATTATGGAAGAGTTGCCGTTCGAGTGCGATCTGACGGCGGCGGCAAACCCGGGCGGAAAGAACAAGCTCGCTATCCGCATCACCAATCCCGGCGGCCGCTATGACTGGGTGGATGGAACGACGATTCGCTGGGGCAAGGTGAATGTGTTCCGCTCGCACGGATTTGGCGGGCTGGATCGCGAGTTGACCCTGCGAGCAGTACCGCTGGCGGCATATATCGCCGATGCGTGGGTGCTGAACACGCCCAAACCAACAACGATCAAAGTAAATGCGTGGGTCGAAGGTGAGACCAACGACGCCGTAACCTTCGAGGTCCTGGAGTCGCTATCCGGAAAAGTTATCGCAAAAGACGACGCTGTGGCTAACATGGCCTATATTCATGAAAACACCGGAGCTAACTTTGTTGTTGTCCATACCGAATTGAATTGCCCTGATGCCAAACTGTGGGATCTGAATCATCCCGTCCTCTATCATCTGCGTGTCACCTTACATGCGGCGAACGGCGAGAAGGATGTTCGCGTTGTCACCTTTGGCTTCCGCTGGTTTGCGCCGGAAGGCATCGGAAGCAATGCGCTCTTCCGCCTGAACGGACGCCGCATCAAGATCTACACGGCCATCTCCTGGGGATTCTGGGGGCTGAATGGATTGTGGCCCACTCCTGAACTTGCCGAGCGCGAAGTGGTGCAGGCGAAACGCCTCGGCCTGAACTGCCTGAACTTCCATCGCAACACCGGCAAGGAAGACGTCATGCGCGCGCACGATCGCCTGGGTCTGCTGCGCTACATGGAACCCGGCGGCGGCAAGCTCTCCATTGGCAAGCTGCCGGCGAATGCGGCATCTGGCTCTGCAGGTATCGTGATGCAGAAGCCGACGGATCCGGCAGACCTCTTCTCCCGCAATTTCATGCTGGCCAAGTGCCGCGCCATGGTGCGCGCGCATCGCAGCCATCCATCGCTGATCCAGTACACGCTGCAGAACGAGATTGGCGCGGACCTGAAGAATCCCGATACGTTTGAAGCGATACAGATTATGCACGAAGAAGACCCGTCCCGCTGCGTGGTGCTGAACGATGGCTTTGTGGCGCGGGGCGCGGCGCAGGCCTGGTTCGCGCCCTACAACGAGACCATGTATCGCAGCGACCAGGAAGAGTGGGGAGCCTGGTGGAACAATCACCAGGGCGCGGGCGACCAGTGGTACGACGATTTCTACAAAGACGCCGATCACTTCACCTATCGTCAGCCGCTCAAGACCGCGCTGGTAGAGTTCGGTGAGATGGAAGGCTGCGCCGTCGGCGACAATCACCCGCTGATGATTCACCAGATCAAGGCGGGCAAGTTTGGCGGCAATGGCAAGAGCTACGACCTTGCGGACCACGAGCAGATCACGGCGCCTTGCGATAAGTTTTTAGATCGCTGGGGATTCCGCGCGGCCTTTCCCTCTGCGGAGAAGCTGTACAGCGCCATTGGCACCAAAGCCTACGAGAGCTGGCAGCAGTACATGGAAAACGTGCGTATCTGCGATGATGTGGACTTCTGCGCCATCAGCGGCTGGGAATCTACCGCCATTGAAAATCATTCCGGCATCGTGGATAATCTGCGCAACTTCCGCAGCGATCCGGAGTGGATTGCGTCCAGCCTGCGGCCCGTGCGCGCCGTTGCCAAGCAGCATAAGCTCTGCTATCTGCTGGGAGAAAGCGCGGTCTTCGATCTCTACCTGTTGAACGATACAGGCAAGCAGACCACCGGACAGCTGCGCTTCTCCATGGTGGAACCCGGAGGAAAGCTGGTGGAGCTGGGCCACTGGAATGCGCCCGCCAACGTGGCCGATCAGTTCAGCTATCCCGTGCAGCTTGCTTTCAAGACGCCGGCCCTGAAGAGGGAAGGCATCTACCGCTTCCGTTTCATCAGCGAATCCGATCCGCAGGGCGGCTTCACGCGTGAGATATGGGTGGCGAATGATAAGCCCGCGTTGAGCAGAAAAATTTCTGTCGGAGTCTCCAGCCTGCTGGCGCCGGTGCGGAAGCAGTTTGCGGCGCTGGATGGCGTGACCGTCTCAGAGTTTGCCACGGGGCAGCACTACGATCTCATCGTCACCTCAGGAGTAGTGCCGGGCTCTAAACTGGATCGCGACATCGGCGACGAAACCGGGCTGGAGGTGCATGAAAAGAAGGGTGCATCTGTGCCGGAACCCGCGGGGCATGTGGATGATGCGGTGTATGCCGCAGTGCGCGGAGGGACTCCGCTGCTGACGATGGTGCCGGATGATTTTCTGGCGGATGGCGTGGCGAAGGAGCTGGCGGCGCTGGGGGCTTTCAAATACAGCGGGCAGGTAGGGGATACGCGCGCGCCGTGGATGGGGAACTGGCTCTTCGTGCGTGAGCACCCGACGTTTGCCGCATTGCCGGTCAACCGTGCGCTCAGCGTTCACTATCAGGCGCACGGCAAATCGGCCAATGGGTTGCTGGTCGAGCGCGCCGCGGGAGCGGACGATCTGGAGGTCATCATGGCCTACAGCCGCGACCACGACCGCAACATCGGCGCTGCCAGCTTCGTCTGCAAATTGGGCGGCACACCGGTGCTGGTACATCGTGCACCGGCCTTCAGCGCACCGCTGCAACAGCGCTGGCTGGCCAACAGCATCGCCTATCTGACGGGAGCGAAGTTGAGCTGATTTGCCCGGCGCAAACTTCGTAAGCGCATGATTCGATGATGATTCGCCATTCCGATGGCTGGCTGGTGCATACAGCAGCGCGGGTTCAAGCCAGATCAAAGCACCTAATAAATACTTCTTGACAGAGGTATTGCCCGCCAGCTAAAAGGTTTTAGCTAAATTTCGGCCTGTTTCCGGATGCCGTAAAAATTCCTGCGTTTCGTTGTTTATTACTTCGCGGCACCAGACCGCCCATGCTTCAAATATTCGGAGGTTCCACCGTGTCCAGTTCATCTCGTTCCTGCCGCTCCATCTGTTCCGTTGCGCTGAGCTTCGCGCTGCTTGCCGGATTGCCCATCATCACCGGGTGTGCCGTCGGTACCCCGCTTGCGCCGTCTGACAGCGCGATCACCATGACCGGTCTGAGCGGCAAAGTTCACGGCGGCCAGCAGCCCATCTACGGCGCGACCATTGATATTCTGGCGGCGGGCACCGGCACGGGCTACGGCGCCGGGGCTGCCACCATCCTGACAGGCCCGGTCGTTAAGACTGCCGCTGACGGTTCCTTCAATATCAACGGCAATTTCTCCTGCCCCAGCGGTTCCTCGCAGATCTATCTCACCGCAACCGGCGGCGACCCTACTGGTCTGGATAATGGCTCGATCAACAACAGCGCCATCAAGCTGGCGGCGGCTCTCGGCCCCTGCTCGAATCTTTCCACCAGCACGTTCATCAGCGTCAATGAGGTGACCACCGTTGCGGCGGCCTTCGGCCTGGGTCAGTTCTTCGGCGGCTTCGGTACGGCGGCAGATTCCATCGGCGCGCCTTCGACCAACGTCATCGGCCTGACCAACGCATTTGCCACCGCACACAATGTGGCCAGTACAGGCACAGGCATTGTGGCCCCGACGTCCGCAGCGAGCGGCACCAACTACTACGTTGTCGCCAACGATCAATCCAAGATCAACACCATGGCCAACATTCTGGCCGATTGCATCAATCAGGGACTGCAGACTGCCCCCATCACGGCTTACTCCATCAGCAGCAACGTGGCGACCTTTACGGCAAACAACAATTATGTTGCCGGCGCCAGCGTAACGCTCTCAGGATTTCCCACCAGCACCTTCTTTAACGATCAGACGGTCACGGTGCTCTCCACCGGTCTCTCCGGCACGCAGTTTGAAGCCAGTTTCACCAATGCAGACGTCACAACCACAACGGAGAGCGGCACCGGCACGGCGCAACCCAACAACTCTGCCGCCTGCGTGAACCTGTTCGCTGCGGTTACGCCCAGCCATGCGCCACGCACCACATCCACTGCGGCAACGCTCCCCAGCGATACCTTCCAGGCTGCGGTGTATATGGCGTTGAATCCGACGAGTACAAACAGCACGAGCTCCGCGACGAACATCACGACCCTGATGGGAATGCAGTCTGCTTTCCAGCCGTTCTCGCCGGCGCTATCGTCGTCTCCCGCAGACTGGACCATCGCTGTCCAGTATCTTCTGGGCGGGACCTACGGCTACACCTCTTCAACCGCAGTGGATGCCAACGGCGATATCTGGTTCTCCAGCGCGGCAACAACGGGAGGCGTATTTGTGCTGAATGGTGGCACAGGCACTGCAGTGGGCACGGCGGGCATCACGGGCGGAGTCAGCCCGCTCTACTCGACCTTCAATTCACTCACGCCCAACGGCGTCCGTCAGGTTGCGATTGATCTGAACGGCAAAGCCTGGTTCCCGGGCTACACCCAGAACACCATCTTCCGCGCTACTTCGGGTGTGGGGACGGATGCATATTTCACCGTACCCACCGGTCCTACGCTGCCCTATGCAATTGCTGTCGACCCATCAGACAACATTGTGATTACGACTGCGGGCAATCAGATTCTGCACACCAGCGGCACTGCGACCAGCGGCACTGCTATGACCTCAACTGCCAACCTGGAGTACAGCTCCGGCGGCGCGAACGCGATTGCGATCAACGGCTCGTCACTGGCCTTCTCGCCGCAGACAACCGGCGCCGCGGTCTATGAGTTTTCCAGCTCCACCTTCACTGCGGCATCGCCGGCCAGCGTCAGTCCGACAAATCTGACCGCTGCCTATGGCGCTGCGATTGATGGCTCGGGCCGCTTCTGGGTGGCCAACAAGCCCAGCAGCGGCGGGTCGCTGGTCTCTATCACCGGGCCGAGCGGTTCGCAGACCTACGCGCAGATCACCAGCGGTTGCTTCAATATTCCGGAAGAGATCGCGGTCGATGGCGGCAATAATCTCTGGGTCTCCAACGATGGACCCATTGGCGGCCTCGGTACGGTCTGTGAATTCAACAGCTCCGGCACGCTCATCTCCAGCTCGTCGGGCTTCGGCTCGCATGGCCTGAGCAACGCACGCGGCATCGCAATCGATCCGGCCGGCAACGTGTGGGTCAGCAACTATACGACGGGCAGCACGGGCTATGCCGTGACGGAGCTTGTGGGCGCAGGTCAACCGACGATTACGCCAATCGCGCTGGCCATCAAGAACGGTACGGTCGGAACGCTGCCGTAAGCTCGCAGGGCAACGCTGTCCTGACAAAGCCATAAGCCTTTCACCCCGAAGGCTTCACCCTGCATTGCGCCGGTAGCGGGTAATGCATGGTGAAGCCTTCGAATTTTCGAGGTCTGGGCTATCGGGATGGCGGCGGACTGGTCTTGCATTACTCTGTCAAAACAAGTTTGATCCTGCGAAAGAAAGCTTGACATGTGTTGTGGCGGAGAAG